>JACCDV011016321.1_pt1 | contig 11497 bp, 15 predicted proteins | sample 7446131 | NCBI WGS metagenome assembly JACCDV01 (sample SAMN15323448, study PRJNA562643) | freshwater metagenome | isolation source: river surface water | place: USA:Blue River Watershed | collected 2017-08-17
GCTATCAAAGCTTCGTTGATTTTAAGATGTATACTCAAGAAAATAGGGTTCATTTAAAGTAGTTTCTGTTTTCGTTGATGAGATGCGAGGCTATTCCAGATCAACAGGCTAGCTCTGTAACTTCCCTGCTTAGCCTTCTGCTTTCATGTTTGCAAAACGGAGACAACGAGTTGAAGTAGCTCACTCTGTATATTTTTGGGGAAATGTCAGCTGAAATTCAGTTTTTAGAGACTCCTTTGGATTAGAACATGACTGCTTTGATTGTCAACTATGTAAGACCACTTCTGAGTGGGGACAATCATCTGCTTGTTAGAAGCAGGGCCTGCCAGCTACTCTCCAATTATAACTACCTTTAGCTCCCAGAAGAGCACCTCTTGTAAATCGCCACTTTAGTTTACAACTGTCTGCTCGTTGGAAATGCCGAGAAATAAACGTTCCTCAAAATATATGCCTGTAATGCTTTTAATAGCTTGCTCAAGAATAACTCCATCATTGAATTTGTTAAGCCACATCTGCAAGATATTCTCAAAATTTATACCTCCCTCCTTGAAACCGATGTCACCATTATCAAAAATTTTGAAGATGTGCTCAATCTTCTAGAAGACGATATTGCACCCTTTGCCAACGATTTAGTTCTACTCCTTATCAACCTTTTCCATAACTACTCTAAACAAGACGGCTCCCAGGGCCAAACCAGCAATAGCTATGGGACATCGAACGATGAAGAGGACGAAGACGATGATGATGAAAGTGTTATAGAGTAAGACGACAACAATAACTAAAACATTGCAAAGTCCTGCATTTCTTCAATCAGACAAATATTGCAGGGGTAAAAGACAGACATCAGCCATAATGTTCGATAGGAACTATTCTCCATCGTTATCAATATCTTTGTTGACAGGAGTCAGATATACATTGAGGAAGGTTACAATATCCTGAATTTGCTGCTCTACAAGTTAAAAGTTTGTGTAGAGCCCAAATACTATATTTTCCTCAAAATCATCATCTATGCCATACTTGGAGTTCCACCCAACTACATACCCAACCTCAAAAAAGGAAGCCCGTTTGATCGCCAATTCGCATAAATACTCTAAAACATATGTGAAGAACCAGATGAAGATCTGCTTGAGAACTCGATTGGGTGCATTAGAAATTTCATCGCTAAATCAACAAGAGATATGCTCTGGAACGAGAAAGATGACTTTAACACTCCTATGATGGAGTATTTACATAAGGCAGTAAAGTGTGTGCACTAAAATGCAAATAACAAGTGTTCTCAGACTGATCGACTCATCATCCTAACCATTTACATCACTTTGATTTAGTACCAGGCCCTCAGCTAACCCTAAGTCTTTGCATTGATTAATACTGTAATCCAGTGGATGCAGATGGAGGAGGAAGTAGTCTAAAAGAGTAATAACGCAGCCAACAAATCAAACAAGTATATATACTCTTCCATTTATCTGCAAATTATAATGTTGGCAGTCAACTTCTATGGAAGTGTCGTTAGTCAGCTCAATCTAGATTATATTTTGGCAAAAATTGTCTATTTGCAGCATAATTTCAAGTGCGACTATTAAATTTCAAGAATCATTATAGGTATTTCTGTCCTTTTAGAACAAAAACGATTAACCGAACCGAATACTGTGGCCTTGGTTATGAATGTTCTGCCTGATTTTGTAAGAAAGCTGTGCAGACTGAGGCAATAGGGTGATAATCAGCTAAATGACATTGAGATGGACGATGAGGCGGAGGAAGACAGATTGTTCGGAGACGACGAGAACAGTATGATGATGGGATGGCAACAACGCAAGCTGAATCCCACTGACAAGGACCTTATGCTGAAATAACTGGAGGGAGATGAGGAAGATAATGATTGGGAGGAAGAGTTTAACAAATTTTACGATTCTCCTTATGACAAAGTCGATTAAATCAAATGGCTCCAAAATGTCCTTAACGGAGAGGGAAACTACTATTGTTCATTTCTCTCTAAAGAAAAGGCAGATGAACTTGCCCTTTATTTTGTCAACGTCCCTCCAAAACTTAATGATTGATTATGGACAAATTTATTGAAGTATTATTGCTTAGTTTATGGCCTCTTCCTTTCTTTTACTATTTTAACGATGTTTATTTCAAATCATAATGGCCTCAAAATTTTTTTTTGTTATTTTGATTTGCTTTGCATTATTGAAGTAAAATAGCCACTCATTATACATTTTCATGCATGTTCATTTGATTATATTTGATATTTGCTTTTATGCAGAATAAGATAGAGTTAATAAAGTTCAATTTTGAAAAGGCGAAAAAATAAAAAGAAATCAATAAGACTTTAAAAAATGTAAGCTTTATACGTTTGCAGATATTTGCTACCTTTGAAATTAAAATTAATATTATAATCTATTTTCAATATTTTCTTCTTAGTAACTATTTATCAAGGCATATTCAAATCAAATCTTATAATAATTTTACAAAAGCATGAAAACAATATTGTTAATCTTTGTTCTCTTCTTTGTAGCCCTAACCTTGAAGACAACCCACGAAATTGACCCAAATCTTCTCAGAAGTTTGATCTCAGACAGAAGACTCAAAACCAACATAAACTTATTGGGAAAGAGCCCTTCAGGAATCAACATTTACTCCTTCAATTACCTTGACGATTTGGAGACCATCTACCAAGGAGTCATGGCCCAGGAGCTGATTGGCACTCCCTTTGAGAAGGCTGTGATTCATGGAGAAAAGTTCATGGCCGTCAACTACGACTTAATTGACGTCGAGTTCAAGGAAATTGGAAGCAACCTAGCCCAAAACTGATCCCATCCATCAAAATATACACATTTCATTAAATAATGCTTTTTTAGTTATTTTGATCTTTTTGGAAATTTTGATAAAGAGTAATGTAAAAAACATGTCCAAGGTATTGATATGACACTTTCCATTCATTTTTTGAGCCATAAAAATTTAAATAACTCTAAAATTATAATTATGAATTATTGTCGGTATCAAGAGTTATGTTTAGCAATCATATTTTTTCTACAGAAAACTTCTTAAATTTTCTTAATTTGACTAAAATAAGGCTGACTAAGCCTTGAATTTTCCCCTCAATTATTCTCAATATAAAATTGATGAGTTTTGAAAAGGATGTAATATAGTAATCTAAAACAAAATATTTTTGAACCTAATCGAGAGAATATTATGATTAAAAGAAGAAAATATGCTGAAAATAGTGCTAGTTTACTAAATAAATGATTAAAGAAGGGATGTACAAAAAATACAACTCGCTAAGACAAAAAGTTTAAGAAACAACTTATAAATAGTGACTAAGAAAAATGAAGACATTCAGCTGTTATAGTCCAGGGAAATCTTTGTTAAATATGAATTAATAACTTTTTATATTTTTAAAGAAGTATTAAAACACTGGCTTAATGGTCGAATCAAGCATTTACCAAATAATTGAATTTTTCATTCATCATTAGCACCCCTTTAGTTTTTATATTTCAGATTAAATCATCATCTTCAATTAAAATAGAGGTTGTCTCACTTTGTTTTGCAGTCTTTACAAAATGCGCTGATGCTACTATCGTTTGTAAGATACTTCTCTTTCCTGTCGTATTGGTAAAGGCTCAATTACTAGTTGCTATCCTTGAGATAAATTTGCTTTCGACATTTATAACAATTAACATATAATTATCAAAAATGATATGATATTGTAAGACCATTACCTTGGATATGTATGAGATTATTTATTATCTTTATTTAAATACAATAATTGAGATGGAGTAAATCCGGAAAAAGTTTCCCTATTTCTTCCTCTTCATCATAACCCTCATCATCCTGTACATCTCATTCTGCTTCCTGTATCTACTAGTAATCGACATCCAGCCTTGGAGTAACACAGCGACAGCCATATTCATCTTCGTCTATCTTTTAATATTTTTTTTGCTTGTATGGTCGATCTACGAAGCAATAAGAACTGACCCTGGCAAAGTCCCCCTTCAATGGGTATGAAGTATCTCTATTCAGGGATTCTATTTGGAAAGCCAAGCAAAGAAATACTGTTTAATTTGCCATGTGTTCAAGCCCGAAAGGACTCATCATTGCTCAGTCTGTAGCAGATGTGTTCTCAATATGGATCATCATTGGTAATATTCTGTTTATACAGCCCTTGGATCAACACTTGCATCGGATTCAAAAACAGAAAGCCATTTATCTTAATGCTATTTTACACTATCTTAGCCACCTTCGTCAACGTACTCACAGCTGCATTCTCAATTCCTGCCATTTTAGATGTGTTCCACTCAAAATAGGGAGGAAAAATTGCTTAAGTTGGGTTCGTAATCGTGGCCTTTATCCTCAATGTAATTATATTAGTGACGATTTTCAACTTTCTCCTCTTCCATCTAAGGCTCATCTTCAACAACCAAACAACAATCGAAACTTTATAGCTGGCAAGACAGGGAAAAAATCCTGATGAATCATAGTCAATATATGATAGAGGTATTAATTTACTAAGGTAGGAAACTATTTCAACTGGGTTCAAGTCTTTGGAACAAATAGCTGGACTTGGTTCTTCCCAATATTTTGTTCAGACCAAGGACCTGCAGGCGATGGAGTAATATGGCCAAAGAAAGCTGGGATAAAGACTTAGATAAAAAATTGATTAAGACTTATTTATATTGGATATTAAATTAAGCATTGATTTTATAAGTAGAGATGGCGCACGAACCACAGACTCAAGAAGAGTATATTGCCTATGTTGAATAACAAGCGAGGCAGAGTGAAGGATAGTAGGTGAAAAGTCACTCGCAAATACTGAAGGATTACTAGGCAACTCAAGAATATTATGCTCAAAAGATCAAATTTTGGACTCTTCTTTTGATTCTTTTGATACTATCTTATTTCGCTACTCAATATTATTACACTTCGTAAAACAGCGCTAATGATCTTTGATTAAATCATTTCATTAATTTAATAAAATTATGAAGAGTCAGTTTTGTATTTCTTCAGCAGCACCCTTCGAAAAGATCAATAAAGCGCCTACAAATCGTTCCACAACAAAACAGACATTTTCTTTTAGCAAAGGCAGTAGATTTTAATAAGCAAAACCACTGTACTTTATTCTTTATTCAGATGCCCTCTTAATTCTTATGGGGGAGATTTTATTGCAAGAAAAGCCTCAGGAACTGGGATTGGATATGGCAATAGATCTGATTTCACTAAATGTCTTACTTCTTCCCCATCTAGCAAATACGATCTTCGAACATTTTGGGACTAAAATGCAGCCAAAAAGAAAGGTCCAGGATTCGGTCTTGGTCGGGATGTAGAATTCTATATATGCAGAAAGTAGCATTCAATAGTTATGTATCAAAGGACAAGTTTTAACTCCCCTCCTCAGTGCACTACAATAACGATAAGCCAGTCAAGACAAGCGCACCTAAATTCACTCTGAGAGAAAAGACGATCATATCTGATAAGAAAATGACTATTGACGCTCAAAACAAAAATCCAGGACCAGGTGCTTACATTAATCCATAAATGGAGTCACAGCCATCATTTAAACGCATCTCAAAGTTTTAAAACCTTAGCTATGGGCAATCCAAATCAAAAAGATTTTAATCCTCTCGTATAAGATACCATTATTTAGAAACATAAGCTCCTGGGCCAGGCAACTATAAAAACATTCATTCCATGCCTAAAACGGGAAATTATATTCTCTCTCAAAATAAAGGCGGAACGATGGCTAAGTTTGATGGTGTGAAGCGAGAAACTGTCTTCGATAAAGTGTATAAAAGAGAATTATCGAATCCAGGACCAGGCTATTATCAAGCCCCTTCATAATTCGGTCAATATGACGGAGACATTTATCATTCTCTCAGGCAAGGAAAGCGTAGTAGCAATGGTTGGGGTTAAGTCAAATAGGAAAAGAGCATTAAAAAGTGATCGTAATAAGTTTATGTTTGATATAAATAGCTACAATCATCATCTCTTGGTTTGCCTGTAGTGATCTATGACATTTTTTAATTGGTAGTTGGGTACTAAATTCTATATTGTGGCTTTCTTTCGGCATAATGGGCAACTTTCGTTCTTCTTCAAATACTAATATATAGTTTTCTTTTCGAAGGAGTGACCACAATGAGCAATAGTCATGGGTTCATTCATAATCTCTAAGTCATATGGATTATTACATAAGCCGATGGGACAATACATCATCTCTTCAAATGTTTAATCGCATTTAGTAATAGGTTATCTTGGCTAACTACTTTTATTTACTCTTTGAGAACTCTATGATTAATTAGCTTTGGGTTTTTATTATACCTTCTCTTACTTGTCATCATTTAAAAGCTTGTTAAGGAGGAATCCGCCAACTGCTCCCACTCCAAGTGCAATCAGCCCACTCAAAAAGCTACTGGAACTACTCTACCTTTTTCGATTTCCTGACATTTGTAAGTATTGTATTATACGATCTATGCTATACGAGCTTCATCAGAAATTTGTGATAAATATTTCTATCCGAATATATTTAATTTGTTGCGAAGGGAGTGCTTATTAAACTAAAATAATTTAATGCTTATTGATATTTTATTATTATGAACTATAAGCCTAATTTCGGCAATAACTACGACTACCTCAATCCTCAGAACAACCTGGGATATAGCAATGTCTCACGCAGCTACAACAAACTCTCCACCAGAAGTACTCATTGATTGATCCAGACGGTCCCGAGGACCATGGAGGCTATGGTTAACTGGAGTTTATGCTTTAAAATGAGAGAAAGAAGTTCCGTGAGGCCAAGGATCGTTTCGAAATCGATCTAGATAATGAAAGGAAAAGAAGGATTGAGTTCGAGAACAAACTCATCAAACTAAAAGATTAATTCAGTCGAAAGGAAGTTCTCATATCTGAGTCATAGTTCAAAATCAACAACCTCCTACATCAGAATCAAGATTTGGCTGTTGAAAACGAGAAGCTTAAGCATTAGCTTGCCAGATTATAAGAGTTGTATGGTGGAAAAATTCACTAATTGGAAACACAGTTAAACCTGTAAACCAAAAATTTTGAATAAACCACTCTACAGTACAATCAGGAGTTTTAGAAATTCAAGAAGGAGGGGCAGGATTATGTTTAACAGCTCACCTTCGAAATGGAGCGAAAAATAAAGAATCTCTAAGAAAAGCTCAAAGCCGTGGAATTCGTCAAAAGGGTAAATCAACAAATATTTAGGACCTTACTCTGGAGAATAAAAAACTAAATGATTTGATCATTTCTAATCGCCTGCAGTTCGAGGAGCAACTCAGAGACATGAAGAACAGATCAAGAGAGGAGGAAGTAAAGAAGGCTCAATATCTAACCAAATCTTTTGAGCAAAAACTCAAAAGTGTAGAGGATACTAAGGAGGCTCTCAATCGAAAACTTCAGGAAATGCATCGTGCTCTACAAGACAAAGATGCAAAAATACTGGAAATGCAAAATGACTATTAAGATTAGACAGGAAAACTTAGGCAAGATCTTTCAGACCTTCAATAACAGAATAATCAACTCAACTATATTCTCAATAAACTGAAGATGGAACTGGCCGAAAAGGAAAATCTGATAGGCAGATCAGTCTCTGATAATGACGGAGAGATTAAAACTCTAAGACAGCAATTGTAGAACAAGAGGCAATAAAACAGTCAGCTACAGAGCTCAATTCGTGAGTTGAGAATGAGCATCAAGGACATTGAAAGTGAGGGAGAAAGGAAAAGACGAGAACTAGTTGAGAGATGCAATTCGATTGAGATATAAGCTCGCAGATACAAAGATGAGTATACTCGTTTGGCAGAAATCTTAAAGTCAAAGATTAACAGCACCATCGACAATGTATCCTATGCCAAAAAATGAAGCAATGATTCATTTATTAAACCAACATCAGACTCTATATTGTTAGCCATATTATCATCGCATTTAGTTATAAACTATTCTTTAATAAAGCTAATTATATACAATTTTAAATTGAGTTAAATGTAAGACCACAATCATTGCCGCATACTCAAAATTATCTCGCCCTTCCAGTTCATCATCCAGGATACTAATGACAAATCAATCATTAAGATAGAAACTAAGACAGCGAACAACAAAAACTATCAGCATCTCTTGCCAAAACTTGCAAGATAAACATTGCAATATACTTTATAGAAGAAAGGAAACAATAAAATAAGAGATGAGTATAAGAAAGGAACTCTATATATTGATAAGAAATAGTTAACTTCTCAATACACAAGCGCAAATACTAAGGAGTATATGAGTAGCGAAGTCAGCCCAAAAACTATTCTATAATGTTTTGTCAGTAAAGTCTAATGCCTTAAGCTTGATCTCATCAATCTCACTAACCTCAAGTACATCACTTTCTATTTTTCATAATTAAAACTAATCCGTCTTGGAAACATACATCCAAAGGAAATGTGGGAAAGAGCTCAGTCTTATTTCAAATAAGAGCTTTAAGGAGAATTCATAGAACTCACTGTAAGTGGCTCTTAAAATTACAAATAATAAGTAAATCTTTTTGGTGAGATTAAAAGAGTTCGAGACAGTATTATTATCGAAGAAAAGATAATTGGAGACGGATATGGATAACTATCAAAGAATCCTTAGAAATATCTATGTAAGTAAAAGATAGAGCTATATAACGGTCTTCGAGATAAGGCAAAGCTAAAGAATAAAGGAATGTGGTAGACATCAAAGAATATCAATAAATCCAATCTGCAGGTTCAATAATTTAAATATAAGCAATGGTAGTAATGGATAAAAGACAACAAAAGCATTAATTCAATAAAAGGCTAAGAGGAATAGCTAAAAAATATTTGGTAGGAGTTGAACAAAATATGTCAAGCAAATGCAAAGATATAGTATAATAAGATTAGAACAATCATAGATGTTATTACTATTCTTTTCGAGAACAATCTTAGCAGAAAGCATTTTAAGTTTTTCGAAGAAATCATTCGAATTGTATGCACCCTCTTCAGCAGTCTCTATATCAACATTTACCAGCATATTGATAGCATTGACTTTATTAAAGCCATTAATAAGGTCCTCATCTTTCTTTCCTTCTATCATGTAGAATTGGAAAAATACATTGAAAGTGCAAAGGGAGAGAAAATACCAAAGGTAGGAGAAGCTGACTTTGAAAAAGCTATCAAGCTAATCTTTAAGCTTTGCTTCCTAGGCAATGAGACTTTCCACGACAAAATATTCGGAAAAAGAAAATAGTATAATTACTAAAACTTCAACTTTTAGCATGCTTATCTGCAAGGTGGATTTTCAAGCATGTCATAATGTTCTGACTATGAAGAGGGCGATAAGCTGAGCAAGTAAGAAAAGAGATAAAGGAAGATTAACTCGGCGTATCAAAAGATTAGAATGAACTCAACTAATGTCCTTTCCTATCTTTTCAAACATTATAATAAGCTCAACGAAGCCTATTGGGAAATGTGTGTTTCGTCTAATATCATTTCCTTTTAGTTTCTCAACCATGTAAAACAATTGAAACTTACTGTTTAATAGGTCAAAATGACGAGTTAAATACGAAAGGAAATCGTTAATTTAATGCGAAGCAATTTTGGTTAGCATAGTTTGATTCTTTTGTCAATCTTCTAACGGAATAGTAAGGTAAAGATTAACTCAATCAATTGCATACTCAATATGATAGCTAATTTCGAAGGGAAAAAACTTATTGCTGCTGCTTAACAAGCTTATGTGTAAAAATTGCTGAAATCTACAAAGTCATCATTCGTCCCTAAATCTTTCATCATATTCTCAGGATTGAGGAATGCCCTTTATTTTCTCTTATTCGCACTTTATTATGAAAAAAATCTACCAATAATCATCATGATTTTCAAAACACTTTGCTAGCTGTGCAACAACTGTAATTTGATTGACAAAATGTCATTCGAATAAGGGATGGGATTATTGATGAGCAACTACATTATGCCTGTACTTGAATTTGAGTGGAGCATTGTTGAATTGTAGGAACTTAAGATTCTTTGTATAAACTTTTTATCAGTCCTCGTCAGTAACAATAGAAGGTGGACATAAATATAATAGAAGTACTTTAAAAGCCAGACATCAAATATCAATCATAAACTCTTAGCAGTTATTTAGATGCGAAAGGGGAACAATAAGAATTTGAATGAGGATAAGCTAGTGGGTGAGATTTTGAACTATTTTACAAAGTTATCAAAGAAGTACTACAGTATAATATATTATAAGATTAATGGATAGGAATCAATTTGGTGTGCACTTAAAGCAAACTTCATAAGCACTATAAACTATAACTATAGCTAGTTTGTATAATAAATATTCAAGGGATATCTTGATTAAAGTCAGTTTATTGCCAATTCTCAGCAATAAAGAAAGAAGATTGAGCCAAGCATATCACAGGACGAGTTAGCTGCATTTTTAATTTAATTTATTAAAGTTTATTCTCAATAGACTACAACCAATAATTACCTCAGGATTCTTTCCACCCTCACCTATATCAACTATGATTATTGGAGTGACCCCAGCTTCAACTATGCCAGATAGTTTTTGCTTCATTGCTTTTACTCTTTTGTTGATTAAAAATATGAGCAGACGGAAGCAGTTTTCCCTTCCATTAGCAGCATAAAGACCAATTCTTTAGTTAGAGTGGCATTAATAAAACTTATTGGCTATATATCTTTTTGCCCTGAGTTTCAAACAGATGAAAAAGCTTCCAAATCAATCAAAACTCTTCTGTAATTAGCCAAACAGTACAAATCTTTGAATTCAATCGTCAAAATTACTTGGGGTTTGTCCAATTGGGCCAAAACTATTAATTTTTCAAGAGCACTTAATGAAAGAGAACTAAAGTAAGCACTAGATTACATGATGAAATATAGCTAGAGCGATAAAGAAAAAATTGCATCCAATTGTACAAGAGGAATAGGATTCTTTGTTGCAAACGTTGGTAAGAACTTTGACTTCAAAAGCTGTAGGAAAAACATAATTAAAAATATGGCGCATAACATTGTAAAAGTAAGAACAAATAGTACTAAAACCTTAATAACCTTAGCTGATGAGCTCACTCAAGATGAAATAAAGTAAATCGTGCCTATCTTGGAGCAAAATATATTGAAGAACAACTATCATCTTCAAATGTAAACTCTCAACTTGCTCAAAAAGTTATCCTATCCCATCAAAGGAGCAAGACTACTGAAGCTGTATGTGAGTATTCTTAAAAATTTGCTCAACTATACGACACTTTAATATGAGTTCTCTTAAATCAAAACGATCAAGCAACTTAGATATACAGTTTTAGCTGAAATCTTTAATAACCCTCTATAAATAAACCGGAACTAGGAGTTGGGCAAAGATATTTTGATCAGTATTTATGCGTATCTTACAAGAGACTGCAAAGAATAACAAGACAAACCGGAAAACACGCAAGCAAAAGAGAAATAGTTCTAGAAGAGTTAAGAAGCCCGCGAACTTATATTCAATAAAGGCA
>JACCDV011047212.1_pt1 | contig 11497 bp, 17 predicted proteins | sample 7446131 | NCBI WGS metagenome assembly JACCDV01 (sample SAMN15323448, study PRJNA562643) | freshwater metagenome | isolation source: river surface water | place: USA:Blue River Watershed | collected 2017-08-17
CCCTTGTGTTCATCTTTAGAATCTTGGATTGACTGCAAGCGCTGCTTATATAAGCCGCCATTTTCAACAGAAGATAATTCAGCGAGTCCTTTTACCCCAATCACGAATAAGTGATTTTCATTGAGTGCGGTACTGATTGCTTCTTTCGCTTTTTCGTATTTCTGAATATCAGATACGCAACGGCTCAATGTACCGTCTTTTATATAATAAAAATCGTAAAATTGAGTATCGTTGTATAAGGCGATGTTATCTTCGAGATTTATCGTGCAGAGTTGATCGTCAGTAATACGTATTTGATTTTTGTCATCTCTAAGGCATATCACGTTTTTATCAATACGAGCTTGAGTGAGAATGAGCCGTACAAGGTCAAGATTAGCTTTTAAGGTATCGAGTCCTAAAAGAGCTTTATCGATGATTAAATCAACTATTTTGCGAGCGATCGCGTTATCTTCATACAATTCTCTACTTTCAGAGCAGTAATTTCTTTTGGAGCGGATTGTGCTGGTTGTTAAAAGGCTTTTATAAGCGTCTAGATTTTTTTGTAATTTCAAACGTTGCATTTTAAATAATATTAATTTTAAGGGAAGGGGTTTATAGGATTTAAGAGTGTTGTAGTATAGTTATTTCCGAGGGGGTTATTTCACGATTTAGCTGAGATAACGTGAACGAATTTTGTCAACCGTATTTACACGGATCTTTTCAAACTTTATCAAATCTTCATAATTAAGTATATCCCCCTAAGTATTATAAAAAAAACTAATCGTATCTTTATTAAACAAATAAAAAGAGGTATTTCTACCTCTATTCGATACGATTAGTTTTTCTTTCCCGTATCTTTGGAGTACTTCATGGCAGCTTTATCAACTGTAGTTTCTCCCTTAATATCTTTATATTCCCAAACAGGGATGGATTCGTCATTTTTCAAAACATTGACACCATAAATTTGTTTTGTTTCAGTCCCTTTAGAAACGTCCATCATGCTAGCTTTATTCGACTGAAAAAGCTTTAAATAGCTCGGGTCTTCTCGAACAATTTTAGCGTCCTCGGGGTTAACATTCAGAGTTAATCCTGGATTAAAGATAATTGGCTGTCCTTCTGGAGATTGTAACCAAGCATTATAGCGCTCATTGTATTTCATCGGAGGCGCTTCTTTATCGTTTAGAATCTCAATGATAGATTGAGGTGCTGGGCGATAAAAAACGTGGGGGGCTTCGGTTAAATTATTATAACTTACCATATTTTGACTTAAACTTATCTCATAATTGTAGCACAAAATTAGGCAATTCATCAATATCAGGAGCTTGTTTATCTTCTAATTGTCCCCAATCAAGTATATTTGCATTAAATTCCTGTGAAGCTTTCTGTATATTCAACCAGATAGAATCGTTATTAAGTGAGTTTGCATCTGGTGCAATATAAATTTGTTTGGGTGCGATCGCATTGAGCATTTTGTGTATAAGCTTTTTAGATGATACCCAATTGCCTCCAGCCGCGCCAATAAAAGTATATTGTTGCCGATCACGAGCAACACACGGCTTTAAAATTCCTTCACACAGTATAACAATATCTTTATTTTCTCCCTTAGCTAATTGTACGGGCATTTCTCCTTTAATACGAGCCGAACCGTCTTTAGAAGCCCAGAGATACTTAGGTAATTGCTTACTATCAGGAGCGATTTGATACCCGAGAGTAACATCTTGATATCCAAGGCACTTGATATACATTCCGCTTATCGAGGCAAAAGGGTAATCAGATTTAATTGTGTGCGAAAAGTACGGAGTAAAGTCAGTAACACCTCTTTTTATCAGTTTATTTTTGTGAATCGCGTTTAATGTTTTGCTTGCCTCAAAAGCTTTGTAGGCGTTGAAATCTGGCACTTTATTATCGACTGTTGCGGATCGCGCTTTAAATTCTCTTTTTTGTTTATTTCTATTATTTTGTACGTAAATACCCCAGATAAGGTTGTCAGTCATTTTGACAAAATCAAAACCATGTGCGCGATCGCCGTGGCAACCACGACACAAATAAATATCATTGTTTGTTCGGCAATAATTGTCGTGATGTGTTTCTTGACAAATTGGACAGTTCGATCGCAAAATAGCAAAAGTCATAATTAATAAAAAACCGTCATAAAGACGGTATAAGTTTTGTAAGTGTTTTTATTTAGAAGGCAGTAGACGCTTCATCTTTTACAATTTCAACTTCAGTTTCTTTTACATTTTCAGTTTTTTTTTCAGCCGTGGTTTTGACAACTTTGACTACAGTAGGGGTAAATGCTACTTTTTTATTGGCAGCCATACTAGGTTCGCCATTTGCCCATCCTGCAAGTTGTGCGCGTCCTTTGCTCATACCGAGACCGAATGTTTGAAACTCGTTACGGGGCTTCTCGGATGGTTGTAATTGCTCTACGAAGAAGTTACCAGTGATTGAAATCACGTTACCTTTAAAAGGTTTTTCTTGGTTAACGATCGCACTAAAAAATTGGGCAGATACTGTCTCGTCATCTTTTTTATCTCCAAAGGCGACAACCATTGCGAATAGATAATCTGAACCACTCTTGGCGGTGCGTTCCGCAACCTTAGCGCAATTACCAGTAACCGTAATAGTTACAAGGGTTTTGAGGTGTTCATAAGCACCTTCCCCTAGATCGGATTCAGTTAGTGCGATCGCGTAGGCATTGTAATTTTTGTCGATTTGAATTGCCCCATGGTACATGCCATTTGGCAATCCGTTCTTGGATGTGTCGAAATGAAAGAAGCCGCCATTAGCCTCAATTTGTCCGTCAAGTACGTTAAAGAACCCATTTAAACTTACGAGCATATTATTTTTAATTCATCTAATTTGTTTTTTAACTATAACATTAGAATTTGTAAATGTCACTTTTTAAGAAATAAAAAGTTGTTTTTCTTCTTTTCTACGGATTACTAGCCCTGAAATAGGCTTGCCGTCAGCGCCTTTTACCCAACGATCGAATTCTTTAGAAGCTAGATCGAATTCACTGGAGTTGATTCTTTTTAAAATAGTTGATTGTGTAAAAGCAGTAATACCTATATTATAAATAAAAGATAATAAGGCATTATATTGATTTTCATTTAAATCAACTTTAACTATCTTTGAGAGTGATTTTGTTAGCTCTTCGAGCCGTCTCGAAATAAATACTGACGCTTCTGCCTCGGTTGTTTTTGAGTTTTTATTAATGCTTGCGTTACTCTCTCCGTAACCAATTGTGTAATAAGTTTCACCCGCGAGTCTGTAAGCGTTTGCACGGAATCCTTCGTATTTTTTAATCAATGCGATCGCCTTATTTCTATTGTGCATTTTGATTAAAATTAATTTTAGATAAATGTTAGACGATTTTTTAAGAAATAAGTTCGGATACGTGCCGTCTGTTATACCTTGGGGGGCTATTCAGAATGAATACGAAGAGTATTGTAATAAATTAAATGAAAAGACAGAAATTAAAGAGATTGTTAAAATAAAAGATAGAAAAAAAAGTGCAGAATAACTACGGCTGGGATGACTATTTAAAAGAAAAATACGGATACGTTCCGAACTCTATCTGTTTTAAATGTCTGCAAGGTGATTTTGACTTTTGGCAAGCCGAAAAGAACCTAGAAGAATTAGAAAAACAAGAGGCGATCGCAAAACAAAATGAATCCAAAACAATTTAATTTGCTTGAATTAATTGTTAATGAAGTTCTGTATCTGATTGAGAGTGATATTTGGTTGTACCCTAAGGAAACGAAACGGAAGAGTGGTGAAGTTGTCGGGAGTCCAAGAAATATCGTAGACACTCGTAATTTACTTGAGAATCTGATTAGTTTCGAGGAAAAAGACGACAAAATTATAATCAGAATTACTGATTACTCCGTTTATGTTCACGAAGGTACTAGTTTACAACCTCCAAGAGCTTTCGTTAGAGAAGCTTTGGATAATTTGGGATTAGATTATGAGGAAAATTGACCCAGAGCGCCTATGACGGTGGCATCGCTTTTCTTTTTTTATTATAGCATTGGATTTTGTTTAGTGCTACTTTTTTATTTTTTAGGGAATTAGTTTAATTGAGCTCTAATTTGATGTTTAAATCGATTCTGAGATAGGTTAGAGTGTTGATTGATGAAATACTCATTTAAGAGATGAAGGCTGCTTAAAGGTCATTTAAAATTGATTAAAATATTTTTTATTTTCGGGAACTATCCAACACACTTTTACGTCCTTTACTATAAAAAGGTTTTAAGTATTGCTGGATAAATGATATAAGTACAGTACATTAAAAAGATATAAGTAATGTACATATTATATTTAAGAGAACCACAAGGGATAATAGTTATATCGCGAGAAACTCTGAATATTGCTGGATGTACGAACGCGTATATAAAGGATATAAGTAATAATTATATAAATATTATATGTATTGTAATTATATAGGGGATGGGGTTTATGAGAATTTTTGTGGGAAGGGCGCGTTCGTACATCCAGCGGACTTTGGCTGTTCTCGCGAGGGTACTAACATCCCCTTTGGCTAACCTAAAAAATTATATGTACGGTATTTTTATTCTTTTTAAAGTTACTAATAAGTTCGGCTAGGCTCACTCGCAAAGCTCGTTTGCCAAGTCTCACTAAGGTATTACTTATTAAGTCAGTAAATCTTTTATTCTTATTCTATGTTCTTATTGAAGCTTGAAACGATTGCTCAGTATATCTTTCAGAGCTTTGTTTCCTCTTTTTTCTAGAAAAGGGCTGTATTTTTAGGGAAAATATCTGTAATCAGTGAGAATATTTTCTCTAAATTTTCCTATTGACATCTCTATTTTAGGGTATAATAAAAAAGCGAGGGCAACGCCTCGCTCGAACAAAAACACTTTAAATTATTTTAATAATACCATGCAAACTGTACAATTTACTAAAATGTTTCGTAATCGCCCTCCAATGTTTCGCACTTTATCTTACAAAACGCAAGTAATGTTTTATCGTTGCTGTGATGAGATGTATTACGGTAATAACACTGTTGGCATGAATTACACGCATGCTTTAAAAATAATTGATTTAGATATCAGGCATGCTAAAAAAGAACTAGCGCCTTTAATTGATTTAGGTTTAATTAAAAAGCTGGATACAGGTGCTTTGATGGTTAATCCTAAATATGCCTCTTGTTTAAATTCAAAAAAGAAAGCTAGCCAGATCGCTTGGCTGCAACAGAACTTTGATAACGGTACGTTTGTCCCAACTGTTGAACCTATTGAAGATCAGGAGTAAATGGAAAAGCCCCACGATTGGGGCTTCGATTAGAACACTTTTTAAGTTTAGTTTAGTTTTTCTTAAATGTCAATTCAGTAATAATGCTTACAAGTTTGATACGTGTTTACAAGCTTCTTCTAGCGACTCAAAATCAACAATAGTCAATCCACAGCTATAAGTAACAATATTGTCTTTGAACAGTTTTCTATAAATAGGCACTAATTTAGGATTAGAAACTCCAAAAAACAAAGATAATTTTTTATTTGCAAATCTTTTTAATAATTCGTCAGCTAGTTCTCTCATTGCTTTTTTAAAACTATCTTTTTGGAACTTTTTAGCGTGAATTAATATAATTTCAACGCCCCCGAGTTTTTTACCATGATTAATTATTTTAAAAGTATACCCCAAAGTTGTAAAATTACTAGAAGCGAGCCAACTAAACATTATATTCCTCCGCTAACATTTTAAAATACGCTTTTTCTTGTTTATTTTGTGTATTTTTTATATAATGCAACGCTTTTAAAGTAATCGACATCAATCTATTATAACTTATATTATGAATTAATTCTATCGCATCAAAAGCTACTGACATTATGGCTGATTTAGCGTCTCTTCCAATACCATTAAATGATATTAATTTGGCTAATTCCCCACATAGATTAATATCTTCGGGGTTGTTATTAATTATCAATAAATCTAAATAATTTTCTAATAAAATCTGAAAAACTTCTTCATTAGTTGTCATTTGACCTAGCATGTTAGTAATTAACCTATTTGTTTAATTATATCATCTAATCGTTTCTTAGTAATACCCACAAAATCATCTTCTACCCAATTTAACAAATCATATTTAATACTTTCATCAATATTTAACTTATTAATTTGTTCAATAATCATTAATTTATTATCTTTTAATGATTTTATCCAAATTTCATTATAATTATCCTCAAACGCAATGTTAACTTGCTTATTTAGATGTGATTCGTACGACGCGTATTCATTTCTATGAAATTTAGTTATTTTAACTAGTCTTTGCATTTCTAAGGACAGCTTTAAAATAACCGAAGCTTCTTCAAAAGTAGCCCCGTTGTTGATTAATTTATCAAGTTTATTCTTAATTAATGATAAATATGAGCTACGTCTTACACAATAAACGCTTTGGTAGAATGCTTCGCGTACCCCTCCTAATAAAACGCGACTCATATAGCTGCTAAAAGTACGATCGCGGTAAGGGTTATAATTATGAACATATTTATAAAAGTACAGAGTTGCTTGTTGTTCTGAGTCTGAGGCTATATCAAAAGCACAACCAGAATTCTTTTCAATCGCTTTTCTAATTAACCATCTATGCTTTAAATAAACAGCATCTCTTGCTTTTAAAAAGACTTTAAATAGTTCTTTTTCCTTTAATTCCGCATCTAAATCTTGAGGATGTTTGACTATTTTACTATTTTTAGATAATAATGACTGCCAAGTATCGTATAACAAGATCTCTTCTTTATTATTGAGGAAATCTTGATTTTTATCTTTAATTTTTGCTTTACGAGCCATTAGTCCGTCCCTTGAATAAAGATTTTTTCAAAAGCATTCAAAAATTCATCAAAACATTCCTTAGAGATATGTGGTTTTAACTCTGCAAGAATATTTAAAATTACCGTGGTATGATCGCTGGGCTTATTTTCAGGGTTACGTTTGGAATAAAGTTTATCTAGCGCTCGATAATCTTGCTCAGCGTTCAATCTTTCGATGATCTCTAAATCGTAATTAGCTTCGATTTCTAAATAAAGTTCTGAAAACGCTTTGAATTCAGGTTTATCGGACATTAGCCAAGTGTGCAAAGTCCTAGGGGTTATTCCGACTATTGAGGCGGCTTTGTCTCTTGGCGCACCTCTCCGAGCAGCGTTTAAAAGTCTTTTAGAAATTTCTTCATTAAATAGTGTCGGTCTTGCCATAGTTTTAAAGGGAGTCGCCTCCCTATTCCTCCGTTTTTTCTATTGTGCCGTGGAAGCTTCTTCTAAATCAGTGACAGAAGTTAACGGCTCTTCAGTCGCTTCTTCCTTTTCCTTTACAGCTTCTTTATTTAAGTAAAAAGACAAGTAAAACTCAGATAACTCGTTAATTTCTTCCATTGTTAAGTTAGATAGTTCTGCATAATCAATATTTACAGAGCTGACAGAGATAGAAGCTTCTAAAATAGCTAAAATAAAATCCAAGTTAGCCCCGTGGCGAGTAATTGAATCGGCTAGGTTTTCAGTTTTACTGGACTCCGCAATCACAATCACTTTGTCTAGATTTGTTCCATTTTCAACCAAACTATCTACAAATTCTTCTCTTTTTGCATTATCTTCGATAAAACATAATGCTTTTACCGCAGTAACGACACTTTTTTGGTCTCCATCATTACCATATAAACGGGTGTAAACACCATTTAAGAACGTTTCCAAGCTCTGAAGCGCTCTATCTGCGAACGTTTGCACAGCGCGATCGTAAGATTTTTTTAACAGCTGGCTTGTATAATTGTCAATCATTGGGTAGCATTCAATCCCAGCGATAACTTTAGCTTCACCTTTCCGATGTGGATTAAAATTAAAATCAATCGTATCAAATTCCCAACCAAATCTCGAATATAAATCAGATAATTTTTGCATAACACATTTTATGTTTTTTGTCAATAAAATAAGTATAACATAAAAAAGAAACGTATAATATTAATTGTTAAATTATTTTTATTTTTTCATTTACAACTGGTTTATATATTTTTTAATTTTGTGATAAATTTTTGTAACATTGATTAAAATATTTGTAGTACAGCTTTTTCGTTGTTTACACAAGCTTTATATAATACTTTTTATTATTAAGACTACATAAAGCTATTAATTCCGTACGTTATTTTATGTTGCATACACTTTTTTGTATGCAATTTGTTGCATACAACATTAGATAACTTAATTTTTAATAAAAATGAATAATAGAACTCCTGTATTTATAGATCCTTTACAGATGACGAAAAAAGGCTCTCTCAGAATTATGAGACGCGGGGTACTAACCCAAGATGATGGTACAATATCTTATGTACCAGAAAGAGTACTAATTGATGCCGCTTCGAGTTTTAGTAATACCCCGTTGCGTAATGAGCATGAAGGTCAGATTGTAGGTACGATTACCAACGCGTATTACGAAGCACCTTATCTTAAAGGTGATTACATTATTTTTGAGGACGGGTTTAATATATCAAATGAAGAGATTTCAGCGGGCTACTATGCGATGCCAGAATTAAACAAAAAAGGTGAATGGGAAGATGACGAAGGGGTTATTGGGGATAAAGGTATTCGTTATAAATATGATTCGATTTATACTAAAATTTTACCTAACCATGTTGCTATCGTACCTAGAGGCAGGGCTGGTTCAAATGTTGCGATCAACTTAGATAGCGCTGAAAACATTAATATTGATAAAACTGATAATATGCCTAAAACTATTTTAAAAGAAGACGCTAAGAAATTGAGAGAAGAGTCTGAAGCACTTGCTAAAGAAGCTCTAAATGAAGAAACGGTCGAAGAAAACGTAGAAAATGAAACTTTAAAAACTGATACTATTGAAGAAATTAAAGAAGAAATAAAAGAGACTGAAACTGTTGCAGAAGAAACTAAGGAACAGATTAAAGAAGAAGTAATTGTTCCTGATCCCGCAACTAATTCTGCTATGGATACACTATTGGCTGTAATTAAAAAGCTAGAGCTAAAAGTTGACGGGTTAGCGACTTTAAAACAAGATTCTCTTGGAGTTTACCAAGTTGCAGATAAAAATAATTTTAAACGTCGTTTAGGTATCGCACGTATGATGGACTCATTATCGGTTGCGTACACCGAAGATGAATTAGTAGATGCTGAGGAAGAGGTACTTACGCAACGTATCGCTAGCTCAATGGGGGTTGAACTAGACCCTAAATTAGATGGTTATTCTCAGTTATCCATGGCTGCTAAGATGGCTTCCACAATTAGACGAAATGATGCGTTGCCTACGATCGTAAAAGAGACTAAATCTGACTCTAATAATCGTATTGTTTATAATGCAGATTCTGGTATCACTACTTTGTTACCAAAGCCCAAAAAATAAACTTAATTTTTGACTTTTTGCCTCCCCAATAGGGAGGTTTTTTGTGTTAAAGTTGAAATCCAATTAGTTATTTTGGTGATTACATGCTTTATTGCACAATTTTTAAATACGCTGGTTTTGAAATTGAAACTGGACAAAATGAAGCTAAAGAATATTTTTTAACTGAAAAAAGTATGGAAAAATTCTTCAGTCAATCTAACGAAAAATCAACGTTTAGAGTCCGCGAAATATTTGAGTCTAAATCGCTTAAAGCCTTTACTAGTGAAGATTTAAAGTCCGCCAAAATTTCAAGTAAATCTAATTTACACCCACAACCTCAAACCGCTTGGTATCCAATTTCAACTTTTCTAACCTTAGTCGCTTGGCAAGTGAATGAAGGCAATCAAACTGCAATTAATTTTGCGGTAACTGGAATGACGATTGATTTTTTAACATCGCTTAAGTCGCATTATGGCGTGGTGATGACTGAAGATGAAAAAGAGTACCAACGCGCACTTGTATTTAATAGATTACAAGCTTTTAAATCTTGGACTGATATAATTAAAGAAAGACATATGAAATTTTACGGAGTTGCACCTTCTGGTGATTATTACGCTGATAAAGTTAGAAAAGTAAATCTTGCATTATTTGGTGTACCTCACTTTAAATGTGATAGAAATAATATGAATCAAGAGCAACAAGAGTTAATTACTGAATTTGAGAGAAATTTGGTTAGTAAAGCAAAAAGAAAACCAGATTGGCATGTTGATGCAATAATTAATTCAGTACTTGATTTTATGAACTAGTTTTTACTGTTAAAATTTAATTCTTTTTAACCTCGACAAGTTCGAGGTTTTTTGTTGCTTTAATTTTAATTAAAATAGGTTATAATATATGGCTGGTTTTGGCTCATTACAATACAATAATTATAGTTTTTATGGAATGTTGTCTAATTACATTCCAGCGGGTTACGAATTATATTGCGAAGATAATAATTTTCATCAAACAGCCTTAAATGGCATGCCATACACGGTTAACCAAGGGTTCTTTCCTTTTGGTCGTTTTATTGCAAGTGCGGCTGACGTGCAAACTTCCATCTCTAAAAGAACTGCTGCGGGTTACCAAGTTCCTTTAGCAATCCTCCCAACATCTGCCACTACTGTAGATCAAATCAAGGGTGTCTCTCTTTTTCGCCACTTAGGTATGTACGAAAGTAACGCCAACTGGAGAACTAAAGATATTTACGATACGACTCCTAATGGTGATTTTACTGGGTATCAACCAAGAGAGTTAATCACTTATACCGATCGTAGTCGTGCAATCATGATGAATATTAGTTCTGGGACTGGTGTTACTGTCGGTAGCGCAATTACAATCGATACGACTGCTAACTCGGCTCAAGCTGGCTCTATCGCAGCTACTGGTTTAGCGCTTCCTGTTACTGTGGCTAAAGCTATTGCGCCAGCAATCATTTTTGCGTCTGACGCTCGTTTAGGTCAATTGGATATTTCAGGTTGTGTAGGAGTGCAACTTATTGAATTGAAATTATTCTAAGTTTTTTGGCGTATTTATTTTGATACGCCAAAGACATTAATTTTAATAAAAATAAGGATAAGTTTTTATATGACTTCACTCGATACTTTTTATAGACAACAACAAACTCGTATTTTAGCAGAATTGTTAGAAGCGGAGTACCCAGAATTAATGATGTTGAATGGTGACGTAATCCCACTTGACACAAATTTCAGTGATACTGATGATACTTATGAGTTTAGTTTTATTACTAAGTTAGGTTCTGCGGCTTTGATTGCGGGCTGTGCTAGCGATACGCCTCGAGTAACCGCTTTTATTGATCGTAGAGCAGGGCGTTTTCAAAAAATTGGTAACCATTATTCCTTTTGTCGTGAGGATTTACGCAAAGCACAAAAACGCGGTGTAAATTTAGAAAGCACTCAAGCGCTAGTTGCTCAAGAGGTACTTAAGCAAGAAGCCGATCAAACTCTCATGTATGGTATGGCAAACGCTGGTCTGTACGGTTTACTTTCTCAACCAAACGCAACTATTATTAACCTCCCCGCAGACGGGCAATTAGGCACTACCCCTAACTCTTTTAAGTGGGCTGATAAAACCGCCGAACAAATTCTTCGTGATTTGTCCTTAATCG
>JACCDV010567423.1_pt1 | contig 11495 bp, 6 predicted proteins | sample 7446131 | NCBI WGS metagenome assembly JACCDV01 (sample SAMN15323448, study PRJNA562643) | freshwater metagenome | isolation source: river surface water | place: USA:Blue River Watershed | collected 2017-08-17
GTCAACTACTGTCGCAAACTAACTTGGAACTGGGATAATGGTTGAAACAGTAGCATCTCCATTTATTGAGACGCCCCTTCCGTTTGACTCAACTTTTTTAGGGTTCTAAATGCTAGAGGAGGGAGACAGCGTTAAGCATTAAAGAATGATAGAGAAATGGATCAATAGCTTGAACAATGTCTGCATATATATATTTGAATTTGACTAATACAAAAGATAAACTAAAGCTAATAAAAGGAATAATCAAAAGCAATCAGAAATAAATATGTATTTTTACGTTTGAAAATAGTAATTAAGTAAAATTGAAATTCATTATTATCATTAATTTTTTGATATTAAAATATTAATGTTTATAAAATGTTGATACTTATAATTAAAAGGTTAATGTGAAAGAGATGTTATGTGCTGGTGTAATAAATTTATTGGTTTAGGTGGTTGAGTCATTCATTTTGTCAAATAAGATCACTATTAAACTGCTTTGCTAACTGATTCTCAAGTCTTTGAATCTCTCCCATCACATCTTGATAGTCAAATGTATTGTAATGTTTATGCTTAAACTATATGCTGTATTCGACTAATTATTATGCTTGATTTCCGCAGAAGATTATTTATTTGTTAACTGCCAGTGCGAAAAAATTGTAATAATATGGGCAGACTGAAGAAATCATCGCCTTTTCTCGTATAAGAAATTTTTTCATCATTTTCATAGAATCTTAGTACGTCGCTATTTCATATTTGACCAAGAAACTGTAGTATTCCTCAAAGTTTTATTATAATATTTGCTTTTTAATTGTTTTTCTTCCAATTTTTTAAAGTATTACAAACAAAAATTTCATTGAAAGGCTTTTTTCATCATGATTGAGGCTGTACTAGCCAACAATGAGAATCCCCATAGGGATTAAAAAATGAACAAATTCGCAATCTACGGCATATTTTCTTCGAGCCGTTTCTATTATAAAAATATCAATCTCGCTTTTGTTTATCCTATCTATCAAGTATTCAACACACATCTCTTCATGCATTTTAGTTATTAGATATAATTATGATTTTTATTAAGAAGCTATTTTTTGTTCATGGATATATGATTTCATATCTCTGCATGAATATTCTTTTGCTTTTTTTTATTTGAGTTTGAGATCTTATTTTGTTTTTAATTTCTAAGACTGGTCTGAGATTTTATCATTTGTCCTAATCAATTAATAAGCTTACTACATTTTATAACTATTTATCTTTGTGTTTTAAGTAGTATTTCTGGGAGACTGCCTGATTGGAGAATCATCTTACAAAATATAAGTTAAGCTATGAGTACTTTAATATTGATTTTTTACATAGTATCGTTTAGTGAATCGGTCAACTTGTTTACTTTGATATATGAAGTTGCCTACTTCTGTTATTAATGATTGGGTTTTAGCAGTTGTTAGTGATTTATTAAATCCATAATGATTATACTCTAAATCAATAAATTTTGGTTGGTTTGTTAGACAATGTTCGGAATGTAAATCATGTATTTTAGTAGTGTATTAAAATCAATCTAGGCGTGCTCGTATTTCTCTTCGACCATTTTGAGCGTAAGTTTAGCCATTAAATATTGGATTGGCTAATCATCAGTGATTTCCTTTGATATTATGATCTAATCCATTCTCTTGACAGATCTAAAAAGCCGATGTTTGAAAAAATCAATATTCTGAGCTATTTTTGCAACCAATATTTTCTCTTCAAGCGTCTGCTACTCTTTCTTTTCTTGAGATATTCCCTAATTCTAGTCTATCTCTATAGGTTTAATTTGCCTTGCTAAATTATAACATGATCAATATTACAGTTTTTCCTAGTTTTCCTAATTTCTCTATTTTTTCTTTAAGAATGTAAAGATTATTGCTTATAGCTTAGTTGTGATAAGTATATTCTAAGGCAAAAATATTATTTTTCTTTTGTGAAGGTAATTTAATACTTTTTTTCTCGTTATTTTAGTCAGTAAAAAGTATAAATGTTTTGAAGAAGAATGAGGTTGAAAGGAATGTTTTGATCAAAAGCATTGATTCTAATTATCTAAATTTAAGATTATAAATTGCTCTTCACCTTTGCAAGTGCCAATTTGATCAAGGGTAATCTTAAGATGGATCAAGAGCCGATGATTGACCTGCTTCTTATCGATTTGAAGTCATTGATTATTTGGAATAGTAAAATCAGCAAACTGAAAAACAATTTGTAGGGTCGATGCTGTAAATTAGTATGTGAGCTAAATGATTGAATGTCAATCATTATTGTAAATTAATATATTACCTTCTATTCAGCTCTCTATCATATCTTAAGAGATTACATTTCATTCTATATCTATTTTCTTATCTTCTGCTAACAATTTTCATATTCCACTAGATGGTCATATTAATATCTCCTACTCCATTCTCTAATCTGATTCAATTTAACCTATGACAGCTTGCTTCTCACTATCCCAAGCAATTTCAAACCCTTGATAGTTCATGAAAATATTGATGTGACAAAATTGCTAATCAAGGTATTGCTCTTTAAGGATATGTCACACATTGTAAAATAGATATAAATCAGTCATTGATAATTCAATGGCATTTTACGTAAATCTTACTTTTTTATCACACCATCTATCAGTTCGATTGTCAGATAAATTAAAAGATTCCATTTAAAATTCTTGAATAAATAATCATTATAAGAAGCAATCTTTTTCTTGAATGTTTTGGAAAACAATAAAGATTCAAGAAGTCAATAATCATTATGTATAAAGTAGGCATAATTATACATCTTTATTATCTAAATTTTAATTACTAAATGTCAAATAAGACTAATTTAATTAAAAATTCAATGCCGTGAAATACTTAAAATCTTGAGAAAACTAACGAATATTTTATTTATTGATAAAATTTAACTCACTTTTAACAGCTAACGAGCAAATATTTTGGATTGCTTAAAAAGCGAGAAGCCTAAGCTAGCTTAAATTAATAAATGAATAGTTTTAGATTAATAATTGTGTCATAATTGTTCCATTTGAAAACATATAATTTGATGGGTAACGCATAGTTTCCAAGCCAGTTCTCTGAGAAGGAAATACAAAAGCTCTACGCTAGATTCAAGCAGATTGACGAGGACAATTCTGGAGATTTAGACCCCGACTAAATTTTCAATGTCCCCGAACTAAACCAAAATCCATTAGTAAAGCGAGTGATTTCTATTTTCGACAAAAACAAAGATGGTAAGATATCATTTAGCTAATTCCTATCAGGACTGGCTTCCCTCTATGGCACAGACTAATAACACAAACTAAAATTCGCATTCAAGATCTACGATATTGACGAGGACGGCTTCATCAGCAATGGGGAACTATTCACTGTGCTCAAAATGATGGTGGGAAATAACTTGACTGATCTACAACTGCAACAGCTGGTCGATAGAACAATAATAAAGGCAGATGTGGATTACGACGGTAAAATTTCTTATTAGTAATTTAAGAATATGGTAAAGGATTTAGATGTCGGAGGAAAACTCAAAATAAATAAAATATGATCATAAAGTTAAACACATCTATTCGCTATTTAATATCGAATAAAAATGATTGAAGAGAGCTTAGTCCTTTAGCTACCTGTCTTCACGGAAGACAAAACAGCTGAAAGCCTTCTGTTATGTTTAGAAGTTAATTATTTTATTTTATTTTCCTTTTTGAGATATGGAAGTAGCTTAGTTTTAAATAAGCTTGTAGGCTACTTGCCTTTGAGAGTGAGGGGGCCAAAACAAAGAGGATATTGGGGTATGATGAGAGAGGGTGAATTTGGATTAGTTGGAAATGGAACATTATAATTAATGAGAAGAATTATATTTATATTACCACTGGTAGTTCTTCTTTTTATAATTATTAATTAATGTCACGCATCTTTATCATCTTTGTGCTTGCCCTTATCGTTACTCACGCCAACTCACAATTGGCCAAATGCCCAGCCAAAGATTCTATGCAGCTTGCTCAAGGTATATACTCTATAATGTAGACACCATTACTGTTTCCTTGACTGGAAACCCTAGGCTACAGACCGGCACAGATATTCTCTGCTACAACTATACCCTTCAAACTCCATTCAACTGTACTCCTAATATTGCCATTGGTACATCTTCGCTTATTTAGCCGTTAACAATATGTAAAGCCAATATAGTCCTAACTTATTCTTCTCTGTTAAGGCAGTAAACTCCGAAAATTTCGGAAGGATTCCATTTGTAATTCGAACCCAATGGGCATACAGCAAGTGGACTCGAATAACCTTTTCCTTCCTTGCTGAGGTTTCCAATCAAATTGAAGCGGGTTATTACCAAATCGATACTGGATCTCTGGGTTCATGCTGTTCTTAAAAGGCAGTGTTTGCTTTCATTCCCTTTTTCAATCAAAATATTCAAGGAAATAAAGCATTAACCTTCCTTAGTGGCTTTGAAATTAGCTCCATATTTTCAAATTCTTCATACTTGACTCCGTTTGAAATTCAAGTTGTTGTCAATAAAGTCACTTCTCAAGGTATTACTGTGCTATTGGGGTCAACCTCGTCCACTCAAATACTCTCCCTATTTGTATCCTATATAGTATATGATCCAAATATTCAAAATTTGGTCGCTGGAAACTATATCTATAATGATTACACTCCAACCTCATCACTGACTTTTGCACCTCCAATTGGAGTCTCCAACAATAATATTGGATTCCATGGTTTCAGTGGGTTCATTATCAGAAACCTTCAATCCACCCTTCGATTTGCAGGCTAGTTGATCAACACTAACCTCACTTTTTCAACTTCCTCCAGTTTCTATTACCTCAGCTACAGCTACTTCTACTTGATTGGAGGACCTTGTGGACAATGCACTGGCTTTAATATCAACTTCAATGGTAACTGTGTGTCTACATGCCCTCCTAATTCATACTTCAATGGCAGTACTTGTGTCTTCTGTCAAAATGGCCAGATTTGGAATGGAAAACAATGCATCGATCGCTGCAATAATGGAAGAATATGGGATTCTTTTAGTGGAGCTTGTATTTGTCCCAGTGGACTTAACTGGAATGGAAGCGCCTGCATTTCATGTCCTAATGGCCAAATATGGAACAGTTCTTCGAGCCAATGCGCCTGTCCAACTGGGTCCAACTGGAATGGATTTATTTGCCTTTCATGCTCCTCAGGATTAGTATGGAGTAATACAAATTTACGTTGCTAATGCCCTTCAAACACCCAATGGAATGGACTTTCATGTGTGAGCTGCCCGAATGGCCAGGTCTGGAATAGTGATCAAAATAACTGCGCTTGCCCAATCGGCTCCAACTGGAATGGAAGCTCATGCGTCAGATGTCAAAATGGGTTGGTTTGGAATAGTCAATTAAATGCATGTGCTTGTGCTCCAGGATATAGAATGTTCCAGGGCTCATGCGCTCTCATTCCATCCTGCTCGATAGGGCAAACCCTTGATGAAAAATCAAATACTTGCATATGTTCCTCCAATGCCAACTGGAACGGATATGTTTGCATTATTTGCACCAATGGTCAAGTGTGGGATGCTCAATCGCTCGCTTGTACATGCCCTCCTAATTACAATTGGAACGATTACTCTTGTGTTATCTGCTCTAAAGGCTAAGTCTGGAATCCCCAAAGAAGAAGCTGTAGTTGCCCAACCAATTATAACTGGGATGGGTAGTCATGTGTGATCTGCGATAAAGGAAGAATATGGAATCCTTCATTAAATAGTTGCTTATGCCCGAACGGTATGAATTGGAACCAAGCTGCTTGTATCAATTGTACAAGCGGATCAAACTGGAATGGATTCAGCTGTGTTACCTGCGCTACAGGCCAAATATGGAATCCTGCAACGACTGCCTGCCAATGCCAATCAGGACAGCAGTGGACCGGCACAGCGTGCATTACCCCATGCGGGGCGGGAATGATAAGCATCAACGGGCTATGCTCATGTCAAGCTGGTTTCTATCAGCTCAATGGAGCCTGTGTAAAACAACCCTCTTGTCCTTCAGGTCAAACGTGGAATGGTCTTCAATGCACTCAAATTCAGTGCCCTCCAGGAACATTTTGGAATGGGACAATCTGTACAACCTCAAACGTTGTAAATTGTCCTGCTGGTACTTTCTATGATGGATCAAAGTGCATTACCAACATAACTAATTGCCCTTCAGGGACATCATGGACAGGAAGCTCCTGTCAAACGGATGGAAACTGCCCAAATGGTACATATGTCAGTAATGGGTCTTGCATCCCAATTTCACAGTTATGCCCCAATGGATTGGTCTGGCAAAATAACCAATGTGTTCCTGTCACAAATTGCCCAGCAGGAACTTATCTAAAAGACAAGCAATGTATTCCTTTACAACCTTGTACTAGCGGAAGGATATGGAACTCAACTGTAAGCCAATGTGTCTGCCCCACAAATGCCTATTGGAATGGAAATCTCTGCATTCAGTGCCCTGGAGGACAGATTTATCAGCCTAATGTTGGATGCTATTGTCCAGCAGGTACATTCTATGATGGAACCAAATGTACTCAAGTGCCAATAAACCAATGCGCTTCAATAGCTAGTTCAGTTTGGAATGGCAAATCGTGTGTCTGTAATAATGGTTATGTTGTTATTGGTTTTTAGTGTGTTTGTCAAGGACTGGCTGTTAATTCTTCTTTTTGTGATAGGTGCTTTAGAAAACCTAATTCTACTTGGGTTAATGGACTATGCAGATGTAACTCAGGCTTCTCCTAAGTGGAGGGCTTATGTACAACTGTGAAACCTCCATCAAGTGGCCCCATAACCCCATCTTGTAATGTTGCGACATACTTCGACTCTCAGCAATTAAGATGCTTACCTTGCTCAAGTGGATGCTTAAGTTGCACATCTTGCTACTCATGTACCTCCTGTCAGCCTGGCTTTTATCTTGACTTTACCTCAAGCCTTTGTATTTAAGTATGCGGAGATGGCCGCAGATTTACCCTGCCTTGTGATGACGGCAACAATATCAACGGAGACGGATGTTCGTCTGACTGCAAAGTTGAAGTTGGCTTCCAATGCTCAGGTGGCTCTCCCAATTCAAGAGATAACTGCAGTAGAGCTTTACCAAAAGCTTTAACCTTTATTTCTACAGGCCAATCACATCTCTATGGAAAAATTATTCTTAATGTGCAAGCCAACTATATGCCATTATAGCTAATCCGATCAGCCACTGACTGCATTAACAAATGCGGAGACATCCTGAGAGTTCAAATAGTAAGTGGAGATAAATCAGCCACCTCAATTGTTGTTACCTACATTCCCACAACCTCCTTTAGCTTCTCAGTAGAAATCGATTTCGGAAGATAGCCTATTGGAATGTTTGCTTTGAGTTTGAGTATCAACCCGAACCTTGTACAAAAATATTTCAAAGGAATTGATGTCTCCAAGGCTCTAACTTTAAGCGTAAACCCTGCCTTCTTATCCTTATACCATAAATAAGATCAAGAGGACGTTCTATGAAGAGCATGATATGCATATGTAACTTATTTTCAAAACTCTGTTATAATTCATCATCATATATGGAAATAATGAAGATGCTTGAAGGCTATATAAGAAAGAATCATAATAGATGAGAACAATAAATAAAACTCGCTCGATTCATTATATTATTTTGTTAAGTATTAAGCACTGAAGATGAAATCATTTGTCCATACTCAATAGAGAGCTAGTATATAAAATGCTAAAGATTGGGGTGAAAGAGTTGTGGCTGATGATAACGCAGAGTAAACATAATTTTTTAATCAAAGTAAAGGTGCTCCTGTCATTGCAAAGAATTATCAGTGGACTGACTAATAAAATAGGAAATATTATTAGTTTCTACAAAAGCTGAAAGAAAAACGTTAAATAGCCAATTCAATATAGAAGATAAGCAAAATCAATGTGCAAATGAGTAAATTTGTTTAAACACGCACATCCTCTCAATGCCGCAGCCACAATCAAAAAATGCTACAACGCTTTGGAAACATTGAGGGAATTATTAGCCATTTTTGGTCCTATTTCTAAAGAAAGAATAAGATGTAAAGCCTTATTCAATTGAATAGCCATGTTTAAGAGAATAAAGAAAGGAAAAATACATTATAAAAATAGAGAACTTCAACGTATAAACCAAAAAACATATGGCCTCTCACCTTCTGGGACTTGCAGTACTCACTCAATCACCAAAGCCCCCCTGAATAACAATAAAGCTAATATTTGATTTGAGTATTATTATAATTCGAATATCAATTAGAACAAAACATAGAACAAATACAAAACTTAAGAAATTCTTAAATCCATCATAAATACCCGAAAATGATTTATTTGTAGATTTTTAAGCAAGTAGGTAAAACCTTTTATTTATAAATATCCGAAGAAGATCGTAGGTATTACCTTCCCTTATTGTCAAGTGTACTGCATGCAGTTATTCCATCTAGCGGATCTACTAATCCAATTGTGATTGTTGGAAATGAATTTGGGCTTGCTGTCGTCATGCCTTTGGGCAGCAAAGTTCAATATTTCTTAAATATTAATTAATGATTCAAGATAGAGATCTAATGATAATAAACATATATTCAGTATTTACGAAGATTAAAGTGGGTGAGAATGTATGATCTTTAAAGTTTAAACCAATAAACTTAAATGGGCCAAATCTTTTATCTATGAAATTAATTATATTCTCTTAAAAAGTCTATAAGGATTGTAGCTGCCTAATAATTTGTTTGATTAACAAAATTAAAAATGAGAAATTTATTTATGAAATAGTAAAATTGGCAATCGATTCAGATTTATTTTACTTAATATTTACTTAATACTTATTAGAGGTTAATACTTTAATATCAAATTGAAGAATGCCCTTTTAATAATTGCTCGCCTTATTAAAATCGACGAAGCAAATTGAGGACGAACTCAAGGAGATTTTGGAAAAATCCAAGATGAGAGCGTCAGATATCATGCGAAAATATAAGGGATTATTTCAAGTATAGATTGATAAGGTAAAAGTGAAAAATGGTGTTTACACGATCGATAATTAGAAGTCCTCACTCTCTGAGGAAAAGAAATGTAAGTTTATTGAGGGAAGTTGGGATTTATAAAGGAATAGTAATGTTGCCATCATCAACCAAAAGAAGATTTACCATCAGTATCTAACAAAATTAGAAGAGGCATTCACTGCTGTCTACAAATAATTCGACTAATTTGTCTCCAATGTATTTTTAGTCACATATAGAAAAAAACTATTGTCAAATAACTTAAGGAAAAAAAGGTCCAATTAGAAGCTTAATATGGATAAAAGAAAAGCTACTTGGATCTTCTATCTTCTAATCAAGTCGCTGAAGCTTAAATAGTTGGTCTTAAAGAAAATTTAAAAATCTATGATATTGGGCTTGTTCCTTACTTAAATTAAAAGGTAGATAAAATGTTCTAAAAGCAGCTTGGTGAGATGAATCTTGGGAAGCCTTAATTTACGAGCATGAAAGAAAAAAGAAACAACATAATTGGGAAGGTTTAATATTTAATTTAACTCTTGAAAAGAAAGTAAAAAGAGAAAAAATATATTGATGGATAAAATGATGTAGAAATCTAATACTATAATTAAGAGAATATATTGCTTGAAAAACAAATCGAAGAGTGCCTCCTAAAAGAAAAAGAGATAAATTAATATTTGTAAAGGACCAAGGAAGAGCATTACAAGCAGACATCATTCATGATGCAGGAACTAAAAAAGCATAAGCACTATCCCCCTCAACTAGGATAATTTAAAAGAATATACTCGAGAATAAGCTCCATGCTGCAAAGGTATCGTAAGAAAGAAAAGAAAAGAAAAACAGAATATGCTAAAAACAACACAGTCGATAAAAAAGTGGATAAATTGATCGAAAAGGCCAAAGTTGACGAGGATTAAAAACTCGAGTAATAATTGAAGGGAGGAGTAAGAATGCCAACTATGCTTGTTGAGCATAAACAAATAAAAAATGAATAGCCTCCAAAATAGGAAGAGATCATATAATCTTCAAATGATGACAAAGTAAGTGAAATAAGTTCAGGCAAGATATCTTCAGACACAGTGAGTTCAGTTTCAGCTAAGCGAAAAGCCTCATAAGTGGACAAGTTGAGCTCAAAATCATCAAATAGACAGCAAAACGAGCCAAAGAGAAATCAATAATGATATCATAATCAATAATCATTACGTTAGGACCATCAATTGTCTTAAAACTATAATAAATTCACATCCATTTTCTTATAATCATCCAAAGTCCATTCATACACAATACGAGGCTCACTAACTTTCTTTGTAAATGCCTTCTCAACCGCTTACTACAGTTTCTTCATTGTACTTTTATTTTTGTAACTGTATTATTTTTCAATGCTAGCAATTTAAGCAGCACTCACCTAAAAAGAAAAGACAGTCTCAATAAATTAATCGTCTGAAATATTATCGAAAAAACTCATGTCATTAACCAACATCAAGTTTTCCTCCATTGAATTTGAAACAAATTCTTTTTCCTTTAGTTTTATTAGAGCTAAGGCAGTTTTAAATATAACAGGATAGCCTTAAACAAGAAAGCACTAAAAGAACCGATAAAATTTTTAATTAGACAGTGACTTACTGAACAAAGTTAGAAACCAAGAAGGAGTATACATCACCGGCTCGATGTAATGACTCTTCAAGGCTTAATTTATTTTAGGCAGTTTTTCTTGAAGCAGGCGACTGAAGACCTCATTCTGTCGATTCACAAACCCAGGATTCCTCAGGTTGTCATCTAGCTAAGAGCAAATATACAGATTGGCTTGTACTTATGAATGATATTGGCGATTATGTAAAAGACTACTTCGTCGTCTAAAATCTCAAGGAGTCGCATTGATAGAAAGTTCATTCCTTGGCAATAGCCAATCTGAGGAAATTCGATTGACAAGGCTTTGAGGACATTGAATAAAGAGTCTTTGAGCACTTATTGAGATTGGAAAGAAAATGTGCGAGGAATGTCTAAGTTGATGTCGTAAATATCATACGAATCTTTTAGTAAAATTTTACTGTAAGTCAATGGTGCTTTTTCAACAATGCTCTAGATTTTAACTATTTCAGGCCAAACTTTGATTCGAATGCATGGAGGAATCCCCTTTCTAGTTCTTCTCTGAAGGAGCTATTGATCATCATCTAACCCTTTTTTCAGCATTTCCCTCCACTTCATTACACGTGCATTCATCTTTTTTTAGTCCCGATTCATTACCTGTATTATAGAAGGGTATTTATTCTTTATAAACTATTCATTTATTCAATCAAATATATCACTCCCATATCTCAAATTAAACACTAACACTCAATTATTACTTATAATTTTATTTAAAGCTTCGATTCAGCCTCAATGAGCACAGCTACCAACAAGAAGGTGAGGGGAGGTGTTTGGGCGAGGGATGGAATATGTTGGGGGTGGGATGGGTTTAGATGATGTATGAATGATATTTTGAATTAAATTTATAACTTA
>JACCDV011303818.1_pt1 | contig 11488 bp, 6 predicted proteins | sample 7446131 | NCBI WGS metagenome assembly JACCDV01 (sample SAMN15323448, study PRJNA562643) | freshwater metagenome | isolation source: river surface water | place: USA:Blue River Watershed | collected 2017-08-17
ATGCGTGGACTTCCTATGAAAAGTAAAATTAACACAGATCTTCTCACTGAGTCTTATCGTTCAACTCTTTGGCGCATCAGAAAACGTTACCAAGTTTATGACAGCAAACTAAAAAATTTTTCTTTTGAACTAAAAAGTCCTGATGAACTTACAAGTCTTACTCGCAAGAAAGTGATTGATATTATTTAAATTGTATCCTCCTGTTTTGATTTAAGTTTTCCTCAAAATTTCTGATAAAAATCTAAGAAACATTATCTGCGAGCTAATATAGTTTTCATTTATCAACAATTCTTTGATTCTCAAGAAAATTCATGGTAAGTTTATATCATTAGAAATAAACAAAAAACATTTTCGTTTGCTAAATCATGTAAAAGAGATGAAATATGAAAAAATTTTTCTTTATATTCTTTTTCCCATTTTTATTTCTTATATTAACTCATTGTAGAACCCATCCCAAAAAATTTTTAGAAACCTTTCCGGAGGAACGACAACCTGATGAAGCTGACATTATGTCTAGCTTTAAAGCAGCTTTTAAAAGTACAGAAGAAAGCTTACTCTCTCAAAAATTAGAAAAAGAGAAAGAGTATAATGAAAAAAAATCAGATATTACAAAAATTTATGAAATAAGAGATACTCTTTTATCTCTCGATTGGGCTATAAAAGCTCATAAACTCTCAAAAAAACATCCTCCTGTTAAAAAAATTGTCTTAAATGAAAAAGAGTTCTACATTTCAGCGATTTTTCTTTCTTCTGGAAACGACTATAATTTTATTTTATTGTATACAAAAGATTTAAATGGGGAACTTGTCTGTCGTTTACTTTACCACTCTCAAAGTGATGGTTCTTGGCGAGTCACTCCTTTTATAACATTTTTCGGGTCTTTTTCAAAAGGTGCTGACATACATTACACCCAAGAAACCAAACTTCATCATAAAATTCTCTTGGCTATCGAAGATCTTGATGTTGAAAACATTCCATCTGTGGATGAAGATATTAAGCTAGAGTTTAAAGTAGAATATAACAATTTTTTTCCCGAATTTATGAACTTAGATCAATATGGAATTAATTACTTTCAGAAGCGAGTTCATACGTCCGATTTTGAAAATCTAGAGATAAATACGCAGTTATCAATTCTACAAGAATGCACACCGGGAAAATGCTTTAACATGCGTGATTTTAGACCAGAAAAGACTATAATAAAAACAAACGATGCTTTAAAAAATTTACAAGATTTTGTGCCAGATTTTACGAAAACACCAAAGGAAACGTATTTCCTCACACACTCTCTTTTGGGGAAAACGCTTTTTGAAGTCTACGAAGCAAAGCTAGACGGTCGCACTATTGAATGGCACATGGCTAGTGTTAGACATAAACTAAAAGCTAACAATGAAGAATATTTGCATGTTTGGATTGATCGTATCTCTTATCCAGAGGCTCCGCTCTCTAGTTTTGGCACTTACAAAGAATACTTAAACTCTGGTATTTTAACAAACAAGCCGTTAGAGTATGGAAATCAAATGCCAATGCTCATCATGATTAAACGCAAAGATGGTCATTACTACTCTATTCCTTTCATCAGAGAAACAGATACACCAGGAAGACCAACCTATTACACTTTACATGGATTTTTAGAATTGATAGAACCTATTAGTAATTACAAAAAAAAGAAATGATTCCAATTTTCAGAACACATCATCAAATAAAAGATTTATTCTTGTCGTTTTTTACCTTATAACTAGACATCAATCATTTTAGATAGTTTTGTGAAATAAATAACTTTTTTTACAAAAGAGTCAGGATAAATTTCTTTTATCACAACCTCATAGTTTGAAAGTTGTTTAGCATACCCTTTCATCTCGCAAAACTTTCTAAGATCTTCACAAGAAGAAACCAAAGATGTTTTAAAATCAACAAGAAGAATATCCCCTGATTCATAAAGAACAAAAAGATCAATCACACCTTTTGTCATAAAAGAACCATGCAGAGAAAGAATCGGATATTCAGCTTCAATTTCTTTTGCATTTTTGAAGAGGCTTTGGAAACTGTCTGAATAAAAATTCAGTTCACACTCTTCTTTTGTTTCTAAAAAAAGTCGTGATTTTTCTTTATCTGTCAGCTTCTCAGATTTCCAAACGGGAGATATTTCAACAATTTTATTCCAAAGTTTTTCATAAGAAAAATCTTTCTTCAAAATTTTAAGTTCAAAACACTTATGAACAAATGTTCCAAGAAGAGAAGAGAGTCGTTCTGATTTAGAACTGTTTTTCTTCTTATATTCATAATCTTCGGAAAATAGAAACTGAGTATTTTCTTCATGAGGAGTTATAATTTTTATATCTTTTGCCGCTCGGAAGAAAAAGTCTATGTCCTTCTCAGTTTCTTTTACTTGATTCTTATAGAAAGAAGATAAAGCAGGAGGAGGACTCATACCAGACTCTAAAATAAACCATTTTTTCTTCTCGTCAAAAGAACACCCGTGAGCTTTTAGATAAGAGATAAGCTCACCATGAAAACGAGATGCTGTCCCACTTGAAGAGCTATGAGCACTTATAAAAAGATACTGGCTAGCTCTTGTTAGCGCTACATAAAGAAGACGAATAGACTCTTCAAACATGAGCTTCTCTGAATTTTTATGAACAGTTTTAAAATCTTTATCCTCATGAGGCATCGCGTCATAGGTGCCAGAGTAATGAATCCCATGGGATGATTTAATCCAGTAGCGATCAAACTTAAACCAAGAATCAGAGGCTTCAATCAAAGCTACAAGAGGGAACTCTAAGCCTTTTGACTTGTGAATACTCATAAATGTGACAGCTTCTTTAGAAGAATCTTGGCCCATTTGTAAACCAATTTCTGAAATTTTTTCAATTTCTTCTAAACAAGAAATTAAAGTTGAAAAACCTTTTTTTTCTAGCTCTAAGAAAAAGTCTAAAAGTTTCATTAGATTTTTTTCGAAACCGGTACGTTCTTTTTTCTCTTCTTCAGAAGAAAAAAGAGTGGCAGAAGGAATTTTTGCATACAGCAAAAACAATATTTTATGGGGAACTAAACAAAAAACCTCTTCACGAAGCTGAAGGAAGTCTGTTAGAAATATTTTTTCTTTCTCTAGATATTCAAAAAACTTTTCTACACGCTCACCTGGGCCCTTATCTTTTGTTTCTAAGAGAGCTTGTAACAATATTTTTTTATCGAAATCAAAAAGTGGAGAAGAAAAAAAGCTTACAAGCGAAAGAATATCTTTTGGATTCACAAAAAATTTAAGAAGAGAAATAACAGCTTTCACTTCCTTATACTCAAAGAAATTAGACTCTGCTTCTCTTCTTGTTGGTATGTCTTTTTTATCAAGGGCTTCAAGAAACGTGTCCACATGCGTGGCATTTCTATAAAGAACACAGCAATCACTAGGATTTATGGTGCGGAAAACTTTTTTTTCTTTGTCGTAGATAGGGTGTAACTCTCTATTATTAAAGACTTCTTCAAAAAACAAAGCTAAATTTTCTGCTTCTTTTTCAAGAGGAGTAATCTCCTTACTTTCTTCACTCGAAATATTTTCACAAACAACAACTCTTGCCACATCTGGTATAACAGGATTATTGCATTCTTTTTTTGCTGTTACATGAACAGGGAAATTTTTATCAATTTTTTTTACAAAAAAATCACTCAAAAAACTCATAATCAGTGGTGAGGTTCTATAGCTAGCATTTAATGATACAATTTGTTTTTCATACTGCTCAAAAAAATCAGATGAAAGATTCATCACAAAAGGATCAGCTTCCCTAAATCCATAGATGGACTGTTTTCTGTCTCCTACTATAAAAGATGTTTTGTGAGATTTATCATCAGAAGAACTTTCAAAAGAGCTTAAGATATCTTCCATAAGATGGGAAAATATCTCCCACTGCACCATACTTGTATCTTGGAATTCATCGATCAGGATATGATGAATTGATTTCTGAAGAAGCCACAAAATACTGCCATTAGAGTCTTTAGAAAACAGATTATGACAAGCCATACTCAAGTCAGAAAATTCACAGACCATCAGGTTTTTTTTAATCTGATCTCTTTTTGAAGACCATAACTTGTAGATTAAAAATAAACTCTCCCCCGCATCATTTAGTTGCTGCTTAGACTTTTCGTTGAAAAATAAAGAAAAAATATCTTCTACTTGTGAAATAACAGAAGAAAGACCTTCTCTTTTTGCACCTCTCAGAAGTGTTTTACTCACTAAGCCTTTTTTTGTCAAAAAACGCTCATTTGAAAGACCTTCAAAATCTCCAGACTGAACAAAACACCTTAAAACTTCTTCTTTTGTTGTGTGACGAACTAATTCAAAAAGCTCTTTTTGGACTTGAAGTACAATATCAGATAAATTTTTAGCAAGAAAATCTTTCTCAGCATTCATAGTGTAAGATAAGAAAGGTTCGTAACCTTTTTGTTCTAGGTAAAAGATATGAAGTCTGTAGCGGTAGAGTTCCTCTACTTGTTTTTGAATTCCAAGAAGTCCTTTTTGAGGAAAGACAGTTTCGATTCTTTTAAAGTTTTTTTCAAACTCTTCTCTTGATTCTTTATCCTTTAAAAGAAGATCCCAAGCATCTCTATGAAGTTTTTCGTTCTCATAAGATTCGACAAGGTTTAAACTTCTCAAAAAAGATTCTTTTTCTTTAGGATCACTAGCAGATTCTGCTGGAAATCTTGTGACCCATTCATAAAAAATAGAATCAATTGTTGTTATCTTAAGTCTTTGAGTTGATGACAAAATTAATTCTGCTGTTGCTTTTGCAGATCTTGGTTTAGAAAACAGGTAGTTTTTTTCTTGTTCTGAAATAAAATTCGCATAAAAAATTTCTAGTTTTTTTTCAAATTTTTTTTGTGCCTCTTTATTCACAAGAAGATGACTAGCTTCTGATATAATTCTTTCATGCATCTCGCCTACTGCTTTAACAGTAAAAGTAATCGCTAAGATTTCAGAAGGATCAGCCCCTGCTCCAACAAGAAATAAAAAACGCTGTGTAAGCTGATAAGTCTTACCAGTTCCTGCAGAGGCCTCAACCATGAAGCTGTTATAGGGATTTTGTGGATCTTTTATGGACATGGATGTAGAATTCCTTACTCACCTGGCTGACAGAAATCAAAATACTCACAACTTTCACAGTGCTTTCCTTTGTTTTTTTCAAACTGAACATTTTCTTCTCGAAAGCAAAGAAGCGCTTCTGCTACTTTCTTGCGAAAATCGATTGTCATCTCTGTTAAAGATTTTTTCTTTAAAGAACTGGCATCTGAGACACCTTCTATTTCTGGAAAAAAATCACCAACTCCTCGTGGGTTCCAATTTCCATCCATAATGCTCCAGTAACCAAAGAGTCCACTTTCTAAATCTTTTTTATAAATAACACTGTAAACGAGAAGATAAAAAAGAAGCTGAGTGTCTTTGTAAGTACTTTGGTCTTTTAAAGTTGGCACTGTTTTTCTTTTATAATCCACAAGAAGAAACCTATCTCCTCCTTTATCTAAACTATCAATAGAACCTCTTAGGGGTATCTGGCATTTATCACCAAAAGAATTTTCATACTGAAAAAATGGAGTGCTAATTTTAGAAAAACTCCCACCAAAGCTAAGTTCTTTTTCAAACTCACTAAAAAAAGATTCGCTTTCTTTATCATTAATAGGCCTATAAAAGTTTACTAAAAAACGAACAAACGAAGGCCAAGAATAGTGAAGGAGATGATAAACAATATCTCTTGAAAGTTTTTTTTCAAAAAGAAGAGTTGTGATAAGTTTTAAACGTTTTAATAAAACGTCATAAATATTTTCTGTTAAAATTTTTTTAGCAAGACGAGGGAGTTTTAAGTCTTCTTCATCACAACCTGTGTAAAAAATTTCTAAAATTTTATGAAGAATTTTACCTTCTTCCAAATAATCTGTAGATTCAAAAAAATGTCCTTTTTCAAGTTTTAATGAGTAAAGAAAAAACTTATAGGGACAATTCAATAAAAAAGAGAGCGATTTCGCGGATAAATCAGGAAAAAACTCTCGTCCGTCTACAAAAAAATCAGATCTTTTTTCTTCTATTATCAAAGATTTTTTATTGGAAGAGAAAAAACAACTCCAACTAGACTCGAGATCTTCGACTACTTTTCCATCGTATGCTTTCTCTATTTCAAGAAAACGAGAGGGAATCGTTTTTCTTCCTCTCTCTGAGGCAGGATAAAAAAGTTCAAGACGAGAAATTCTTTTTTTCAAAAGATGATAAGTCGTGTCTTCAAGAGCTTCCACATACTCCCAACCTCGCAAACCTATTTTTTTCTTAATCCAATTATCAAGGATGTAATCTTTTGGGAGTTTTTTAGGAAATTTTCCCTCCACACACCCTAAGATTATAACGACTTCAAGTGGAATATAACGAGATTCAATCAACCTTAAAATCTGAACACCCTCGAGCGGATACCCAACACTTCTCACTTCCTCAGATAGAAGTTTTTTCTGAAAAAAATCCTTTATCTCTTTTGGACTTAAGAAAGGATTGAAACATTCATAAGCCTCAGTAAAAGAGTCTACAAATTGATAAGCTGCAGCTTTAAGCGAATTTGAAAGACCATTATCTTCTAGAAGAGAAACTTCATAGATGTTAAAGAATTGAAAAATTTCATCAATTAAATTGCCCCAATTTTTTAAAGAACGAGAATTTCCAAATTTTGAAAATGCTAATAGAAACTCTTTAATATCTAGATAGAATAGTTTCAGCGCTTCACTAATCGAAGGTTCTTCTATTTTTTTTAAAATTCTTTCAAAGCCTCTTTCCTCTCTTGTGTCAATAATAGACAACAAAATCAGCTCTCTTTTTAATTCTTCTTCTTTCTTATAAGATTTAAGTGCTAAGAAAGTGATAGGATGGATCAAAAAATCTATAATTTCTTGTTTTTTTTCTGTTCCTTTTGCAAGAGCAATAAAAGTAGAGAGCCAAGAGCCTAAAAGAGGTCCAGAGAGCTTTAGAGAAACAGCAATGTTAGATTTTAAAAAATTTCCTTCGAACTGAGCTCGAACAAGAGCACTATATGTATTCTCACAACTCACAAAAATACCGATTTGTGATGGAGCAAGACCTTTTTTTTGATACTCTAAAGCTGCATTATAAGCCTCAAGAACTTCAGCCATAGGCGTGCTAGCACGTTTAATCACTCTTGTGCTAGGAAATTCACTTGTTTTTATTATTCTAGACTGTGCTTCCACTTGCACAGCATCTCGTAAAATTTTAAGAGGATTTATCGATCCCAGAAGATTTGGAGCTTCTGTCATCCAAAGACTCGTTTTACCTAAGAGAAGAAGGTGATTTACAAGATCTAAAAAATCTTTTCTAAGTGTGGTAAATCCTACAAAATAGATATGTTCCCAAGAACAGTTGTCTTTTGTGTTCCACTTGCTTTTCAGAACAGACACAGCTTTTCTGTAATAACTATCCTTCAAAAGAAGATTTTTTTCACTGAGTAAAGATGTAAAATCTTTGTAAAGATTCTCTAGCTCACTCACTTTAGCTTTCATAAAATCTAGATGCTCAATGGAAGCATAAATATCTTCTTCGAAAGACTTTCTCATATCATCAAAACAAGAATTTTCTAGCCTTGCTTCTATAATCTCTCCAAAAAACTGCTTAATCTCATGTTCATCACCGAGGCGAATAGACTCAAATTTTTTTTCTTTAATAAGAGACGCTAAAATAAGTTCACAACCAAGATCAGACACGATCGACTCTGCAACATCTTCTGGGTCTAAAGAGTTTGTGACAAAATTTTCAAAACTATAAACTTTTGGCCTTGGAAAAGCAGGGTACACTTGAGCAAGCTTTGAAAGAAAATAAGCTTCAAGCCTAGCAGTTGGAAAAACAATCACAAGATTTTTCAAGGAAAATTTTCCGAACGTAGCGACTTCCTGGGCAAGTTGGGAGACAAGACAAGTAGCCTCTGGCCACAGATGTAAACCTTCTTTTCTGAAACTCACAAAACTCCCCTTCTCACAGTAGCCATAAGATTTTTATCACGAGAAAATTCTATTTTCTTGCTCTCCAACACGGATAAATGTTGTTCTTTTTGACAGTTCTTTCAAGTGACGAGCCCCCACATAAGTACAAGTAGAACGTACTCCTCCCAAAATATCTTGAACAACAGTAGAAACTTCTCCTCTGTAAGGAACAAGGACACACTTGCCTTCAGAAGCTCTATATTCTGCCAGTCCACCACTATGCTTTTCCATAGCCATCTCAGAAGACATACCGTAGAAACGTTTAAAGAGTTTTCCATCTTGCATCACGTCTTCTCCTCCACCTTCTTGAAAGCCGCTTAGCATTCCTCCAAGCATTACAAAGTCTCCTCCTGCAGCAAAAGCTTTTGCCACATCTCCAGGAGTGGTGCAGCCTCCATCAGAAATAATATGCCCTTTCAAGCCATGAGCTGCATCTGCACACTCAATGACAGCAGATAATTGTGGATACCCAACCCCTGTCTTAACACGAGTAGTACACACACTCCCAGGACCAATCCCAACTTTAACAATATCAGCTCCAGAAAGAATAAGTTCTTCTGTCATCTCAGGAGTCACTACATTACCAGCTACAAGAGTTTTGTTAGGGAAGCTTTCCCTTAGTTTTTTTACATGATCAACAAATAGTTGGGTATAACCATTTGCCACATCAAGACAAATAAACTCCACATGAGGAGCCACTTCTAGAATTTTTTCAAGTTTTTCAAACTCTTCTTGAGAAATTCCGCAACTTACCATGAGAAAGGAACCAAACATTTTTGACTGAATAAAAGCATTTGTGCTCCAGTCATCTAGGCTGTAGTGCTTATGAATAGCGGTCAAAAGCCCTCTGTTAGCAAGAGCTTCTGCCATTGCAAAAGTTCCAATCGTATCCATGTTAGCCGCTACGATGGGATAACCTTCCCATCTATACCCGCTGTAACGAAACTCAAAAGACCTATGCAAAGATACTTCTTTACGACTTGTGAGAGTTGATCTTTTTGGCTTAATCAAAACATCACTAAATCCTAGTTTCACATCCATTTCTACACGCATGAGAGTTCCTTTTTCTAAAATTTTTTCCTTGGGTGACTTGAAAGCGACTTTGTAGTAATAGGTACAAAAAAGTTTGCTAGATGACAAACTCTATTTCTCTCTGCAAAAAGAAAGCTATGCTTATGATGAATGTGGAACTATCTCTTTCTGAACTAGAAGTCTATAAATCTTACGCCAATAAAAATCTTCCGCGACACACCTCTTATCCTGCCGCACCCTTCTGGGAAAGCGACACGAAGACACTCACTCTCTTTCACATTCTAGAAAACTTAGAAAAAGATAAGGATGATTTTTCTCTTTATATTCATATTCCTTACTGTCGAAGCCTTTGCTACTACTGTGGTTGTAATAAAGAAATCTATGATGATGAAAGAATGAAAAAAAAGGATCCGCGAGAGACTTTTCTCGAAAAACTTTTTCAAGAAATTCATTTCTACAAAAAATTTTTTAAAGAAAGAAAACTAAAACAAATTCATTTAGGAGGTGGCACTCCTACTTTTCTTTCTGCACCTCAACTCAACCAGATGATGGAAGAAATTTATGCTCATTTTCAGCTAGCAAAAAATCCAGAAATTTCTGTGGAAGTAGACCCAAGAGTGACAACTATAGACCATCTTGATGTGTTGAAAAAGCAACAGTTCAACCGGATTAGCCTTGGAGTTCAAGATTTTGACCTAAAAGTACAAAAAGCTGTAAACCGTGTGCAAAGTTTTTCTCTTGTAAAAACTCTTGTAGAAGAGTGTCGCAAAAGAAACTTTAGTATTAATTTTGACCTTATTTATGGACTTCCCTATCAAACAAAAGAAAGTATGACAGAAACTCTAGAACAAGTTCTTCAACTTTCTCCAGATCGCATTGCTTTTTATAGACTTGCTATGATTCCAGAAATGTTTCGGTGGCAAAAATCTTTTGCGCGACATGATCTTCCAGAAGAAGACAAACTTCTTGAAATTAACTTGCTAGCAATCAAAACATTCACTAGTCGTGGTTATCATTTTATTGGTCTTGATCACTTTGCAAAAGAAGATGACAGCCTTACCCAGGCTTACAAAGAAGGAACCCTTAGACGAAATTTTCAAGGGATGACAACCTATAACGATCTTGAAATCCTTGGTATTGGCCCCTCTTCTATTAGCCAATTTAAGAGTTCATATATCCAGAGAACAAAAGATAATAAAAATTGGCTTGAAGCAAGCAACACTAACTTTCTTTTTGAAAAGTTTTGTGTCTTCACAGAAGACGATCTTATCCGTAAAGAAGTTATTTCAAATATTTATTGCTACGGAATAGTAGATAAAAAAGCTTTAGAAAAACAATTTAATATTTCTTTTGAAGAATATTTTAAAAACGAAAAATATAAAATAGCTCAGCTCAAAAAAGAAGGCATTTTGGAAGAAAAAGACGGAACACTAGTTTTGAAAGGACTTCTCGGTAGACTTCTTGTGAGAGCTGTAGCAGCTTGCTTTGATTCTTACTTAGTAGAAAATCCAAATCAAGAAAAAGGAGCTCGTGTTCTTTTTTCAAAATTAGGGTAGATTTCCAAATCATTCTGAGCTTTCCCAAGTCATTCTGAGCGAAGCGAAGAATCTCCAAAATGGTAAAGTCAGGAGATCTTTCGCTACTCTCAAGATGACAAAGAGGATGCTCAAAGCATGATGGAATTTTAATGACAGCTACCTGCCCCTGGATTTTTTAGACAACGACAGTGCCTGATGTTGAGGATATGAGCTATTACAATCATAACACTCCCTGCTAATGTCAAACCATGTTCCGCAAATTCTGAATATTCACCAAACACAAGTCCACAAAAGAGAAAGAAAATCGCAGTCATAGCAAGAGCCAGCGTTCCCTTTGATCTATGCTTTTTATAGCAACTGATAAAAGTGAAACCTGCTACAGGAACAATCGCCAAAAAAAGGCCTAAATGAAAAGATTCGCTTCCAAAAACCCCACCAAGAGCTGGCACAAAAAGAATAAGAAGAGGACCAACTGTGCAGTGAATCGCACATAAAATTGAAAGAAAAACTCCCGTTATATCAAGAAAATTAGATGATTGAGAAAATTTAGCCATAACTTCTAAACCTTTTTAAAAACAAATATTTTTTTCTGAAGAGGTGTAAAACCTTGGATTCTATAGCAAAATCTTCTTTCAGTCAACCTAAATTAGCGCTAACAAAAAGTATTGCATCCCCATCTACACTTTGAGAATCTATACAGACCAGAGATGGATTAGGATTTCGTCCTGCAGCAACTCTTAGTGTAATTGAAAATTTTGCATTTAACTTTTCAAAGATGTTCTTTGAACTAAGCCTCATAAAATAACTATAGACAGCTTTCCATGGTGGAAAATCCTTTGGAAGATAACGCCATTGGCACCCTGTTTTATTCAAATAAAAAATAGCATTCATTAAATCTCTTCTCG
>JACCDV011250589.1_pt1 | contig 11486 bp, 9 predicted proteins | sample 7446131 | NCBI WGS metagenome assembly JACCDV01 (sample SAMN15323448, study PRJNA562643) | freshwater metagenome | isolation source: river surface water | place: USA:Blue River Watershed | collected 2017-08-17
ATAGGATGAGCTATTGAACCATAGTATATTTTACTACCCCTATCTTCCCTTTTGAGCATATTCAAATATTTTGCAGTTACTTACCCTGTTGAGCCACTCCAGCATCCTCAGCCCCATTATCTCCGAATTCTCAAAGTAAAGGATGGGCTCAGAGAGACAAGCTATCCTGAGATGGCTCAGCAACTCATCAAAAAAGCCATCCTCCTGTCCTGATGAGGGTGAGCAGATGGTTTTGGCTGAGGGGAGGTGGAACAATTGATGGCTATGCTTGAGGGGGAGGAGGGCGATGAAGTGGTTGACGAAAGTAGAGTCATGGATAGCAGTTGTTGCTATTTTATCTTGGGGCTGGAGGGTTTGGAACCTACATTAAATAAGAGGAGAATAGAAGCAATGGCTATGATGGTGGACATAGCTGCCTGCCAAAATAGTCATTAGTAAGTGGGGTTATTTACCACGCCAGAATGTCCTGCTTCATTGACCCAGCCGCATGTAGTGTTTGCCCCTTGTTCTTCTGAACCTGTCCATTTTGATTGTTCCATTTCCAGTGATGGGAAAAGAGCAGATCGGCCAGTGGGTTGAGATGCGTGATTAGATCCTCACTTCTCTTGGGGGCGTATGCTTTGTGAAGGGTAAGATAATCGTTGGATGTCATGGACGTGCTTAGACGTTATTAATTTTAATTATGATATGCTTGCCTAACATGGACAAATAATTCAACAACTTTCACTCAAATCATTGGACTCCTTTGTAGTCGAGCCCTGCCTTGCTAATGAATAAGTTTGATAAAGCTTTATCTGAAAGGGATGTGCAGAATGGAAGATATGTGTGTATTTGAATATTTTAAATTATCAACAATCCAAATATTCTATTCCATATTCAAAAGCATAAGGAAATGTCTTTGCTTCAATACAGAAAAGCTATTATACTCCTATAACTGCACCATTAAATGCAGCCATTGATTGTGTATGGATCATAGCCTTTGTTTATTTAACAATAATCGAACCAAAAAAATCAGTTAGCTTAAAATTTTAAATCCGATTTCGATCAAAATAGTAATATTTTGAAAAAATCACTCATGGCTTTTTAATGCATCAATAACTCTCTCCTTTCTATTTTTTACTTGCCCCTTATTAACTCTGATGTAGGGCTTAATGCTGTCCTGTTTGAGCAAGCCTGAGTCGTCAACTCCTAATGGATAGTCCTCATAGACAACAATATTTGGACTATTCATTAGGTCTAATTTCCGAAATTTAATTGTTTAATCATGAATATTTTCGCTTTTATCCACTAGTATGTTTTATCGCTTTCTTTGTATGCCATAAGGCTCAACTTCGCTTGTGGGTTCTTACGTTAACGGAAGCATTAGGCTATCCTACGAAATTCTATGTTATTTGTGGTTAAAGAGTTACTCCTTCATTTCTGTCACAATTTTAACCCAGTTTTTAACAGACTTCACTCCTTTTTTATCTTATATCTTACACTATGAGCGTTTTATTTCAAGTTTTTTCAGCTGCCTAGGCTTAGCAATCTGGCTTAGTACATTTTTATTGTGTGATAAATGAATCGAATGCTTTTTTATTTCGTTTAAGTGGACCTCATAGTTACTGGACAAAGCATTTGAGAGTTGATTAGAATGTATTGTAAATTTGCCCTTAGGAGTTTGCAAAGACTTATTTTTGAAGTGCCCTATTCGAATATTGACTTACGAATACTATCGATTTAGGATATATTAACTCTATTTTTCCTTTAATTACGATATGGTATATTTATGCTATGGCTTTTTGATATTGGGCTTTACATAGAGATTGGATTTTAATAGGTATTTAATTTCCTCAAGCCTCGCCCTTTCGGATTAATCAACCATGCTGGTTAAGTAGGTCTAATGCCTGCCATTCCTTCGGCCTATGGATTTGATAGTTTGTAGTTTCGGTATACACTAGAGGGAGTTCTCTTTATCATTCTTTTATATATTGATGGAATCTCTCTATTTTGATATTTCTTTCTTGCACTTGTACATTTTGAGGATTATCTGATATGTCTTCTTCTCGATCTAAATCCCTTTCATAATCAGTTTAAATACCTGCATTAACACATTATTACCTAAGATGTTGAACATTGCTTGTCGGTATATATCGCACTCCAAAGTCATGTCCACTTGGATTACACTAATATGGTTGCTCAGAAAGTAGGCGGTCAGCTTTACTAAAATCACCATTGAGAAATTGAAGGCTTACGACGAAATACTTGTCCCTAGACTCATAGTGCTGTAGACGGCCTTCATATTTTTCTAATGGAGTGGTACCATATACTATTGGAAGTCCGTGAGTATCCAAGGGAAGTTCCTAAGAGTGAAGGTAATAATATTTTGCTATACAAGTTAATAGAATTTGGGAGTGAGCTATGGTTATAGATGGGAATACTTTGGGGTGTGGTGATTTTAAAGACCAAGAGTAATACTTTTCCTTTATTCTAAAATCAACGTTCCAATCCTTTATGCGTTCGGATAGCTGCAGGTACGACATGGAGTTTCTTATATTTTTGGCAATCTAATGCATGCTTCAATGGAAGAATATAATAATAATCCCAATAATCCAATCATTTCTGCTATTTTTACTTCCTCCGCTTTTATAGTCGATGATTCATCCACGAAATTACTTTCTCTATTATCTAGTGGATTTAATGTTAGTGCCAGATATCGTGCCACATGTTCTAATAAAAGAGGATCTACTTATCCTCCATTGGCGTCTTGGAATTACTGAATAATTCGAAAGCCACCTCGGGATTCACCAATTTGTCCAATCCTCCTTGGATTATCATAAATGGGCAGTCGTATTCCGAGAAGGTCTATGGACTTTTGTCCATTGTGTTGACCAGCATGTGAGCTGTTGATAAATGTGTGCGTTCTTTGAATGCGAGGTTGTCTGCTTTTACATCTACTGTTATTTGCGGGTTCTTGCTTGCCATTCCATAGATAGGCTTAGTCAACCTCATGTCTTCGGGAAGGAGCTTTTTGAGGACCGAGGAAAGACCGACAACAAAACCATTTACTTGATTCTTTAGCGCAGGAGCCATCATAATTGCTCCTTCAAACAACTATCGATATCTCATAGTAAGGTAGTAGGTTGTCATTCCTCCCATAGAAAGCCCAGTGCAGAAGAAGGGAAGCTGAGGGTACTCAAGTTTCATCAGTGATACAAACTGGATAGAATCTTGAATGTGTTGTTCCAGTGATATCACCTTCCCAGGTTTTCCAGGAGATCTCCCAAAGCCTCTATGGTCAAATCCTACAGTAATAAAGCCATGCTTAGCGAATTAGTGAGCAATGTGGGCTCCATGCCCAATATGGGAGTTGAGCCCATGAAGCATTATGATGACAGCTTTGGGTTATTCTTGCGGAAGATAGCGATAGTTGACTAAATTAATATATGCGCCGTCCTAATCTTCTACAGTGAATTTGATGAAATTATGTTCTGGAAACTAGTGCTTCTTTTGTGGATTTTATAGACAGTGTTAGTGTTGTTCTGCCTTATCGACTCTCTTCTTCTTTTCCTTGGCAGTGAGCTTCAGGTAGGCAGCATAAGGTTCGAGCTTGGGATGCAACTTCATTAATCAGAATTATTGTTTATAATGCTTATTGATATTTATTTTGGTAAGGATTACTCATGCTTTGGAACAAATTAAATCATTAGAAGAATAGGTTAGCGTTAAGGCTGACTATCTCTGTTTGGCGCTCATTTTCTACAATTGCCTGGACATTTTGAACTGGCTCTTTTCCCTCAAATGGCTCATCACGATATAGAGGAATAAGGTGGATGCCTTGCTCTCAGCCTCCAAGTAAAACTATTTTTCATCAAGATTATTCTTAAACTCCCACAGTTTCAACTGCTACCCAGGAAACTCTTTCTTGATCCATTATACCAAACTTCTCATATCATTTTCCGACATGACATTGTCTTGGTTGCGATCGCTGAGTCTAATGTAATCCAAAATGGGAATAATCAATAGATACTTGTTTTCGAACCTAAAGTCACTGTTGTAACTGACTATATTGGCTAATTCCTCATGCTATATGTTGTGATAAAAGAGGGCCACATTAGATATTCCTTTCATCTTGTATTATTGAAAGCGGATCTATATTTTTCCAATTACATCGTATTTCTTTAGCCTATCTAAGATGGTTTGGTGGTGACAATGGTTTACAACCATAGCTGAGGCATATCTGTATTCTTTCCTATCTGGCTCATCATTAGCTCTGGGTGTAGGAGTGGGTAAGGATGCTAGGCATTATCCTTTTAGAGGAGGCTTGCATTGGTGAAGGTTGTCTTTTTGACTTTTGACTTGTATTCTTACAACATATTGACCGGGGATAAACTTTCTTTCTATTATTAGACTCCCTGCTTCATTTACCTTCTCAACTCCCCTAAATCTATATGGGTCCTCTTTAACCGGCACAAAGCTAACTGTGACTGCGGGGCCTAAGGCATTGAAATGATTATCGATTTTTGATTGAATGGACTTCTTTTACTCTTAGGTTATAATTTATCCTGTGGGACATATATCAGTGTATTATAAAAAGCAGTCAAACAAAATAACTCCACCCTTCTCTTTCAACTTATCTACTGTAACTTTAAGGGCCGTTAGGTCTAGCTCCTTTATTTTATTCACAATAACGATTTAGCTTTTACTTTGATAGTTGAGAATGTTTCTGTTTTGGAAGAAGAACTAAGCACATCCCAAACACGATATATTCGGGGCTACTTCCAAATGAAGATTATTCACGTAGGCCTGCTGTTATTTGCTAGGCTCCTGCCTTAGCTATTTTCGAATGGCCAGTTGAACGATTGAAAATATTTATTGCCAATACACGTTGTAGAATTATTTGGTGTTAGCGATAGCTTCCTTTAATGTGATGGGACCATTAGTGGACTTAACAACGTAGGGAGTATTTCTGGTAAAGATAGTCTTTTGTTCTTGGATAAAATGTGCCAAAAGTACATCGGTCTAACAAGTCTCAACATCCATCCTGTATTTTCTTCTTGACTAGGTCAAATCAAAGCCGATTTTCCCACTGATGTATTAAAAGCAGATGTATAGTTGTGACAAGAAGGAGCGAGCATAGGATATGATGCTAACTTTCTCATAAAAAGTATATAGCATCTTTTAAAGAAGTGATAAATATTGTCTTGATGATTCCCATTCCTTAAGAATTCTTTAGGCCAACTTAATAATCTTTGACTAGTTTTTATACACATAGGAAATATCTCTTTAAGAAATTTCATCTAGGATAATTTAATATTCCTGCCCACTATATTTATAGTTGGCAGATTTACTGGTTAGCTATTTATCACGACTGTTCCTTGTGCTGGTTGTTGCTGATTGGCTATTGTACAATATCTTCATGCTTTACTAACTTTTTGATAAATAATTCTTAATTATTCATCTCTAAGTAGCCACATATAGAAATATAAGCTCTTTCATAATATCATATTCCGACAGCACAAGTAAAGTAAAATTGAGTGTTTAAAAAAAATCACTTTTCGTTATGATAAGATATTATTGTTGTAAAGATTTTATAAGATCATTCTATGATACTAACTGAATCCTCGCTATAATTCATGCATGCGCAAAAGTGCAATCTATCCTTTTTCTCAGTCTTGAACTTAATCGTGTAGGGATTGTTGGTTTATGAGTTCTTTACATACACAAGCTATCCCTATATCGGATTGACTGTCAGGGTAACAGTATCTCCCTCATTGTAATACCAGGAAGTATACTGCTCATTTACAGATGAGTCTTCAGACCAACTGTACCCATCATAAGAAATTTGATAGCTTCCATGTGCAGATGTTGACTCAAATTTAAATGCATTGCTTTATACTTTTTTGCGGATGGCCACTCCAACTGAAAGCCATCCCTTTATGCCTTCCATCTTAAACTTTATCGTTCTCTTTTGTGCGCCGATGCTTGGCTCAATTAGGGCCATTAGCGTGTACTCGTTATCAGGGAGATCAGGGATTTTTATCTTTTTGGGGTCCAATAATTTCAGTGAAGGATGGATGAGTGTGGAGGAAAATCGATAGAATTTGGTGAATTCTGATTTGGGGTTGAAAAGCTGTATGACTTCCTCTACTAAGGTTTAGCTCTTTTTGCTGGCAGTTATCTTCTCTCTAAACTCCTTATAAATATCTCCGATTTCCGATTTAATTGACCTGAGAATTCCTTGGCCTGTAATTTTGTCCTAGAGAGTGAGATTTGAATAGTCTTCATACTCATTAGTAAACTTGTGGAAGGTGACAATGAAATCAACGATCTTTTTCATTTGTACATTTTTTTATGGCTAGTGCATTCTGTTCTTTGTGGATACATGCAGAGATAGGAGTGAGGATAGGGCAACATAGAACTATTGGAAGTACCTTCCCGTAACAAGGTCACGGTACTTTTGGAAGTAGTTGCTTACTGACCCTTGCACTGTTTGCTGATTCTGCGGGAAATGGTGCTTGGCTAGGGCTCTAATCAGGTTGAGATGATGGTCGATGAAGGCTGAGGTATTGAGGTCACTCAGCAGAGTTGTGCAGCTCTGATGAATTTGTGAAAATACAAATTTGAGTGGCTTCATCTGAATCTACCCCTTCTATTAGTTTTGCAGTATATCTGCGTAGCAATTACCGCAGATGAAGCCTTTGCTGGTGGATGACTAATCGACGATAAACATGTTGGCTATTTCTTCAGGGTGCCTCACGCATGGAAACTGTATCTTTGAGACTTGATCAATAAGCTTTTTTCGAATATCTTCGTCCATATCAATAATATTTCAATAAATTAATATATCAATCAAGTAACTCAATCACTGCTTTGAAAATAGACTCACAACCAGTGGATTTCTACATCAGCCAGCTATAATAAATAGCCTTCTTTGAAATCTTGCAATAAACTGACATCAACTTTTACTTTTCATTGTATGCCATTATTGAACTCTATTGAACTTTGTGATAGTCTGATTGGATGATTTGAGTTTGTTAAGAGTTGTATGAGCAGAGTGGGAAAACTTGAATCAAGCACTTCTGTTATTATGATACTCCTATGCACTAGAAAACTAATTTGATGTCATTATAGTGGTATTAGGCAAATGGCCGATTGCCAAATAAAAATACCTCATTGATAATCATATTTTTGAGGGCAATATTGTTAACTGTATAGTTTTTATGATAGTTGAAGAGGATAATATTAGATTGACACATATCTTAGAAGTGTGAGTTAGTGACTAATCCAAGGATATCAACTCCAATCAAGCAAGCATTATTAACGGCACATCTTTATTAAAATTGAATCACCTATGTTTCCCTTAGAAGAGTCATTGTTTTTTAGATTTGGGGTAAATAGTTAAGGACTTTAACTTTGATTGGTTAAAATTTATTAGCATAGGCTTGATAGATTAGAATGCTTGGTTCTTGAGACGTTAAGCTAACTCTGAAATAATTTGCTATTTTGAGTCGGTAGTATTACTTAACCACTATTTTATGGTCTGATATTTAGCAGTAATAATAGAATAGCTCTTAGTTAAGCCTTCCACACAACTTCAAATGCAACATATCTTTATACGATGATAAATAGACTTGTTTACTTGTCAGCTTAAGGTATTCTTCAGAATCATCACACTTTTCAAATTACAAGGCTGGTATTTCAACTAGGCCCTCATGAGACTTATTAACTTATTCCAAGTTCAGAAGGTAGCTAGTTTTGAATGTTTGGATCAAGCAAAGTGCATTTTATTGGTGAACTGATAAAATGTAACCTATTGATTTGCCTTTATTTACCAATCTGCTTGGAGTTGATAGACTGTCATCTACAATCAATTCAATATGTCCATCTTAGTATATTAGGATAAGAAATTATTTGGTCTATATTGTTAATGAAGTTGCATATGCTAAGCGCCTTTTATAATTACATGCATATTTTTGGCTTAGTCCTATTTAGTAAAATGGCATAGATAATATTAATAATCACTGCTCTAACTCTTTACTTATCTTAGAAATACAAGCCCAAAGTTCATCCACATCTACCTTTGAAGGCTTTTACACAAAATCTAAATATCTTTATTGCTATCCTGAAAAATAGGCACGCAAGTCTTATTTCGTTAATATGAAAAAGGAGCACCCGAAGTCATATAAGATTTTCATGTTATCCTAACTATATTGCATTACTAGTTTTAGTTTGGAATAATTTTTGAGTAGATTTTCCATTAAAACTTTAACTAATTTTTGTTTTCCCTAATTATCTAGGCTCATTGACGAGAAAACTGGCTAAGTTTGATACTATTTCCATTTTTTGGATTACTTTAATTTGTTCATCATACTAGCAAGGCATTTCTCAATACTTAAATTCTAATTGATTAGCTCCTGATACTCTTCATCTTGTGGGGTATTGATATGAGATATTTTGGATGTGATCTATTTTCTGGTAATCCAAAATAGCTTATAAAAAAGGTAGAGAGTAATTCTAAATTGGACTTTGTAAGTGCTCATGAGCGTAGATACCCTATCTAATAATTATCCAATCGTATCTATCTTGCTTTAGATGTACTCCTTTATTATTTACATTTATTTTGGCTTATGAGGAGTTTGCTAAAGAGAATCTTCAAATACTTACTTCTCCTTCCCTTAGAGCTCAACTATTTCTTAGTTCTACCTCCTGCTCAAGGCCGGAGTTTCCTTAGATTTTACAAATTTATATGGGTGATTATTGATATTTTACAGTATTTCTTTCTTCATTTGCTCGAACTACTTCATGTCGCATGCAATCTGCTTGCGTAAAGGACAAGGACCCTTTAATTGAACGGATTTTCTACACTATTTAGTCTACACTTTAAGGGGATTTTTAAAGATAGGAGTACTACATCTTTGCTGTTTAAATTTACGCAGGCTAGAGTCTAATAGTCCTTTTAATGTCTTCTTTTTGCCTTTTAACTTCTAATGCCTTTGTCTATTCTATTTTAAAGCTTGGACTAATTGGTTGGTAACTGTGTTAATTTAAGTATGTTGAGTCGATATTCGCTGTTTAATACTTGAAAAGGCATAAGTGTTTGTATAATTAACGAAGGTTTGATGAAAGCTTGATGGGGAAGTATGAATCCTTTTCATTTTAAATACAATCGAACATTTAAGAATAATAAGGAATATCAAGAAACCAATATAAAGTTAGCCTCAATAGGGGTAAGAGATAAGGCGAACATGGTGAAAAATGGCCATTAATCAACAACTTAAAGATTTAAAAACACATTTGGAAATAAATCGTTTAGAGTGTTTGTGTAGAAGCAGGTCAAAGAATGAAAGAAATTACTCATAATTGATAATAATTTGGCAGTATTATTTAGTATTATATTTAATCTATTTAACTTTTGACGTGTGATTATCATTTAACATTTATCTTTAATCTCAACAACATGGCTACCTAAGACTGGAAATCCATTCTTATTACTTTTGTTGTGTCAGCTATCATCTTGACTTACTTCGTTGGGTCAACTGTGGAACACCGCTCCTTCTAAATCAGCAAGAACCACATCAAATATCATGCGAATTGGACAAGCTCCTTCCAAGAACTAGAAAGGGTTGACCAATTGCAATAAGCCTATAAGCTGGAAGGCATCTAATAAGTTGATCTCTCATTTGCTATGTCTTCCCTTAGCTTTGAAGAAATCAAAAAAGTGTTGCCCATACAGTTCAAGCAATACAAGTCAATTAAGATCAATCTTGCCAATAATCCCATCGGAACCAATGGAGCAGACTATGTCCTATCCTTGATCCCTAATGAAGTGCAAGAGCTGTAAATTGCCTTCGACTCCATCAGCGCAGATCTTGAGCTTGGATCAGTCCTCGCAAAGAGGCTCAATAACCTCAACTCCCTCAAGAAACTGAAGCTTTCCTTGATCCTTGCAGCCCAAAATGAAAGCGTTGTGGATGATTACCTTAGATTTGGCAGACTAGGGCAAAAGCTATAAGCATATTCTTTGGTGTTGATTGGAAACTCACTTACAGTTAATTCTTTAGGATATCTGGAAACTCATCTCTCAAGGGCTAATTTAAAAAGTCTTGATCTCAACCTATATGCAAACAAAATCGGTGCCTAAGGATCCCCACTCGTTGCAAATGCTCTTAAGACTCAGAAGAATCTTAGTTCTTTATCAGTTGACCTGTACTTCAATAATATTACTGAAGTAGGAACATAGGCCATTTGTAACGCTATTGAAGAGATCAAAACAGATCATTTGAAATATTTCAACCTAAATTTGGACTTCAACTACATTAAAAATGAAGGCGCAAAATCAGTCTCAACCCTATTAAGCCACTTGAAAAGTGTATAAGTCCTCCATTTAGGAGTCGCCTCAAAGAACTTTGGATATCTTGGCTTCAAATATATAGTAAATGGACTTGGCCACTTAAGCCAGTTGAAAGAGCTCTCATTCAGATGCGGCATTAATAGAGTGGGAGCTAACGGAGCCTAAATTACAAGGGACCTTCTCTATAAACTTCCAAACCTTGTTGCACTCAGTCTCAACTTCTATGAAAACTATGTTGGAGACGAAGGAGTTGTTGAGTTGACTAAGGGTGTTGTTAGTCTTGAGCACCTTGAGCGTTTGAGTCTAAACTTTGGATTTAATGATGCTAAAGGATATGGGTTGATTAGGTCGCTTGAGAATTTAGTAAAGAGAACTTACAAGGAGCTCTATATTAGCTTCTCAAGCAACTAATTCCAAGATACTGAAGTAAACCTTGTTCTAGACGAACTACAAAAAATCATTCAAAAAACGGAGTCTTTTGAAATGTAGTTTGTATAAACTGCTATTTCAAAGGTTTATCAAGATAAACTTTAAAAACTCTTTATATAAAATTCCAAGTTTAAGAAAAGAAAAGCCGTGATCCATGTGAATTCAGTCATAACTGAAGAACAAGAAAACAAATATAAATAAGAGTCAAAGAAGAGAGAAGAAAAGTTAAAAAAGATAGAAGAGTAATTAGCTAAACAATAGCAAAAACAATAAAAAAAATAGAAGGAAGTAACTTAAGAATCAGCTGATTAGAAAGTTTAGCTTGATAAAGAGGAATAGGTTGCACCGACTGAAGAATCACACAAAGCGACCTCTATTGAAGAAGCACCGGTCCAAGAAGTTGTGGAGGCACAAGTCGTATAAGCAACCAACTAAAAGAATGAGGAAGAATAGGTTAAAGAGCCAGTTGAAGTACCTGTGTAAGAGCCTAAGAAAGAGCCAGTATTAGAGCCTGTTGAAGTGCCTGCATAAGAGACTGTGTAAGAGCCCGTTGAAGAGCCTATTGAAAAACCTGCATAAGAGCCTGTTGAAGAGCCTGTTGAAGAGCCCGTTGAAGAGCCGGTTGAAGAAATAGTTGAAGAACCCGTTGAAGAGCCTGCTGAAGTGCCTGCATAAGTGCCTGCATAAGAGCCCGTTGAAGAGCCGGTTGAAGAAATAGTTGAAG
>JACCDV011089198.1_pt1 | contig 11485 bp, 16 predicted proteins | sample 7446131 | NCBI WGS metagenome assembly JACCDV01 (sample SAMN15323448, study PRJNA562643) | freshwater metagenome | isolation source: river surface water | place: USA:Blue River Watershed | collected 2017-08-17
GATTGAGGAGAGTGTGATGATGGAATTGATTACGGGGGTTGTGAATGATCTCAAAGATACGATCCGACTGACAAAAACAAGCACAAACGAGGAACACGTTGATGCGCTCGTTCGATTCCTTGCCGCCGTCGCACCAAAGGTATCTATCAAGTCGGTTCTCACAGAGATTCTCCAGCTTCCTCGTCCCGAAACTCCGAGCTTGAATATGAAGAGTCGGTTTAAGTTGGAGGATTCTGCAAAGGCCTCTCGCTGAACTATTAAAAACGGATTCTTTAACAGCTGTAATTATGTCATTGCCTCCAACATGGAACACGAACTTCTCACTCGCGCGGGTGCTACCCCGTTTGACGAGGTGTGGAGTCTACTTGAGACAGACAAAGCTGCATTCGTGCAGCGCATGCAGAAGGAACAGAAGGCTCACGATGAGCAACTGCGTGCAAACATCACGAGTTTCGGGAATCCCGAATACAAGATGATGCAGCTCGTGTGGGCAGAGTTCCACAAGAGTGGTGGAAAGCGCCCGGTTTTGCGGGTGTCGCAGCCCGTCGCGCCACAGGTTGTTGGAGTATACGCGGTCAATCCCGCACTCACGCAAACTCGGGCAAATCCACAGGTTGTGCAGTGGGTGCAGGGAAATAGGATAATCATGCGCCCAGAGAATCGGGAAGTGATGCCTGGCGAACCAATGTCGAGAGTTCGCATCATTCGTTAAAATACCACAGAAACGCTCGACCCCCAAGACAAATGAGTCAGGTTCCTTCCGCAACAGTGATGGCTCAGGCCGCAAAGATCGCCGTTGAACAGGATCGTCCGATTTACCTTGATTACTACAACGACAGCCTCGAGAAGAAGTGCTGCATTGGTGTGCAGGATACCACCAAGTTTTTGGTTAAGTCTGATACCGAGTATACGTCCCCCATTGCGTCCATCATGCGCATCAAGGAGGAGAAGGCGTATCTGGTGATGACGGAAAACTCTCTCTACATTGTGTCTGCGGACATTCCTGTAAAACGGATTGTATCTTCGGACAAGAGCGAGTAAATATGGAACAAGAGATAGAAGACCTTGTGAATGAAATCTCGCCATGCAAGAGCCTGCGTCACTCTCATCCGAAATGTTACGAATTCTTCTATAACCTCTTTCAAAAGCATCCAAACGCAAAAAAGAAGAGGGTTCACAAAATTATTGATATTTCCATTAGTGGAAAATTCGATGCACCAGGTGGCCCTGTATTTCGAATCTATTATCCGTGGGGATGGTCTGATACTATTTCATGGAGGAAGTGTATACATTAATAATGGACTTTCCTCCTCCTCACCGAGTCTTATACGAGACACTTAACGACAAAGAAACACAATCTTACTGGCAGGCGTACAAGAACAAGTACGCAGACCAGTGCGATTTTGAAGAAGTGGATGCTGCAGAGATGAATGGGATGGAAGACTTTGCGAAGTGGTTTGCGCAGTGGGTTACATTCACACCCACGCGCGCAGGAATCCGGATTCGTGTGTTGATTATTTGGCATGCACACTTTTTGAGTTTGGCTGTTCAACAGATGTTGCGCAGAAGCCTCGAACAAAGGTCTTTTCGCTGTCGTGTATGGTTTCACATCGAAGAACCCACCATGCAGCCGGCAATTCTAAGCAGATGCCTTGTAAAAGTCATGCCGTCATACAACCACGTTCCAAAGATAATTGGACCGAAATTGGATACATCACTGTGGGATAATCCGCGTGTATTAGAAACGGAATTACAAGGAGCATGTAAGTAAGAATTAATATGCGCGTGTTCACTGACGGTGCTTGTTCAAAGAACGGCAAGGCTGATGCAAAGGCGGGTTTCGCTGCCTGGTTTCCGGAGAACCGAGAGTTGTCATCATCCCACCGCATTCCTGACGGACAGCCTCAGACAAATCAGCGTGCAGAACTCGCTGCGATTCATCTCGCAGTGAATACGCTTGAAACTGCAGGCTTTCTGGATGAGGATATCTCAATTTATACCGATTCGGAATACAGCATTAACTGTCTGACAAAGTGGCTGCCGGGATGGACTTCGCGAGGTTGGAAGACGTCCGAAGGCAAGGATGTTCTTCATCAGGATTTGATTAAGGAAATTAGCGATAAGCTTGCAAAGTTCAGGGGCCACCGCTTTGTTCATGTAAAGGCCCATACAGGTGGTGGCGATGACCTGTCTAGGCACAATGATATTGTTGACCGAATGGCTCGGTCTACAATCGACGAGACAGTCCGCGTTGTCGAGCCACCGGTCATTGACGATCTGTTTCCTGGATGCCCACTGCGTCTGCTTGGTCCGCCCACATCACAGACAGAGGTGCTTAACTGGATGCGTGCGAATCTATCAACCCTAGATAAGGATATCATAGATAAGCATTTGATGAAGGCGTTTATCGAAGCGTGCAAGAATCGTGGAGTAAATCTTACCAAGCAGACTATCCAGAAAACTCCGATGCTCCGGGCTGAGCGCGCCCATTTACAAATAGATCACGTAGTAGTAGAAAAGGTAGAATGAGCGGCGTTGTTGTTCTGCATTTCTGGTCACCCTCTTGCGCACCTTGCGTAACGATTAAGCCTGCGGTCGAGGATATGAAAGAGGAGTTTGACCAGGTTGAGTGGGTAAGTGTAAATACGCAGGCTGATACGAAGGGCTTTGTTGCAAAGTTTGGTGTTCGTGCATGGCCTACAATGGTTATTCTAAAGAATGGTCAGGAGGTTGGTCGTCACACTGGAACGACTATGGGTATCTATTATTCGCTGATTCGTAAGGCTCTAGCTGCTTGAGGCAGGGCAGTCGGGCATATCGGGAGGAGAACCCGAACCTAACGTCTCAGAGACCATTCCAGCGAAGTTCTTTTTGGCTTCTATCGTTGAAAGGTCGGGGATGCACTGACCAGACGGCAGGCACACGTAGGGGTTGCCATCCGCATCCGTCATTGTTCCGTTGGGGCCAGGCTTTAGATCGCCAACTCTGACACGCGGGAACAAAGACATGGATGCTGTGGGCAGCCGTTCAGGCGCATATGCCTGGACAATGGCATACGAGGAACCACCGAATAGGAGTCCCTCCGTAAAGGATGCCACTGCCTTTGCTAATGCACCAGGCTCACCCGGACCATCACTGCACTCACCCACCACAACTACCTGAGCCACATATGACAGTAAGAAGATCGTAATCGTAGCTGCGGCATTCTTCCAGCCACGATTCTGAATCAAGTCAAATATGTAGTAGAAAAATATGGTGGACGTAATCACCAGAGTTTGCGGAGCATACTTGCTTTTTGCCCACGCAAATCCCTGAACCGTGCATCCATCGTAGTCACGGAAGAAATCTCCGGGACCGCCACCCGTAGTCGGTGCTCCGATTATATTTCTACCAGGCACAGCCATTCTCGCAGCCAAGCCAGGCGCAGGAGCATTTCCCATCTTCCATTGCAGAACCTCCCATGCCTTGCCGATGAATTCTTCTACACCGGTCCAAAAATATTTCATCACCCAGTTCGCGGGAATAGATAAAAGCCCAATCAAGCTCGGTATGGAGTATACACCCTCATAGGTCAATACATCTGCCAGAACTCCGAACAGAATGAGGATATGCGGGATATACGTTATTGTGTCCTTGAAGAAAGACCCAATAGAGCTTGTAACCGGCGCACCGGGAACACGGGGGCGTAACGCATACAGTGTTCCGAGAACTGATATTATCGCAGTGATTAACACCGCTAACAAATTTGACCACCAAGGTGTATCTTCTGGTGTCTTTGGCATATTGTTTAACTCCAATACTTGTTTTATTGACCTATAACAATGGGTGGCGGATGGTCTAAAATGCCTCCAATTAGGCAACGGGATCCATTACCTGACAGTGGGTCATTTGATGGATTTTCGCCGGCAATTTCTGAGGGTTGTGCAAAGTGTAACTTAGTAGTCGCAAGGGGAATCTCTGCGTCTGGCGCAAAACTCTATCGTGAACAAGGAACAATCTCCTACAAGGAATGCGGTCTGTTTAAAGCTGACAGCCAAAAGGTCGAACGCAAAGAGATGGCTTTTTCTGAATTCAAAACAAAACTTCTCGCGGGCAAATATTTTAATGAGCAAGACAATGGTTTCTGTTCGCAACTTATGTTCGATACGGCAGACATACAGAACGTAAATGCGATTAATGAGATTCCGTGGGGAAAGGCTCGCGTTCCGTCGATTCGCAAACTCACTGCAGGAGGTGGGTTCTCTTCTATCACAAAGCTATTCATAAAACCTGCGATCCCCTTTAACGTTTCATTCAACGGTGAAACGGTTACTGTAGCCACGATGACTGTATTTCACCCGTGTCCTATACGTATTGAGAACATTCAGTACGATGCAGTTCTTACACTCGGAGATGTAGCAGATGCGTCTTCGAAGACTATTATTATGATTCCTCTCAAGGGCGCACTGTCTGCCGGTCCGTCTGGCCAGTTCATGGGCAAGATTGCGTCGTATATTCCCGGAATATTGATGCCAAATCCTGCTTCTGGTGTTTACGAACCGATTGATGTTCCGACAGGAAAGGATTGGGATCTTTCGAAGGTATTTCCTGGAACTCCCAGCGGCAATTCTACTGTTGTCGATGTTCCCTATTTTGTCTGGAATTCTATGCCTCCGTTGGAAATGTATTTGCGTGAAACTGTCCAATCCCCAATGTGGCTTCCGAATATAGAGAAATACGGATGGAGACCGACATCTCAGGCATCAACGAAGTTTATTATGCTCAAAGATGCTGTGCCTGTCAACTCGTTTGACCTTCAAACAATCCGAATGCTCCCTGCAACTCCGTCGGATGAAGCCATTCCTCCGCCGTATATGAAATCGCTTTTGTTCAAACCGGCGGCATCTTGTGACGCAAACCGGGAACATTTTAGTATGGGCGATGTATGTGACCCGCTTGCTAACATTCCCGCACCTGCTGGGAGCAGTATTCGTGGTGATACCGTTCTTGCTATTGTGTTGGGCATCATATCAACTCTGGCTGTCTTCATCGGCATCTATTTTGCAATGAAATATGCGACAGGTCCTACTGGTTCAAAATTCAAGGAATGGGGTGAGAAATTTGGCAAGATGCTATCTGGTATGGGTAGAAAGGCGCCCGTTCCCACGTTTACATCTCCGTTCGATGACCAATTTGAGGTAGAAAATCCTCTGGTGGCAGCTAAGAAGGAAGAGGAACGCAAACGCAGTCAGACCGAAGAGCTTGAACGTGCAGCAAAGGCAGTCTTTGACGAACAAGAGGCTAAGAAGAAGGAGCTGAAGGACAAGATGAGCGACACGTCTCTCTCTGAGGAAGAACAAAGACGGATTCGTAAAGAGTATCAAAAACTAACGGGCATGTATCACCCCACGAAAAAAGAGCAGGAGGCTGCGGCTGGAACCGGATTAGTCAAACGGCGTATCATTGCTCCTGAACCCGAAGACGAGGTAGAAGAGGCAAAGTCGGCGGTGGAAGAAGTAAAGAAAACAGAAGAACAACTCAAAACTGAAGAAGCTGCGGCAAAGAAAGAGGCCGAAGAACAGATGAAAAAGAGACTCGAAGAAGCCAAAGAGAAAGCATTACAGCGCGTGAGGGAAGCTCGTGAACGCGCAGCTGCATCAGGCGAAAAGAAGGATTCAAAGTTACAGAGCTTATTGGCACAGGCGAAACAAAAGGGAGATGAAGATCTTGAAAAGCGTAAGACTGAAGCCAATGATAAAATCGAAGAGATTAAGCAGCGGTATCTTAAGAAATACGAACAGACGGGCGAAGACAAGGAAAAAGCAGCGCGTGATTTAGCTGCTGCTCAGGCCAGACTTCGCAGTTCAATGGCTCAATACAGACGTGGTCAACAAGGCAGAAACATCTATTCAGGTCAGGCTCGTAGAAAGACCGCGCGGAATTAATACAGCTCGTCGCGGCGGCGATTGTCAAACAGGTGGGAGTTCATATCTCCCTCCTCATCGCTCTCGGATGCAGCATCCTCATACTTCTTGGCCAACTCGGCCTCCGTGAGTTCACGGGGCGTCTTGCGGGCCTTCTTCTTGACCTCCTCCCAGCCATCTGAGTCCACCTTAGACACTGGGACACGAGGAGTCTCCTCCTCTGCATACTCCTCCTCACCCGTGCCAGCCAACCGGCCTTCACGGAAGCGGTGGATGTAGACTCCCGCGAACTCGTTGCGAGCCTTGCGAGCCTTCTCCTTCTCATAGGCCTGACGAGCCTCCTCATACTCGTCCGCCTTCTGCCAGTCCTTCGCCAGAGCGGAGAACTTCTGGTCAAACGCCACGTGAGTGCTCCCTGCACCCGCGCCAATCAGGCTGGGGAAGTTCTGCTCCGTGCGCGCATACTGCTTCTTCTCTGCCTCCTCCTTTGCCTTCAGCTCCGCCTCCTTGCGGGCCTTTGCCTTCTCAATCTCGCGCTGACGCCAACCGGCGCCGGACGTGTTCGAACGATACGTGTTGGAAGACATTTTACTCTGTGGGCAATGTTGAATTGTTTGTTACGAATAAATCCGTTTTCAAAAACGAACAGATTACAGACAAGTGCGTAGAAACTAACATGGTTGTCGCAACAGTCATTTCTGTTCAGAGCACATTTGCGGAGGTTACAATTCCTCCGAAGACAGCTGATGTTCTGGAATGGATTCGAAAGAAGTATAAGCAGCCGGGTATGCAGTTTCAGGGAAACATCACGAATAGTGAAACGACATACTCAGTGTTTGCGACACCTACGGACGAGGAAGATGAGCATACAAATATTCACATCCTTCCTCAACCGTTTCACGATGATTCATTTCAGAGTGTAATCGTTGTGCTTAAGCCAAAGGACTCTACGGGAGACGAGTATGCTAAGCCTGCGTCTGCGTATGACGACCTACGCTCTGCTGAATACGACGAGTTCTATGCAACCTGTTCGTTTGGAAATGACGATGAAGAGGGCGAAGGTATTGACGATGAGGATGGTGAGGAAGAGGCAGAGGCTGAGGAAGAGGAGGACGATGAAACCGAAGTTGCGCGAGCAGAGCCGGAAGTGCATACGATTCATGCGTCAAACGTGTTTATCGACACGCCTCTACGCGACCTTGTTCGCAAGAGGTTTGATTCTGCCGAAGTGGAGACTGCCATCCTCAACCGATGCGTAAATGATGCACAACGGTGGCTGATTGACATTGATTGGGAGAATCTTGTGTTTCGAGAGATGTATCGCTCTCGTGCAATGGGGCTATATCCCCATCGCCACATGATCGCCTCAATGGGCGCAACTGAATTTGTAAATTCTGGTCCGGTGGATCGCGATCCTGATCGCTGGCGTGATATTATCCAGGCTACTCTTGAGCGAGACAAGGCCAAATATTCAAAGAAGACGACGGCGAATATTGAGATGTATTGCCGGTCTTGTAAGAAAAAGACAAAGTGCGACTACTACCAGGTTCAGACTCGTTCTGCAGATGAGCCTATGACGACTTTCGTCACATGTTTGGAGTGCGATACCAAGTGGAAATATTAACGCACGAGAATACAATGGCTTTGTTGGAGGTCTTAGACCGACATGGCGTTGAATATGATAAAGACGAGGTCCAAAAGAGACACGACCTCCTTATCAAAGGATTGCGTCGTGATCCTTCGTTTGAGAAGGACCTCGCAGAATTCAAAAAACAGGCACCGAAACGGGGTGGAGCAGATGAAGATATCCCGATTCCGGTGAAGATGACGAAGGATGACTTTTTGGGTAGTGAAGCACGTTGGTTTGTAGAGGTGATGGGAAGTCCGTATGCGCAGGTTGTTATACGCCTCTTATTTACGGTTTTGTTCTTTGTGAGCTATCTCGAAAACATACCGATGTTTGGAAGTATACTCAGTGCAGTGTTGGATGTAACACTTGCGGGTGGACGTATACTCGTCAAGACACTTCAGAAGATGATTCCGCCGGTCGTGGGAATCATTCCTTTACCGTTTATGAGTTTTGTGGGTATGGCGATTGCTGCTACGATTGGTATGCTTCTGTGGCCGATTTTGGCCATGATCTCTTTTAGCCGTCAGGATTTTACCAGCGCGATTGAATCCTTTTTGCGTGTAATACCGCCCCCGCTAGGTGACGCAATCGCAGATACATTCCTGGATGCGAATCGCACTGTCTACAAACTGAACGAGAAGCGCAAGAAGCTCGCGGATGATTTGGTTACTGGATTGAAATCTGTTATGGATATTGGTAATCAAGCCGGGACAAAGATTGGCGAAGGCGCAGAGAAATTGATTACGACGGCAAAAGAGGTTGCTAGCCGACCTGTGCCCGTACCGTCCGTGCCCAAGATTTCCTTCCCACCTACTCGTCGCGGTGGGCGATTTTCAAGGAAGGTTCATAAGAAGAGTAAATGGCAGAAGACGCGCAGGCAGAACAGCTAAGAGATTCCCTTCGTCAGTGGATTGCTGCCGATGATGAGATTCGCGCACTGCAGGCCCAGATTAAGACCATCCGTGAACGCAAGACTCAGATGGGCGCACAAATCTTGGAATTTATGCGAGGACAAAATCTGGATAACTTTGTAATCGATGGTCCCGGAGGAACTATTGCTCGTTCTCAGCGCACTGTTCGTCCTCCTCTACGGCGCGATGCTATCCGCACTCAACTCCTCCTCCAGTTCGCCGATCAGCCCCAGCGCGTAGCAGAGGCTCTGCGTGCAATTGAAGGAATCCAGGAAGGCGATGATATGAGTGTAGGTGGCACTGTTCGCGAGGTTCTGACTCGCCGTATTCCCCGCACAACTCAGCGAATTACTCTTGGGTAAACATAAATGGTCAAGTTTGCCGATCTTAAGCTTAACAATATATACGTCATGCCCCAAATCCTTCCTATACCGGAATGGACGAATGCAAAGGGTATTCCTTTCTACATCAATGAACCCGAAGCACTTCGTCCTTCTCTTGTTATGAAGGAATGGGGCACTTCTATGGTGGCGGGCAGACCCTTCCGCGTGCTGAGGAAGGAGAGAGTCAGTGAATACATGAAGAAGGCGTTCATCCGCTATACTGATGAGGAGGGCGGTGACGCAAAGATTATCGATAGCATGTTTGAGCCCGATACAGAATTTGAACCCGTGAAGGGAGTTGTGGAAGGTGCGAAGGCAATGGCCGCACTCGCGAAGGTTGCAAAGGAGGACAGAACGAGATTTCCGCCCGACGTAAGTGCAAAAATTGGCTCCTTCCTCAGTGGAGAAGAAGGCCCGCTTGCCGCTCAACGGAGTAAGCTTGCTGTAAAAATGGGTCGGCCGGGAGTGCCTATCGGTGGTAGACACACTCGTCGTCGCAAGACTGCGCACAAGAAACGCAAGACGCTTTCCAAGAGAAAGTAATGAAGTGGCTTGTGTTTTTGATGGTATTGATTGTATACGTTCACGTATTCAATGCTATCGCAAATATGTATTTTGAAAGTGACAGACAGCTTACGTTGAAGGACTTGTGGCGACGCTTCTTCCCTTCAATGAAAATTACTATCGAAATGTGATTTAGAATTAAGAAACTATATACAAATATGTTTACCAACCCTTCTGCCGAACTTCTGGAGACGTTTGGTAGCGATTTGACGGTTGTTAACGCCGCCCGTGTTTCTCTCGGAAAGCAGGTAGCTGAGTTCACAGAGAAAGATGTAAAACTTATCAAGTATCTCGCAGATCACGATCACGTGTCTCCCTTCTTCCATCCTCAGGCTCGCTTTCGTCTGAAGATGCCGATTTGGATGGCACGTGAGTGGTTTCGTCACACGGTTGGGTTTGCTCGCAATGAGGTTTCACGCAGGTATGTAGACGAGGCTCCCACATTCCACGTCCCGTCTGAACTTCGCACGCGTGCTCCAAGCAAAAAACAGGGAAGCAACGATGATATCCATCCCGACAATGAACATCACGTCGGTGACATGGGTGTCTTCTGTCAGAAGGCGCTTGAGCTATACAATCGCCTACTCGAAGATGGTGTGTGCCCTGAACAGGCCCGCATGATTCTGCCTCAGAATATGATGACTGAATTCATTGAAACGGGTAGTTTGGCTGCGTATGCTCGCCTGGTGAAACTGCGCACATCTCCTGATGCGCAGAAGGAAATTCGTGATTTGGCGGAAGATGTATCTATTCTGCTACAGGATGCGTTTCCTAATTCTTGGAAGGTTCTTGCACAAGTCGAATAACTCGACCCTTGATTACAGTCTTGGGTTTGCAGCACATCTTTTGCCATTCAGCGACACTCTTGATTGTATTTGATTTGAAGAGTTCTACAAGACACTCACGATGGTCTGCGCCAGAGTTGGGCATTTGGTTACACATCGGGCACGGCATTCTGCTTTGGTAAGTTTGTATATGATATGTTCGTTTTTACAGATTCTACGAGTCACATTCTTGTGCTTCGTATAATCCGGACAGAAGGTCTCGTTTTTGCCGTTGTATATACTAAAGCAAATGAAGGAGGCGATTGCCCAATCATTGTATGCTTCGCTGTTTGCCCAGTGGTCTACGTTGGGTATAAACTTTTTTAGTTTATTTCAGGAACTTTCCCCGAAAGATGTCATCTTACGAAGTGTATTGTGGATAGAAACGATAGTTCAAGTCATAGAACTTGTCTTCTATTCGTGGTATGCGTATCATTTCGATACCGTTGCAGAGGCAACATTCTATCGTTATCACGATTGGGCTGTGACAACGCCACTGATGTTATTCTCTACGATGGTCTATTACGAATATAAAAATAAACCCGAAGAGGAAGTTACAATTCAGAGTTTTCTAGAAGAACATTGGAAAGATGTGTTGATAGTGTTTGGGTTTAACATGCTGATGTTGTTATTTGGTTATCTTCACGAACGAAACATACTTGGATTGCTATCTTCGCAACTGCTTGGATTTGTAGGATTTGCGGGTTCCTTCTATGTGATGTGGGATAAGTTCGCATCCAAAAATCCAGACAACTATTTGTTATTCGGATTCATGTTTGTGGTATGGTCACTTTATGGAGTTGCTGCTATGTTCAATAGTGTAATCAAAAACATTTCATACAACATACTTGACGTGATCGCAAAGAATTTTTATGGTATATTCCTATCTATTTTGATCTATCAGAAAGCTTCGAGCCACGCAACTCGCTCCGGTTGAGGAACGGCATACTCGTCGAAGAAGGCATTTGCTTGCTTGATCTTCTCCGCCTCGTCTGCGTCCAGTGCAGCAATGGCAGCCATCTTGTTCTGCAGAATCTCTCCAAACGGAACCGGCGGCTTGAACGTATCGTCGAAGCCCACGAACACATTACACAACCGCGTGATGTGGCCGTCGCAGCACATATCTACCGACTCGTGACACTCCTCCCAGAGCCGTTTGAAGAGCTCCTTGCGAGTCTCTTCGGGGCACTTGTTGATGAGCGCCACCACTCCGCGCAGTGTTTTATAGTAAAGCTGATCGTTGGCCACGCGACATGTCTTGACAACGAAC
>JACCDV010457270.1_pt1 | contig 11482 bp, 9 predicted proteins | sample 7446131 | NCBI WGS metagenome assembly JACCDV01 (sample SAMN15323448, study PRJNA562643) | freshwater metagenome | isolation source: river surface water | place: USA:Blue River Watershed | collected 2017-08-17
TGGCTGATGTACTTGAAAATAAAAACAAAGGCTTGGCATCTTATGCAATTATAACCATTTCGAGTAAACCTGCATCAGCTTCTTGGCTGAATTTTCCCATTGAATGGTTTTTAGTTCAGCAGAAGCTCTCTTTGTTAATTCTTGTTGCAGTGCGGGGTAGTGAGTTAGAGCGTGGATTTTATTTGCAAGCTCATCACTATCCCAGAAATCTACTTTTAGTGAGCTTTTTAACACCTCTGCTACACCAGATTGTTTGGAAATAATAACAGGTACATCATAAAGAACAGCTTCAAGTGGAGATATCCCAAAAGGCTCTGAGACACTTGGCATTACGTAAACATCACTTGCTAAATAAACTTCTTCAACCTGTTCTCGATTCAGAAAACCAGTGAAATGTACATTACGAGCGATCTTTAATTGAGCAGTTCTTTCTATAAGTTTGTTTATCATATCACCATAGCCAGAAATAAAAAAACGTAAGTTCTTGTCTATCTTAAGTAATTTAGCCGCAGCTTCCAAGAAATAATCTGGTCCTTTTTGATAAGTGATTCTTCCCAGAAAAAGAATTATTTTTTCCCCTGCAAATTTTTTGATTAAGTTATTCGTTTTGTTGGTGATTTTGTGTTTGGAAACAGCGTTGTGAACTACGTCTATCTTATTGGGATTAATATGGTAATAGTTGACTATATTATTCTTGGTGAATTCACTGACTGCGACTACTTGATCTGCTATTTCTAAACCTAATTTTTCTATATCGTAAATTTCTTTGTTGATATGAATACCACAACGATCAGTTTCTAATGCGTGCACGTGATAAACCAGAGGCTTGTTACTAATGCGCTTAGATTCGATTCCTGCAAGGACAGTCATCCAGTCGTGAACATGAATTAAATCATGTTCTACTTCTTTGGCGATTTTGGAGGCGACATAAGCATAACGGAAAACTTCAGCGATCAAGTTTGGACCATAGTCTCCACTAAAATATAATTGATATTTTGTTTGTCCTTCATGTAGATTGATTTTTTCTTTGTAGTATTTGATGAAGTCTTTGTACAAAGAATCAGTAACATAGGGTCTTAGTGGGGAATCTATGTGAATAAAATTTATGCTGTTAAGATAGTTTTCGAAGCTATAGTGATAGTCTTTTTCTTCTAGAACGACATCGGAGCTAGAAATTAATTTTAAATGTAAGTCGGCATTAGCTGGAGATTTTAAGCGTGGTAAGACAAAATTAAGTTGTGCACCAAGAGCAGTGAGTGCTTTAGTTAAGTCATAACATGCAACACCCAAACCACCACTAATATGTGGTGGAAATTCCCAGCCATACATTAATATTCTTGGAGAAGGTTTATTTGTATCAAACTGCATTGAAGCTTGTTTTAATCTTAGCAGGGAACAATACTTAATAACTCTATTCTTTTATAAATAGGTTCTTAGAAACTGTCTACAAAGCCCGATAACTGCGTTTACGCTTACACCTCGGAATCCTCATTGACAACCAGTCAACTCTGGTTCTTCGGCATTCGCAAGCCTTGTTCTCGAACTTTGTAGACAGTTTCTTAAAAGAATTGAATTTTTATGCTTGAGTTATCCCAAAATTGCGAAGACCACAAAACAGGTGAAGACTTAGTGCCTCAGTTCAATAGCGACAAGGAATGGTTAGAAACTAATGGGCTAGGTTCTTACGCTTCAAGCACTGTAGCTTGTGCTCATACTCGTAAATATCATGGTTTATTAGTGGCTCAAGTTCCAGAATCAACGGAGAGATTTGTTTTATTCTCTAAATTCGAGGAGATAATAAATGTAAGTGACGTATCTTATCCTTTGAATTATAGTTATTTTGGTGAAAACCCTAAAGCTATAGAAATAAATAATTGTGAGATTGAATTTACCAACCAAAGTCATCCACAATGGATTTATAGATTTAGTAATGGACTTGTATTAAGTAAAGAAATTCTTTTTATACATAATGAAAATACTATAGTTCTAAAATATCAGCTCTTAAAAAATCCTCAAAGAGAAGAGGTGGCTTTGCAATTAAGACCTTTCTTGCCTTATCGTAACCATCATAAACTAGCTATTGAAAATAAAGAGTTTAATTTTAGTTCAGAGTTTTTTTGTGAGGCTTTGGTTTTGCGTCCATACTCTAATATGCCGAGTCTCTATCTTCAAAGCAATCAAGCTTTAGCATGGAATGAAGAGAAGCATTGGTATAAGAACTTTGCGTATCCAGAAGAAAAAGAAAGAGGTTATTCTTGTCTTGAAGATATTGCTGCTGTTGATAAAGCTAATGTTGATATGAAAACCAATATTCCAATTTATATTAGTGTTTCAACCAAGTTTCAAGATGATGATATTTCAGAATTATGGGAGCTGGAAATTAGTCGGCGAAGAAAAATTCTTGGTGATTACCCTGAAGAGTCTAAAGAGCAGTTTGATTATGTTCTGAGAAAATCAGCAATGGATTTTATTGTTAAAACTTCAGATGATAATTTGGTGATTCAAGCTGGTTATCCTTGGTTTGGTTCTTGGGGACGAGATACAATGATATCCTTACCTGGATTGTTTCTTGACACCAGTTATCGTGATGATTACAAGAAAGTTATTTATCGTTATTTGAGCTTTTTGAATAGTGAAGGATTAATTCCTAATATTATAGGAACTGATGTTAATGATTCTGCGTATAACAGTGTTGATGCTTCATTATGGTTGTTTTGGGCCGTCCAGCAGTTTCATTTGGATAAACAGGATTTCAAATGGATAGAAAAAAACATTTGGGCACAATTAAAAAAAATATTTTGGGCTTATTCTGAAAGTCGCAGTGATGTTTTGAGATGTTGTAGCAATGGGCTTCTCTATAGTGGTAGTGAAAAAGAATCTTGGTCTTGGATGGATGCTTGTGTTAATGGTAAGTCAGTCATTCCACGTTATGGATTCTTGGTTGAGATTAATGCTTTATGGTATAACGCTGTTTGTTTCTTGGAAGAGCTTGCTATTAAGTTCGAAGATACAGTTGCTGTTGAAGCAACTGTAATTAAAACAAGAATAGAGAAATCTTTTATGCCGGTTTTTTATAATAAAGACAAGAAATATTTGGCTGACTATGTTCGAGATGATATTCAGAATTTACAATTACGCCCGAATCAAGTTTTAGCAATTTCGTTGCCATATTCATTAGTTGGTCATGATATTGCTGTTGAAATTTTATGGTTAGTTTTGGAAAAACTTTTTACTCCATTTGGATTGAGGACTTTGGATTCTGGGGATCTTCAATATAGAGGTCATTATTTAGGTGATACTGAGAGTCGAGATTTGGCTTATCATAATGGAACTGTTTGGCCTTGGTTGCTTGGTCCTCTGGTAGATGCTTTGATGAAGGTTAATTCAGAAAAATATAATGCCAAACAATATATTCAATGTTTGATAGATAGCTTTATTGAACATATGAAAGAAGCTGATTGGGATTATATTCCAGAGATTTGTGACGGTGATGCTCCTTATTTGGCACGTGGATGTTTATCGCAAGCTTGGAGTGTTGCTGAATTACGTAGAATTTCTTTAGCGTTGTAGTTGCGGATACAAAATTTTATGCAATATCTTATAATAGTTCTAGATGTCTAAGCAACTCAAAAACAATCTGATTATTTTCACAGGACCTTCGGGAGTTGGTAAGGGTACTATAGTTAAAAAACTTTTTGAGGAATTGGATAATATTGAGTATTCAATTTCTTGTACTACTCGTGAACGAAGACCCAACGAAATTGACGGAGTAAATTATTTTTTTAAGAGTAGAGAAGAGTTTGAAACTATGATTCAAGCTGGAGAGTTATTGGAGTGGGCAGAGTTTGTGGGTAATTATTATGGTACTCCGAAAGCCTTTGTTAATGAGGTTTTGGCTCAAGGGAAAGATGTTTTTCTTGAGATTGAAGTACAGGGTGCTTTACAGGTGATGAATAGCTTTCCTGAAGCTTTAAGTATATTCCTTATTCCACCATCAATAGAGGAACTGGAAGCTCGTTTACGTAAACGTGGAACTGAAACTGAGGCTGTATTGCAACAGCGCTTGAATAAGGCGAGAGAAGAAATGACTTATATTTCTAAGTTCAAATACGTAATTGTTAATGATGTATTAGAGAGAGCCGTTACTGAATTAAAAGCAATTATTCGACCTGAGACGAAAGAGGAATAGCATCTTTTGGAACAGCTTGTATAGATAGCCATAGAGCTTTGAGTGGTTCTTGGTTATTGATGTAATATTCATGATATTCAGAATAAAACTTCTGTAATTGATCTTGATTTTCAGCTAGAATAAAATCTCCTTCTTGATTACGAATTGGAACAAACTGCTTACCTTCTTTATATCCTAAAGCCCAGTAATAATCTTGTGGATAATTTTCTAGATTATGCGGTTCAATAAAACGCAAAAATTTATATCCTAAATGTTTACTAGAGAAATCATTGTCATTCACAAGGAAGCTTGAGCTTTCTAAGTTTTTTAGTGCTTGTGAAGAGAGCTTTGAATGAGGACCAATAAAAACATAATTAACCTTTAGTTCTTTAAGTAATTTGGGATTAAGCAAGTAAGTTGCAGTTGTTCTATTCATGTAGTCTAGTAAATAAATTTGACCACCTACTCCATAAAAACCAGCCATGCCACAGAAGTCGCTTCCCAATTCATAATCAGTACTGTCAAGAACAATATCTCTGTCTTTGTGGATTTGACTTAGATCTCGTAACATTGCTTTTTCGTCATCTTTTAGGTTCTTTCTCCCCATGAAGCAAAATTCCTCAATTGGTAACATGGCAGTCCAGCCTGGAGTTAAACCAATAAATAATATTAGATTGAATATCCAAATAATTTTTTTCAAGTGTTTTATTGGTTTTTTGAGTAAGGCATTTTCTAGTTTTAGTAAATAAATACTTATGAAAAATACAAAAGCAATTTCAGACCAAACAAGGAATCTGGCAATTTCAATTCGTCTTGGAGTAAACTCAAATAAAAAACTTACAGCAAAGGCAGCTAAGGCAGAGAAGAAAATATAAACCCAGAAATCCAATCTACGAGTGAAAAATTTAGAGCGTATGATTAAATACAATAGTATCCCCAATCCGATAAGCAGAGCTAAGCCGAAGTCTTTCATGCTAATAGAAGAGAAGAGAGGGATTTCTAAAAGTTGTCCCATCGTAACGTGGTCTATGCTGCGTGGAAGAGAGTTGAGATATTCTGGAGACCAGAAATAACTTAGATAAGGTTTCCCCCAATTAGTCCAATATAAATTAGGATTGAAACGAAAAGTTTCTACGCCATTTAAGTTAGTGGCACTTGTTGTGAAGTTGAGAAATTTTCCTAGATAAATTGCAGCTAGTAAATAAAGTTTGTTTGAGATTTTATAGCGTAAATTGAGTTTGAATATCAATCTTTGTAAAACTTGAATGATGAAAAGCAATCCTAGACCAGCACAGAGTGGATACCAAATAGTCGGATAAATAGAATAAGTTAGAAAGGAGCTAAGGGTAATTAAGAAATAAAAGGAGAGTCTTTTTCTTAATTGTGGTCTGTAATAAAATTGTGAAATCAGAAAAATCAAGAGTAAAGCTGTCGGTATGGCAGAGTTTTGAGAGTTTAAGCGTAATTGTACTGAGAGATTGGAAATAGAAGTCCAGCTGATTTGTATCCAAGCCAAACAGAAATGCAATAAGTCCATATCAAAAAGATGAGACCATTCTCGCCATAAAAATTCATAACTAGCTGATGACGTAAAAAAACAAAAAAACAAAGTCATGAAAGCTGCAAGAAATTCTTTACGGCAGATAGAAAAGAAAAGCACATAGCTAATGCCAAAAAACGCAAAAACCCATAATCCTGTTTGTAGGCTAAAAGCATCCCAATTACTTAATCCTGTTTTGATTAATATTGCAGCAAGCAAATCTGAACCGAAGTGATAAAATCTACCGCTGAAGTTTATACCAGCAGGCATAATTACGGGATAAATATCGTTATTTGCTAAACTTGAGGCAATAGCCCAGTGTATTCTATCTGGATTACCAAACAAACTATCTCTTAAATAGTAACTGTAAGCTAGTAATCCAAAAATCAGAGTAATAATGTAATCTTTGTAGTTAGGTGCTTGGGCGAAAAGATTTAAGGTCTTGCGTTTATATACAAGTAAGCCCGTAGCAGATAATATCAGTAAGGCTTGTGTTATTAACAGTGCAAGAGGGAAGTTACCTGTGATTAATCCTAGTAAGTGTATAGAAAGGCTCATTAATGCTTGAGAAATTATCCAGGCTAAAGCAAGTTGATAGGTTATTTTGAGTTGTCTGATGCCGAGTGATTTAATGTAAAATAAGCTGATTAATATTGCTGCTAAATAACTACTAATTCCGCAAAGTATTTGAAATTCTTTCACTATTCTATTATAATTCAAATTACCGCAGTTAATTATTTTTTTAGTTTTGGAGGGGTATGAAACTTGGGCCAGTCACAGAAGTTAAATCAAGCCAATCTCATTTGGCAAGAGCAGATTCTGCTTTGCAAGTGAATAATTCTTCGAGACGTTCTGAATCACTGAAATCATTGCATGCTGATAGGTCTGCTTTTTATCGTTTATTAGATTGGTTTTCTGATTGGCTTGGTATCACTAATTCAAAATCCAAAATTATAGTTGATGTTCAGCATTTGCAAAGAATGCCAGATTTGGAATCGGTGAAACCCAATCCTGTTGATGGTTTGCCTAGACCATATATTTATAAAGTTGCAGAGCATGGTAAACCATTGAGTGTAGATTTTATTCAAGAACATACGGAATTAATTTTTGTACTTGCAGGAAATTCTGCTGCTAATCATCTATGTACTACAGGGATGGGGTCTTTAATTCCTGCGGCAGAAAAACTTGCTCACGATAGAATTGTAGTTTTGCCAACTTGTAAAAATTCTGAGTTTCATGCACGCAAGAAAACACATGAATTATATCCATGGGCTTTTAGGGATGGAACTGAGTCTGAGACTCAGGCGAATTTAGCAATAATGAATAGGGCTATTGATAAAGCAATCAGAAAGTCATTAGAGACTGGTAAACAGATTTGTATGGTTTGGGGTGGTTATGGTACGGGAGCCTCTGGTTTGCCAATTCTCGCTCCCAAAACTTTTCATGGATTAAATTACTTATTGTGTACCAAACTTGGTCTTATTCATCAAACAGACCCAAGTACAGGTTTATTGAGATTGGTTCATTATGAAGAAGCACTTCAGCAACAACAGTACTTGCGTGAACATTCAGAACTCTTGCCTCAAAAACCTATTCTGGGAGATGATGATAGGCAATTAGCTCGTGGTCATGCACCAATTACTAAAACATCGCAATTGCTTCCTGCTTAGCCTGAATTAATAAATCTTTTTCGTTAGCATAGACAAGCGGTTCTGGTCGAGTCCATTCTTGGATTTCATTTCTTGCGAATTGTTCTAGTATTTCTGTTTGTAGTATATGTTCTTCTTTGAGTAATCTCTGAGCTAGTGATTCTGGGGAATCATTGTCAAGAATATCAATAACTCTTCGTCCTAAAATAGCCCCTTCATCATAATTATCAGTTACACGATGAGCTGTTGCTTCAGTTGTGAAATTGCGTTGAGTTGCTCTTACAAACAATAATCTTGCCGCATGTACTCTAAGTCCAAACATTCCTACACCACCAAACTCCAAGCCACGGCGAGGGGCCAAAGGTCCTGGATGTTGATTGATGATGTAGTCTTTATATCTTTCTATTACTTCTTGTGGAGTTCTGGCGAGCCAGCCATATTGACCAATGATATTGATTTGATGTTTTTCTAATTTAATTAATAAGGCTTGAGCAAATTCATTACTAGATGAAAAATCTTTGGGATTGATTATTGTAGTGTTTTCTTTTGCAAGTCCAGCTGAGATTGTATTCTCAAGATTCGCTCTGGGACTGCTTCCTATGACTAGAGATGGAAGTATTAAATTACTATTTTGAAAGTGACGAATTATATGTGAGGCAGTTGAAGCTTGACCGGAAATCAATAATGCTAATCTTAATGGAGTTTTAGACACTATAACTAACTTCTTCTAAGCGTTCCATTAAATCAATAGGATAAATTCCCGTGAAACAAGAACTGCTTAATTCATGAGCAGGAATATTCGTTGCTTCGATTAGGGCTTCTAAAGAGAGATAGTGAATAGAACTTGCAGCTAAATATTCTTTGATTTCTTCTAGTGATTTGTAGGCTGCAATAAGTTTGGTTTGTTTGGGTGTATCGATTCCGTAAAAATCCGGGAATTTGATTGGTGGTGAGCTTACTAAGAAATGAACTTCTTTGGCTCCTGCATCAAAAAGAGAGCGTATGATTTGTTTGGATGTTGTTCCACGTACTATTGAGTCATCAATGAGAGCAATTCTTTTCCCGCGGATCAAATGCGTTAGGGGATTGAGTTTGAGCTTAACACCTAAATCCCTAGTATGTTGATCTGGTTGAATAAAAGTTCTGTGTATGTAGCGATTTTTTACAAGTGCCCATTCAACAGGAATTCCGAGAGTTTGAGAATAGCCTACAGCGGCAGGAGTTGCAGTATCTGGGATTGGTACGACCATATCTATATCGAGAGGGTATTCTTTCGCTAAAGCAATCCCAGAACGCTTTCTGACTTCATAGACTGATTGACCATGAAGAATACTATCTGGACGTGAGAAGTAAACAAACTCAAAAAGATCTAGTTTGAGATTGGGTTTTGCTAGTTGTTTGCTGTTGATTCCATCACGATTAATGCTTAAAATTTCACCTGGCTCTATTTCTCTGATAAACTCAGCACCGGTTGTCTGAAAAGCACAAGTCTCTGAGGCAAAGACATAAGTACTATCACCAATGCTTCCCATGACCAAGGGTCTAATACCACAATAATCTCTGACAGCAATCAAGTTCTCAGTATCCATTACTAGGAGAGAGAAGCAGCCTGTAAATAATGGGAAAGCTTTTTCTACTGATTCACTTAGGCTATAACCTTGTTCTCTATAGACCGCAATGGCAGCAGCCATTAGTTCTGAATCATTGAAATTATTATGAGGAATTTGGGCTTCTGTTAGAAAGGTTTGAAGAGCTGCTAAAGAGGGAATATTACCATTATGAGCAATTGCAAAATTAATATCTAGTGCTTTTGCGGGATTCTTAAATACACCAAGATCTGCTGCAATAATTGGTTGAATGTGCTGGTGGCTGCTGATTTTAGTATTGGAATATAAATTATGTCCAATAGCTATATGCCCCCTAAGTTTACGAATATCATTTTCCGAATAAACTTGTGTAACTAAGCCAAGGTCTTTGAAGTAATTAATATAACTGCCGTTGGAACAGGCTATACCAGAAGCTTCTTGTCCGCGATGTTGTAGTGCAAACAGACCATAAAAACTAATACGGCTAGTGTCTAATCCAGGTCCCCAAACTCCAAAAATTCCACATTTTTCTTTGAGTTTATCTTCTTTGAACATCATCTTCATTATAAGCTATCCTTATAGATTATGTCTGCAATTTCTAAGAAATCACAATTACATTCAATTCGTTTCGGTACTGATGGTTGGCGTGCTTTAATTGCTAAGGAATTTACTTATGCTAATTTACATCTTTTTCTTCAGGGGCTGGCTGATTATATTTTAGAGAATTATTCTAGTGATAAGGCTATTGTGATTGGTTACGATGCAAGGTTTTTGGCAGATAAATTCGCTGCTTACTCTACTGCTGTATTAAATGCTCGTGGTATTCGAGCCTTTACCATATCAAGTCCAGTACCAACTCCTGTAATAGCTTTGGCGGCTAGAGATCTTGATTCTTGTGGTGCATTGATGTTTACTGCTAGTCATAATCCACCAGAATATATGGGAATAAAGTATATTCCTGAATATGCTGGTCCAAGTTCATTAGAAATCACCAATAAGATTTTATCCAAAATCGAAAAGTATGCTGTGATTGATTTTGAGGAGGAGAAAACTTATACTATTACACAAGCTACTGAGTATGATCCTAAGCCTGCGTATTATAAACAAGTTCGTTCTTTGGTTGATTTTGCTTCTATTCAAAAATCAAATCTCAAACATCAAACTAAATTAATTTATGATCCACTTTTTGCTTGCGGTCGTGGTTACACTGATTATTTACTGAGAGAAGCTGGCTTTGATTTGGAAGTATTGCATGATAATTATGATTCAAGCTTTGGTGGTTCTTTACCTGATCCATCTGAAACTCGTTTAGCAGAATTACGCCAAAGGCTTTTGGAGACAGGAGCTGATTTGGGAGCTGCCAATGATGGTGATGCTGATAGGTTTGCTTTTTTTGACGAGAAGGGGAATTTTTATCCTGCTAATAAATCTTTGCCGATTATTTGTAAGTATCTCATCGAATATCGAGGATATCGAGGAGCGATTGCTAGAACTTTGGCTACGACTCATTTGTTTGATTTGATTGCATCCAAAAATTCTTTGCCTTGTTATGAAACAGAAGTTGGATTTAAGTGGCTTTGTGAGATTATGAGAAGAGAGCCTGTAATTATTGCTGCTGAAGAATCAGGTGGCATGAGTGTTTTGGGGCATATACCCGAAAAAGACGGAGTGCTTGCGATTCTTTTGATGGCAGAAGTTCTAGCCGTTACAGGGAAAAAGCTTTCTGTTTTGTGGACGGAAGTTCAAGATTATGTTGGTAGAGAGTTTCATTTCTCCAAATTAGATTTGCATCTTGATGGCGAAATAAAAGAGAAATTCATTAATGAGTTTGTCGATATACAATCATTTGCAGGACTTAAAGTCATCAAAAAAGATACTCGTGAAGGGATTAAGATTTATTTGGAAAATGATTTATGGTTTTTGGTTAGACCTAGTGGTACTGAGGCTATGTGTCGTGTTTATTTGGAAGCTAAATCAGAAAGTGATTTACTGAATGTAAAACAGGCTATCGAAGCTTTATTGGCAGGTTAAAGCTCTTAAAGCTAATAAATAAGATTGTAGTCCTAGTCCAGAAATCTGCCCAATGCAAACCGGTGCAGTGAGTGACTTGTGACGAAATTCTTCGCGTTTGTGAATGTTGGATATATGCACTTCAACACAAGGCAAAGCTGTTGCGGCAATAGCATCACGAATGGCAACGCTAGTATGAGTATAAGCAGCAGGGTTGATAACGATTCCTGCAATAGCTTCTTGTTTGGCTAATTGAATTCTATTGACTATTTCTCCCTCCACATTGGATTGAAAAAAATCAACTTCTATCTTTAATTCTTTGCCTAAGTCAGCAATTGCAGAATTGATTTCCTGCATAGTCAAAGTACCGTAAAGCTCAGGTTCTCTAGTACCGAGAAGATTGATATTAGGTCCATGAATAATCAAAAACTTTTTCATTTGTTATTTACTCCAAAATATTTTTTGAGGAAAGTCTCATCAAAACTGTATTTGCCAGCACCATAACTAGCAAGAACAAACAACATCAAAA
>JACCDV010730632.1_pt1 | contig 11481 bp, 4 predicted proteins | sample 7446131 | NCBI WGS metagenome assembly JACCDV01 (sample SAMN15323448, study PRJNA562643) | freshwater metagenome | isolation source: river surface water | place: USA:Blue River Watershed | collected 2017-08-17
AAGCTGCGAACCCAGACTTGCATGCTGCACAAGCCGCATCTAAAGTGGTTGTCGTGGCTGATCCCGCTGAATGTTCATTCCAGTTCAACCCCACAGGTACTAAGAAGTTCACGTCTTCATGCGACATTGCCAAGCAACGTCTGGCTGGCGCTTCTGTGAGCTATGACAACGAAGTGGCTCCTGCCGGTACACCTGCCATCATCAAGATTGGTGAGACCGTGGTGAACGTCAAGTACTCTGCTGAAGACATCGCTGCTGCGAAGACCAAAGCAGAAGAAAAACTGGCTGCATTGAACGCTGCCGAACCTAAGGATGCCAAGGCCATTGAAGCTGCGACCAAGGCAGTGAAAGACCTGAGCAACGAAAAGACCGCTGGCGCAACCTTGCTGGGTTCTAACTTGGGTGCTGCTTTGAAGGCTGCGAACTATCCTGCCAAGGCTGATCCAGCCAAGGTGGACAAAGTCAAGATCACCATCATCCTCACTTACTTGGTGATTTTGGTGACCATGGTTTACGGTCCTATCGCTGCGATGTTGGTGGAAATGTTCCCAACACGCATCCGTTACACCTCTATGTCTCTGCCTTATCACATCGGTAACGGCTGGTTCGGCGGCTTGCTGCCCACCACTGCCTTTGCGATCGTGGCGCAGACCGGCAATATGTACAACGGCTTGTGGTACCCCATCATCATCGCGGGTGCAACATTCGTGATTGGTACCTTGTTCATCAAGGAAACCAAAGACGTCGACATCTACGCTGACGACTAAGCACTTGTAAGCCACCTAGGGTGACCTGGGTGCTACATTCAAGCCCTCCCTCGTGGAGGGCTTTTTACTGATTTCGGAGAGATGACATGTTGAAAATTTTTGTAGGTTTCGTGATCTTCGCTGCTTTGGCAATGTTCGTGATCATGCAAGGCGGTGATAGCTTGGATATGGGTGGTGAAAAGCACGGCGCTGAGGCAGTACACGCGCCTGCTGAGGCTGCTTCTGCCCCTGCGTCAGACGCTTCTGCTGCCAAGTAATTTCTCGTTACTTCGCTTGTCAAAACGCCACGGCTGGACCGTGGCGTTTTGCTTTGGGGCAACAGATGAATGCTTAAGGTTGGCAATGTCCCGATGTCAAACTGGCCGCGTGTGAATCTCTAGAATATTTGCCACACTTTAAAAGGCCCCGCCATGACAGGCACCATTCGCATTCGTGGCGCACGCCAACACAACCTCAAAAATCTAGACCTCGACATTCGCACCGGTGAGCTCACGGTGGTCACCGGCCCTAGCGGCTCGGGTAAATCGAGCTTGGTGTTTGACACCCTCTATGCCGAAGGTCAGCGTCGCTATGTCGAGACCTTCAGTGCCTACGCCCGCCAGTTCTTAGACCGCATGGACCGTCCCGCCGTTGATAAGGTGGAAGGTGTCCCTCCAGCGATTGCGATTGACCAAACCAACCCCGTGCGCAGTTCGCGCTCCACCGTGGGCACGATGACCGAGCTGAACGACCACTTGAAGTTGCTCATCGCGCGAGCCGGAAATTTGTTTGACCGTCAAACCGCGCAGCCTGTGCAACACGACACGCCGCAAAGTATTTACGCCGAGCTGCAACGCCGCTGCGCTGCCCAGCCACAAGACCCGCGTCTCATCATGACCTTTCCCGTGGAGTTGCCGGCCAACACCACGGCCGCAGAAGTCGAGCAGTGGCTCAGCGCCAGTGGCTTCACCCGCATCCATGCCGAGCGTGAAGTGGCCACGCCTACAGGCCCGCGCAAGCTGTTGGACGTGGTGGCCGACCGCTTCAAACTAGGCAACACCGAACAAGCCCGTGTGGTGGAAGCCATTGAGCTGGCCATCAAACGTGGCGGTGGGCGACTCAATGTGTATTGGGCATTGGATGCAGACGCCACGCCTGAACTTTGGCGTTTTTCTACAGGACTGCATTGCCCCGACAGCGACCTGCGCTACAGCGACCCCATTCCCTCCATGTTCTCGTTCAACTCTGCTGTGGGTGCGTGCGACACCTGTCGTGGTTTTGGCCGCGTGATTGGTGTGGACTACGGGCTGGTGATTCCAAATGACAAACTCACCTTGCGTGCAGGGGCCATCAAAACCATCCAAACCCCAGCATGGGTCGAAACGCAAGAAGACCTCATGCGCCACGCCGAAGCCGAAGGCATTCCGCGTGACACACCTTGGTACAAACTCAGCCAAGAACACAAAGATTGGGTGATCAATGGCTCGCCTTTGTGGAAAGGCAAGTGGAACCATCAGTGGTACGGCATCAAGCGTTTCTTCGAATATTTGGAGAGCAAGGCCTACAAGATGCACATCCGTGTGCTGCTGTCCAAGTACCGCAGCTACACACCCTGTGGCACCTGTGCCGGCGCACGTTTGAAAACCGACAGTTTGTTGTGGCGCATTGGCACCAAAGAAAACGCCGATGCGGTGTTGCCACCCGCCAAGCGATTCATGCCACAAGGCGTGCAATGGACGCGTGCGCAACTCGAAGCCATGCCAGGTTTGTGCCTGCATGATTTGATGCTCTTGCCCATCGATAAACTCCATCAGTTTTTCAATGCCATGCAGGTAGATGTGGCGGGCGCTGATGCGCAAGCCCTGCATTTGTTGATGGACGAAATCCGCACCCGTTTGAGATACCTCAGCGACGTGGGCATTGGTTACCTCACGCTTGACCGACAAAGCCGCACGCTCAGCGGTGGCGAGGTGCAACGCATCAACCTCACCACAGCACTTGGCACCTCGTTGGTCAACACCTTGTTTGTGTTGGATGAGCCCAGCATTGGCTTGCACCCGCGGGACATGAACCGCATCAACGAGGCCATGCTGCGCTTGCGCAATGCGGGCAATACGTTGGTGGTGGTCGAGCACGATCCAGCCGTCATGCTGTGTGCCGACCGCATCATCGACATGGGGCCTGGCCCCGGTGTGAAGGGCGGGCAGGTTGTGTTTGACGGAACGACCGAAGCTTTGAAGTCGGCTGACACACTCACGGGCGCGTACTTGGGGGCACGCAAAACCATTGGCTTAGGCCTCAAACGTTTGGTAACCGACAACACGCCACGCTTGATTTTGGAAGGCGCACGCGAGCACAACCTGCAAAACCTGAGCATCGAATTTCCGCTGCAGCGCTTGGTGTGCATCACCGGCGTCAGCGGCTCGGGCAAATCCACCCTCATTCAAGACATCCTCACCCCAGCACTGCTGCGCCACTATGGCCGCGCCACCGAAACCCCAGGCGCACACGACCGCTTGCTAGGTGCGGATTACCTCAGCGACGTGGTGTTTGTAGACCAATCGCCCATCGGCAAAACCGCACGCTCCAACCCTGCCAGCTATGTGGGCGCGTGGGACGCTGTGCGCGAAATCTTTGCCGTTGCCCCCTTGTCCAAACAGCGTGGCTACACCGCATCGAAATTCAGTTTCAACAGTGGCGATGGCCGCTGTCCGACCTGCGGCGGCTCAGGGTTTGAACACGTTGAAATGCAGTTCTTGAGCGATGTCTACCTAAGATGCCAAGACTGCAACGGCCAACGCTACAGACCAGAAATCCTAGAAGTCCGCATCGAACGCGAAATTCGCGGCGTGGCTGCGGGTGTGACGACGCAGCGACATTCTGAGCGCAGTAAAGAGGAGCAAGACGTTGCACCTGCAGCCGCGACACGAATCACCCTCAACGTGGCAGACGTGTTGGAGCTGACCGTGGGTGAAGCGCTCGAGATTTTTGCCAACGACCGCGAAGTGGTTCGCACCTTACAACCCATCGTTGACGTGGGGTTGGACTACGTGAAGCTCGGCCAACCCGTGCCCACACTCAGCGGCGGCGAAGCCCAACGCTTGAAGCTCGCAGGCTTTTTGGCCGAAGCCGCCAAGGCCAAAACATCCAGCAAACAATCGCTCGCCAAAAAAGGCGTGTTGTTCTTGTTTGACGAGCCCACCACAGGTTTGCACTTTGACGACATTGCCAAGCTCATGCGTGCCATGCGTCGCTTATTAGAAGACGGCAACTCGCTCATCGTGATTGAGCACAACCTTGACGTCATCCGTGCCAGCGATTGGTTGATTGACCTCGGCCCCGAAGGCGGTGACGCTGGGGGTTTGTTGGTGGCCGAGGGCACGCCCGAAGACGTGCGTTTGCACCCCACATCACACACAGGCAAAGCGCTGCGTGACTATGCAGCCGCGATGGGCGTGGTGTACGAGCTAGATGAAGCCAAAGCCTCGGCAGGCTTGCTTGCTGCTGAAGGTTTAGCGCAGTTTGCTAATGCTGTTGCTTCGGCAACGAAGGTGGGCGATCGAACCGTTTCTGTCGGTGATGGGGCGATTGAAATCGTGAACGCCAAAGAGCACAACCTGAAAAACTTGAGCGTCAACATTCCGCGTGGCAAGTTCAACGTCATCACCGGCGTCTCGGGCTCGGGCAAGTCCACGCTCGCGTTTGATATTTTGTTCAATGAAGGCCAGCGCCGTTATTTAGAAAGCCTCAATGCATATGCGCGCAGCATCGTGCAACCCGCAGGGCGGCCTGAGGTCGATGCGGTTTACGGCATTCCACCCACCGTGGCCATTGAGCAGCGCCTCAGCCGCGGTGGCCGCAAGTCCACCGTGGGCACCACCACCGAAGTGTGGCACTTCTTGCGCTTGCTGTATGTCAAGCTTGGTACCCAGCATTGCATTCACGACGGCGCAGCGGTGCAACCGCAAACGGCTGAACGCATTGCCGCGCAACTGCTGCGCGAGTTCAAAGGGCAGCACATCGGATTGATGAGTCCTCTGGTGACGAACCGCAAAGGCGTGTACACCGAGTTGGCTGATTGGGCGCGCCCCCGTGGCTACACGCATTTGCGCGTGGATGGACACTTCTTGCCCACCAACGGCTTTCCGCGTTTGGACCGCTTCAAAGAACACACCATCGAGTTGCCCGTGGCCAGCTTGGTGGTGTCGGCTGAAAGTGAAGCTGCGTTGCGTCAAGCTCTTGCCACCGCACTTGAACATGGCAAGGGTGTGGTGCACGTGCTCAGTCAGCTGGATGGTTTGCGTGAGGCCATGGAGGCGGGGACTGACACCAACAGCATTGGCCGCTTAGATGTGTACTCCACTAAGCGCGCTTGCCCCGTATGCGACACCTCGTACGCCGAGCTAGACCCACGCTTGTTCTCGTACAACAGCAAACACGGTTGGTGCGCCGACTGTGTGGGCACAGGCGTCAAGCTCAACAAAGATCAGCGCAAAGTATTGGACGACTCGGTACGCGACGACAAAGACAAAGGCCGCGAGCAAACCTTTGCCGAACCTGATGTGGATGATTTGGTGGATGTGGCTTGCCCCACCTGCGAAGGCACACGCCTCAACGCCACCGCACGCGCGGTCAAGTTTGCAGGCGTGGGCATTACTGACATTGCTCGCCTGAGCGTGACCGACATTCGCAAGTGGGTCGAGACGCTTGAGATGAGTGGTCGCGATGCTGATATCGCGCGTGACCTGCTCCCCGAAATCAAAAGCCGCTTGGAGTTTTTAGAACAAGTGGGCTTGAACTACCTCACGCTCGACCGTGGTGCGCCCACGCTCAGCGGGGGCGAAGCGCAACGCATTCGCTTGGCTGCACAACTGGGCAGCAACCTGCAAGGCGTGTGCTACGTGCTGGACGAACCCACCATTGGCCTGCATGCGCGCGACAACCAAATTTTGTTAAACGCGCTGCATTTACTCAGCGACAAAGGCAACACCTTGGTGGTGGTGGAGCACGACGAAGACACGATTCGACGTGCCGACCACATCATTGATATTGGCCCTAGCGCCGGTAAGCGTGGCGGGCGTTTGATGGGTGAAGGCTCGGTGAAAGACATCACCGAGCAAGCCGATTCGCAAACTGGCCGCTACTTGCTGCATGCCATGCGCCACCCCTTGCAAGCGCGACGTGCCGTGGCGAAGGCCGAGTTGAATTGGCTCTCACTCGAAGGCGCATCGCTACACAACTTGAACGACGTGAGCGTGCGCATCCCCCTCAAGCGCTTGGTGGCCGTCACCGGTGTGTCCGGCTCGGGCAAATCCACGCTTGCACGCGATGTGTTGCTGCACAACGTGGCCGCTGCCGTGGCGCAGCGTTCAACCCAAGCTGGTCGCCAACTAGACGACGAAGGCAAGCACCCCGCATGGAGCGGCTGCATGGGTCTCGATGGCTACCAAACCATCGACCGTGTATTGGAAGTTGACCAAACCCCCATTGGCAAAACCCCCCGCAGTTGCCCCGCCACCTACATTGGCTTTTGGGACACCATTCGCAAGCTCTTTGCCGAAACACTCGAAGCCAAAGCACGTGGCTATGGGGCAGGGCGCTTTAGCTTTAACACCGGTGAAGGCCGCTGCCACACCTGCGAAGGCCAAGGCCTGCGCACCATTGAAATGAGCTTTTTGCCTGACGTCAAAGTGCCGTGCGAAACCTGCCACGGCGCCCGCTTCAACCCCGAAACGCTGGCAGTCAGCTGGCGCGGCAAAAGCATTGGTGACGTGCTGCAAATGGAAGTGGACGAAGCGGTGGAATTTTTTGCCACCATGCCGAACATTGCGCATCCGCTGCAACTGCTCAAAGACGTGGGCTTGGGCTACCTCACACTCGGCCAGCCTTCGCCCACGCTCAGCGGTGGTGAAGCACAACGCATCAAGCTCGTGACCGAGTTGAGCAAAGTGCGCGACGACGTGACCCGACGCGGCAACAAAGCCCCGCACACGCTGTACGTGCTAGATGAACCCACCGTGGGCCTGCACATGGCCGATGTGGACAAACTCATTCGCGTGCTGCACCGCTTGGTAGACGGTGGCCACAGCGTGGTGGTGATTGAGCACGACTTGGATGTGATTGCCGAAGCCGACTGGATCATCGACCTCGGGCCTGAGGGTGGCAATGGCGGTGGGTTGATTGTGGCTGCGGATACACCAGAGGCAGTGGTGGCCTTGGGGACGCATACGGGGGTGGCGTTGAAGCCGGTGTTGGCGAGGGCATGAGGTATTCGTTAGCGGTGCTTCGTGCTGCGGGATAAGCCTAGGCTACTCCTCGCTACGCTCAGAATGCCGCTAATGCTTACCCCGCCGACCCCAACGACAACCCCGCATGCTCACGCAGCGGATGGAAGTGAATCTTAGGGAAACGCTCTTGCGCCAAGCGCACGTCATAAGGCGACGTGCACAAATACGCCAAAGTGTTGGCTGCATCTAAAGCCATGCGCTGAGGGTACGCGTGGGTGAATTCGCGCAATTCGGCGGGTGTGTCGGCAGTGATCCAACGTGCGCCGGTGTATTGGCAGCTTTCTAGCTTGACATCGCAGTCGTATTCGGTTTTGAGGCGGTGTTGCACCACTTCAAACTGCAATTGGCCTACCGCGCCTAGCAGCATGGCGCCGCCTGCTTCGGGTTTGAACACCTGAATCGCGCCTTCTTCGCCCAATTGGTCCAAGCCTTGTTGGAGTTGTTTGGTGCGCAAGGGGTTTTTCAAGATGACGGTCATGAAGAGCTCAGGGGCAAAGAAGGGTAAGCCAGTGAACTGTAGATTGGCGCCGTCGGTGATGGTGTCGCCCAATTGCACCCCGCCGTGGGTGGTGAAGCCGATGATGTCGCCGGCATACGCCTCTTCCACAGCCTCACGGCGTTGCGACATGAAGGTGACCACGCTGGTAGGGCGTAGTTCTTTGGCGGTGCGTTGCACTTTGAGTTTCATGCCAGGGGTGAACTTGCCCGAGGCTACGCGCACAAACGCAATGCGGTCACGGTGGTTGGCATCCATATTGGCTTGCACCTTGAACACCACCCCCGCGAAACCTTCGTCTTCAGGCTGAATGGTTTTTTCCACAGGGGCTTTGTTGACAATCAGCGAGCTTTGGCGTGGGCGAGGCGAGGGGGCCAAGTCGACCAAGGCGTCGAGCACTTCCATCACACCAAAGTTGTTGACGCCCGAGCCAAAGAACACGGGGGTTTGTTTGCCTGCCAAGAAGGCTTCCTTGTCGAATTGGGGTGATGCGCCGGTGGCTAGCTCCATGCTCTCCATGGCGGTGGCCCATTCCAAACCGAAGCGCTCAGCCAATTTGGTTTGCTCTGTCAGTGGGTGTGTTTCAAAGTCTTGTGGCAAGCGTTCGGAGCCCGAGTCAAACACGGTCATGGCTTGGGTACGCAAATTGATGATGCCGCCAAAGAGTTTGCCTTGGCCTACGGGCCAAGTCATGGGAACACAGGGCATGCCGAGTTCACGCTCGACTTCGTCCAAGATGTCGAGTGGGTCGCGCACTTCGCGGTCCATTTTGTTGACGAAGGTGATGATGGGGGTGTCACGTTGACGGCAGACCTCAATCAAGCGGCGTGTTTGGGCTTCCACACCGTTGGCGGCGTCAATGACCATCAAGGCCGAGTCCACAGCGGTAAGCACGCGGTAGGTGTCTTCGCTGAAGTCTTTGTGGCCCGGTGTGTCGAGCAGGTTGATGACGTGCTCGCGATACAGCATTTGCATCACAGACGAGGCCACTGAGATGCCGCGTTGTTTTTCAATTTCCATCCAGTCACTGGTGGCGTGGCGGCTGGCTTTGCGGCCTTTGACGGCGCCGGCAATTTGAATGGCACCCGAAAACAGCAATAGTTTTTCGGTGAGTGTGGTTTTACCAGCGTCAGGGTGAGAGATGATGGCAAAGGTGCGACGGCGTCGTACTTCTTCAAGCGCAGTGGTCATGGTGCAAACGGTGGGGAGCGGTGGGCAACGAGGCCGAGCAAGATGCTCGGGCCCAAGCCTCACAATCATACCGGCGCGGACGGTGGCTGCTGTTTGCGTATCGCGTAGTGACGTACTTGTTGAATCAAGGTGGCGCGATCAAAGGGCTTGGGCATGATGTCGTTGATGCCCGCTTCAATACATTCAAGCCGCGCGTCTTCAGCCAAGCTGGCCGTCAAAGCAACGATGGGCACGCTGCGATAAGGTTCGGCAGCTTGGTGGCGCAAGCGGCGCACAGCTTCGGCGCCGTGTAGATCGGGCATGATGAGGTCGATGAGCACCAAGTCGTAGTGGCGCGTCATCATCATCTCCAAGCCCTCCTTGCCTCCGCTGGCTTGATCAATGACCGCTTGAGGGAATGCGCGTTTGAGCACGGTGGTGGCCAATAAGCGATTGACAGGGTTATCGTCGATCACCAGTAAGCAAATGGCGCTGTCATCGACCGATAGCATGGGCGCGACATCACTCGGTGTATGCGTTGGGGGCTCGGTGATGTGCAGAGGAAAACGCAAACTGAATGTCGAACCCTGTCCCACTTGGCTTTGTACGGATAAGGTTCCACCAAAACTTTGTGACAGGCTGTGGGTGATTGACAAACCTAAGCCGATGCCGCGCATGTTGTCGGTGACTGTGGCTAACGATTGGGAATGTGCAATTTGCACAAACGGCTCAAAGATGTGTTGGTGCACTTCCATCGCTATGCCAATACCGCTATCTGACACGCGAATTACCAACCAAGGCTCGTTGTGATTCGTATCGAGTTCGGCTTCAAGTTGCACGTACCCAGTTGGCGTGAACTTGATGGCATTGCCTAACAAGTTATTAAGCATTTGCGTGAGTCGAAATGGATCCAGTCGAATCCAAGGCGGCAAGTTATTAGCTAAGTGGATGTTGTAGCGCAAGCCGCGTTTGTGGGCTTGCGTAGAAAAGGTTTGAAACGTTCGCTCCAGCATGCTTGGAAGGTGCATCACTTGAGGGCTCAGAGCGAGTTTGCCGCTGCGAATTTGCGAGAAGTCGAGTAAATCGTTGATGACCGCTAGCAGTTGTTGCGAGGCGTCGGATGCGCCGCGTAAATGCTCTTGCCCCTCTTCGCTGAGTTGAGCTTCGTCTCGAGCCAAACTAAGGTGGCCCATGATGGCATTGAGAGGTGTGCGCATGTCGTGGCTGACCATGGCTAGGAATTTGTCTTTGTGTGAGTTGGCTTGTTGCAAATCGTCGGAGAGTTTTGCAAGACGGTCTGATTTGCGGCGCATACCGCGCAAGGTGCCTGCCACAAAGGCGTCGTATGCAGCTACTAAAACGACTTGCATCAGACTCATCATCGAAAACATGGCGGCGCCTAACAGTAGCTCGCGTTCTGAACGATTGAACGGAGTGCTCATCCAATGACTTACTTGTAGCTGATACAGCACCCAAACCAGCACTGATGTCGCCAGCATCCAGGCGTAACTCGCGCGCCTAGACATGGTGAAGAATGGCAAAAACGGCACGATGCTGAGCCAAGCCAATACCGGTGAGGTCACGCCGCCTAAGTCGGCGGCGGTGTAAAAAATGAGGCCTAGTAAACAGGCTTGGTGCACGCTGTAAGCGACTAACGGCGTTAGTCCCGCGAATCGACCTATCATGGCTAACAGGATGAAACCGGTGGCGTACAACACGGCAGTGGCGGCTTTGTCCAACCCAATGTATGTCAGCCACATCGCCAAAGGTAACAACAGAAATGCGCTGCTCAAAGAAAAGCTGACATAGAAAAAGTCAGCAGGCTTGCGCATGCGCGAGGGCAGTGAAAAACGCAGCCAGTGATATGGGTTGAAGCGGCCGGGTTGGGCAAAGGGCAAAGACATGCACATCTCGCAAAATAACAGCAATCGTTATACATTCAAAGCCTGCGTGAAAGTCGAAAAGAGGAAGAATGGTCTGCTAATTCGGGCGATTCAAAGGGGTATAGGATGGGGCGGTTTTCATCCGTTAAAATCTCGACATTCCGAGGAGCGCTGCAGCCTGTCGGCCCGCAAGGGGCTAGTTTCACAGGTGAGGCTCGGACTGCCAACCGCGCTCACCCACTGGTTAACGTGAGGTGAGCTCCTCGAGAGACGCCAGTGGTTTTGCCAACTTTTGGAGTCTCACAAATGAACGCTGTTCTTAAAACCAATACCGCCGCTGATTACATCGTGGCTGACATGTCTTTGGCCGCTTGGGGTCGCAAAGAAATCAAAATCGCAGAAACCGAAATGCCCGGTTTGATGGCCATTCGGGAAGAATTCGCCAAAGCGCAGCCCTTGAAGGGCGCACGCATCACCGGTTCATTGCACATGACCATTCAAACGGCTGTGTTGATCGAAACCTTGAAGTCTTTGGGCGCTGATGTGCGTTGGGCTTCTTGCAATATCTTCTCCACCCAAGACCACGCTGCGGCTGCGATTGCAGAAGCTGGTATTCCCGTGTTTGCCACCAAGGGCGAAACTTTGGCTGAGTACTGGGACTACACCCACCGCATTTTTGAATTCGGTGCCAAAGGCACTGAAGGCGAAGGCCCCAACATGATTTTGGACGACGGCGGCGATGCCACGTTGTTGATGCACTTGGGTAAGCGCGCTGAAACCGATGCTTCTCTGATCGCCAACCCCACCAGCGAAGAAGAAACGTGTTTGTTTAACGCCATCAAAGCCAAATTGGCCGTAGACCCCACTTGGTACAGCCGCAAAGGTGCGCACATCATCGG
>JACCDV010999250.1_pt1 | contig 11479 bp, 20 predicted proteins | sample 7446131 | NCBI WGS metagenome assembly JACCDV01 (sample SAMN15323448, study PRJNA562643) | freshwater metagenome | isolation source: river surface water | place: USA:Blue River Watershed | collected 2017-08-17
ACCAACTACATTCCTAACCTGATCAAAATCAACTTCGTTATCGTGTAAACCATATAATAAAGTACAATGTGGTTCAACTTCTAAACCAAACCCATCACCTTCAATATATAAATCATCAGGGTCTATATTATTATGTAATTCTTTCATACCTTCACCAAGAAAATATAACATAGCACACGAATATTCATATTTTTGTTTGTTCTCTTGTAAACTCATCACCTCTTTAATCCTTTGTATGTTTTCTTGTAAGTTCATAATAAATATTAATTCATTTTATTTTAATTAATAATTATATAATCTAAAGTTAAATGAGTAAACATATTTAAAGATATGATATCAAATTTTGTAACAATAGTAATCCCATGTAAAAACGAATCTTCTGAAATTAATCTAACATTATCATTATTAAATAATCAAAAATATATAGACGGAACTAAGGTTATTATTTGTGATAGTTCTACTGATAATACTCGCGAAGTAATATCGAAAGAATCATATAAGAACTTAGAAATAGATATTATTGACGGAGGTCTACCAAGTGTTGCCAGAAACAATGGTTCTTATTTATGCTCAACCCCTTATATATTGTTTTTAGATGCCGATATATTCTTAGTAGATAAGAACACATTAATCGATAGCTTAAACACAATAAGAAAGTATTCATTACATCTAGTAACATGTAAATTTAGAGTAAAAGGATTATACTCATTCGTGTTTCCAATATTTGAATTTTTTAGAAAATTAATGTCATACCATACAGTATTTTCTGTTGGAGGATTTATGTTATTTGAAAAAGATAAATTCATATCTATAGGTAGATTTAATGAAGAAGATCAATTTGCCGAAGATTATAGAATCAGTATGAAAATAAACCCCCTATTTTTCTACGTAATGAAAAATAAGGTATATACCACAGATAGAAGGTTCAAGAAAAAGGGATTAATATACATGATTAAAATGGCCATTCTATCTATGATGAATAAAAATAATCCAAACTTCTTCAAAAAAGACCATAACTATTGGATATGAAATACAAATATATTATAGTATCAGATTTACATTTAGGTACAAAGAATAGCAAATCAAAAGAGTTTTTAGATTTCTTGGATTCACATAAATGTGAAACTCTTATATTAAACGGTGATATCATAGACGGGTGGGCATTAAACAGAGGAAGTAAATTAAAAAAAATACACACAAAAGTAATATCTAAATTGATATCCATATCTAAAAACACAAACATCATATGGGTTAGAGGAAACCATGATGAGTTTATAAGTGAATTTATTGGGCAAGGATTTGGAAACATTAAAATAGTTGAAGACTATATTATAGAGGTAAATGATTCTATCACTGATAACATTTATTTAACAGACAGATACTTTATATTTCAAGGAGACATTATTGATATTTTTATAACAAAATATAAATGGCTTTCAAAGATAGGATCTATTGGATACGATTTCGCTTTATGGATTAACAGAGTCTATAACAATTACAGAAAGTTTAGAAAACTACCATACTATTCATTATCTAAAAAGATAAAAGATAGTGTAAAAAAAGCAACTATGTATATTAACGACTTCGAATCAATGTCAGTACAACTATCAGAAAAACATAACTGCACAGGTGTGATATGTGGACATATACACCAACCATCTGATAAAATAATTAATGGAGTTAGATATTTAAATTCAGGAGATTGGGTTGAGAACATGTCAGCAATACTAATAGATAATAAAGGAGGAATTAAAATACATCACCACAACTGATACTTATTACTAAAATATTATGAAGATTATAATAACAGAAAAACAATATTCAATTATAAAAGAAAGTACAACTGAAGTCTATATAAGAAGAAGATTAAACACATTAGATATGTTTATCTCTGAGTCAATTGATGAATTAGACAACCCTTGTGATTATTCAGATGAGTTTCAATATGCAGATGATATAATTGATTTTGCCGTTAGTCGCTTTATAACTATGGATGAAGATATGTATGATTCAGAAGATATTGAAGACACCGTAACACAATATTTGAAAGAAACTTACGCCGATACACTATTCGATATATTCAGAAATAATTGTAATTAAATATTTCCAATATTTCTATATAGAATATACTCCCTCTCATTCTCATCGATTAATTCCAAAAAATTAGACCTGTTCAGAACTTTTTTATATAGTGAAAGTCTGTCCTCATTTGACTGTACTATGAGATACTGAAACTCGGATTTGTGTTTATCTAATAACAATCCGATAGATCCCATTAAATAATAAATTTCATTTAAATTAGTCATCTTATATACACCATGACCTAAATTAAAATCAATATCCATAACATTACTCAAAATTTCATCACTATCAGGTTTCTTATATTTACCATGTAAAGTTAACAAAATCAAATATTCCTTATCAACTTTTTTTGATGGTAAAGTATAAAGGTATTGTTTTACATCTCCTTCCTCATAAACCTTATTTAATACAGGCTCAACTTTAGTTTCAAAAGTCTCGTTTAATCCCATAACTTCTCTTATTCTTAATATATCCTCACGTAAATCCATAGTAATAAATATACAAATAAATAAGATATACAATATATTTATACCATATGAAATTCTTGATAACTAAGTCTCAGTACAATATACTCAAGGAAGTTACAGTAAATCCTGGTAAGTTTAGCAATAATTCTCAAGGAGAAGCATTTTCCGCAATCATGAATTATGATGATATACCCGTAAAAGATCTCATAAATAAGGTAAAAAGATACTTTAAAACCGTAGCATATATTGATATATCAAAAATGTCTGACCAAGATATATTGGCATACCTAAACAGTTTGAAATATGAATCAAGAACCAAAAAAAGAAGTAAACTATATTCGATAGGAATCGTTTCAGGTCTATCATATTATCTATCAAAAAGTTTTAAAAAACTAACAAAAAATAAGTACGGATTAGAGTACTATGTTGAATCATTCGATTCATTTGTATCGTTTTGGTTCTTCGATCCAGAGATTAGAGACTTTGTAGGAAGGATCGTATGCGAAGAGAGTGATATTTTACCAAATTCTATCAGTATTACATTATCTGAAGTAGATAGAGGATTAATAGGTCAAGGATATGGAACTAAGATTTATTTATCCTTACTTGAAAAGTACAAATACGTCATGTCAGACAAAATATTATACAACGAATCATTAAACATGTGGGTAAACTCATTACCCAGATATTGTAATGTTTGGGCTAAACTAAAAAATGAAGAAGGTTTCTTTAAAATAACTAATAAAGATTTTATTAGTCCAGATTTAGTCAAATATTATGTAGCGTCTTACGAGAAAGATATTTAATCCTCATCTTCACCATACTTAACGGCATTAAATAAAAAAAAGACCAAAAGGAAAAAAGATAAAAACCATTTATAAAATGGAATATCTTTACCATTCAGATCTTCTTTAACATAGATTGATATTGTTACAAAATACAGAATAAATAAAGCCCAATAAAAGTATTTTAAAAAAAATCTCATGACTTAATGTTTGTTATGTATAATAATAACAACTAATTTTAAATTAGTAAAATAATAACATAGTAAATTTACGTAGTATATTCTCTAACGTAATATCCAAACCAAGTCATCAACATAATAATAATTGGAAACTCAATTCCAACACTACTCATCGCAATAATATGAGCCGAACACGCTCCACCCATGATTACAGATATCATAACGGCACCAATCGCAGTAAATTTTTTAGTCAGAAACATTAACCCACCAACAATTTCAAATAAAGAAATCAATGGTAAATAATCTAACATATTCATCATTTCAAAATTAGAAATAGTATCCTTTGATGGAAAGGTTTTAATTATTGCAGAATTAACCAAGATAATAAAAACAATAAAACTAACAAACCAACCCAAATTCATTAACGTGATGTATTTTTTCATAAATTATTTTATATGTACAAATATAGTAGTTTCTATTGAAATATTAAACAGAAATATTAATCAATTAATCTTTCACCTGTACTTTTTATTTTAAATTGAGATAGGTTATTCGTACCACTATTCCCTCTAACACCCTTAACGTATTTAACAATACCGTTATTATATAATTTATTAGGAGTATCAAATTCCTCACCGTTAAAGATCAAAATACCGTCAACCCTCAAAGTAACATCATAATCAATACCAAGATAAGTTCTAACCAAATCAACGTTAGAGTTATAAGAACTAACAACTTTAAGCAATCTATCGTCAACCTCTACTTTCCTCTTATCTTTCTCTGTAGATATATCAAATATCTCACCACCATAAGAAACCATAAAGTTGACAAACTCACTTGTTAAAGTATCATCATCATCCCTGAACCACTCACCATAAGTTCTTCTACCATCCAAAATAGAATGTAACATCTTCTCAACCTTGATCATGTCGTCAACTTTAAAAACAGACACAATCCTATATCCAATTGGAGACTTAGTTCTTGATAAGTCGTTTTCCCTCTGAATACAATCTTCAGACCTACCTATCTTTTTATCGGTTAACCCAATAGTCCTACCCATAAAGTCAAACATTTCACCCAAATAAACATATCCTTCCATAGTGCAAATATACTTAAAAAAATAATCCCCCAAACTAAATTGGAGGATTTTATTATTCATATAGCTCTCAGTATTTTTTCAGTGCGTCCTTCCCATTTTTTGATTTGAGCTCTCGGTACCCAAAACTCCATCTCTCCTATTTCCTCAACCTTTTTCAGATATTCATTCCGAAACTTGTCAACCTGGTTTACATCTGTAATATATTCCACTCCCACATGTCCTGCACATGTTTTACCCATGTTTGTTACCATTGAAAACTCATCGGTCAAAGTTCTTGAACACACAACACAAACATTGTTACGTTTAACTGTCATTTTTCCCGCAAACTTAACCGCTTTAGGTGTAACTGACAATAATTTTGTCAAGTCAATAACCATTGGATTGAAGTTTAAACCGTATTTCTCTTTAAGTTGTTGACCAATAGTCCTACCAAGAATAACAGTCTCACCAGGAGTGCTCCACCTGACATTGATTGTTTTGCTCTTATCTTTCTCTTTCTGAATGGTTTTGTTTACCGCTTCCACCTGACGCTGGGTGAGAGTACCGTACTTCAAAAGTTTCTCCTTAATGTCCTTAACAAAGGTACTCTCACCCTCATACTTAGCAATCACCTTGAGTTCTTCAGGAAGAGACTCCACATCAACACTCTTAACATCAGCATTCAAACACTTCTCAACCGCCATCTCCTGATTTGCGGTCAGACTGCCATACTTGGCGATAACGTCCTTCATCTTAATAACAAAAGTGTTGTTTCCTTGGTAGTTCCTTACTTTGCTGATAGTGTTTGTGGTAGTCATATAGTGGTGATTTGTGAATACAAAGATACGATTAATTCAATTACCGGCCAAATTTATTTTTAGAAATTTGCGGTTATTTTTTTACCTGTTGTTAGGTCAACCCAAACCTCAGGCTTAGAATTTTTTCTGATTTTGTTAACACGGAAAACTTCAGACATTCCTTTTTCATGGGCTTCTTCTTCGGTTTTACCAAGAGACTTCATAAAGTTATAACCAGCTTTATACATCGCTTTTTCAATAGAGGATAAGGTAGTAGGCATTTGAGTCATAGTGTTTGTTTTTGTGAATACAAAGATACGATTAATTCAATTACCGGCCAAAAAAAAAAATCCCTCATTTCTGAGGGATTATATTTTAGTTTTGAGTGAAGGCTTTGTCCGCCCATGTCTTGGCCCCAACCAATTCCCACAAGTTCATATCACACATATCAGGAAAAGAATTTCTCATGTCACCTACGGTCAATACTTCCAAGAAACCCAAATCAATGCTGTACCACTTACCATTTTTGGTCGTATAAACATTATACCAATTACTTTGACCATTTTCATAAAAAACCTCAACCTGAACATTGAGAAGAGTATTCTTTTTGAATCCCGAAATTACTCCATGAGGTGTGTGGTTTTTAAAATCACTGATAGATGGAAACCCTGCCTGACACTTGGTAACTGCACGAAAATTATATTTTTTGCCAGTGTCTTTAATGTGGTTTGATACTATTACAGAGGTCTTCTTTCCCTTAACTGTGGTATCAAAAGAACCGTAGAAAACGTCTCCTGACATTACTGAATCTGTGTTAAGTTTAACTGCTGGGGTGGTAGTGGTTGTGTTCATGTGTTTTGTTTTGTGAATACAAAGATATGACCTTTTTGAATACCGGCCAAATATTTTTTTATCCAAAAATCCTTTTTTCCATTATTCCACAATAAAAGTTATCCACATCATAACTTATAGTATTATAACCCAATCCATTAGCGACTTTACTTGTCGTTCCACTACCACCAAAAACATCAATTATAGTATCACCCTCTTTTGCAGTGATTTTAATTATTCTTTCAATAAGTTCCTCAGGTATTTGACATGGATGTTCTGTCTTTTCTTTACTGACATTTTTAACCTGATTTATCTCCCACCAATCATACAACTTAGCCCCAACCTTACCATCAGCAATTCTTTGTTGAATTCTCTTATCATTCAAATTCTTGTATGGTTGTTTAACCTTATTAAAATCTGGCTTACACCCCCACCATGATATTAACCTACTCTGCTTACCCGTATTCGAATTATAAACCCAACAAACAACCTGTTCACATTTAACTCCAAAAGCTCTTGGTAATAGATTTATGGTTTCTTCAGGATAGTGGATAATAACACATGGTACAGGTATTTTTGATAATAAATCAACATATTGCTCTTCAGACATCCTGTCTTTATATTGATTGTACGAATACCCTTGATTGTACGGTGGATCCGTAATAACAAGTCCTTTAGGAATTTCACAATCCCTAAAGTCCTTGTTTATTATTTCAACTTTATTATTCATTTTTATATCTACTTATTACAAATTGAACTTTGAAAACATCCTTGACCTCCACCTTCAATATACCCGATCCTAAGGTCTATATTTGTATTTGTTTTATATGGAGATACTTTACCACAAATAACGCACTTATCGTATCCATCTTGAGTGTAAGTGTTGGAATTATCAAAATGAACTCCGGTTACTAATCCTGTCTCTTCATCAACAACTGTGATAAATTTTTGATTATCATAGTCTCTAAGTTCCTGGTGTTCTTTCTCAATCCAGTATTTCTTCCTAACAATTTCACCAAGTTCAAAATCATTTGGTGTTGACATAACTTCTTCCTCAGTAACGTAAATTTTAATTGACATATGATTTAGTTTTTACAAATATACTTAAAATTATTGAATCAAGTTTTTTTTAAAAATGGTGGAGACCGTAGTCTCCACCTTGGGACTGACCGATGTCAGCCACTCCACCACCAAGTTTAAAGATACTTGGAAACCTAAAGGCCAGATTTTAACCGATTTAACTTTTCTCTTAGCAGATCTAACATATCCATGTCTACCTTAGTCTTATTAGGTTTTTTCTCGATTTCGTTAATGTATCTGAGAACATCCTCTTCCTCAGAATTTTTACCTTCATTAACTTCATCTCTTGAACTTTTACCTATTCGATAAGACGCATATAGTGCCCCTCCGAGCAATGCCAATTTTACGATGCTTTTTAGTGTACTCATTTTGTTTCTATTGCCTCAATTTTAGATTTGTTTTTAATATGGTCAGACATTGTATATGCTTCAATATTAGTTTTAATTATCGAAGAAACCAAATGCTTGTAGGGTACATGAATAAAAAAATCAGTCCCGTTAAAAAATGTCAAATCAACCTTACTATCCAGACACCCGTTAATCATTTTTAAAAATAATTTAAATTGACTAGCGTTTACAAATGTTTCGTTTAATACAATACCAAATGTCTCATGAATAATTTTAACATTGTGTTGATTTACATTCATACGTTACTATTTATGGATACAAAGATAATAGTTTTTTTACAAATAAAAAAATAAAATGAAACAAGACATTGAAGTTGTTAAAGATATTTTAAAATCAATTCATATATCAGAACAAATGATTGATATTTTAATACATCATTTGTTAAAAAGAATGAAGGAATATTCAATAACAAATATTACCCCAAATTTATTATATTCTGTTTATTCATATGAACTAGGTAAAAATTACTCTTCCGATATCTCAAAGAAATTTAAAGAGTATAAAGATTATGGTACAATATCTAACGATATTGAAAAATTAAAATCAAGATTTTATAAGAATTAATTTACAATTCAACCTTTATTTTATCAGAATCTTTGGTTCCTAAATGTAAATGAGAATCTACTGTTATATCACTCCTATCAGGATTGGACTTCCAAAACTCATGTCTAATTACTTGAATAATATCAAAAGCAACTCTACATGATTCATCTACATTTGGATTATATATTCCATAAGAAGCATTATTTGAAAGTTCCTCCTGAAGAAGCATATTTCTACCAGTATTAAGAATTTTTTCCGCACTATCTCTTATCTCATGAAACTGAGAATAGTCAATTGAAAGTTTAATCTCATCCTTTGGCCATTCACGAACTTCTTCACCGTTACCCCAACTACCTTTGGTTTTGATTGTCTTTTTACCTATTTCCACAATCTCACCTCTTTCAGTTCTGTCACCAACTTCAAGTTCCTTTTTTGGTCTTAATTTATCACGGAGTACACCCTCAAATGTAGGATGTTCTTTAATTGTCCACATCTGCCCAATACCTATCCTAGAATACATATCGAGAGCTTTCTGAATAAGACGGAGTTGTTCATTTGTTACCGTGAGTGTTGCCATGATTATTATTTTAACAAAGCAAAGGTAACAAATATTTTAATATATTCAAAATTAAAATACAAGATCTGTTAAATATTTCCCATATCCACTTTTAATTAGAGGATCGGCTAACTTAATTAGTTGTTCAGTACTAATAAATCCTTTCCTCCAAGCAATCTCTTCAATACACGCAACTTTAATTCCTTGTCTTTGTTCTATAACTTGGATGAACTGTGTCGCCTGCATTAAAGAATCGAAGGTACCTGTGTCTAACCAAGCCGTACCTCTATCTAATACTGAAACACTAAGTTTTCCCATATTTAAATACTCTTTATTGATATCAGTTATCTCGTATTCACCCCTTTCAGATGGTTTTATATTTTTGGCGATATTAACAACATCATTGTCATAATAATACAAACCAGGAACTGCGAATTTACTTTTAGGGTTATTAGGTTTTTCCTCAATGGATAACGCCTTCATTTGTTCGTCAAATTCAACAACACCATATCTTTCAGGATCACTAACTTGGTAAGCGTACACTATTCCACCGTCAGGATTTATATTTCTTTCCAAGGTTTTACCTAATCCTGTACCATAAAATATATTATCACCTAATACTAAAGCACAAGAATCGTTGCCAATAAAGTCTTCTCCAATAACAAAAGCCTGAGCCAATCCATTAGGAACTACTTGTTCCGCATAACTAAAATTTAAACCAATATGACTTCCATCACCAAACAGTTTTTTAAACTGAGGAAGGTCTTGAGGCGTGGATATGATCAAAATATCCCTAATACCAGAAAGCATTAAAGTCGATAACGGATAATATATCATCGGTTTATCGTAAACAGGCATTATCTGTTTACTAATCGCATATGTTATAGGATAAAGTCTTGTTCCAGATCCTCCAGCTAAAATAATTCCTTTCATGTGTAAATAAATAACATGTATTGAACCAATTGTCAATATATCCTTCTAACAGAAGTTAATGGTTTATACCCACTATTTTCAATAGACTCACCAATTTGTTCAAACCCTCTCCATCTTTCTGATGCCCAAGTGTACCTTGGATTGATGGCTTTGCCAAAATTTAATTCACCATCATAATCCACACCCGCCCAATCAACCTCCGGTGGTTGGTTATGAAAAACTTCTTGTCCAATTTCATTTTGCCCTTGGTATTTCATATTTTATTTATTTTTAATATAAGTCCTCAGAAAATAATTCATCGGAATAAGTTTTTGATATTATTTGATTAGCTTCTATCGCGATTAACATAGCATCTATTCTATTAACAAACCTGTTTTTATTTGTAACAAATCCTTGTTCTGATTCTCCCGTACAATCTTCACCAAACTGACAAGTTCTTTTACCTAATAAATTAACTACAGTTTTAATAATATCTGCGTGTCTATGTCCTTGGACGACAATACCAGTATCAATATTTATTGGTCTGTATTTTGCCGTAGGTAACTCTTTATACCATATTGCGGCAGAATATATTCTTTCCTGATTCTCATTCATAACATCCTTTTGCTGGACATTGGGTATTCGAAACCCATCTTCTTGAGCCTAGGAACCTCAAGATGCAACACCCTGCTATGTCCAATGTTTCCCCACCCTGAGATTACGAGTGAGTAGTTATTTCGGTTTTTTCCTATTGATAAAACCTGAAGGGCATCCCCAATTAAAAAGTCACACTACGAAGGAGGAGCTGTGATTGGCACCTTTGAACCCTAAGAACTGGCATTCCGTTGTCCAGTTTAAACGAACCCATTGTTAAAGACTTGGGTTAAAGACTCTGAGTACCCCTTACTCATTGTAGTCAGGACAGGATTCGAACCTGTACGTAGCAACTTAATTACAGGCTCTTTTCACGTTGCTACCGAGCCATGCGTGCGTCTACCAATTTCGCCACCCGACTATTCTATTTCAAAATATTCATCACACTCATTACACAATACATTTATAATCGGCATGTGTGTTTGTGTGTAGTCATAATTGAAGTGAAAATTTTCTTTTTCTCCACAATGAGGACAAACTATTTCTTCTTTCATAAAAAATCTTTTTATAAGTCAGGACAGGATTCGAACCTGTATTAGATGTTGACCGTATCCCAAGTGCGCCCTCGTAAGGAATCTAATCTCAACTTCCCTGCAAGGTGTTGGACTGAGTGCGTCTACCAATTCCGCCACCTGACTATATTACATTACTCGATTATATATTCCATCATATGACGCATTTTAACAATAAGTAGTTCCATCTCATCTTTGTTAAGATACATTCTCGAACTTTCCTTACCATCCAATTCCTTTGTCTCTACAATGATACCGTGAAAGGTTTCAGTTGGATAGACTGATACTTCTTGTTCATCTGTCGCAATTACTGCTTTGTGCCATACTTTATTTTTCATAACTTTTAATTTTTTTGTAGTCAGGACAGGATTCGAACCTGTATTTCCTAAGTCTATGAATTTCACATATTCACACTCGGTGAGACGGATATACGTCACCTGACTAACTAATACCCTAATTTATCCAACTTACAGGTATTATGGCTGTCCCTATTACTAGGTTAGGAATAGATTATTCAGAAGTTCATCATCAGGGAATCATCCTGTCGTTATTAAGTAACGATACTTATCCATATCGCTATAACACCATTTATCATC
>JACCDV010160172.1_pt1 | contig 11477 bp, 13 predicted proteins | sample 7446131 | NCBI WGS metagenome assembly JACCDV01 (sample SAMN15323448, study PRJNA562643) | freshwater metagenome | isolation source: river surface water | place: USA:Blue River Watershed | collected 2017-08-17
ACCCACTGGCTCTCGCTATTTGAAAACAGCCCTTCGCTGCATGGATTTTCTATTACTATCTTTAACCTCATAAATCTATGCAAACAAAAAAGTCTAAGAATAACAAAAACTACAAATTCATTGATCCGGAAGTGGCAATCGATCTTGTCTGTGGAATGGAGCTTGATGCGGACAGTATTAAGGCGAGCGCAGATTACAAAGGAAAAACCTATTACTTTTGTGCTATCCACTGTAAGAATCACTTTACCGCCGATCCAGTGAAGTATGCAGGAGAGTAAATTATTTAATTAACAAAATCACATGAACAATCAAAACAACAAAATTATATATGGAATTGGTGGAATAGTTATTGGAATTCTTCTCGTCTCAGTCTTCACTCCCATGTTTCGCTATGGTGGATATGGAATGATGAATTGGGGAAATAATTCAGCAACGGGTCAGAGAGTAAATGGAAATACTCAAGTCGCTAGTACTATCGATAAGCACTTCATTGAGCAGATGATTCCTCACCATGATGGTGCTATCGCTATGGCGAATCTTGCTCTGGAAAAAGCAAAACAACCAGAAATAAAGGCACTTGCTCAAGCTATTGTAAGTGCACAAGAATCCGAAAATCAGCAGATGAAAAGCTGGTACAAAGATTGGTTTGGAAAAGAAGTTCCAAAAGGTAGCGCTATGATGGGCGGAATGATGTCTCAAGGTGGCATGCATATGGGTGGGTCTGAAGACGTGGATGCTCTACGAAATGCTACCGATTTCGATAAAGTATTTATTGAGCAGATGATCCCTCACCACCAAATGGCGATCATGATGGCGAACATGCTCGCATCAGGAACCAATCGACCTGAGATGCAGCAGCTCGCAAAAAACATCATCTCTTCTCAGTCAAAGGAGATCCAAAAAATGCAATCTTGGTATGCACAGTGGTATAAGTAGTTATCATAATAAAATATGACTACACAAACACAAAAATATACCTTTCACGTACATGGCATGCACTGCAATGCTTGTGTATTGATGACAGAGAGTGAAATCGGAGATCTGCCCTACATCACTCACGTTAAGTCGAGCCTTAAGAATCATTCAGTTGAAGTTACCGGAGACTTTAGTGGCAAGACACCGGAGCAAATCGCAGAGGACCTCACAGTGCCGCTCAAAGCTCATGGCTACACTGTCTCAGTTGAAAGGCAGCAGCATAACGCAAAATGGGGAGACTTTAAGATTGCGGTCCCAATTGCGCTTGGCTTCGTAGTACTCTTTGTTGTGCTGCAGAAAATGGGAATTGTGAATCTTGTCAGTGCAGGCAATGTCACGTACGGCACAGCCTTTGTGATCGGTATCATTGCATCACTCTCAACCTGTATGGCAGTCGTGGGAGGTCTGGTCCTCTCAATGTCGGCAACATTTGCCAAAGAGGGAGATAAGATACGTCCCCAGCTCATGTTCCATGGTGGGCGTATTATCGCTTTCTTTATTCTGGGTGGAGTAATCGGCGCGATAGGATCGGCATTTACCCTCAATACTTCTGCCACCTTCATTTTGAGTTTAATCATTGGTATCGTCATGCTGATTCTCGGTATCAATCTTCTCGATACATTCCACTGGGCCAAGAAACTTCAGCCGTCAATGCCAAAGTTTATTGCCAAGCATGCACATGGAGTATCTAAAATGAATCATACGCTTACACCACTCCTTGTTGGTATCGCTACGTTCTTCTTACCATGCGGATTCACGCAATCGATGCAACTCTACACACTCACTACAGGCACTTTCTTGCAGGGTGGATTGACAATGCTTGCGTTCGCGCTCGGTACATTGCCGGTCCTGGCACTCATTAGCTTTAGCTCATTCAGTATTCAGAAAAGTTCGAAAGCAGGAATCTTCTTCAAGACTGCTGGATTGATTGTGATCATGTTCGCACTTTTTAATCTTATTAATAGCTTGGTCGTGATTGGGGTTATTCCGCCGATCTTTAATTTCTAGTATAATCATATTCATGAAAGCAACTATTATCTCAATTATTGTCGCAGTGGTCCTTATTGGTGGAGCTTTTATGCTCACGAGAAGCGGTGGTGACACCGGACAGGTTGCAAATGCAAACAATGTGAGTATTGTTGATGGAAAACAAATTATTGAAATCTCTGCAAAGGGTGGATACCAGCCTCGAAAGAGTGTTGCCAAGGCGGGCATCCCAACCATCATTCGATTCAACACAAAAGGAACTTTTGATTGTTCATCGTCGGTCCGTATCCCCAGTATGAATATCTCGAAGATGCTTCCACAGACTGGATCAACTGACATCGATATAGGCAGCCAACAGGTGGCAACACTCCAGGGGACTTGCGGAATGGGAATGTATCCATTTGAGGTGGAGTTTCAGAGCTAGACTTCTTCAAAGTGTTCCGGTATGTTCGTTCGTGCCATGAAAACATTTGAGGAAGCACAAGCAAAAGATATAAACGGCACAAGTTTTGTTGGTTATCTCCAGTGTGATTACGAACTGCTGTTCAACTCCTTTAGTTTTCCAAATGATAGGACCAGAGATGATGAATGGAGATCGGGTGATCAAAAGACCAGTTTTGAATGGGCATTCAAGACAAAAGGGAAAAAACCAACAGTGATAACGGTTTACGATTACAAAGACCCTCGACCGTTAGAGGATATCGATATGTGGCATGTCGGCCTAAAAGGGGACCAAAAGGAACTCGAAACATTTTTCAGAGAACAAAATCTGTTTGTGATGATTAATCAAAAATGAACTGGAAGTAAGGTTAAACCTAACATCTAGTCACAAAATTACTAATTTTCTTATAAAACCCTTTATTACTGGGATATTTTGATGTTTGCTGATCACTGTACTACTAGACTGACATAGTAAAGATTAGTGAATAAGTGCCTATTCTTACCATTCATTCACTAAACTTTGACAATAAGGTGTGAAAACACTATAATATTAAAGGTTAATTAACTAAAAATTATGGCTATCACCAAACCAATTATAGCGAGACTTCAAAATCTCAAGACCGAGTATGAGACTCTTAAAAAAGGTAAAGAGTCGCTTTTGGTAATGGTTGATGAAGCCGAAGTCGCAGAGGCAGTCTATAACTCCAACGCCATCGAAAACTCAACACTTACACTCATGGAGACAGAAAAGATTCTCTTGGAAATGGCTGTTACACGAGAGGTATCGGTCCGAGAAGTTTTCGAAGCAAAGAATCTTGCTCGAGTTGTCGCTTATATTAGAAACAAGTCTCAAGAGCTCGAAGTAAATAAAGAAATAATCCTTTTCCTCCACCAGATGCTTATTGGTGGAATTAAAGATGAGATCGCTGGTCGATTTAGAAAGACTGGTGAATATGTTCGAGTTGGCACGCACGTCGCCCCAGCCCCAGAACATGTTGAAAGAATGATTGATGCACTGCTTTCAGAATACACAGGAAATATCTCAGGATTTTTTGTAGATAAAATTGCTAAATTTCACCTCGAGTTTGAAACCATACATCCATTCTGCGATGGTAACGGTCGTATTGGTCGTGTCCTCATAAACTATCAATTCCAAAGACTTGGTTTTCCAGGCATTATCATTCGTGATAAGGAAAAGAGAGAATACTACAGTACTTTTGCTGAATATCGAGATAAAAAGACAGCAAAGAAAATGGAAAAGATTCTTGCTCTTGCTCTCATGGAATCACTACACAAAAGAATTACTTACCTTAAGGGCGAGAAGATCGTGACTCTTTCTGATTATGCAAAGACAAGTCATGCATCTGCACCCGCTCTCTCAAATGCCGCACGTCGACAGAATATTCCTGCCTTTAGAGAGAAAGGTGTTTGGAAAATTGCTGAGGGATTTGTTTATAATCCGGGCAAATAGAAGTAAATTTATGGCAAATAAGAATCTAAGAGACGCAAAAAAAGTAAAAAATGATGAGTTTTATACTCAATTTTCTGATATTCAAAAGGAGGTTGAATCGTATCTTGAGTATGATCCAAATACTTTTAAGGGCAAGGTTATTTACAGTAACTGTGATGACCCGTTTGAAAGCAATTTCTTTCGCTACTTCGTCTTAAATTTTAACCGCTTAGGATTAAAAAAACTTATCTCAACTAGCTATAAACCTTCTCCGGTCGCAAACACCCAAATAACACTATTCGGTGACGATGTTACCCTTAAGCCAGTCAAAGGGCGACCAAAAATCGTCGCTAATAAATTTATTATCAACGAAGTTGGTGATGTAGACGGCGACGGCTCTTTTACGCTAGAAGATATTGCGAAACAGCTTAAAACTAACAGAAACAACGAGTGGACACCACTCGAGGGTGACGGTGATTTTAGAAGTGACGAATGTGTCGAGTTACTCAAACAATCAGACATCGTAGTCACCAATCCTCCATTCAGTTTATTTCGCGAATACATTACACAACTTTTTGATTATAAAAAGCAATTCTTGATTATTGGAAACATGAACGCAATTACGTATAAAGAAGTTTTTCCAATGATTAAGGCAAATAAAGTATGGTTTGGTAATAATGCAAAAGTAAATGGTGGGGCTATGTTTTATGAAATACCTGAAGCAATAGCTAATTTAGACCAAGTACGTGAAATTAAAGTAAACGAACAAGGCAAAAAAGTTTATATTACGAGAGTTCAAGGTGTGCGTTGGTACACTAATTTGGATCATGGACGAAGACATCAACCACTCAGCTTAATGAGCATGGAAGATAACTTAAAGTTCAACAAAAAAATGCAGGGTAAAAAATCATATGATAAATATGATAATTACGATGCTATTGATGTTTCATATGTAGATGCAATCCCAAGCGACTATGGCGGTGTTATTGGGGTGCCGATAAGTTTTATGGACAAATATTCTTCTGAGCAGTTTGAGATACTTGGTGCAAACCGAGGAATTGGTCAGGATCCTGAAGGTGTCTATGGACGTAGTACTTATATAAATGGCAAAGAAACTTTTAAAAAGTTATTTATTAGACATAAGAAAAAATAATTATGAAAACAACCTTAAAAAATGACATTACAATTAAAGAAGTTTGCGACGGTTTCGTCTACAACGAACTCGAAGGAAAAGGGTTGTTTGGCCTCTCTGGCAAACTTACTATTCAGCCAGAATACCAGCGTAATTACATATACGCTGACGGCAAAAGGGATGTTGCGGTAATCGACTCAATTTTAAAGGGTTACCCTATCGGTTTGATCTATTTCAATCAGGCCGGTAAAGACGAGTTTGAAGTATTAGATGGTCAACAGCGCATCACGAGTATCGGACGTTTTGTTACCGGCAAATTTGCTGTTAAAGATAAAAACGGTCACGAGCAATACTACAGCGGTATGTCTGAGAGTCAGCGTGAGCAAATCATGAAGACTAAGTTGTTGGTGTATGTGTGCGAGGGTGACGAGCCTGAGATCAAAGATTGGTTCAAGACTATTAACATTGCTGGAGTACCATTAACTGAACAAGAAATTCTCAATGCAGTATATTCTGGACCTTTCGTCACTCGTGCTCGTGAAGAGTTTAGTAATAGTCAAAATACCAACATCCAGAAATGGAGTGCGTATATCGCAGGTGATATTAAGCGTCAGGCATATTTGGAACGAGCTCTAGATTGGGTTTCTGATGGATCAATCGACAGTTATATGAGCAAACATCGTAATGACAAAAATATTACTGAACTTAAAAATCATTTTGATACTGTCATCGACTGGGTATCAACTATTTTTACTGACGTTGAGAGCGAAATGAAAGGCCTTGAATGGAATAGACTGTATCAGGCTTACCATAAGAAAAAATATAACCCCACAACCGTTTCTGCTACGGTCCAGAAACTCTATGCCGATGGCTTTGTAAAAAGTCGCAAAGGGATTTTCGAATATGTCCTAGGTGGAGAAGTCGAAACAAAACTACTTGAAGTTCGAGTATTTGAGGATTCAACAAAACGTTCAGTATATGAAGCTCAAACTGCTGCTGCGAAGAAGAAAGGTGTCTCGAACTGTTCACATTGTGCGATTGGCCACGACGTAAACAAAGATAAGATTTGGAGTTTGGCAGATATGGACGCCGACCACGTTGCCGCATGGAGTAAGGGTGGTGCGACGAATGTAAAAAATTGTGAGATGTTGTGTAAAACCCACAATCGAGCCAAAGGAAATCGATAAATAATATATCCACTTATCCTTTTGTGTCTTTAGGGGTTAGAATTTAATCGTGGTAAAATATCCATAGGAATTTTATGGATACAAAAAATATTAAGAAAATTTATTCTACAAATGATTTTTTAATAAGGTCTGTTTTACGTGGTATTTTAGAAAAAAAGCGAGAGCAGTACAGGGAACAAGGTCACAAGGCTGAAATTTTTGACGAGCTTGGTGTTCAGCATGGGGCAAATAGGATTGATTACGCTATTGTAAATGGAATTATGTGCGGCTATGAGATCAAGAGTGATCGCGACACATTGGACCGTCTACCAGAACAGGTAAAAGAGTTTAGTGAAGTTTTTGATGAACTGACGCTTGTAGTTGGAAAGCGCCATTTATACAATGCGATCCATCAAATACCAGACTGGTGGGGTGTCTGGCTGGCAAAAGAAGACGAGACTGGCTTAGTAGAGATTCAGGTTATTCGCGAGCCTCAGAAAAATAAATACCAGGATATTAAGTCGATTGCTAGATTGCTTTGGAAAGAAGAAGCCCTGAGAATTTTAGAAGAACGCAACGAAGCAAGGGGTTTAAGAAATAAATCTAGAGAAATTATCTATACAAAGATTAAAGATGTCTTTGCTTCAGAATTGGATACTTTCAGGGCAAGAGTAAGTCTTACTTTGACTTCGAGAGAAGGTTGGAGAGCTGATTAATCACCATCGTGATATGGTGATTAATACCTGCCGTTAGCCATGTTTGAGGGCTACCAGTGGTCTTTGCATTTACGTCAGCTTTTTCATGTATATATCCATCTCCAAAACTAAAATCTTTTCCTTTGAAAAAATTCTGTCCAGCAAGAAGTTGTGCTTGTGCGGGGTACTGCTTATATCCTGCACCTTTTTTATTTTTCAGTCCTTCTCCTCTTAGTACTTCCCAAGTATCTTCATTCGTGTAGCGAATGCTAGCGCTCGTGTTAACCCCTACCATATGACCATAATAAATAGGGTGTTGAATCGTATAGTCAGAAAATATAGGCTTTCTAGTTATTGTGGGGTTTCCAAGTATATCCTTCCAAACCTTCCAATCGTATCTTTCGATCTTGTAGTGCCCATGTTTTTCATAGTCAGATAAGTCTCTGGGGAATGAGCCGCCGGTTAGTATTACAGAACGCCATTTATCAAGATGAGGTATCAATGAAAGTTTGCTTGATACAGCTTGAGATGTCATTTGCTGATCTACTATCTTTAAATCGATTAGAAGATCAATGTTGCTATGGTCCAAACCCTCATCTTTTATAAACTCATTTATTTTTGCCGCTGTCTCGTTGTTTAGGTGTGAATCATCAATGCGAATACACAGACCTCTGTCATTAGACTTGGCAAATTTCATAGCGATTTTTTTAGTCTCAGTGTCTGCATCCGTACTTATAGCCGGAATGATATAAGTAACTGGAATGGAGAACAGATCGGACTGGTTTGCTGTAGTCAGTATCTGATCAAAAGCAGATGCACGTATATCACCATCCAAGAGGTGAACATCAACAAAGAATGGTTCTTTGCCCCAGTGCTCAATAATGCCGGATGTGATCTCTGGTAGGTTTCTTAAAAACTTAGTCTTAGAGTCCTCAAGAATTTTTTTATAGTCAGTTTTATCAATCTTGGGTGGCGGCAAGATGAACTCAAACAATGGTGTAACGTTCGTACGGTCCTTACTGAACAAATGTTTGAGAGCTCGTGTCTCAGCTGGTCTCCATCGGATTATCGGCACATAAGATTTTATTGGATTTTTCATATCGGGTAATTTTAATAGTAATTATTTGCTAACGAATATATCTGGGAAGAGCCATTGAACACGAGACTCCGCATTCGTAACTATTTTATTAAGGTAATAATAGTTCTGATGTTTGAAGCGAATGATTCCGGCGACTACGGATATGTGTACACCTAATTCATTTGCAAGACTTTGTGCGGCCATAGCTGAAGGTATAACTTTTGCGGGACTGATTTCCCATTTTGCCTTCGGCAGAATAGCTTCCTCAGCAAGCTCATCAGCTTCTTCTTCTGTATCTTTAGAACTAAACTGAACACCTTTCTTGTCTTGGAGTTTCTCATCAAAGAACGAATCAAAGTCGCCACCATAGTGTTTGATTATGTGTGCCAATTCGTGAAGAAGGGTGAACCAAAAATTATCTAGTCGATCGTGTCTTAGAGTTAGTCCAATTATAGGATTTTCTTTTTCAGTTAATATTGCAGCACCATCGAGATGTGTTTTAGGAAGATGGGGCTCAATAACAAGTTTGATACCCACGTCTGCTAACATTTTGATAGCTTTTCTCGGACCATCTGAGTCTACACTGAGCTTGATTAAAGCTCTCATGAAAGAAATATCTAATGAACCATGTTTATATTTAACAGGAACTTTCATTTTGTCTGCCTTTTGTACTACACGAATTTGCCAAGCATGCAGAGCATCTTTGTCGGTTAAGATTGCCGATCTGTAGCTTGTCTTTCTCAATAATGCAGCAGGTCGAAGTCTTGACGCGCCCAGTGAGGTAAATAAATTATCAAGTAACTCAGATTTAGTATTATTTTTCAGAGATTTTTTACCAAAATACCCTCGTCCCTCCATTAACTTAACAAGTCGAATATCCCAGCGTTCATATTTTGAATCTGGGTTAGCGTCAGCCTTTTGGATCAATACTTTTGCAGGTATACCAAGACCCGTCTCAAGAGCACGTATCATTTCAAGAGATAATGGTCGTTTGCCTGAGAGTACTTCTGAAACTCTGCTACGACTACCGATGTAGGGTATTAGATCTGCCGGTTTTAGATCAGCTTGTTCCATTCGGAATTCGATAGCTTCGATGGGAGTAGGGAGTGATTGAGGGAGTGTTCTAGATTCATATTCTTGGATAAGAGTAGTAAGGAGTGTGAGTTGTTCGCCCTCAACAGATTCTGGATTAGGATCAAGATTCATTAGTCCCTCAACAGATTTGAGGGCGTCACGATAGTCTTGTTCGGTTTTTATTACTTTGATGTTGTTCATATTTTTGCTAACCTATATCCCAGTTATCGTACTCCTTGTGTGTCCCGACCCTTTTTATAAGCACAACTTGGTTTTTGTAGTTTATCTGTACTAAGATTCGGTATTTGTTGTGGCAGATATCAAACACTACATGTTGGTTCTTTACTAAGCTTGCCTTTCTATATCTTTCTTTGAGTTCATGAGGGGTTTGCCACTTAGCGTTCTCAACTTCAGCTTCCCACGAATCGATGTGGGACCTTGCATCGGTGTGCCTCTCTTTGAAATCTTGTGTAATTTTTTTGCCTAGTAATTTCATTTGTCACAGAAGGGTCCACTGATACATTAATAAATGTTCCCATAGTGGGAATACTATACCTAGTACACCTAAAAGTCAATGGCCTTTTCATAATGGTCCAATTTTGCTATAAAGCCAGCATAATTAGCCCCTAAATTGGGCTGTGTACGCTTTTCAGAAGAAGTTCAGGGGTTTCCACAGCTTCAGCCGGTTCTCGGCGACGTTCAGCAAATTCAACAATTACCATGAATCAAGAAAATAAAACAACAGAATCAAAGCATCTCAAGCCGTATCAGCACTACGCAGATTTGTACGATCGTCATACCGTAGATGAATGTCGCCGCATAGAGGAAACAACTGAACACTATAAAAAGTTAAAGCTGAAGAAGTCTGGAGAGAAGATAGCTCGGAGTCTTGCGGTAGCAGCTGATGAGATACGGTTATACGCTACTCGCGGTGAGCGGTATTTGAATAAGAAAAGAACAATTGAAAATTGGACGGAGACAGATAAGAAACGAGATGAGTTATTTGAAAATGCTGTTGGTCCAGAGAGTATCACATGTCTTACGTGTGGCCGATTGATGTATCAGGTCTCAAAAGATTTATGGACCAACATAGATAAGCCAGATCGTGTGCTGTTTATGTACGAGTGTCCTCTCAAGCATGTTCCGCTACGCGCATTTTATGACAATGGAGAAGAACGACGTATTACCCCAGATATATGCTCAAAGTGCGGACAGGAAATGACATCATCATGTGAGAAACAGAAAAATAAGCTTATTTTCATAAACACGTGCAAAGGCTGTGGCCATGAAGATCGCAGTGAGATCAATACGACAAAGGAAGAAGAAAAGATTGATGATAATTTCGTTAAAGATCGCGAGCGCTTTTGCATGACACCTGAAGAAGGAGATAAATACATTGATGGAAAGTATAAGCTAAAAGCTACCAGTGAAATCTTTGCAAAGATGGCTGAAAGAGAAAAGAACAAAGGTGCGTATGATAAGCTCGCTCAAATTAAGAAACTGAAGATTGTCGGAGTCGAAGAATTGCTTAGTCCGGTCCTTGAGGCAAACAAATACATCAGGTTTAAACTCGGTGAGCCGGTTATTGGTAAAGACATTGTTGTAGATTTTTCGGTCCACGATGCTAAAGATAGGTCTGGCCCTATGAGTGAAGGAGAACTCAAAAAAGTGATGCGTAAAACCCTTGAAGGGACGAATTGGAGACTCATGACCGACGGTGTTGATTATCGCTTAGGTATGCTCACTGGCCGATTGCGAGGATATGAAAGAGATGATGATATGCTCGAATTGGTTCAGAATACAAACAAATAGTGAGCATGAGGGTGGGGTGAAATAACTACAAGTTGTTATTTACAGTAAAACCTTGCAGCCTGATAACTCCTGATAAGCACCTGTTTCTCCTACCCGTACTAGCGGTGAATTAGCGGGCACTCACCTGATAGAACAGGAAAATAACAGGTGAAGTGGTCCGGTCCAAAATTACGGTGATTACGGTCTTCATCACATCACTCGAAATAGTAAATGAGACTGTGGGGTAACCTCATAAATTTACCCGTAAATACGGGAAATTAACGGGAAGGCATTTTTATGCAATATAGCGAGTGGGAGTGTAGGGTAGCACCGTTTAAAAACGGTGAAAAAACGGTGGTGAACCCCCCTTTAAAAAGGTTGGAAAATGGCTGACACCTGCATGTGCAGGCAAAGTAGGGGTACAGAATTATTTTTGAGATATAGTGAGTGCAGGTGTGGGGTAAGTACCAGCTTCCATCATCTCGACCTTTGCTTTCAGATCTGCTATAAAGATATAGCCATTATGCGCCCTGATAGCTGTTCCAACGGCGTCAATCATGGCGCGCAGAACGTCTAGATAAACAAAAAGAGCCTTTATAGGCTCTTTTTGTATTCTGTGTCGGCGGAAGGACTTGCACCTTCGACCTTAGCTTTATGAGTGCTATGCTCTAACTACCTGAGCTACGCC
>JACCDV010591045.1_pt1 | contig 11477 bp, 13 predicted proteins | sample 7446131 | NCBI WGS metagenome assembly JACCDV01 (sample SAMN15323448, study PRJNA562643) | freshwater metagenome | isolation source: river surface water | place: USA:Blue River Watershed | collected 2017-08-17
CATACAATGTGCGCGGGCGTGAAGACATAATCTAAGGCTCTAGACGGGTTCACGCGCGCCGAAAAGAGGGGCAAAGGCTAAAATTGCATACAAAATGAGGAAGCGGGCAGAAAAACCTCGCTTCCCCAATTTTTACTTCTTGTTGGTTAGCGGCTCTTTTTGTGCCGCACGCGTGGCGCGTGCCTCAGCATCAGACCGATCAATCGCCTCTTGCTTGCGCTGGCCTTCCTTGCGCAGCGCGTCTGCCTTGTTGTCCAGCGCCTCTGCTGTGTTTTCAGTTGCGGCATTGTCAGCCTCGTCGTCGACATTATCGGCTTTGGACTCATAGGCCTCTGCCACATTGTCACCGGGGCTATCATCATCTTTGCCGCCACAGGCTGTGACAGCCAGCACCAACGCAGACGCCAGTGTGGCTTTGGTGAGTGATTTCATTGTCCATCCTTCCAGCATAGGGATGGAGCCAGCCAAATGCCCTGTCCGGCACATAGCGCTCCGGACGGAAAAAAGCGGCCACTGCTGCTTTTGTTCCGCCCTTCGTGCTGGAAATTCTTGCCTTACCCGGCTTTGCCGACGACGCTTTCGGGCAGATCCTTGCCAAAAACGCGCTGATAATATTCAGCAACTAAGGCGCGTTCAGCCTCATCACATTTGTTGAGGAAGGACAGGCGGAAGGCAAAGCCCGGATCTTTAAAGATCGCGGTGTTCTGCGCCCAGGTAATCACGGTACGCGGGCTCATCACCGTCGAGATATCGCCATTGATAAAGCCTTGGCGGCTCAGGTCCGCCACCTTGACCATATTGGCAATGAGCTGCGGATCCGCATCCTTCGCCTTGGCTTGGACAATGCTGGTTTCCACCTCAGCGGGCAGATAGTTAAGGCCAACAACAATGTTCCAACGGTCCATCTGGCCTTGGTTAATCTGCTGCGTGCCATGATAAAGGCCGCTGGTATCGCCTAAGCCAACCGTGTTGGCCGTGGCAAACATGCGGAACCACGGGCTGGGGCGAATGACGCGGTTCTGATCGAGCAGCGTCAACTTACCTTCGGTTTCCAGCACGCGCTGAATGACAAACATCACATCCGGGCGGCCAGCATCATATTCATCAAACACCAAGGCCGTTGGCGTTTGCAGCGCCCAAGGCAACAGGCCTTCGCGGAATTCCGTCACTTGCTTGCCATCGCGCAGCACAATGGCATCGCGGCCAATCAAATCGATACGGCTGATATGCGCGTCCAAGTTGATGCGGATGCACGGCCATTTCAGGCGCGCGGCAACTTGTTCAATATGCGTGGATTTGCCCGTGCCATGATAGCCCTGCACCATCACGCGGCGGTTAAAGGCAAAGCCTGCGAGGATCGCCAAGGTCGTATCCGGATCAAACACATAGGTCGGATCAAGATCGGGCACGCGTTCATCCGCCTGAGAAAAGGCAGGGCATTCCATATCGACATCAATGCCGAACACCTCGCGCACATTGACCTTGGTGTCAGGTGCGGGAAGCAGGGTTGTGGAACCGGGCTGGACGTTGGGCACATCAGTCATGGATCAGCACGTCTTTTCATCAGTCTGCGAGTGCACTGCCCATAGGACGCGGGCGCGCCCCATGGCAAGGCCCCTGACCCAAAGCCGGGGCCGCCAACCAGCTAGATGACAAAGCAGATGCCGCCGGGCATCATCAACGCCAGATCTACGAACCGCTTTTTCGAAGGATGAAGACCATGTCTTATGTTGATGGCTTTGTTATGGCCGTACCAAAAGCGAACCGCAGCGCCTTTATTGCCCATGCACGCACAACTGATGCGATGTTTTTGGAATTGGGCGCCGTGCGAATCTGGGAGTGTTGGGAAGAGGACGTGCATGATGGCGCACAGACAGATTTTCGCCGAGCGGTGCAGGCAGGGCCCGATGAAGCGGTGGTGTTTAGCTGGATAGAATGGCCCGATAAGCCAACCCGCGATGCTGCCATGTCGCGGATGCGCGACCCGGCCAATGCAGACCCCCGCATGGACCCTGCCCAAAACCCCATTCCCTTTGATGGCAAAAGGATGATTTTTGGCGGTTTTACTCCAGTTGTAACGCTGGAGAGCAACGTCCGTGATGCCCGTTAACGGCGCACGCGCAAACCAATCAGGAACCGGCGCGGCGCACCGGGCGTGTTGGCCCGCGGGTCAGTGGCATTGGGCGCTTCTGCCAGCCGAATCGCCTCCACCTCGCTATAGGTGCCAAAGCTTGCATAGCGCTGGTCCAGCACATTGGTGACATCAGCAAAGGCCGATAGCCCAGCCCCCAAATCCATTGTCGCGCCTATATCTAGCCGGGCGAACCCCGGAACGCGCTGATCGAGATTGGCCTCATCACCCATGCGCCATTGGCCGGATTGCGCTTGCACGGATGCCCGCAGCGTCAGGCCTTGGGCGGCATAAGCCACCGAGGCAATGCCGCGATGCGCGGGCAAGCCCGGCAAGCGTGCGCCCGGCTCAACGGCAATGCGCCCATCCTCATCCGCCGCGGGATTATCCGGACTTGCGGCCGTGAAGGCCGATAGAAACTGGGCCTGACCATAGGCATAGCCAAGTTGCACAGCCCAAGGCCCTTTTTGGGCAGACCATTGCAGATCAACCCCTTGCCGGCGGCTTTGGCCAATATTCTGGAAAAAGGCCCGCCCACGGGTTTGTGCCGCTGTCAGCAACAGATCATTGGAAATGCGTGTTTGGTAGAGCGCAAGGGACCACGTGCCCTGCCACCCACCGGCCTGCCAGCGGCCTTGCGCCCCGGCTTCCCATGTGCGTGCAACCACTTGGTCCAAGGGCGGATCGGCGACAAAAAAATTGGTGAGGCTGCAGGGGGCGGCTTCATCCGCGCAGGAAAGTTCCGCTGGGGTGGGTGCCCGGCTGGTTTCCGCATAGCCCAGCCGAACCTGCGTGTGAGAGGACAAGCGATACTCAAATTCCAGCCCCGGATTGACACGGCGGAAGCGGTGCTGCCCATCTAAGGCAGTGCCCAATTGGTCATCCAGCACAATCGAGGCGCTGGTCCATCTAAGGCCAATTTCGGCAGTGAGGCGCGGCGCGAGTTGCACCTCATCCCACAGCAAGAGCCCCGTGGTGCGCGTGCGCACAGCCAGATCAATTGGAGCAATGGCCGCATCTGCCTGACGAATAATGGGGCCAAGCCCAGTGACCCCGCGATTGTCCTCCAGCGCGCCCAATTCTGTTTCCGCGCCAAAGCGGCTCTTGGCGCGATCATGCGTGAGGCCGAGTGTAAGTTTATGGGCCATCCCCGCAAGCTCTGCCTCTCGCAGATAATGCAGGACAAAGCCGCCGCTGGTGCTGTTCGTTCTGGTCCGATTGAACACGGCATACGCATCTATATTCGCCCGCACGGCCAGTGCCGCACCAGACCGATCCCGCAGGGGCGCAAAGCGATCGTCATCGCTTTCCAGACACAGGATCCCCAGTGCCTCAGGACAAGGCTCAATATCGGCCAAATCGCCATTTTCCGTCCGCTGGCGGAGCGATTGGACATAGAGGCTGGCTTCCAGCCGGCTCGCCTCATCCACTTCAACCCAAGGGTGGAGTGACCCGCGCAACAGGCGATTGCGCGTCCGGTCTGGGTGCGTGAACACAGCTGCCCGGTCGGCGGCCAGCAGCTCAACTGGGGCCGCGCCATTGCCTGTCAGCTTCGTATCGGCGGCCAGCGCCTTTAGGTGCAGACCGGCCTGTGCGCCATCCCAACCGGCATCTGCAAAGCCATGATAAAGTGTGGAGGGAGAATAGGCACGCCAGCCCCCATCGCGCTCAGCCCGCCCCGCGGCAAACAGGCTGAAGCGGCCTTGGCTGGTGCCAAATCCCAGCTCAGCCTTGCGCCGGCCATGATCGCCCAGCCCTGCCAAGGCCGACAGGCCGGGCGCGCTGCGGCCTGTGTGCGTGGCCACCACAATGGCGCCACCCAGCCCATTTAATCCATAAACCGGGTTGCTATCGCGCAGCGACACACTCTCGACAGCCATATCCGGCAGAAGATCAAAATTGACAGTATCGCCAAAGGGCAAGTTGAACCGCCCGCCATCCAAGAAGACGGCCAGCCCCTGGGCATTGCCTTGCAACGCCGAGGCAGAAAAACCGCGATAGACAAGGCTGGGCTGATAGGCATTGCCTTGCGCCTCGGCCAGCGACACACCCGCCAGCCGCGTTGAAACTGCGCGCACCACATCTGGGCCAGAGATCATTTCCAGCTCTGCAGCGCCTAAGCGCACTGCATCATCACGATCCACATCGCCGCCCGGCGCGGTCACAATAATCGGCGTGTCTGGGATGGGTTTTTCAGCCTCGGCCGCCTGCGCCAAGCCGGGCAGCGATGACAAAGTGAGCAAGAGGAGTTTGGCGACATGCGTCTTCACAGGCATCTCTCAACTAAACGCTGGGGCGCGGCGCAAATGTTGATAAGCCTCAACCACGCCTTGCAGCTTTTTCTCATGCGTCCGATCTCCACCATTGCGATCTGGGTGATAGGTCCGAACCAGATCAGAATAGCGAATGCGCAGGGCCTTACGATCGGCATTCAGGTCGAGGCCCAGCGTCTCCAAGGCGCGGCGATCCTCCGGGGAGAGAAATTTTCCATCCGCCCGTTCACGCGGCATTGCCGCTTCTGCCCGGCCCCTAAAGCGCGCAGAAATGGCATCCAGCGGATCATGAAAATCGGCCCAGCGCGGCGGGGCATCCACCCCTGCTGTCGGGCGAAAGGCCCGGCTTTCTTGGTCCCACCCGCTCATCGGCATTTGGGCACGCTCAATTTCTTCCCGGCTCATCCCCGCAAAGAAGTTGTAGCCCGCATTAAAGGCGCGGACATGGTCTAGGCAGAGCCATTGCCATTGGCCGGGTCCGTCCGGCCCGGGGGCAGGGCCAGATGGGTCTGGCGCGCGAAACTCTCCCGGTTCTGGGCAGCCGGACCAATTGCACGGGCGTGGCTGGCCCGCCATGCGACCATGAAATCTGTCATGCCGCCGTGCGCCGCTGTCGCTCATGCAGCCGACCAGTGAAACCGAATGTGATGGCCCACCGGCGCAGGCCCCCAATCTGCCAACAAGGCGCGGGCGCGGGCCAACATGGCCGCAACGCGCCCATCATCTAAATCCGGCACGGGAACATGCGATGCGACACAGCCTGATTCGGCCAGATGGCGTGTCCCTTCTACATCTGTCCCGCCAGACCAAAGCGCGGCTTCGACAGATTCTACAACGCGCTCCGCCTGCAGCAACATAACAATGGACGCATCGGGCAGCTCAGCGCGCTTGGCGCTGGCATGGCCGGCCGCCTTTGCCAGATCTTGCACCTCATCCGGGCTGATGCCGCTGGCAATCATCCCCCAAAAGCCATGGGTTAGGCCCAGTGTTTCCTCGACAATAAAATGCACAGCATCATGCGGCACCGGCCCTTTTTTGGGAAAGCGCGTTTCAGCGCGGCTGCCATTGGCACGCACGATCACGATATGATCATCGGCCAGGCCTTTGGTGATTGTCACATCCATTGCTTCCCCATGGCGCGAGACTTGCTAGAAGAAAAGACATGACAGACCGCCCAATCGAATCCGAAATCACCCAGCGCCTGACTGAGGCCTTTGCGCCGACGCGCCTTATGGTCAGCAATGATAGCGCCAAACATCATGGCCATTTGGGCGATGATGGGTCGGGCGAAAGCCATTTTTCCGTTGAGATTGAATCGCAGGCCTTTGCAGGGGTCAGCCGGTTGGACCGCCAGCGGATGGTGAACCGCGCCTTGGGTGATTTGCCCGGCCAACGCGTCCATGCGCTGGCCATCCGCGCCCGCGCGCCCGGCGAATAAGGAGAGCCAGATATGAAGCACCCCGTTGAAGGAACCTTGCTTCCCGTGACGCATGATCTGGGGGCATTTAAAGTCCGCCGGGTGCTGCCAGCCCGCGGGCTGACGATGGTTGGCCCTTTTTGCTTTGTCGATCAATTTGGCCCCGGCCATTTTGACATTGGTCAGGGCATGGACGTGCGCCCGCATCCACATATTGGCCTGTCGACTGTCACCTATTTATTTGAAGGCGCCATTGACCATCGCGATTCGCTGGGCAGCTTTGCGACGATCCACCCCGGCGCCGTCAATTTGATGACTGCGGGCAAAGGCATTGTGCATTCTGAACGATCGCCTCAGGCTGAGCGCGATGCAGGCGGCCCCATGTACGGGATGCAGACTTGGCTGGCCCTGCCGGATGGCAAAGAAGAAATTGATCCAGCTTTTGAACAAGTGGCCGCAGACAAGTTGCCGATCCTAACAGCCCCGGGTGTTTCGGCCCGTGTCATCATGGGCAGTCTCTGGGGCCAAACCGCGCCCACCACCTGCCATGTGCCCACAATTTATGCGGATATTGTGCTGGAAGCGGGCGGGTCTGTTCCCATTGACGCCGAGGCAGATGAACGCGCCTTGATGCTGGTGGGTGGCAGTGCCGAGATTTCGGGCGAAGTGATGGAGCCTTTTACGCTGTACGTCATGCGCCCCGGCATGGTGGGGCATTTGCTGTCTAAATCCGGCGGGCGGGTTATGTTGATGGGCGGGCTCGATTTCCCCACCGCGCGGCGCGTGTGGTGGAATTTTGTGTCCTCCCGGCAAGAGCGCATTGACCAAGCCGTGATGGATTGGACGGAAGGCCGCTTTCCCAAAGTGGACAATGACCCGGAATTTATTCCCCTGCCCGAAACGCCCCTGACCAACAGCGACCCGATTTAAGCGATGTCCACGCCCCATCGCCTCCACCTATCAACGGGTGTTGAGCTGGACGTCTGGACCACAGGCAATCCCGCCAACCCGCCCATTCTCTTTCTGCATGGCTTTCCAGAATCGCACCGGACATGGCGGCACCAAATGGCCGGGCTGGCAGATCATTATTTTTGCATCGCGCCGGACCAGCGCGGCTATGCCCGGTCAGACAAACCGGCTGATGTGGACGCCTATCGCGTGCCCATATTAGTCGCCGATGTGCTGGCTGTGGCAGATGCACTGGGCGTTGGACCGTTTACATTGGTGGGCCATGATTGGGGCGGGGCCGTTGCTTGGGCCACTGCCCTCAAACACCCCGACCGGGTGGCACGCCTCATCCAGTGCAATGCGGCGCACCCTTATGTCTTTCAGCACACACTGGTTTTTGATCCCGCACAACGCGCCGCCTCGCAATATATTACTGAGTTTCGGGATCGCGATGTTGAAGGCGAAGTCGCCGAAAAGGGCGTGGAATGGTTCTTCGAGGATCGGTTCGCCAAAATCAGCGGCGGCGCCATTAGCGCGGATGATAAGGCCGCCTATATTGACGAATGGAGCCAGCCCGGCGCTCTAACGGGCATGCTCAACTGGTATCGCGCCTCACCCATGCAAGTGCCTGCGCCCGATGCGCCCGCCGTCTCCACGCCCTTTTTAGATGCCCCTTTCCCAAGGCTCACCATGCCCGTGCTCGTGATTTGGGGGATGCAAGACGAAGCCCTTTTGCCGTGCCAACTTGACGGGCTCGACGCGCATATTGCCGATCTTACGATCATTCGCGTGGCAGATGCTGGGCATTTTATTCCATGGGAACAGCCCGAGGCTGTGACCAAGGCGATGCGCGGCTGGTTGGCTTAAACTGCGCCTGCCACCCAAGTCAGCATCGCGCCATGGGCGTGAACATGGGCCAAGGTTTCCGTAACGCCCGTCCCCGGCCAGCAGCGCAGCCGCAGCTCTGCCAAAGGCGCGCCCTGTGTTTGGAATTCAAGGCTCAACCAAGCAAGCGGGCGGGCAGGCGTGGCGCGGGCACCCGCAGCCTCAATCATATCGCGCACCGCCATGCGCTGTTCTTCGGTAAAATATTGGAGCGCAATGGAATGATAAATCACGCGCGTGCGCCCTTCAGCCTGTTGTTCGGCCAGCAGGGGGTTTAGCAAGTCCATCGCGTCGCCTTTGATAAGCGGCGGCGGGCTTTTCTGCGCCATGGCAATGGCGGTTTGCGTGCGCGTCATCCGGTCGCGCTGATCGGGCCAGCTATAGGCCATAAGCCGGTCTGCAATGGCCGGGTCCGTCACATCAAGGGGGTTCAGATCAATCCCGAGTCGGTCTGCCACAATTACATCCGACACATCCGGGTCTGCCCCCATCCAATCCGGCATGAGTTGCAAGGGAGATCGTAAATCCCCTGCAACAACGCCGCCCAGACGATAGCCAAAATGATCCATATTGAGGTTGAGACCGGCGCTCGCGCCAATTTCAATCCATTCCATTCGCGGGCCAAAGCGGCGGGCAATGCGCATCATGCCGGGCCATAAGGCGGCAGCGCGGCCCACCTCATTGGTTTGCGGCGGACTTTCAAGCCAGGGCAAAATCCAATCATCCCAATCTTTCAGGACGCGCTTCAAAATCCGCGGCAAATCGCCCTTTTGGTGCGTGTAAAAACGTGTCAGCTCCTCATCCTGCCCACTGCGCGCCAGCGCGTGGAGCCCGCCTGTCAGCCGCAACATCAACGCATCGGCAATCGGATCACCCGGCCAGCTGAGCAGGGCGGCGCCGCTATGCGTGGAAGCGTCAATCACGTCCCCCAGCGCCACCAACAGCTCGGCCGTCATCGGAGAGCCAGAGGCCCGGCACATCTCTGCCTGTTGGCGGAACGCAGCACGAATATGATCAGTCATGCGGTGCAGCTTGCCCTCAATGCCCCACCCAAGTAAAGGCCGCGCATCATGCCGCAGCCAATCATCTTTGCCGTTCCCAAGGGGCGCATCCTTGAGGAAGCCCTGCCTTTGCTGGCACGCGCGGGCATTTTGCCTGAGCCTGCCTTTGGCGATGAGAAGAGCCGTGCGCTCAAATTCTCCACCAATCACGAGGATTTAAGCCTCATCCGCGTGCGCGCTTTTGATGTCGCGACCTTTGTTGCCCATGGTGCTGCGCAAATTGGCATTGTCGGCTCGGACGTGATTGATGAATTTGATTATTCTGAACTCTACGCGCCCGTTGATTTGAACATTGGCCATTGCCGCATCTCTATTGCCGAGCCTGTTGAAATGGCAGCAACCGATGATCCGCGGGCCTGGAGCCATGTGCGTGTGGCCACCAAATATCCGAATTTGACGCGCAAGCATTTTGCCAAGCGCGGCGTGCAGGCCGAATGTGTGAAGCTAAATGGTGCAATGGAAATTGCGCCGGCCTTGGGCCTGTCGAGCCGGATTGTAGACCTTGTCTCATCTGGCAAGACGCTGAAGGAAAATGGCTTGGTCGAAGTCGAAGTGCTGGCCGAGGTGTCCGCACGACTGATCGTCAATCGTGCGGCCTTTAAGACCAATGCGGCCGTGGGAGCGCTTGTCGCCGCATTCCGGGAGGCCGTTGGTGCAGCGGCTTAACGCGCGCGCGGCAGATTTTGCCGCCCAATTTGACGCGCTCGTCAATGCCCGGCGTGAGGCGGATGCCGATGTGTCACGCGATGTCGCGGCCATCATTGCACGTGTAAAGGCCGAGGGCGATGCCGCCATTGCCGACTATACGCAACGGTTCGATGGGCATGATTTGCCGTGGCAAATTTCGCTCGACGCGTGTGCGGCAGCCTATGCCGCGCTTGAGGATGACTTGCGCAGCGCGCTTGACCTCGCAGCAGAGCGCATCCGCACCTATCACGCCAAGCAAAAGCCCGCGGATAGCGATAGCGTGGATGAAAGCGGTGTCCGGCTTGGCGCGCGCTGGCGTGCAGTGGAGGCCGCCGGTGTCTATGTGCCCGGGGGCCGTGCGGCCTATCCCTCATCTGTCTTGATGAACGCCATTCCGGCGCGTGTTGCGGGCGTTGAGCGGTTGGTGATGGTCACACCGACCCCCAAGGGCGAGATGAACCCGCTGGTGCTGGCCGCGGCGCATATTGCTGGCGTGGATGAAGTGTGGCGCATTGGCGGCGCGCAAGCAATTGCCGCCCTTGCCTTTGGCACGGACAGCATTGGGCGTGTGGATGTCATTACTGGCCCCGGCAATGCCTGGGTGGCCGAGGCCAAGCGGCAACTTTATGGCGTTGTCGGCATTGATATGGTCGCTGGCCCGTCCGAAATTCTGGTGGTGGCCGATGGCCAGAATAATCCCGCCTGGATTGCTGCCGATTTGCTGAGCCAGGCCGAACATGACCCGACCAGCCAATCCATCCTGATTACGGATGACGCCGCCTTTGCCGCTGCCGTGGCCGCTGAGGTTGAGGTGCAACTCTCTGAATTGGCGAGCGAAGCAACCGCGCGCGCCAGTTGGGCCGCCAATGGCGCGATTATCTTGGTGAGTGATCTGATTGAGGCTGCGCCCTTGATTGACGCCCTGGCGCCCGAGCATCTGGAACTTGCGGTGGAGGATCCAGAGCCGCTGTTCAATGCCGTGCGCCATGCCGGCTCCATCTTCCTTGGGCGTCACACGCCCGAGGCCGTGGGGGATTATGTCGGCGGGCCGAACCATGTGCTGCCAACAGGACGTCGGGCGCGTTTCTCCTCCGGGCTGTCTGTCCTTGATTTTATGAAGCGCACCAGCTTTTTGGGCTGTACGCCTGCGGCCATTCAGGCCATTGGCCCGGCCGCCGTTGCGCTGGCGCGTGCCGAAGGGCTGCCCGCCCATGCCCGATCCGTTCAGGAAAGATTGACCAAATGAGCCGTGCCCGTTCCGCCGCCCGCCTTGCTGCTGTGCAGGCGCTGTATCAGCAAGAGATGGAAGGCACAGCGCTCGCCCCGTTGCTGCATGAATTCCATATGCACCGGCTGGGCGCGACGATTGAGGATGAGACCTATGCCGAGGCAGAAGTCGATTTCTTCAATGATGTTGTCAAAGGCGTTGATGCCCGGCGCGATGAAATTGACGCGCTCATTGCTGGCAATCTGGCCGAAGGCTGGGCGATCGACCGGCTAGACCGGCCGCTGCGGCAAATTTTGCGTGCCGGCGCTTATGAATTGCTGGCCCGCGCGGACATCCCCACAGGCAGCATCATCAATGAATATCTGGATGTGGCCCATGCCTTTTATGACAAAAAGGAAAAGGGCTTCGTCAATGGTGTGCTGGATGCCATTGCCCGCACGGCACGGAGTTAAGCGTTTAATTTAGCGGCTATATGCTCCGACCTTCTCAGGCCGGAGCCGCTCAAAACGCGATCCTCAAAACGGAACGTCGTCGTCCAAATCGCTGTCAAACGGGCTGGGCGAGGTGCCGCCAAAATTGGCATTGCCCCCTGAGGCGCCACCACCAAAGCCGCCGCCGCTGGCGGGCGCACCGCCACCAAACTGGCTGCCACCGCCTTGGCCGCCACCCATGCCACCGCCAGCACCGCCACCTTCGCGGCCCGACAGCAGAACCAATTCTCCGCGGAAACGCTGCAACACAACTTCTGTTGTATAGCGATCATTGCCGTTCTGATCGGTCCATTTGCGGGTTTGCAGCTGACCTTCCAAATAGGCCTTCTGGCCCTTGCGCAGATAATTCTTAGCGA
>JACCDV010593058.1_pt1 | contig 11477 bp, 11 predicted proteins | sample 7446131 | NCBI WGS metagenome assembly JACCDV01 (sample SAMN15323448, study PRJNA562643) | freshwater metagenome | isolation source: river surface water | place: USA:Blue River Watershed | collected 2017-08-17
CCGCGACTATTTTCATTCAACCAATACCATGGTTCCATATCTGATACTAAGATTTACTGACTAACTAATTAAAACAAATCATCACTCGTTACACTGGCACTACGCTTGTTGTAGTTGATTGAGCGCTTGTGGAAGAAGTCTACATGCTTGGTCGCAATCACTTCGTTATCAAACCAGTCTGTCTCCTCTAGAAGTGGTTCACTGATATCAAAGATACGTGGTAGACCAATGGCAGCTAGAGAATTGTTGAAACGATTTTTAACAAACTCTTTCACATTAGCGGCTGGTAGGAAGTCGAGCTCACCAGCCTCGAAGATCCAATCAATCACTTCACTCTCAGCCTCGAAGGCTTCTTCACAAGCCTTGATAATCATCTCTTTACAATGGTCATCAAACCATTCTGGATGCTCTTTCTTAATGATATTGATGATATCAATACCAAACATGCCGTGAATCTGCTCTTCCTTAGAGGTAGCCTCTACCGCATTACTGATGCCCTTAAACAGATTTCGCTGCTTGTTGAAAGACATGATGATCAGGAACTGTGAGAAGAGAGACACATGCTCAATAAAGAGTGAGAAAAGTAATACTGAATGTACATACTGGCGGTTCTCTTCAGTGCGAGCTAGCGCAATGGTTTTTTCCAAGTACTTAATTCGATTCTTAATCACCGGTACTTCAGTAATATTTTCGAACTCAGCGTTAAGTCCTAGAATTTCAAGCAAGTGTGAGTAAGCATCAGCATGACGCACCTCACTCTCGGCAAAAGTGAAGCCCACGGCGCCGATTTCTGGCTTTGGCATCTTTTTGTAGATGTCACCCCAGAAGGTCTTTACCGCTACCTCAATCTGCGCAATGGCCAACATTGAGTTCTTCATCGCACTGCGCTCTTTAGCGGAAACATTAACGTGGAAGTCGTTGATGTCACCAGTGAAGTTGAATTCGGTATGGATCCAGTAGGAGTGGCGAATAGAACTTACGTACTCATAGAGCTCTGGGTATTCGTATGGCTTGAGGTTAGTACGCTTGCGGAAGATATCGCGCTCACGCAACTTCTTGCGAGCATTACGATAAATGATGTAGGCCTTGGCCGTCTCGAAATAATCGAGCTCCATAAGAGCCTGCTCTACCAGGTCTTGCACCTCTTCTACGGCTGGATACCCATCTACACACTTCTGAGCCTTTGGATCTTCTGGCGTAGCGGTAGCGGCCTGCACACACATCGAAATAGTCTTGTGGTGCACTAACTCAGCCACCTTGGCTGCATCTTCAACACTACCCTCTCCGGTCTCTTGTAGAGCCTTCAGAATAGCACTCTCAATTTTTACAATATTAAACTCTTGCACTGATCCATCCCGCTTACGAATACTTTTAATTTCCATACCTCAAGAACGTATAATTTATGAACGGCTGTAAATAAATTCTCACTCTTCTCTCATCTCTCACAAACATAATTGGTGGTGAGGCAGTTTGTATCGACTGCTCAATTAGGTTTAAGAAAGATGTTAGTAACCAAGACCACCCACTTACTATTGTGTGGCTTCACAAAAAATGCGTGTCTTAGTTACCTCCGACACACGACTGGAGAAACTCGTGCGTACCTACATAATATCACTTTTCAAAAAAGGCTTTACTTTGGTAAAGTGACGCAAATAAAGACTTTTTGAATGCTTTCCACAGCTTTATGTTGTGGATAACTTTTATAAAGCTCAAGTTAGAGCAGACCAGTAGCAGCGCCGATAGTTACCAGGTTTTAAAAAGTGTTTTCTTATAACAAAAATCGGCCCCCATGGGGCCGATTTTGATTCCTTTACTACTTACGTAGACTGTCGCGAATCTCGCGGAGCAACATAATGTCTTCCGGAGTTGGAGCTGGAGCAGCTGGAGCCGCCTCTTCCTTCTTCTGCAAGTTTGATAGGGCCTTAACCACCATAAAGATAGCAAAAGCAATGATAATAAAATCAAAGACACTCTGGAGGAAGACGCCGTAAGCCACAGTAGCATCCCCTACCTGCACAGCCAAAGTGGTGAAATTTACACCACCGATAAGTACGCCAATAAGAGGAGTCACAATATTCTCAACCAAAGATGAGACAATCTTGCCAAAAGCGGCACCAATAACTACCGCTACGGCCAAATCAACCACATTACCCCTCATTGCAAACGCCTTAAATTCAGCTGCCAAGTTTTTCATATTTTTACTTAATTTATTGTGATAAATACAGTCATAATTATACACCTATAAATTCTAGTGGGAATGACCATGATGAGCATGTCCATGATCGTGATGTTTATGGTCGTGACCATCATGATCATGATGGTCAGCTTCTTCATGTCCATGAGCATGGCTATGGCCATGACTGTGTCCGTCACAATCTTCTTTAGAGACCTCTCTTTGACTAAAGTACCAAGCCGCCATCAGAGTAGTAAAAGGTACCGCCAAAATAAGACCAATACTACCCACCATAATACGTAGTATCTCAGCCGCAATCGCTTCCTGATTGATTAATATAATCGGAGCAGTAGCAGAATAAGAATATAGAAGCAGCATCGGGAGTGAGGTACCAGCATAAGCGAGAGCCAAGGTGTTTACCAAAGAACCAACATGGTCCTTTCCTACCCGTAGCGCACTGACATAAAGTTCCTTAAAGCCTAAGTTATTATTGGCGGCCTTTAGCTCCTGCACTACCGAAGCTTGCGTAATAGATACATCATCAAGTACACCAAGGAGTCCGATGATGATACCACCAAGAAGTAGCCCAACTAGGTCGATGGTTCCGCCGGTAGCAAAGTTAAGATAGACCGAGGCATCGTCGCTGAAGCCGGTGAAGCGCATCCAAGTCACCCATATGTAAGCAATAAGACATGTGACCGCCACCGCACCGAAGGTGCCGAGGAAAGTGATAACAACCCGAGGCTTAAAGCCGTGGGTAAGAAACAGAGTGAAACTAAGAATAAACCCAGCAATCACCAAGCTAGCCAAGGCCGGATTATAGCCGTGAAGCATAGCTGGAATGAGCAGGAATATTATCGAGCCAATACTAAGTCCAAGACTAAGCAGGGCTCGTACCCCCTGCATACCAGAAAGCCATATCACCAAAGCTGCAAAGAGACCTACCAACACAAAGAGTGGAAAGCGCCTCTCAACATCTTTGAAGATGTAGTACTCAGTACCATCAATTGACAGGAGGCGATTAACAAAAATCTCATCACCGGCCTCAAGAAGGATTAAATCATTTTCTAGTCGCACCACCTCCCCTTCTCTTTCACCCTCCAAAATCTTGATACGCATCTCCTGCACCGTAGCTTTAGAATCAGTACCGGTGATATCTCTATCGAATTCATTAACCACCTCTAAGACTTCCGCCCTAACGGTTTCTTGAAATTCCTGATGCGCCTCTTGGGCACTAGCTACACCACCTAGGGTAAAGACCCCAAGGAATACCGCTCCGAGTAATATTCTTTTCAACATAATTTTTTAATACACTTATTTTTAAGTGCCACTAGTTTTACCTAAAAGAAAAACCGCGCGAGATAAAAGCCAAAGCCGGCGCCTATCATAAAGGTAAAAAAGAGTGTGACGAGTAGTGGCTCTCGTTCCATAAAAGCCCCCTTAGTGTAGCACCTATATTCCCCACCCTCAAGGAGGGACTCGACTTTTTGGTGAAAAATAGGTATAACAGTGCCACCACAGAAGTGACGTGAAGTGAGGCAAAAAATAAACAAATGGCGGCTATGGTATAACGGTCATTACTCCGGTTTGTGGTACCGGCTATCCGGGTTCGATTCCCGGTAGCCGCCCCGAAGAAGAAAACGGCTACTTCCAAAATGGAAGTAGCTGTTTTCGATGAGGGGTGGCTACCGGGCGTAGGGTTTTCTAAGGAGCGGAATAGAAAAGCCGTAACGCGAATCGAAGCCCGATTGAGATAATTTATAAGCGGAGCGAAATTAATTATCCAATTGGGGTACTGAACGTGTTAACGTTCGATTCCCGGTAGCCGCCCTAGAACTGGTATAATTTTAATATGAAAGAAATTACCGAAGCTGTATACCAAACAGTAAAAGATGGGTATCTGAAGCAAATTACTGTACCGACCCACAAACCCACTAAACAATATCTCCTCTGCCCTATCGGACTAGTTGGTGCCGGCAAAACAACGGTGGTTAAACCGCTATCAGAAAAACTGTCCTTAGTCAGAATCTCTGGTGACGAAATTAGAAAGCTGTTCAAGGAATCTGGATATGGGTACGAAAAAATTGAACAACTGGCCCTTGAGCTCATCCAACATTTCATCCACGCTGGATATAGCGTATGTATAGACAGTGACTGTGCCTCAAAAATTGATCAAATAAAACAAGTAGCTACTGCTAAAAATTTGACCCTAATATGGATTCACATTAATCCACCCGAGTCATTCATTATTAATAAGCTAAGTAATCTTAAACCCAACTGGTTAGGGACCGCTGAAGAAATGATTACTAATTACCATGAGCGAAAACCAGTTCATAAAGATATTACATTGGACTTCACATATGTGTTTGACACGTCTCGTCTAGACATCCAAGAACAGATTGAATCATCTGTTTCAATCATAAAACAGAGAGTTGGAATATAAACACTTACATTATTTTTATCTCAAAAAAGTTCTAACATCACCGACGACGTCGCCCAGCATTAAATCAAAACACTTCCCTTTTCGGGAAGTGTTTTGATTTAATATTAAAAAAGAAAAAGCCCCGCACCCATGTCTCACGACATTGGTTTGGGGCTTGTGCCAGCTGGTTAGCTGGCAAAGAACGTCAGTTGAACAAGTTGCTCAACTAGGTTGCACTTGATGCAGTACTGGTATCAACCCGAGAACAGGTCGACCAGGACGAGCACCGCGAGCAGAGCGAGGGCGATGGTGACGAAGCGCCCGAGGCGCTTGCCGAACTTCGAGGGTTGCACCAGCGATTCGTCGCCGGTTTGCTGATTAGCGTTCTGCATGCTGGATCTCCTTGATGGTGGGAATGTGGATGCTCGAAACGTCGAGCGTAACGCCCTCACCGAAGTCGAGTTGCTTGGCGGAATTGATTTGTCCGATTTGCACCTCGATCTCAGAGAAGACCTGGTTGAAGTCGTCACGAACCGACGCAAACGATTCAGCGGCCAGCATCTCGTTGAGGAGATCCTGACCTTCGAGAGCCTGCATCTGCTGCATGGCGGCTTGGCCAATCTTGCCAAACTGGTGATCGAACTTGGCGTCGTCGACGGCCTCCTCGAGCGCCGCCATGGCTTTTTTCCCTTTTTCGGACTTGTCCAGATGGAACTGGTAGGCCGTTCTCATGGCCGCCAGAGCTGCATCCTTTTTCGAGTGGTCACGTCCGGGCTTCAGCCGTTTGCGTTCTTCCAGCATGTCTGCAGCAGATCTGACCTGCGCACCAATTTGGACCACAAACTCTTGGTAGGCGCTGAGTTGCCGCGCCTTGAGCTGGAGGTAGTTCTGGAGTTGCTCGATGGGATTCTGCCTTGCTTCTGCCTTGAGTGCCGCCAGGTGACGGTTGGCCTCACGCTGTTCGAGTTCAACAACGTGATTTTCCACCTTCAACCAGAGAACCGGCAGATAGCGATGGGCAACGCCAGCCCCAACAAGAAGTAGGGCGAGCGCAGCCAGACCGAGACCAGCCATGACCGCCATCCCGATGACGGGGAGGAGCACGGCCAGGCCGACGACGGCGCCGGCGCTGAAGAGCGCCTTTTTGACAAAGAGTTTGTCGCCGATGATCTTGGCAAAGTGCTCACGCACCTCACCTTCAGTTTTGAATGGCGTTGCCGCCATCGCCCCACCGGGGCTCAGTGCGATTTGATTCACAGCTGTTCCTTCTAACAAAGTTTGGTTGAGAAATGAAGTGATTTTAAAAGAACCACCTCGCCACCTAGTATTTAATCATAGATTTCTATTATTGTCAAACTAAAGCAATATTATGTAGAAATATAGTCAAATTACCCTAATGTATTGACTTTTTGTAATTAATGTGCTAATGTTTTGGGTGGCTTGAGATCCTTTCGCTCTTTGACTGGACTCACTCTCAAAAACCTCCCTCAACCTCACTAGGAGATCCGCATGAAAAAGCTTCTGGCTTCTTCCCTGTCCATGCTGGCCATCACAATGACCAGCTTCGCTTTCGCACAGGCCCCGGCCGGCGACGTCAACATCAAGATGACCGTCGTCCAGCCCACCCTGTTCGACACGGCCAAGAAAGACACTTTCGACGGCAGTGTCGACGACGCCACGGGCACCACCTCTTTGAAGGTGGTCTGCTCGGCCGGCGCCACGGGCAGCTTCGGCATCGGCCGGGTCGACGAAGCGTGTTCGGTGTCGGGAAGCGGGCTCATCAAGAACCCCGCCAACCCGAGCCAGACGCTCCAGCGTCTCAACTACGCTGGTGGCTTCACTGTCAACGGCAAGAAGGACGGCCACACTGACGCCACCACCCTGCAGGCGAACTACCTCCGCGTCGGCACCGCCGCCGCTGAGAACAGCTCGTTCAAGGGCAGCCTGACCATGATGCCGGAGAAGCCCTCCGCGTCGGCCCTCGCGCTCCGTGACCGTCTGATGAAGAAGCTGTCCGAAAAGACAACCGGCGCCAAGGCCCAAGAATTCGACAAGCGGATCGATTCGATCCGCTTCAACGACTTCACGGTGCCACACGTCGGTCAAGGGACCTCGCAGTCCTGCGCTTGGACAGGTGACCTGATCTACGCCTACGTCAACGAGGCCTGGCAAGCATCCTTCATCGTCCGTTGCGGCGACCAAAACTTCAAGCTCGAAGGCAACATGCCACTGGTGAAAGCCGCCGTCGGCGCCGGACACCAGCAAGAGTACCGCCTCAACCTGGTCGTGGCCGGCAAAGGCAGCAGCGATCCGTTCGGCGCCGCTGACCCGTTCGCTACCGTGAACGGTGTCGTCGGCACGATCGAGCTGAAGAACTCCGGCCGCAACGTGGAAGGGGTGTACGAGAACGTCTCCGTGACTGGTGTACTCAAAGGCACGGGTGTTCCCCTGGAACTCACCCGCAGCTTCGGGCAGATCATGGTGATCTTCGCCCGCACTTTCTTCGGCGCGTGAACGAGTCCGGTCTGGCCTATCGCCAGACCACAACAGCCGCCCACCACTCTTACGAGTTGGTTGGGCGGCTTTTTTATTTGTTTAAGTGTTAGCGCAAAATTTTCTCGAGCGCTCTACCCTTGGCGAGTTCATCAACTAGTTTATCTAAGTACCGAACCTGGCGGGTGGTGGGTGTTTTTATATCTTCAATCCGGTAACCACATATGGTGCCGGTGATGAGCTTGGCATTTTTATTTAGCTTGGCTCTTTTGAAAAAGGTTTTGAAATCAACCTCTTCTTTGATTAAATCCTTAAGTGTTTTTTCATCAAAGCCAGTTAGCCACTTGATGACTTCGTGTAACTCCTTCTTAGTCCTTCCCTTTCTTTCTACCTTAGCCACATAGCTAGGATACACCGCCGCAAAAGTTATCTTGGCGATTTTAGTGTCGTGTTCTGGAGTAGTATTCATACTTAGGCAGACAGAGCAGCGATATCTATCTTTTTCATCTGGAGCAACTTCTCCCAAGCACCAGGAGCCAGCATGAGGTTTTCAATATTTTCAGGATTGATCTGCCAAGACAGACCATACTTATCTTTACACCAACCACAAACACTTTCCTCTCCCCCGTTTTTGGTAATAGCATCCCAGTAATAATCTATCTCGGCCTGATCTTTGCAAGATATATTAAAAGATACGGCTTCGTTGAAGGTAAACTCATCACCAGCATTAATGGCCACAAAATCTTGTCCGTGTAACTGGAAATAAATAGCCAGCACCTGCCCAGCCAGTGGCTTTTGAAAATCTAAGAGTCCCTCAGTTGGATAATAAGATTTGGTCACTACCTTAGCATCTTTAAAGATTGAAAGATAAAAATCTACCGCCTCCTCAGCATTGCCTTTAAACCACAGGTTGGGAGTTATTTTTTGCATATAAATAATTCTATCATCAATTTATTTGGCAAAAAGAAAGGGCCACAACCAAAGTTGTGACCCCACCAGATCGTACGCTCAAAAATAGGTTTCACCGTGACCGCTGATAGACACGTAAGTGGGAATGACACTTGTCGATTTCCGCAACCGCCTCAAGGCTTCAGTAGCGCTACCGCCGGAAGTTTCAACCACCAGTTCCCGCTTTTGGGTCTTGTCGTTAATTTTGAACAAAGAGCACTGTTTACCACTGTTGTTTTTGCGGCCGCCACCTTTGGCACCATTGCCATTGCGACGCGGTTTTACAACCACCACATACCCCAACACTTCGCGTCTGGTACCCATTGCTACTCTCCTTAAAGAATTGAACCGAACGTCACTCTAACAAAAATGTGCCAGGTTGCAAACCATAAACAAAGCCTTGCTATAATTAACATATGGAAACATATAATTGGTATCAAACCCTGATCAAGCCCGAGTGGGCACCGCCCGCCTGGCTCTTTGGACCGGTCTGGAGTGTGCTTTATACAATCATCGCCATTACTTTTGGCTACGTGTTTTATTTGTATTTTAAAGGAACCATTCCCTTTTTAGTGCTACTGCCTTTTATTCTTAATCTAATCTTTAACGCCGCCTTCACCCCGATTCAGTTTGGACTACAAAATAATCTACTAGCTACCATTGATATCTTCTTGGTGCTCGGTACCCTACTTTGGGCTCTTTATGTTATATATCCTCACGCACCGTATGTAACCTACGCCAATATTCCCTATGTACTTTGGGGTGCCTTTGCTACTGCTCTTCAGGTTACCGTTACTTACCTAAATCTATAAAACATTATGCACGAATTAATGTACATATATCTATTCCCGGTAGCACTCATTATTTTTACCTTTGTTACTTTCCTATTTGCGCTTTCAATCTTTTTTAAACGCAACGATATTGCTGATGTGGCCTGGGGTACAGGAATATTTTTGGTTGCTCTATCGGGATATCTATTAAACGAAGACAGAAGTACTCTAGCTCTAGCTATGACAATCCTAATTGGGCTTTGGGGTTTTAGACTTAGTCTCCGCATCCTCCTTCGCAATCTTAAAAAAGATGAGGATTTCCGTTATAAAAAATGGCGAGAAGAGTGGGGTCGGGTTTTCTTTTTGCGTAGCTACCTCCAGGTCTATCTACTCCAAGGTTTCTTGATGGTGATGGTGGGATACAGCGCCATCCACGCCAACCAGTACGAGCAAACCAGTGATCTAAGTTATTTCTTTTTTGTCGGTCTCATAATTTGGGTGGTAGGTTATTTCTTCGAAACAGTTGGTGATTGGCAACTAGATAAATTTATTAATAGCAAACCAGCGCCAGGAGAAATAATGAGAAGCGGACTTTGGAAATACTCCAGACACCCCAACTATTTTGGTGAAGTAACTATGTGGTGGGGCCTATGGCTGATGTTGACTCCCCTGCCATTTAGCTACATCGCTCTCATTAGCCCACTAACTATCACTTTCCTAATTCTAAAAGTATCTGGCATTCCGATGCTAGAGAAAAAATTTGAAGGTAACCCAAATTGGGAGGATTATAAAAAAGTCACCAGCGCCTTCTTCCCACTTCCTCCTAAAAAGTAAAAACATAAAAACACCCGTCAGGGTGTTTTTATGTTTTTACTCTCCGACGAAGCCTCCAGCTTGATGCTCCCAGAGTCTTTGATAAGTGCCGCCATTCTTGGCCAACACTTCATGTCTACCATCTTCAACTATCTTTCCGCTTTCAAGCACCAGGATTCTATCCATCTCTCTTAGAGTAGAGAGGCGGTGCGCAATCGCTATTACCGTCTTGCCTTCCATGAGTAGATGGAGGGCAGCCTGAATAGCTACTTCACTTTCACTATCAAGCGCTGAGGTAGCTTCGTCCAAAATAAGTATCGGTGAATTCTTAAGCATAGCTCTCGCTATCGCCACTCGCTGCTTCTGACCACCCGAAAGCTTAATACCCCGCTCACCCACCAATGTATCGTAACCCTCTGGCAACGACGCAATGAAGTCGTGAGCCTGGGCTTTCTTGGCCACTTCCATTATCTCTTCATCAGTGGCCTCTGGATTACCGTAGGCAATATTTTCTCTGATACTACGATGGAATAAAAGCGGTTCCTGTGGCACCACTGAGATGGCTTCGCGCAATGAATCTTGAGTGGCATCAGCAATATTTTGCCCATCAATTTTTATCGCACCTTTATGCAATTCATGCTGTCTAAGGAGAAGCGATACGAAGGTAGTCTTACCTGCCCCCGATGGACCAACGAGGCCAACTCGCTGACCCGGCTCAATAATCAGATTGAAGTTATCAAATACTTTATTGGTACCATACTCAAAGGTAACTTCACTCCAAACGATCTCACCATTATTAGCAGCAAGTTTAGTAGCGTCTGGTTTATCGACAATTTCATGCTCAATCAAAATTTCTTTTAGACCCTCTTCGATATTTCCGTACTCGCGAATGAAGCGATTCATAGCCTGACCAGTGACCACAAACATATATCCAACCCGTCCGAGCAAACCAAGTATCAAGACCAGGGTTCCGGCCGAAACCCCTCCCTCACCCAAGAGGAAATACAAAATAGTGAGCACCACACCAATCATGGTGATGGCCGCCAGATTATTAGCAGTCATTATCCATTCACCAAAATATGCCTGCTTAACATCTTTTTGGGCACGATCAGTAAAGATGTCGGTAAGGCGCGATAATTCGTGATGTCTCTGGACATACTGCCGCACCGCTGTGATGTTGGTAATAGTGTCTACCCCCTCACCTCTAGCCTTGGAAGAAGCGGTGGAATAAGTCACCACCAGTGGACGACGCTTCCTTACTGCCAGAATGTTAAACAGTAGTACCAAAGCAAAAGCTCCGAGTAAGACAAAACCAATTCGTACATCAATCGCAAAGAACAGACCGAGGGTAACGATCAAACCAATCATCTCCGAAAAGAAAGTCCAAAGAATCTGGAACATCAATCCTGCACTACTGTCTACTGCGTTGGATATTTTATTAGATAGAGCACCAGCAAAGCGATTACTAAAGTAGGTATGACTATGTTTGGTGAGATAGTCATAGAGCTCTTGGTAACCATCCTTATGAAACTTAATCACCCAGCCAATAGCAGTAAAGGCACTGAGGCGATATATAAGCATGTTACCAGCTGAAACAAGCAAGAATATTACTCCCCAAAATAGCAAAACATCCTGTTGTTCACTGACCGTACTAACACTGGTAAAAGTGTCTACCAATTTTGATGAAACGTAATAAATAGAAATATTTAATGTTTCAGCCACCACCACAAACAAAAAAGCTAATGCTCCAAGCAGTTTGTATTTACTACCCAAATACCACAAAAATCGTAGCGGGGTGTTGGGAATATGACCATTATAAGCAGCCAAATTAGCTGGTTGTGAATTTAATTTATTCATA
>JACCDV010502670.1_pt1 | contig 11473 bp, 11 predicted proteins | sample 7446131 | NCBI WGS metagenome assembly JACCDV01 (sample SAMN15323448, study PRJNA562643) | freshwater metagenome | isolation source: river surface water | place: USA:Blue River Watershed | collected 2017-08-17
GGCGTGGAGAGCATGAAAGTGGCCGTGATGGGCTGCATCGTCAATGGTCCGGGTGAGAGCAAGCACGCCGACATCGGCATCAGCCTGCCGGGCACCGGCGAAGCGCCGGCCGCCCCGGTCTTCATCGATGGCGAAAAACGCATGACGCTGCGCGGAGAGGGCATTGCCCAGGAATTCCAGCGCATCGTCGAAGACTACATCCAGAAACGCTTTGGCGCGGCCAAAGCCTGATCCCATTCAATGACAGAGAACACCGCAAAACAGCCCAAGGCCACCAAACTGGTGGGCGTCAAGGGTATGAACGACATCCTGCCGCCCAATTCGGCGCGCTGGGAATGGCTCGATGAACGCGTGCGCGCCCTGATGGCCCGCTACGCCTACCGCAATGTGCGCCTGCCCATCGTCGAACCGACGGCCCTGTTCGTGCGTGGCCTGGGCGAGGTGACCGACATCGTCGAGAAGGAGATGTACTCCTTCGAAGACCGCTTGAATGGCGAACACCTGACATTGCGCCCAGAAGGCACTGCTGGACTCGTGCGCGCCGTGGTCGAGCACAACATGCTCTACGAAGGCGGCAAGCGCCTGTACTACATGGGCCCCATGTTCCGCCATGAGCGCCCGCAGCGCGGCCGTTACCGCCAGTTTCACCAGATCGGCGCCGAGGTGCTCGGCTTTGGTGGTCCCGAAGTGGATGCTGAGCTGATCCTGCTGGCCAATGACCTGTGGAAAGAACTGGGCCTCAAGGACGTGCGCCTGGAACTCAACAGCCTGGGCCAGCCCGACGAGCGCAAGGCGCACCGCGCGGCCCTGATTGCGCACTTCGAGCAGCATGCCGAGCTGCTCGACGAAGACGCCAAACGCCGCCTGCACAGCAACCCGCTGCGCATCCTGGACACCAAGAACCCTGCCATGGCGCCGGTGGTCGAGTCGGCGCCGAAGCTGCTGGACTTTCTGGGTGAAGCGTCGCTGGCGCATTTCAATGCGGTCAAGGCCATCCTTGAAGCCAATGGCGTGGCCTACCGCATCAACCCGCGCCTGGTACGCGGCATGGACTACTACAACCTTACGGTCTTCGAGTTCATCACCGAGAGCCTGGGCTCGCAGGGCACGATCTGTGGCGGTGGCCGCTACGACTACCTGATCGAGCAGGTGGGCGGCAAGCCGGCACCGGCGGTGGGTTGGGCGCTGGGCGTGGAGCGCGTACTCGAACTGGTGAAAGAGCAGGGCGATGCCCAGCCGGCATCTGCGCCCGATGTCTACGCCATCATTCCGGATACAGCCGCATTGCCGGTGGCCATGCAGACGCTGCAGGCGCTTCGCGCGGCGGGCGTCTCGGCCCAGATGCATGCCGGCACGGCCGAGGGCATGGGCTCCATGAAGTCCCAGTTCAAGAAAGCCGACGCCAGTGGCGCAACCTTTGGGCTCATTTTTGGTGCTGACGAGCTGGCCCGCGGCGAAGTCACGGTCAAGGCGCTGCGCGACGGGCAGGGCGCCCAACGCTGCGAGCGGCTGGACGCCGTAGCCCAATGGGGCCTGACCCTACAATCCTCCTGATTCAAAACTGGACAACTCATGGCAGCGCATCTCGATCTTGAAGAGCAGGAACAGCTTGCAGAACTCAAGCATTTCTGGAAAACCTGGGGCAACCTCATCACCTGGCTGTTGATTGCCGTGCTGGGCAGCTATGCCGCCTGGAACGGCTGGCAGTATTGGCAACGCAACCAGGCGGCCAAAGCTTCTGCTCTCTACGACGAAGTCGAAAAAGCGGTACTGTCCCAGGATGTCGCCCGCGTTGAGCGCAGCGTGGCCGACATGAAAGACAAGTTCGGTGGTACCCGGTTCGCGCATCAGGCTGGCCTTCTGGCGGCCCGCACACTGGTCGAAAAAGACAAACCCGCACAGGCCCGTGCGATGCTGGCCTGGGTAGCCGCAGATGCGCCCGAGACGGCGCTGCGCGATCTCGCCCGAGTACGGCTGGCGGCTTTGCAGTGGGAAACTCAATCAGCGGACGAGGCCCTCAAGACCTTGCAGGCCGGATTTACTCCTGAAATGGCCCCATTGGCCGATGACCTCAAAGGCGATCTGCTGCTCTCCAAAGGCCAGAATGCCGAAGCCATAGCGGCTTACCAGCAGTCTCTCAAGGGCTTGCCTGCCGGCAGCGAATACCGCCGTGTGGTGCACGCCAAGCTCGGGGCACTGGGCGTGGAGGTCCGTTCGTGATGGCCCGCCGCTGGCGGTCTGGGCGCGCCGCGCTTGGGCTGCTGCTCGCGGGTGGCTTGCTGGGTCTTCTGGCGGGCTGTTCCAGCACCCCGTCCCGTCCACAGCCAGGTCCGTTGCCGGCGGTCTCCGATACAGTCAAAGTCAGTAAAGCCTGGACGGCGCGCCTGGGTGAGTTGACTACGCCGCTTCAGATGGTGGCGCAAGGTGGCCGGGTGGTGTTGGCATCGACCACGGGCCTGGTGGCTGAACTGGAGGCCGAATCTGGTCGGGAGCTCTGGCGCCTTCAGCTCAAGGACACCCTCCATGCGGGGGTGGGCAGCGATGGCCGCAGGCATGCGGTGGTCACTGCAGGCAATGAGCTGGTAGTCGTTGATGCAGGCCGTGAAGTCTGGCGGCAGCGCCTGACAGCGCATACCTACACCTCACCGCTGGTGGCAGGTGAGCGGGTGTTCGTTTTGACTGCCGATCGCAGCGTGATGGCTTTTGACGGCGCCACGGGGCAGCGTCTGTGGTCGATTCAACGCAGTGCAACAGATGCCCTGGTCCTGAGGCAGGCCGGTTTGCTGGCTGCTGTAGGGGACACATTGCTCGCTGGCAATGGCGGTCGCTTGAGCGGTTTGCAGCCGCTGAACGGCCAGGTGCGCTGGGAGGCCTTGGTGGGCAGCTCGCGTGGAACCAACGAAGTCGAGCGGCTGGTTGACCTGGTCGCAGGCTTCCATCGACAAGGCCAGACGGTGTGCGTCCGGTCGTTCCAGACGGCTGTGGCCTGCGTCGATACGGTACGCGGGCACACGCTCTGGTCTCGTCCTTCACAAGGTCACCAGGGTCTGGATGGCGACGAATCGCGCATCTACGGTGTGGAGTCCGACAGCAAACTGCGTGCGTGGAGCCGGCGTGATGGACAGCCTGCCTGGGCTGAAGACGCTTACCGTTTCCGGGAACTGAGTGCGCCCCGGGTGTGGGGGCAGGTGCTGGCTTTGGGTGATGGTCAGGGCTTCTTGCATCTGCTCAGTCGCGACGATGGCAAAACCTTGCAGCGCCAGTCAACGGACGGCTCGCCCTTGGCGGCTCAGCCTGTGGTGGCTGGCCGAACCCTCGTGACCGTCAACCGCAGTGGGCTGGTGACGGGCTGGCGTGCCGACTGACAGATCGAAAGATCGGAAACTTTTCAAGTGAAACCTGTACTGGCCCTGGTGGGCCGCCCCAATGTGGGCAAATCCACCCTGTTCAACCGACTCACCAAGAGCCGGGACGCCATCGTGGCCGACTTTGCCGGACTGACCCGCGATCGCCACTATGGTCAGGGCCGTTTGGGCAAGCGTGAGTTCATCGTCATCGATACCGGGGGCTTTGAGCCAGACGCCAGCAGCGGCATCTACAAGGAAATGGCCAAGCAGACGCAGCAGGCCGTGGCCGAAGCCGATGTGGTCATTTTTGTGGTCGATGCCCGAGGTGGTCTGTCCGCTCAGGACCACGACATTGCCAAATACCTGCGCCGCATCGGCAAGCCCTGCCTGCTGGTGGCCAACAAGGCCGAAGGCATGCGCGAAGGCACGCAGCTGGCCGAGTTCTACGAGCTGGGCCTGGGCGAGGTGCTGCCAGTTTCGGCGGCCCATGGCCAGGGTGTGCGCGGCATGCTTGAAGAAGCGCTGGACCAGCTGAACCTGCCTGAAGAAGACGAAGAGACGCCGGAAGACCCCTCGGTCATCAAGCTGGCGGTGGCAGGCCGCCCGAATGTGGGCAAGTCCACGCTGATCAACACCTGGCTCGGTGAGGAGCGGCTGGTGGCTTTTGATATGCCGGGTACGACCCGCGATGCCATCAGCGTGCCTTTCGAGCGCAATGGCCAGAAGTTCGAGCTGATCGATACCGCTGGTCTGCGCCGCAAGGGCAAGGTGTTCGAGGCCATTGAAAAGTTCTCGGTGGTCAAGACCTTGCAGGCGATTGAAAATGCCAACGTGGTGCTCTTGCTGATCGACGCCGAGCAGGGCGTGACCGACCAGGATGCCCACATCGCCGGCTTCGTGCTCGACAGCGGCCGCGCGGTGGTGCTGGCCGTCAACAAATGGGACGCGGTGGACGAATACCAGCGCCAGCTGGTCCAGCGTTCGATCGAGACACGCCTGGCCTTCCTCAAATTTGCGAATCTGCACTTCATCTCGGCCAGGAAACGCCAGGGCCTGGGCCCGCTGTGGTCTTCGATCGCCCAGGCGCACAAGGCAGCGACCTGCAAGATGACGACTCCCGTGCTGACCCGCATCCTGCTCGGGTCGGTGCAGTTCCAGACACCCAAGAAAACCGGCATGTTCCGCCCCAAGCTGCGCTATGCGCACCAGGGCGGCATGAACCCGCCGGTGATCATCATTCACGGCAACTCGCTCGAGCACGTCACCGAGGCCTACAAGCGTTTTCTGGAAGGGCGTTTCCGCAAGGCTTTTGATCTGGTGGGAACACCGCTGCGCATCGAGATGAAGACCTCGCACAATCCCTACGCGGACAAGGAAGCCGGCTGATCGCCAAGGGCATCCACGCGTCAACGGTCTGATGCTGCAGGTGCCTGTGGTAAGGTCGGGGCTCCATCACAACTGAACACGGAGAATATCGTGAGCAACAAAGGCCAACTTCTGCAGGATCCCTTCCTGAACGCGCTGCGTCGCGAGCATGTGCCGGTGTCCATTTACCTGGTCAATGGCATCAAGCTGCAAGGCCAGATCGAATCCTTTGATCAATACGTTGTGCTGCTGCGCAACACCGTCACCCAGATGGTCTACAAGCACGCCATTTCCACCATCGTGCCCGGTCGTGCCGTGAACTTTGCCCAGGAACCGGGCGAAGCCGCCAGCTGATCTTCCTGACCCAGGCTGCCGCATTGCGGCAGTTCGCTCCGTTTGACAGATTCCCCTTCTTCCTCTGCAGCGCCGACCCTTCTGGTCGGCGTTGATTTTGGTTTGCCCCATTTTGACGAGGGCCTGGTCGAGCTGGGCCTGCTGGCCGAGTCAGGCGGGCTGCAGCCGGTGGCGCGACTGACCTGCAAGCGCAAGGCGCCCGATCCAGCCTTGTTCGTGGGCAGTGGCAAGGCCGACGAGATCAAGGAGCTGGCCCTGATGCACGGCGCCAAGGAGGTGTTGTTTGACCAGTCGCTCAGCCCCGCGCAGCAGCGCAATCTGGAGCGGCACATCGGACTGCCGGTCAATGACCGCACCTTGCTGATTCTGGAAATCTTTGCCCAACGTGCGCGCAGCCACGAGGGCAAACTCCAGGTCGAACTGGCCCGCTTGCAGTACCTGAGCACGCGTCTGGTGCGTCGCTGGACCCACCTGGAGCGGCAAACCGGCGGTATCGGTTTGCGTGGCGGTCCGGGTGAGACCCAGATCGAGCTGGACCGCCGCATGCTGGGCGAAGCCATCAAGCGCATCAAGGAGCGGTTGGTCAAGGTCAAAAAGCAGCGCAACACCCAGCGCCGCCAGCGTGAACGCAAGCAGACCTTCAAGATTTCGCTGGTCGGGTACACCAACGCTGGCAAATCCACGTTGTTCAATGCCCTGGTCAAGGCGCGCGCCTACGCGGCCGACCAGCTGTTTGCCACGCTCGATACGACAACCCGCCAGCTGTACCTGGGCGAGGCGGGCCGTTCGGTCTCGCTGTCTGACACCGTGGGCTTCATTCGTGACCTGCCGCACGGACTGGTTGAAGCGTTTCAGGCCACGCTGCAGGAAGCCACCGAGGCCGACCTGCTGCTGCATGTGGTCGATGCGTCGAACCCGGACTTCCCCGAGCAGATGGCCGAGGTGCAAAAAGTCCTGTTTGAAATTGGTGCCCAGGATCTGCCGCAGCTTTTGGTGTTCAACAAGTCTGATGCGCTGCCTCCGGAACGCCAACCACTGGCGCTCGAAGACACTTACGAAGTGGATGGCTTGCCTGTGCCCCGCATTTTTGTCAGCGCCCGCACGGGCCAGGGGCTCGACCGGCTGCGCCAGGCCTTGGCACGTACCGTGCGCGAGCAGTTCACTGAGACCCACCCTGCTGAGGACGATGCCCGTGGGCTGAGCCGGGATTACCGTCCAGACGCGTCAGAACCCCCGGAAGATTTCGGCACAATGTAAGCCAGACAAGAACTGAAAACGCCATGAATTTCCATTTGCCAGCCATCCGATGGCCTGCCTTGCCAGCGCGCATCCGCGGCATCTTCAATCTCAATGACCCGCGTTGGGGGCGAGGTGAGCAGGGTGACTCCGGCCAGGAATCCCCCCGGCCGTCCGAACCCCAGCGTCCGCAACGGCCTCAGGGACCATCGGGTGGACCGCCGGATCTGGACGAACTCTGGCGTGAATTCAACCAGAAACTCAGCCAGCTGTTTGGCGGCAAAGGGGGTGGCCCGCGTCCACCCGGGAACGGAAAGGGCGGCGGTGGTTTGCCGGGCTTCCTTGGGAACCTGGGCATTGGCGTGATCATTGGGGGCGCCTTGCTGGTCTGGCTGGGCACGGGGTTTTTCATCGTGCAGGAAGGTCAGCAGGCGGTCATCACCCAGTTCGGCAAGTACAAGTCCACCGTGGGTGCAGGTTTCAACTGGCGCATGCCCTGGCCTGTGCAACGTCATGAACTGGTCTACGTCTCGCAGATCCGTTCCGTCGACATTGGCCGTGACAACATCATCAAGGCCACTGGCCTGCGCGAGTCGGCCATGCTGACCGAAGACGAGAACATCGTCGAGATCAAGTTCGCGGTGCAGTACCGCCTGAACGATGCCCGCGCCTACCTGTTTGAAAGCAAGAATCCGACCGAGGCCGTGGTGCAGGCGGCCGAAACCGCGGTACGTGAGGTGGTGGGCAAGATGAAGATGGACTCGGCCCTGGCCGAAGAGCGCGACCAGATCGCGCCGCGTGTGCGCCAGCTGATGCAGACCATCCTGGACCGTTACAAGGTCGGTATCGAGGTGGTGGGCAGCAACCTGCAGCAGGGTGGGGTGCGTCCGCCCGAGCAGGTGCAGGCCGCATTTGACGACGTGCTCAAGGCCGGTCAGGAGCGTGAGCGCGCCAAGAACGAGGCCGAAGCCTATGCCAATGACGTGATCCCGCGCGCTGTCGGTGCCGCTTCGCGCCTGAAGGAAGAAGCCAATGCCTACCGCGAGCGCATCGTGGCCCAGGCCGAGGGCGATGCCCAGCGCTTCAAGGCCATCCTGCCCGAATACCAGAAGGCGCCGCAGGTCACGCGTGACCGCCTCTACACCGAGGCCTTCCAGCAGGTCTACAGCAATGTGACCAAGGTGCTGGTCGACAGCAAACAGGGCTCGAATCTGCTGTACCTGCCGCTCGACAAGATCCTGCAGCAGTCGGCGGGCGGTGCCAACGGCACTGCCGTGCCCGCAGCGCCCCCCAATCCTGCCGACGTTTCGGGCACTGCAAGCGGTGTTCTGAATCTGCCTGCCGATGCCCGCTCGCGCGACAACCTGCGCTCGCGTGACCGCGAAACACGATAAGGATGGCCAAGATGAATCGCATTGGATTGTGGGTGGGCTCGGGACTGGTGGCGCTGGTGCTGCTGAGTTCGATGCTGTTTGTGGTCGACCAGCGCCAGTTCGGCGTGGTCTATGCGCTGGGACAGATCAAGGAGGTCGTGACCGAGCCGGGCTTGCACTTCAAGTTGCCGCCCCCGCTGCAGAACGTCAATTACATCGACAAGCGTCTGCTGACGCTCGACAGCCCGGACACCGAGCCCATGCTCACGGCTGAAAAGCAACGAGTCGTGATCGACTGGTATGTGCGCTGGCGCATTACCGATCCGCAGGCCTACATCCGCAACGTGGGTCTGGACGAGAAGGCCGGCGCCAACCAGCTCAACCGCGTGGTCCGCAACGCTTTCCAGGAAGAGATCAACAAGCGCACCGTCAAGGAGCTGCTCTCGCTCAAGCGGGAAGCCCTGATGGCGGACGTCAAGCGCGAAGTACTCGAAGTGGTGACCGGTGGCGCCAAGCCGTGGGGCGTGGACATTGTGGATGTGCGCATCACCCGCGCCGACTACGTGGACACCATCACCGAATCGGTTTACCGCCGAATGGAGGCCGAGCGCAAGCGCGTGGCAAACGAGCTTCGTTCGACCGGTGCTGCAGAAGGTGAAAAAATCCGCGCCGATGCCGATCGCCAGCGCGAAGTGGCCATTGCCAACGCCTACCGCGATGCACAAAAGATCAAGGGGGAGGGCGACGCCCTGGCGGCCCGTATCTACGCGGATGCCTTTGGTCGTGATCCGCAGTTTGCCCAGTTCTACCGCAGCCTCGAAGCCTACAAGGCCAGCTTTGCCAAGAAGAGCGACGTGATGGTGCTCGACCCGGCCAGTTCGGACTTCTTCAGGGCCATGCGCGGTTCGGGTGCTGCAGCGCCGGCACGCAAATAAATTTTGCAGGACGGTAGCTTGGACAGCTGGTGGCTGGCCTTGGGCCTGGTTCTGGTCCTCGAAGGCCTGATGCCCATGGTGGCGCCGGGACGCTGGCGCCGGCTTTTCGAACAGATTCTGCAGATGCAGGATGGTCAGATCCGCTTTTTTGGCCTGTTCATGGTGCTGCTGGGACTTGGCCTGGTCTGGTGGTTAGCGTGATGGTCAACGGGCAGTGAAAAACCGGGTGCTGAACCGGTAAAATTTGCGTTTTAACCGTCTACCTATCTCCATGTCTGCTTGGGTCCTCCCGGATCACATCGCCGATGTGCTGCCCTCTGAGGCCCGCCACATCGAAGAACTCCGACGCGAACTGCTCGACACTGCCCGCAGCTACGGCTACGAGCTGGTGATGCCGCCGCTGCTCGAATACATCGACTCCCTGCTGACCGGCACCGGTGAAGCGCTGGACCTGCAGACTTTCAAGCTGGTCGACCAGCTCTCCGGTCGCACGCTGGGTCTGCGCGCAGACACCACGCCGCAAGTCGCGCGGATCGACGCTCACCTGCTGGGACGCAGCGGTCTGACGCGCCTGTGCTATTGCGGCCCGGTCCTGCACACCCGCCCGGCGCGGCCGCACGCCACCCGTGAGCCGCTGCAGTTTGGTGCCGAAATTTACGGTCATGCCGGTCCCGAAGCCGATCTCGAAATTCTTCAACTTGCCATTGACAGCCTCAGCGCCGCCAAGGTCTCGGGTCTGCATCTGGACCTGGCTGATGCCCGCATCGTGGCCTGCCTTCTGGAAGGCCTGACACTCACTGACGCGTTGCGCCACGAGATCCATGCCGCCCTGGCCGTCAAGGACTCGCCACGACTGGCCCAGCTGACCGCCGGTTTGCCGGTCGAGCGACGTGACGGTCTGCTGGCACTGGTGACACTCTACGGCGATCTTTCTGTGCTGGACCAGGCCGCGCAGAAATTGCCCAAATTACCGGCGATCGAGCAGGCCTTGACCCAGCTGCGTTGGCTCGCCGGGCAGGTGCAGGGCCTGACGATCAGCTTTGACCTGGGCGATTCGCGCGGCTATGCCTATTACAGCGGCATTCGCTTTGCCATCTACGCCAAGGGTGCATCTGACGCGCTGGTGCGCGGCGGCCGCTACGATGGCGTGGGCGCAGTCTTTGGCCACCGCATCGACCGCGATCGACCGGCCGTGGGCTTTTCGCTGGACTTGAAGGAACTGGTCTCTGCTGTCCCGGTCTTGCCACTGCGTACGGCCATCCGCGCGCCCTGGGGCGACGCGCCGGCCCTGCGTGCCGCGATTGCCAGCCTGCGCGCGCGTGGCGAAACCGTGGTCTGCGTCTTGCCCGGCCACGAAGACGAAATCGACGAATTCCACTGTGACCGCGAGCTGACCGAAGCCGCCGGCCAGTGGGTGATCCAAGCCATCTGATCAGAGAGCACAACATGAACACAACCCAAGGCCGCAACGTGGTCGTCGTCGGCACGCAGTGGGGCGACGAAGGCAAAGGCAAGCTCGTCGACTGGCTGACTGAATCTTCCCAAGGCGTGGTGCGCTTTCAGGGCGGCCACAACGCGGGTCACACCCTCGTGATCAACGGCGTCAAGACCGCACTGCACCTGATTCCCAGCGGCATCATGCGCCCCGGCGTCAAGTGCTACATCGGCAACGGTGTGGTGCTGTCGGTGCCCAAGCTGCTGGAAGAAATTGCCGGTCTGGAAAAAGCCGGTGTCGAAGTGCGCTCGCGCCTGCGTGTGTCCGAAGCCTGCCCGCTGATCCTGCCGTACCACGTGGCCCTGGATGTGGCACGTGAAGCCGCGCGCGCCAAGTCCGGCACCGAAAAAATCGGTACCACCGGCCGCGGCATCGGCCCGACCTACGAAGACAAGGTGGCCCGCCGTGCCCTGCGTGTGCAGGACCTCAAATACCCCGAGCGCTTTGCGATCAAGCTGCGCGAGAACCTGGCGCTGCACAACGACGTGCTGGTCAACCACCTGCACGCCGCGCCGGTCGACTTTGACACCGTCTACAACGAAGCCATGGCCTACGCCAAGGAGCTGGCCCCGATGGTGGCTGATGTCTCGCGCGAGTTGAATGAAGCCCACAAGGGCGGTGCAAACCTGTTGTTCGAGGGTGCACAGGGCACGCTGCTCGACGTGGACCACGGCACCTACCCATTTGTGACTTCCAGCAATTGCGTGGCGGGCAACGCCGCCGCCGGTTCGGGCGTGGGCCCCGGCATGCTGCATTACGTGCTGGGCATCACCAAGGCCTATTGCACCCGCGTGGGCGGTGGTCCGTTCCCGACCGAGCTCGAATGTGAAAAGGAAGGCACACCCGGCTGGCACATGTCCACGGTGGGCGCCGAAAAGGGCACCACCACGGGCCGCGCCCGCCGTTGCGGCTGGTTCGATGCCGCACTGCTCAAGCGCAGCGCCCAGGTCAATGGCCTCAGCGGTCTGTGCATCACCAAGCTGGACGTGCTCGATGGCCTGAAAGAACTCAAGCTGTGCACGGGCTACAAGCTCGACGGCGAAACCATCGACATCCTGCCCATGGGCGCCGACGAAATCGCCCGTTGCGAACCGATCTACGAAACCATCGAAGGCTGGAGTGATTCGACCGTGGGCGTGACCCAGTTCGACCAGCTGCCGACCAACGCCCGTCTGTACCTGCAGCGCATCGAGCAGGTGACTGGGGTGCCGATCCACATGGTGTCCACGAGCCCCGACCGTGACCACACAATCCTGATGCACCATCCTTTCCTGGCCTGATCTGATCTGTCAGACTCCTTATCCGAACTGCTTCCTGGAGAACCCCCACATGTTGACCGACGCCGGCAAGCACCTGTATGTGCGCTAC
>JACCDV010391715.1_pt1 | contig 11472 bp, 10 predicted proteins | sample 7446131 | NCBI WGS metagenome assembly JACCDV01 (sample SAMN15323448, study PRJNA562643) | freshwater metagenome | isolation source: river surface water | place: USA:Blue River Watershed | collected 2017-08-17
ATGTCTTTCAAACCATCGCCGTCATTGTCTATACTGTCTTCACACGCAGGTGCTGGACCTCCACTGTTTCCTCCGGAACTACCGGAACTTCCACCTGATCCACCATTTGATCCACCACCAGTATCACCTCCACCATTCCCACCACCAGTTGAGTTTGATTCATCGCTGTCAGTCGAACCTGCGCAGCCAGGGTCTGCACTGTCGACAAGTCCGTCTCCATCGTTGTCTACACCATCGCCACACGCAGGTGTAGAGCCTCCTCCACCTCCACCACCTCCACCTCCTTCACAACCAGAAGCGTCAAAACCCGGTGGGATTGGTTCACCCTTCGCGACAAGCTCCGCATAAATCTGACAATTAATTTCCGAGCCCGATGGTGTGTTCGGGTTAACATTCACGTCGACGTTTGGAATCGGAACATTCACGTCAACATCAGGTACTTGCGCAAACGCAAGCCCGCCAACAAACATACTCGCGATAGTCGTCGTAAAGACAACAGAAGCGAGCAGCGCACGCAATGACTTCATAACTTTTTCAAAAAGATTAATAACTAAAAAGGAAAGAACTATTGAAACCGTCCGTAAGAGTATTCTGGAAGAGGGCGATGTCAACACAAAAAACAGAAAATATATTTCTGTGCAACACGCCTCTCATTCGTGTCAAATTGAAGTATACAGTGGCAGAATCATCAGTACGTCCAATAGAATATGACCATGGGTACGCATCAGTGTCCTATTGTGATTGGTGACCGTGTCGATGAACACCATGTGTGCTAGACGCAGCATCAGCTTCACCCTGTCCGTTATGTGTATTGGACACGTACCTGTCCTTTACCAGCAGACCGACCGCGATCAATGTAGTAATTGGGACAACGAGTATTACACCTATCGATCCCACTAGTATTCGTACCGCCTCAGCCGCAAATATCTCTCTATTTATCATTTCGACCACATTAAGGTTTGGTAGACCGTAAAAGAGGAGAAGAAGCGGAAGTGCAGCGCCTACATATGCAATAGCGAGTGTATTGACTAGCGCTCCAATGTGTTCTCTGCCTATACGAAGAGCTCGAAAATATATTTCGCGCCTCGTTAGATTCTGGCCAACGGCGCGCAGCTCTTCCACGGCAACTGACTGGCCAATTGCGGCATCATAGAGAACACCAAGAAGACCGATCAGTATGCCGCCAAGAAGAAGCCCTGTGAGATCGATGGTTCCTCGAGAGTTCAGGTGTAGGTAGGTTGCCTCCTCCGCCGAAAACCCACTTAACTGAGTCGATACGATCGCTACGTGCGCTAAGACGCCGGTACACAATATGGTCGCAATCATGCCAAGAACAGCGGTTGTGGTCATTTTACTGAAACCGTGGGTTACATATGCGCCAACAAGTACGATAAGTGACGCGACTAGTACTGAAACCATAATTGGCGAGTACCCCTGAATCATGAGAGGAAGCAGCACAAAGACGATCAAAAGTAGACTCAGTGCAAGAGAGAGCAGTCCTCGAATTCCCTGCTTTCCGCCTAACAGTATCGTGATACCGATAAACAGGAGGACAAGGACCGAAAGCGCTGGAATCCTGTATGGTTCGCCAACGGTGTAGTAGTCGACCCCATCAACCTCATTCTCGGTGTGCATGAGATAGAACACGTCGCCTTCATCAAGCGAGAGATAGTCGTTCTCGACCACGATCTCCTTCCCATCGTCTTGACCGTCCAGAACACTAACTCGAATTGTTTGATATTGGGATGATGTATCCGTCCCTGGCATCGTTCTATTTTCCTCCGAGATTACTTCGAGTACTTGCGCCCTCATGACAGAAACTGTGTCTTCTATGAGTTCTTGACTCAACAGCGTAGTTGGTAGCCACAGAGCGAGGCCTACGACTAGCGTGGCAAAGACGCGCATGCTGTTAACTATACCGCGCTCGAACATGATTTGCAGGAACCAAAGAATTCGAGCGAGTGGTCAGAAATAGTAGAAAAATTTGTCGCCTTCTCTAAAACACCCTTTTGTATGTTACCGATATCACACGAGGGCAATTCATCTACAGCGCCACAGATTACACAGACAATATGGTGATGGTGATCTCCTAATGACAACTCATAGCGAATTGACTCATCATGGAACCTAACTGAGCGCACAAGGCCACACTTCATAAATAACTCAGCTGTTCGGTACACCGTCACCAGATTAATGTCTGTGGTTCGTGCGTGGAGCTGCTCAACGGTGTTTGGACCCGTCAGTGACTGTAATACCTGCAGAATCTCGAGTCGCGGACGAGTCTTTCGTATCCCACGCTCAGCCAACAGTTCAGCCTGTTTAGTGCTGAATTCAATCTCACTCATAACCTATCCACAGTAACTCAATTGCAAATGATTTGCAATTGATAAAGGTGTATGTATAGTGACCTCATGGAATATTCGTATGCGTTCGTCGCTGCGGTCACTGTGATGCTCGTGTCTCTTTCTGGAGTTATATTCTCTTCGAGCGTCTTATCTACGTGGACCCATCGACATCTGAAGTATCTTGCAACCTTCTCCGCGGGGGTGTTTCTCATGGTCGTCTATCACCTACTGGAAGAAATGTTGCACGAAAGTGATGCGTTAGCATTGGTAGTCGGAGCGGTCCTCTTCGGCGCCGCACTTATGGAAGCCCTCCATCACCTTCTTCCTGCAGAGCACCACCATCACGAGGCGCACCACGATCACACACATACATCCGTTGATGGGCGCCGTGTCCTTGTGAGCGACGCACTCCATAATATCGGTGATGGTATTTTGCTTGTCGCTGCGTTCGCGACGAACTGGGCAATTGGCATAGCTGCTACTGTCGGTATTGTCGTGCACGAGCTCGTACAGGAGATTTCCGAATTTTTTGTGCTTAAAGAAGCTGGATACACGACGAAACGCGCACTTGGACTCATCCTCCTCTCTTCCTCTACGATCCTAATTGGCGTCGGTGTCGCGTCATTTCTTTCATCCTCTGAAGCTATAGCGCTTCTCTTTGCAGGCCTTGCCGCCGGAGGATTTCTGGCTGTTCTACTTCGCGACCTACTTCCTCACACACTACACTCAATTAAAGAACATGGTGGTGGCTTTATACATCTGAGCGCATTCGTAATGGGAATCATCCTCATGTTCGGCGTGCAGACGTACTTTTCTCACGAGGAAATAGAAGAAGCTCATGGAGGAGAGGTTACTTCTTCTCCTCGAATCCAAGGCACACTGAATTAATGCAGTACCGCTTTCCGGTAGTTGTTGGTCCATCATCAAACACATGACCGAGGTGCGATTTGCACTGCGCGCATACGACTTCGATTCGCTCCATGCCGTGCGATGAATCGCGAATATGCTCGATAGTACCTGGTAGGGCATCATCAAACGACGGCCAGCCGGTGCCTGATTCAAATTTTGTGTCCGAACCAAACAGCTGCTGCCCGCACGCCGCGCAGGTAAACAATCCACGTCGCTTCTCGTCGAGTAGTTTTCCGGTAAACGGAGCTTCTGTCCCTTTCTCGCGTAAAATTCGATACTGTTCGGGGGTAAGTTTTGATTTCCATTCATCAGACATGAGATTAGTATGACACGAGCAGAGGTATCTACAAATCTGTTATTTTATGATTAAATACCGCTATGGTGCTCGTCGAAGGAATGATTGCTTCGCACGACAAGAAACCCTATCGGGGTATTATCGAAATTGATTCTTCCGGCCTCATTAAGACGGTTGCAAAGCCCAGCAAAACCAAGAAGGCCGATCATGTGTTCGGACCTGACTGCCTAATTTTCCCTGGCTTTGGCGATGTACACATTCACGCGCGCGAAGATGAAACCGGAAAGCAGGTCTATAAGGAAGAATACAGAACGGCAGCCGACGCCGCACTTCATGGCGGTGTGGTGCATGTATCTGCTATGCCAAACACACCGAGCCCTGTTGTCAGTAAGGTGCGATTCGAATGGCACCGAAAACGTGTCGCGGAACTTGCGCATAACGTCTCGATTCTCAACTACGTTGGAATAGATTCCAAGACGGTCCCGCTTGGAAAACCTGGCGAACACTTCTACAAACTGTACTTTGGTAAGTCTGTCGGCGACCTTACCGTGACGTACGGAGGTGAGCTGGATGAGATTCTTTCTCGTTACAAAGTCCACCACGTTTCCTTCCACGTCGAGTATGAACCGATTATTCAAGCGAGCGCGCACGGTAAGACACACACTGACCGACGTCCGGTTGAAGCAGTGAACGAAGGCCTGCGACTTCTTCTCCCGCTTATCGAAAAATACAAGATTCGCGCAAAACTCTGCCACTGGTCTACCGGGGGTGAGAGTTTCGAAATGATTCGCGAGTACCGAAAACGCGGATGCGACATCGTGCTTGAAGTTTCTCCACTCCACCTGCTTTTCGACACCTCGATGACCAATGCCGACCCAGCGCTCTGGACTAAAATTCAAATGAATCCTGCAGTGCAAGCACCCGAACACCGCGCCGCGCTCATTAAAGGACTACGAGAAGGATTCATTCAGTTTCTAGCGACTGACCATGCACCGCACACGGAGGAAGAAAAGTTCTCTGCTTTTGCGAAGTTCAAGAATGACTTCCCGGGCAAAACCAACAAACAAATAGCCAGTATCATACGTGAGAATGATCGCGATACGTTCTTAAAAACGTGCTGCGAGAACAATCACAGTGGAGCGCCGTGGCTCGACACATATGCACTTGTGTGTGCGTGGCTTATGAACGAGCACGGGTTCACCGCGCAAGATATCGCACGCGTTGCAGCATACTACCCAGGTACATTTGTAAATCCGCATTTGAAGCGACAATTACCTAAGCAGAACTTCGGCAAGGGATTTGGTGAAATTAAGAAAGGATTCGTTGGCTCACTCACCGTGTTGAACCTCAAAAAACCTACTGTAGTTGTTCGTGAAGAACTCAAATCAAAATGTGGATGGTCCGCACTTGAAGAGCGCACTATGCCTGGTTCAGTTGAAGCTGTGTTTGTTCGAGGCAAAAGAGTTTAATTGCTTTGTGCAAGTCTGACTTGCACAAGAACTATCCAAGCAATGTTTTCAAGAGCGCCATGCGGACAAGGACGCCATAACCAGCTTGCTTGAAGTACACGGCGTGTGGCGAGTCATCGACTTCCGGCTCAATCTCCCCCGCGCGAGGCAGTGGATGAATCAATATGGCCCCGTCTTTCATGGCATCGGTCATAGGGCGCGTAATTGTGTATTCAGTTTTCAAGCGCTCGTACACAGACGGGTCGGGAATCCATTCCTTGGCCACTCGTGTTTGGTACACGACATCAGCCTGCTTCATCGCACCGGCGAGGTCAGTCGTTTCTTCAAAGACGACGTTATTTTCTCTCAAGTGTGTCTTGATGTCTTCCTTCATCGCAAGTTCTGGCGCTGAAACGAACGTCATTTTTACGCTGTTGTATTTCGAGAGCAGGTACGCAAGCGAGCGCGCAGACCGGTAATACGCAAGATTTCCCACAAACGCGATGTTGAAGTTGTCAGTGCGGCCGATCTCTCGCTGAATCGTGTAGAGGTCGAGAAATGCCTGTGTCGGGTGCTGGCCAGTACCGTCACCTGCGTTGATGACTGGCACTTCTGAAACTTTTGCAGCGCGTTCAGCAGCACCGGCTTCCGGGTGACGCATGACGATGACATCCGCATAGTTATCCACGATACGAATAGTGTCTTCTATCGTTTCACCTTTTGTGGAAGATGATGACTCGCTTGCGTTCTCCATTGAAATAACATTACCCCCGAAACGCATCATCGATGACTCAAACGATAGGCGCGTTCGTGTGGATGGCTCAAAAAAAAGAGACGCCATAATGCGTCCTTTCAACGACTCATCTCTGTGCCCCTCGAGAGATGTGGCCAATTCAAACAGTTTTTGAAGTCGTTCTCGATCAAACTGCTGCGTCTCTATTAAATGCTGAAGCATTAAAAATGAAGTGTATACCTGTTCTCAAAACACGCAACCCTAGTTTCAGGTCCTTAGCTAACCTAAGTGCGCGTGGTCGTTCCATGTCAAAAGGTTCCAGACCGAACCATCCAATTCACATTTTGTAATTCCCGTATTACTGGGTACTAGGAGTGCCTCGATACTTAGATACTCCTTGGCGGTGAGATGATCTCCAAAAGCCATACACGCCACCATCATTTTTAAGATAGTTCCGTGCGTGACAATAGCGAGCGAGTACTCTTTCCGACTCTGTATATAGCGTAGTGCTTTTTGCGCACGGTCTTTTAAATCGTAAAACGTTTCTTCGTCTGAAAAACGAGTGCCTTCAGAAAAATTCTTTCGTATTACATGTAATATGTCGAGGGCCTTTTGGTCATCATGCTGCACACCATGAAGTTCCGTCGGACGTTTCAATTCGCGAAAAGAGTCTTCGAGAACCACCATGAGGCCCGTTGTAGTGGCTATTGCTTGCGCAGTCCGATGTGCTCTTTCCATATCACTTGATATGATTGCATCAATTGGAATTCGCGTGAACCTCTCAGCAATAACCAAAGCTTGTGCATGACCAGCTTCCGAAAGCGGCGTATCTTTTGTTTGGAAGTACTTATCTCTGTTGGCAATTGTTTCCCCGTGACGAACAAAGTAGACCGTTTTCATTTCAAGATTCTACAATACGAACTGCCCGTTGTCGTAGATGACTTTCTGCGTGTCGTTCTTGAGGTACGCAGTTACCGTACGGCGCGTGGTGGAGATAATATCTGTGTGAACGGATGAGTCGTTGAAGCCAAGTTTCTTTGCTTGTGCGTCGGTAAGTTTAGATACATCTCCAGCAAATGTGTCGCGGTACGACATGCCGAGCGCGAGATGCGTGTTTCCCTGCGGACCACCGACGTTCTCGTCGTACAAGGTCTCCGCCATAAACTTCGTGATGCGTGAGTGGCGACTATCGGTGAGCGAGTATTCGCCGATTTTGTTCGCCCCTTCTGTTGCGATCATTTGTTTCAAGAATTTCTCACCCGTTTTCGCCGACGACTTAACCACGAGCCCGTCCTTAAACCACAGCTGAATGCCCGTCATCATCGTGCCGTAGCGGTAGAGTGGCTGATTGAAGCGAATCCAACCGTTTGTGCCGCGCCAGTCCGGCGACGTGAAAATCTCAAACGATGGCATGTTGTAGCCGCGTCCTGCGAGCCACTGACGCTTTTCTCCCAGCGTAATCCAGAGGTCAGCATCCGCTCCCTGTACGTGCAACTTATCAATCTTGGGTGAAAGTTTATTCAAACGCAATTTGTACGTCTCGATTTCTTTGTACACCTTCTTCCACTGTGCAATCGGGTCTTTGTAGTCCAAAAAGCACGCCTTGATGATCTGGTTCCAATATTCCTTCTCAGAGAGACGTGCCTCTTTTGCCATGGCGGGCGTTCCATACATACAGATGGACCAGGTGAGCTTGTTGTTCCATTCTTTCTCGTGGCGCCAGTCCATAAACGGCTTCATGACCTTGCCGCGCGCCATCACTTTCTTTGGGTCAACGCCATCCATCGCGTGTGGATCTTTCTCAGCGAGAATAAACAGCGAGTGGTCCATTTCATCGACAACCCCTTTCAGATCCTTTGCTGGCAAAAACTTGAGCTGCTCCTCTGATGCATTCTCGTAAAAGTAGCGCGTGTAGTTCATGTTGCGGCGGCGGTCACCTTTCTCTTCGTCTGGCCCGTAGTGAGAAATCACGTGACCACCAGCATCAATAATTGCGTTATGAATTGCGATGAAAAGCGGGCGCGCTGATTCGCTTGATGAGAGACGCACTACGTCGCCCTTCTTAATTCCCTTTCCTTTCCCGAGCGCGAAGTTGACCATAACGTTCGCGTATTTTCTTAATATCTCGTTGCTTGGTGTGTATGACATATGCGCGGAGTTTATCTGCAATGCGCACCCATGTCGAGAGTGTGGTAGGATGGGAAAAATGTCAGGTGATCTCACGCATGTAGCACTGGTGCTCTTTCTTGCATTCCTCGGAGGACTCCTCCTCCAATATTTTCGTCAACCGCGACTGATCGGCTATATCCTCGCAGGCGCGATTATCGGTCCAAGTTTCTTGGGTCTTCTTGCAAACGACCCCACAATCCACTGGTTGTCAGAACTCGGAATCATTCTTCTAATGTTTATGTTGGGATTGGAACTTGAAATTGATCGATTCCGAACAAACCTTCGCCGAGCGCTATGGGTCGCCGGACTTCAGATTGTCGCCGCCCTCGGCACGATGTATATACTCGGTGTGTTGCTCGAGTGGCCGTGGGAGCGCGCGATTATTCTTGGCTTCGCAGCAGCACTTTCTTCTACCGCCGTTGCAATGACGACGTTGCGCGACCTTGGAGAGCTCGACACTGATACGGGACGACTTTCTACAGCCATACTTATTGCGCAAGACCTCGCGGTCATTCCGATGCTCCTTGCAATCGGCGTGTTGCAAGACTGTGCCGTTTCAGTTGGCGACATTTCTCAAACGGCGCTTGCGCTCGGCGTAATTGGAATTACATTATTCGGGATTTTCGAATTACAACAGCATCCTGACTGGCCGCGCCGCATTGAGCGAGTTTTAACCATCGGACGCAAACAGCCGGTCATAGCAGGTCTCATGCTCTGCTTTGGTGCGGCAGCCTTGTCTGGCTCTCTTGGTCTCTCCACCGCATACGGGGCATTCGCGCTCGGCCTTCTTGTTGGAAACATTGGAGATATCGGATCATCTTACCGACAGGCGGTTACATCACTTCACGACCTCCTCCTTATGGTGTTCTTTTTGTCTGTAGGTCTTCTTTTGAATTTGAAATTTGTATTTGAAAATATTGTATTGGTCCTGAGTATTCTTGTTGCAGTCATCCTTCTAAAAACAGCCGGCAACTATCTTATTTTGCGCTTACTCGGTGTTGCAGACCGCTCGGCGCTCATCATGGGTGCCACGTTAGGACAAATTGGAGAATTTTCGTTCGTGCTCATCGCCCTTGGCCTTTCAAGCGGCTTCGTATCTAACGAGACATATCAAATAACTCTGGCGGTCATCGCTCTCTCGCTCGCACTTTCGCCAGCATGGCATTCGCTGGTCCGCGCCCGTCTTCACATTCCGGAATCTATCCAAACGTAAACGTGTAGGCCTGAAAGCCTGGGCCGTCAATTTGGATTTCAATTGTGTGACCACCCGGAGTATCGTCGTGAATGAGTTTATAGAGACGGTGTTCTTGTATCGTACCTGTTGATGTCACAGGATCGATGTCATCGCCTGCAAATTCGCCGACCGGCACGCCGTCGCGAAGGACTTTTATACGCAAGCCCTCGGGCGCACTTGCAACGATGTATACGTCTTTTGCGCTGTAGCGAAAGATTACACTACCAGGACGCACCGTTTCCGCGTGTTCTTTAGTGATATTCCACGTACCATCCAAGTAGAGCGTGTTCTGTAATCGCACATCATCCGCAGTAAAATCCTGAACACCCTCAGCACCGGAAGTGCCATTTCCTAGGAGTTCATTTCGCCACGCGCCAAAATACACTTCGGGGCTTCGTACGCCCGCAAGACTCGTCTCGGGAATCGTCCCGGCAACAATATCGGTATCTACCGGGCCGTTGCCCACTACCATTGACCGCTCCATGAGCGCTCGCTGAATCGCCGCCTCTGTTTCTTCGTAGGCACCCTCCCCCGCGTGGTCGTACACTATGAACCCATCGATATCCACGAGATATTTCCGTGGCCAATAATTATTGCCGAGCTCCTTCCATGTAGCATATTCGTTATCGAGCACACTCGGATACTTGATGCCAAATTGAGCAACTGCCCATTCAACGTTTTCAATATCTTTCTCGAACGCAAACTCCGGCGTGTGTATGCCAATAATTTGGAGTCCTTGGTTCCCATATTTTTCGTGCCACGCATTCAAATACGGGATTGTTCGTTGGCAGTTAATGCAGCTGTATGTCCAAATATCAAGAAGAACGACTTTCTTACCTTTATATTCACCAATCGTGATTGGCTTTCCATCAGTATTAACGTATCCAGCTGGTTTTTGGATCTCTGGAGCGCGCTCATACAGCCGTTCTTTATTCGCGATGCGCATAGTTTCGTCAAACATCACATGTTCGTCCACTACTGCTTCGCGTGGCATCTTTTCCGGCTCAATCATTTCAAGAAGCTTCTGCTCGATTTTCGTTACATCAAAGAACCCGGCATCAAGAATCTTGATCTGCAGTTGTTTATCTTGTCCTGTCACGATGAAAAGTGCGACAGCCAAGAACAGAAATCCAAGCGCGCGTTTAAACCCACTGCGCGGGTCGGCGACCACGCCAAGCCTATCCGCTAATCCTTGCCCGACAATACCGATTACGAGAAGCGCGAGACACAGTCCAAGTGCGTACGCGAAGAGATAGGTGAGGCCCAGCGCAAAGTTCTCGGGCAAGACCGTGGCAAGCACCACAAAGTACGTCGGACTACATGTCGAGAACACAGGGCCAAGAGCGGCCCCGATTATCACATCGCCTACAACATTCTTTCTCTGATATCCTGCTCCGACAAGTTGGTTTGAGCGACTACTTAACTTCGCTACAAACGGCAATCGTTCCCACAGTACCGGAAACAGCAGCGTGAGCCCAAAGAAGCCGACGATCCCGCCAGAAATGTACGTCCACACATACTGTGGGATGCCTATGAACGCCGTTGACGCCTTAAGAAGTAGCGTGAAAAGCACAACCGATGCGCCAAGCGAGGCAATAATGACGAACATTCTGCGCCGACTTCCTGTTTGCCCCGCCGATTCGAGCGACCCGCCAACAATTACAGGAAGAAGTGGCAAGATGCACGGAGCGAGGACTGTCAGGACCCCCGCAATGAACGAAATGATGAGAAGAACCATGTCGGTTATTGTACCTCCGAAACAAGCGCCGCAAGCGTTGGACTACCGCTCCACTTTTTTATCTGATTTCCGGACGTGTCCACCTGCACAAACGTGTGCTGGTACGTCACACCGTATTTCATCTTAAGATCGACAGCGGTGTCGTAGTTCACGTCTAGAATCGTCAGCGTTTTTGGAATGGACGACAATTTCGACTGTATGTCAGCATGGACTGCTTTACACATCGGACACCATGAGGCACGGAAAAAGAGGACTACATCTCCCATTTCCGCCCACGCAATTTTTTCCGAAGAATATGCCTCATATGTGCCTCCGTGCGCCATAACCGCGCCTTTGTCCATTGCCCCTTCGTCTTTCATAATACCGTCTTTTTCCACCGAACCCGCTGGCGAGTCATCCTTCTTCATCATCTGGTCAGACTCCATTACGTCTGTCTTCGTGTCATTTTTCATCCCCGCCTCATCTTTTTGCATTGCTTCTGTTTCCGGCGTTTTTTGTACCATCTCGTCCTTAACCATCTCCCCCTCCGTTATCCCGTTCGAACTTTGCATCGCAAAGTACCCTCCTCCCAGAACGAGCACGATAAGACCAATAATTGAGG
>JACCDV010220039.1_pt1 | contig 11470 bp, 7 predicted proteins | sample 7446131 | NCBI WGS metagenome assembly JACCDV01 (sample SAMN15323448, study PRJNA562643) | freshwater metagenome | isolation source: river surface water | place: USA:Blue River Watershed | collected 2017-08-17
ACTTCAAAGAAAAAGATAAAATATACTAAAGATGAGGGTAGATCATTAAGATAGATAAAATATAGAAGGTAAAAATTACTTAAGTTCCGACTGCATTATGTATTGGCAAAAATAGTTTATTTGTTGGATATCAATCGGGTAATATCTAAGTAATTTAGGTCGCATTTCTCAATATTTATTCAGAACGAAAGGTTGGGAAGGAGCTTGTGACGATCTATAATTTCCAATAATGCAGTTGTAAGCAGTAAGATAGTAATAAAATAAAGAAAGCTCTGTAATTGCGTTAGACAGTGCAGGAAATATTGGTTTTATTACATTTTCACATAAGACATTCATGGATAAAATAATCAAAACTTTAACATCTTTGAAATGGATTTCATTCGAATTTCGAAATAAAAAGAGAGAAAAGATAAAAAAAATGTTTCAAACATTTATTAATAAGGAAAAGGATGCAAGTGACACACAGTCCAGTAGCTCATAAGCATTCCCATAACAAGTTACATACTTTTACAATAAATTTCACCTTAGAAAACTCAATAATGAGATCATGCTTACTGTCTTTCGCAAAAATAAATTATAAATCCTCATATTGAATCAAAATTATTAGCTTTCGAAAACATTATAAGTTGAATGTGAGCATTTCAAATAAAAAAACGATGGAATAGCCTTTGTTGAGTTAGGAGAAGGTGGCTTCTAAAATTCAAATATAAGGCATAACATTTTAGTTGTTGGCCTAAGTACCTGCGTCCTCTTTTATCGTTTATTATAAATTGAAGACAGCTATTAAGTGCTGTTAGTTTCAGAAGTATAGAATGAAAGAAATCTACTATTCGGGAGCTTTATCAGTAATAGCTTATTAATTGTTGGAACTAAGTAAAGTATCGGACTTTAGAACATTTCTGAGAAACAAAAATCTATCATCAATTACGATCATAACAAATTTTCCTATGTTGATTTCTTCATTGACGAAGAAAAAATGTAGATGGACAGAAAATTACTATTTAGATATATATTCTCTGTTTTGAGTAGAAAAGGAGATGGAAAAGATGAAAGATTTATATGTTTGTAAGGAAAGCGATTGATTGTGGGAAGTATTTTTAGTTGGGAGTCTATTTTATACCAATAGATTCAAAGTTAAAGATGGGAAAGAGCATTACTATGTTCTTAGCAAATTTATAATAGTAAATATAGGCTTTGCTGTGGAATTAATGAAGATGGAGGCGTTCGCAATAGTTAAATGAATAGTGTTTTCAAAGTAATTGTCATGGGTTATCTGCACAATAAACTTTCTGTCCTAAAGGATAAAGGTCAATAGTGTTGTTATATTATTAATAATACTATCTATTTTCTTTTGAAATGCGACCAGCCTCAGATGCTTTTTAACGAAATCTAAACATTCTTTTGCCTGAATGAACTATCATAAATATTTATAGGCTAGCTATCTCACTATATATAGGAAACAAACGGATATAAGCTGAAAATTCCATACCTTAGTGAAAAATTATTAAACAAAATCATTGCAAAATACAAATCTTCCCATCAAGAGTATATTTTGGAGAGATTATTTATGAACTTTGATTTATTCCAGATGTAAAAACTAATGCTACTAACCACGTGTCTCAGGTAGTAGCTATATCAATCACTTATTTATATCTGCTGCGAGCAAAGAGACTACATCACTCCAATCATAAAGCTTTGTGGTATTAAGTTGACCAATCCTGAGAAACATGCTCGTATTGCTGAAGTTATTTATTGGTATCTCAGCTAGTGTCTCCATGGTCGGATGACTGATTATGGAAACGAGGCTGATTACATTAACATGCTTGCCATACTCATCAACTTCATGTTTATCCCATCTTCTCTGTAAATGCTTCTGCAAACTAGTCATGTATTTTTGATTCAAATTATAAACATGTTCTTCGAGCCAAGGATACTTCGGCATATTTTGGAGAACTAATAGCAGTTCTTCATGAGGAGAGGATAAGAAGGAGATAAGATCTTTTAGGAAAGCAGTCTCAGATAGTATAGACTCTATTAAAAAATGCTATCTATTCTGATAAGAGTGATATAAAGTTCACCTCAATAAGAGCGATAACTATATGAGTTAGAATTGAATAAATTCCTCACGTCCATAATGGTTAAAAATCAATTTCCTTTCTTATCCACCATCAAAATCAAAATCATTCTCTTCTATATTCATCATCCATTCATCTTCATAAACAAAGAGTAAAATATTACAGAAGACAATTAAGTTTACATGAATGGTCATCTAATGAGATTACTGGACTCACTTCTCCGCTCGATTACCGACAAATGCTAGAAGATAAGAGAGCAGACCAAATAGGATGTGCAAGCTTCAGGGGAAATATAGGAATTGATGCGTAAATCCAAATAGATCTAGTTGAGTAAAATTCTTTAAGCAGTCATACTTAGTCAATACAACATGCAGTTTTCATAGACAAAATGCTATATCTACCACGAGCTAGGAAATTATTCAGAAGTGATGGAGACATACCTAAAAATGACTAATAAAAAGATCAGGCTAAAGATATATCAATATTTAGAGAATAATATGGGATAGTACTACAAATTAACTCAATAATTTTTGAAGTATATGATATCTTTGCTTAATTTGTAAGAGAAGAAAACGCAGAATCTGATTGAAAAGCTACGGGAAGATTGGGTTTAACATGAGGAAATCATTGATAAACTTGTGGGATATCCAACTATTCAACTGAACTACATTGAAAAAGTTATTCATAAGCAAGATAAAACTAAGAAATTGCTTTTAAGACATTTAGAAATAGTCCTCAGGGAAAAGCCGGAGCAGGTTGAACTATTTATCAATAAGATTGATTATCCTCTTGAAGAAGCTTTTAGAATGTGCTAAGAGAGTAACAACAAGAAAGGCAAAGCTTTTATCTTGATAAAATCAGGCCGAAATATGTAGGGAGTGTTGATAATCGCTGAGATATTCCTTGAACTCATCCAAGAGTATCTCCGCGGCCTTTTCAAAAAGATATAGTATGAAAAATAGAAGAAAGACAATATAATGAGCCAACTTCAAGTAGTCCTCAATACTTGCCATAAGTAATGGAACATTGATAACTAAAGAGGGGTAATAATCTGTTAACTTAGGAGGAAATTTGGTAAAAAATTACTGAACTCATTTTCAAAAAATTAAACGTAAATAACATAGATAGTCCACATATCCCTCAATCGATTAAGAATATTTTAAATTAAATTATCACTTAACTTCTATCCACCATGCTTGAACAAGTTTCCACTGACTTCTTTTTAAATGTACTTTTGCCAATATTTACAGAGATTTGCTAGGACCTTTGCCTCCATTCCTTTACGAATCTTCATCCAAGCCCACAAATATATTTATCAAAGAATGTAGTTTACTTTTACTTTATAAAAATTAAATAAGGACCTTTTACAATAAGGCTAAGTCTAGACTTGGAAGTCAATCATGCAATCAATCGTAAGATAGTTCCTATTATAGTACCAAGGCCACGTATGCTACCAAACTTGCAACATCTGCAACAATTCAATAACAATAAACGAAAGGATGGTAACCTATCATTGCAACCACATTTTCCACTAATAATGCTACTACGAATACAATAATAAAAAGAATAGGAACTAACTTTGCCCACTCTGTTTCAACAGCATCGACAGCTATATGATATGCAGCAACTAAAACAAAATCCCGAGATATCGTCTGGAGGTTGACGAGCAAGAACTTCTCAAACATAAAATAAACAAAATGAGCTACTATGACAGAAACGCTTTATTGTAGAACTGGGATCAATATTAATATTGGGTTGATATTTGATTATTCTGAAATCTAAACGCATGATTTATTCTTAACATTAAGCAGTATCTATATTATTATAATTGAATGAGAATTGCAATCTTTGTTGTTCTACCTATTTTGGCACTTTGTTGGAGGGATGTAGGACATATGCTCACATCAGCTATTGCTTAGATCAGGCTAAAGGAGCTTAATCCCTAGGCTGCAGACCATTTCTTTGGCTTAGTCAATTCAATTAATGATCTTTGTGATAATCGCACACGAAGCTTTGTCGAATCAGCTTGCTGGCCTGACGACCTTAAGCAAAGTAGAAAATTTAAATTGCTTGACCATTGGCACTTCATTAATCCGTAAGAATGAATTAACTCTAGACCTTTCCTCACCGATACTGTTGGGCCCACAGTAAACCAAACCTTGAATGTCGCCAATGTAATTACAGCACTTAATGCAACAAACACTGTCCTTAAGACAAATATCTTGAACCATACTGCAGAGCGTGCTTTATTTGCAAGATATCTTATCCATATGACTGGGGACATTCATCAGCCTTTACATGCTTGCACCCTCTTTAACAGAAGCTTGCCAAGTGGAGATTTAGGAGGAAACCGACTTAATGTTACTCTTGGAGATAGTGAGCCTATCAACTTTCATTATTTTTGGGATACTGGCGCCCTTTTGTTCGAAAATACTTCTTGGCATATTGTAAGACCAATGAGCTAAGAAAATAAAACAGCTTTGTTCGATCGGGCAAAAAGTATGATTAAAAAGTATGCCTGTAAAGTGTTTGACCTGGCTAAAAATATTGACCCTATTACTTGGGCTCAATAATCATTCGAATACGCTAAAAACACAAGCTATCCTTTTGTCTTCAACCAATCAGAAATTACAAAAGATTATAGAGATCTAGCTTACGAAACCTCACAGAAAAGAGTCACACTAGCTGGATACAGACTAGCCCAATATATAAGTGATCTTTACAAAGAAATTACGTCTCCAAATAAAGCTGCGGAATAGTCTTGCTCGAAAAGAAGATTCGCAAAGAAAGAAAAAGAAAGCAGAAGCGAAAGTAAAAGTAAAAGTGAAGAATAGACTAAAGATAGAAAGAACAGAAGGCCTAGGATGCGCGTTATCGAAGAAAACCTCTGATTGAATTATGACTATCAAAATAATATTACTATCTTACTATATATTTATGTCGCAAAGATTTAACTTGGGCTTTTCTGGCTCTCAGTAAATTTAGCGAAAATTATTTATTAAGCTTATCTTATCAAGTTTTCAGGACTAAATTTTCAGAGGTATGCTTGATAATGATTCTTTTTATATCAACCTATCAGCTGCATTGGTGAATAAAAGGTGAAAATTAAAAGAAGTTTTTAATAAAATGGGCAATGAGATATGAATCAGTACATTTAACTTTTAATATTCTTTTTAATGACAGATTTTCGATTGTAAAGACATACAGATAAAGACGAGTCAAATTATTAATGCCTTAAATAAAAGCTTTAGCTCATTATTGAAACTTTTAAACAATAAAGGTAGGATTTCGTTAAAGTTTATTAGACTAAGATAAAAAAATACTAATCCGATCTTCATTAAAAAAACTAGATTATCGCCTAGCTGCAAAGAAACCTTTCAGAGAATCAAATAAGCATCAACAAAACAAAATAAGAATCCTAGAAATATAGGATGATTGTAACTGAGTTCAAGTAACAATTTTTGAAGATGACATCTTTTGTGAGGACCACACCAAAAGTTAGCCAATAACTAAAGAGGGTTAAAAGTGATTACATTGAAAGCTGCTATACCAAAGTCAACCTGAATAAAAATAATTCTAGTCCTCCTTAGATAAAAAGATTTGATATTAATGCTTATTTTTAGAATGTCAAGTAAACATCCAAACTAACTAATAAGTAATATGATTATGAATCAAAGGCATCAAGCACTATCAATAATATTTCTCGTCTCAACTTTGAGCCAAAATAATCCAATTTGACAGAAACCCAACCTTTTTTCAAAACAACTTTAAAATGGAATTGTAAGAAAAATATTCCAAGCTAAGACAAAAGTAAAAAAAAAATAAGCAAGGCGAAAATAATAGATTTCAAATAAAATATATGGAACCAAAGATATTGATTGAGACTATTATTTATTGACTAAAGATTAAATGCTGTTTATAATCATTGCTCTTTTTAATCAACCTTTATAGATATAGCAGAGACGATGTTTTGAAGCAAAGGTTGAGTAATCTCAATAACATTTGAAATACTTCCTTAATCCACAACTTAAAGTATCTTTTTAAATCCATCTTGGGCCACTCTCTTAACCTCACGCTAAGATTTCCATATTGAGCTGATTACATTTTATTTCAATCTCTTAAATAATTGCTCTTTCTTTTTAAGCTCATCTATTTCGCCAAGATAGTTTCGGTTTAGGTTCTTAATCTTTTATTAGTTTTCTTTGAGTCTTGACTCTAATTTATTAATGGTTATTTTTGATTGATCTAATTATGCTGTAAGGTGCCTAACTTATGACTCCTTGAGCTTTAAATTATCAAAATTAACTCTGTTTTCTTCAACGATTCTTTGGTTTTCTGCATTTTTTTGTGAAAGCACAATCAGTCGATCATCTTACAAGCTCTTTATCTTGTCCTCTAAACTTCTCTTTACAACTGACGTATTATTTTCATGAAGCTTAACCTAATTTGTCAATTTTTTCACTTATCTTTCTTTTTATTCCATTTTTTCCTTCAAAAACTATCTTTCTTTCTCTGCTAAATCCAGTCTTTTTTAGTACTACTCACACATTGCTTCATATTTTTATTGCCAGTCACTATGCAAGTTTTATAATTTATCCATTTTATCGTTTTATTTACTGTCAAGTTTGCCTTCCAAAGCAAATATTTTGTTTTGCAGTCTAAAGTTCTATTCCTCCTTTTGGTTGAATTCTTACTCGAGCTATTGAATCCTTTCCTATAAAGTTCTTCCATTTTCATGTGATTAAGATAAATGTTTTTCCGTTTCAACAATCTGAACGCTTTTTTCTTCAAGCATACTTTTGTATGAATACAAAGATTCTTCGATAGTTTGATTTAGCTGCTTTACTTTTTATAGCTACATTTTTAACTTCTAGTTTTCATTTTATAAAGCAAGAATCTTTTAGTTGCTTTCTTTTTCTTTGGATAGTAGTTTTTAGTAAGCTTGATCAATTTAGCTTTCAAGCTATTTGATATCTTTGTTCAACTTTTCTTTTTATTTCTTAAGTTTTTATTCGAGCTTGCTTATTGATTCTTATTTCCCTGCTAACTATCTTTCTTTCTCTTTTAGTTTATCTCCCAATTTAATATTTTTACTCTTTTATTAGGCTTTTGCATTTTACTCATCTTTTAATGCCTTAGTTAATTTCTTAATTGCCTCTTTATATTCTTCCTAATTTTTCTTGTGTTTCTTTATTTACTCAGTAATCCAATCACTCTAATGTTTGAGTTCTTATATCTTTGTCTCAAGCTATAAAATTTGCTCACTCTTCTAGAGTTATTTTTTGATGATCTCTTCCTTTTGCTTCATAAGAGTATTTAAGAATTGCCGAAGCTCTCCCGATTTGCGCTCTTCTTCTTATACTGAGTGCCTTAGTTTATCAGTTTATTATTTTTCACTGAGTAACTCAAGGCTTAGTTCCTAGCATTTTTCATTAATCTTTTTTATATCTCGTTTTAGATTTGAGATTTCTTAAAGATTGGTTTAGTTAGCTTAACTGGTTTAAAATAAATCCTTCTCAAGTTTTAAAATCTTATTGTTCTTTTCCTAAAGTTCCAATTGAGTAATTTATAATTATTCTTGCATACTCTCTAGATTATTCTAAAGTAGAGAGTTCGAAGTTGCATGATAATCTATTTGCTCTCTCAACTAAGAGATTAATTTGGTGCGAATCCCATCTTTCTTGGCCATTTCTTATCGATATGAATCAAGCTACGTCCTTGTATTTTTATATGTAAAATCAAGTTCCTAAACTTGTTGGGTAAGCTCATTAATCACTTCTTATTTCTCCTTCACTCGTCCCTAGAGCAAAAATACTTATTATTCATACTTATTTTGTAAGTTTTGCTTGTCAGCTAAAGCCTATGAAATTTATTCTTAGAGTCGACTTATTGTTTGGTTATATTCGAATTCAGTAGTATTACACTTATTTACGGTTGTGGAAAACTAAGAATTTAGCTTTTCGTGGTCTCTTTGTGCAATTTTCAACTGATCAACTAATTTAGCCATATTACTTCTTGTATCTTTGCCCAAAGTTGTAAGCAAATTCAATATATCCGCATTTTATTTAGGGCCAGTCGACGTTGCCTTTGATCGCACTGGGGAGCTGGTAAGGTTTGTCCCATCAGGAATGGTAGAAAACATGGATTGAATATTGTCAACAAGAGTATCTTTAAATTTATCAGTTTCTTTCTTCAGGGCAGCCAGCCTCATTTAAAGCTTTGTTGATTACTCTTTTTGCCTTTTCATCTATTATCTCAGTTACTCCTCTTGCTTTTATCTTGAGGCAATAACTGTATTCAATCTCCCTTGTTACTCTTTTCCTTTCGCTATGTCTCCCTGCAAAATTTAAACTATCTTTTGGTTTCGAATTTTTTAGTTTGTTTATTTGTTTAGGTCATTTTTTAGCTGAGAAAAATCAGTTTAGAGCTCTGAAATTCTCTTTTAAAGTTGTTCCTTGGTTTAAAGATGTTAGTTGATTTATCTTATTTTAGATTTGATAGTATTATCGCTATTTTGTATTTTTTCTTATAGTATTTTTTGTTCTTTTTTTCCTTTCTCATAAATTTAGCGTGATTTGATTGATTAGAGTTCCATCCTTTGTATTTTTTCATTTAAAGCTTTTTACGATGCTTTTAAAGAAGCAATAGACTGATTAGCTGAGCCAATTTGTGACTCAAGATCCTGTTTGAAGGTTTCAAGACTACTTATCTTTTACTTTGCGTAACTTAATTCTTTGAGAGCGCGCTATTATCTAAACTGCCATTCCATTTTGCTTTTATTGGCCTACAACTCAAGTTTATTTATTGTATCATAGTATTACTTCCCTTTTATCCTCTCTTACTCTAGATTCTTCACAAGCTTTTAGTTTTATTGCTTTAATCTCTATGCCTCAAGGCGAATTGAATAATCGCCTTGCTTTGAACGGTTCTTTGAATCACTTAGCTAGTTTGTCAAATTTAGATATCGCTATTATTTTTATTTTATTGACGCTCTTAATTCTTTTGCTTGGTTTTTCAATTCGATGATCTATTTGTTCAGGAGGTCATTTTGTCTTTTAGATTTTTATAGCTGATTCTTAAAGAGTTCGTTTTGGCTTTAGCTTTAGACAAGTTTATTCTGATTGATTTTTAGCTTTTACTCGAGCTATTTGACATATTTTCTTGAATTTTAATTCAAAGTATTATACTTATTGGTGATTTCTTCAATCTGAGCATCTTTTACTCTTATTTCTCTCTATCTATTTTTTTCATTAGAGTTTCGCTACTCTCCAAGCAGTTTATGTTCCCTCACAAGCTACATATACTTTTACCTAACAACTCTCAGCTATTCGTTTTCCTTTTGCAGTGACTCATTATTCTGCAGCGCAACCTTTTTATCATACTACATTTTGACAACTTAGTTTCTCTTCTATTATAAGAGTTGTTCTGTGTTCTTTAATTTTTGCTATACTCCTGCCTTCTATGTTTGTATCTTTGCAATTTTTTCCTTCGAATCCTAGAGCTTTAATTTAGCTGCCGTCCTCTAGCTTTGCTGAAGTTTTTACCACTCGAAAGTTTTATTAGTAAGCAGCTTCTATAAATCTTAGATAGAGCACTTTGCTCTCTAAAGTTACTATGATTTAGTATGCAACTCATATTCTTTCTTTGTTACTGCGTCATTTTTTAAGCGTATTTATCGTGTAAATTCCGACTATTTATTTTCAATCTCCCTCTTTAACTTCTATAGTTAATCTTTGAGATTTCTTGCTGCTTATTGTTCGGCAGAAGATCGTAAATTTTGCATATTTTTGAGCTAAGAATTATCCCTTGTGAGTGTTTTGATTGTCTATTCAAGATTTTTAATGGTATAAACTTTATTTTAAACCTCCTCTTTCAAATATTTAATGTCGAGCTCCTTCTTTTGAATATTGGATAAAGATTATGTTAACTCTTTGATCTTCATATTCTTATCAATCACTGATTTTTATAGTTACTCATTCTTCAATTTATAACGCATTAACTACAGTTTTAGATTATTTTCATTACTCTACAAAACCATTCGTCTATTGAGCTCATTTCTTGCTGTCTATGCCTATTTTCTATACTTTTCTTTCAGTTTATTGTAACCCTATTTATAAACCTCGAATTCTACTCCACTTACTCCAACCATACTTCCCATAGGCTATTTATCTATGACAGCAAGGTCGTTTGCCTTGCTAAAATTCTTTTTCATGGCTGAAGGGCCAATAGTTGGCTCCTTTCTTGGCTGCTCTGCAATATTGCGATTGACAGTCAAGGGGAAATTATAGTCAGATTTAGTTTATATTTCATGAGAAATCTTATTTCTTTGATTATTCCAGGAAACAACATTGATTTCAGGTTGATACTCGCTTTTCAAATTGGTTGTCCTCTTTTTATTTTAAACCTTTCTAGCTACTCTTGAGGTAGATACTTGATCAACTCTGATCTCGCAAAATGCTTCAGTGTCTAAGCATTTGTTAATTGGGACTACAATTCTTTATCCCTCGGATCCAATCAATTCCTTCTCAACAAACTTGAGCACTCCTCCAACGTACTTAGCTCCCTTCTCAGTGACAAGATTAACTATAACTTCGATATAATCCTTTTCTGTGTCATTTTTGATGGATATTTACTGATTGAACACAAATTTATTGGGGGAAGATGATGGGACTTAAGTTGTGATGACTGCTCCAGAATGCTCTAGATATATTTTACAAGGGAATTTAACTTTGAGCTGAAGGCTGAGGACACTTAGTGTATAAGTGTATATTTCAAATTCCTTCTCGATTGACATTCAAGATATCAACCCTCTATTAAATATAATTACTATGATATCAATGAATCAAGAAAAAATTATTTTATTTGAATCGGCCAACAAATGTGAACTAATAAATTATTAATAAATGATTTGCTTCATAAATCTTTGATATTGTAGCTCTTTGGGATTGAAAATTCTTCAAAGGAAAGTTCAGACAAAAGTTTACCTTTACCACTTAGCTTCCATCCCTCAATAGGCAAATTTCTATCAAACAACGAACCTGAGTTGAAGGAGATCTTTCCAAGTTCAAGCTTTTTGATCACTTCATCGTAGCGTTTTTCATCATTACTGAAAATTCTGAGCCCAGTTCCGAAATCATTATAATTGATGCCTTAAAGCCAAGATTAGTTTTATAGAGAAATTGCGCAAAGTATGGGGGCATTTATTTGGGTCTGTACAATGTTCATGCTATTATTACAATTTGTAAGTAAAGTTGGTTAAAAAAATACTGCGTCTCCCTGCCCATCGGATGTAATCAGCCCTCCTGTCATACACGTAGCACCTTAAGAAACACTTTCGTTGCCCTATATTGTCTTACTATTACCAATTGCTAAGCAAATGTTGCATTTTCAGTCAC
>JACCDV010409720.1_pt1 | contig 11469 bp, 10 predicted proteins | sample 7446131 | NCBI WGS metagenome assembly JACCDV01 (sample SAMN15323448, study PRJNA562643) | freshwater metagenome | isolation source: river surface water | place: USA:Blue River Watershed | collected 2017-08-17
AACTTGGTCCCTGTCCGTCTGTGAGCTTGGTTTTCACAGGTTCCGGCTTAGGGGAAGAAAGTCGGATACGGCCAAGGGCCAAATCCCAGGTTTAGAACAGTCCGGGGATCACCTCCTCGACCTGATTCGCGAAGGATTCTTCGTTCTTGGCTAGGTACTCAGCCCATGCCTCGGCATCCCAGATTTCAGCTCTTGAACCGACTCCGATGATGACTAACTCTTTGCTCAGCCCCGCATACTGACGAAGCAGAGCTGGGAGCGAAACCCTGCCTTGCTTGTCTACGGTTTCGTCAGATGCTCCAGAGAGCATCACGCGCATGTAGTCACGCGCGTCTTTCACCGAAGCCGGTGCCTGACGCAACTTTTCCATGATCGCGGAGAACTCTTTTGCTGGAAAAACGTAGAGGCAGCGCTCCTGCCCACGGGTGATTACAACGCCGTCAGATAGCTCATCTCTGAACTTAGCTGGGAGGAAAAGACGGCCCTTGTCATCAAGCTTCGGGGTGTGGGTACCTAGCAGCATTGCTTTTTCCCCTTCCCAAGCTTTACTCCACTTTACTCCACTTTCCTCCACTATTGGGATATTTTCGAGCTTTTTTCTCCACTTTTCATCACATTTGGATAAAGAAAAACCCCGACCGATGGTCGGGGTTTTTGGAAGTTTCTAGCTACTCGCCGTTGAAGCGTTGATTCCAGCGATCCTCAAAGTAGTTGCCGCCCTGTCCCTGCTGCTTGATTTGAGGCAACTGCGGCAGCGTGAAGTTCGCGCTGGCAATTGCTAGGCCGATGACCATTACCGCAAATGCTGCAACGCCAAAGAATGCCACCTGCAGCATGACGGCGAAAATCAACATGCCGACGCCTACAAGGGTGAGCAACACTCCCCCGACCAGCTTTCCGGAGGACTTGTTTGCGGAGTCAACTGCCGAAACCTTGCTAGCGAACTGAGGATCTTCGCGCAGGTTGCGCTCCATCTCCTCAAGCAGCCGCTGCTCGTGCTCTGAAAGTGCCATGGTTTACTCCCAATCTCTCCTCATTGTAAACAGCGAAATCGGGTTAGGCTATCCCGCGTGCCTCAAGATTTCCTGCTAACTCTGGTCCAGCAAAAACTCGACCAGTTCTGCGATGCTAAGCGCGGCGAATTGAGGGAGATTTCACCCGAAATCGAAGTGATCATGGATTTCACTCAATCTCTACTCAAGGGTGGAAAGCGATTTCGAGCACTCTTTGCTTTCTGGGCCTGGCGCGGGTACCAGACGCAAGACCATGAACTAACCATCGATAGCCCAATTGTGGGCATAGCAAGCGCTCTTGAGATGTTTCATGCAGCTGCCTTGGTTCACGACGACCTACTCGACCAAAGTGATACCCGACGAGGTCAACCTGCGATTCACAAACGTTTTGAGGCGCTGCACCAGCAAAAGGGATTTGCCGGATCCAAAGAGCGATTCGGGGTTGCCGGGTCTGTCCTTGTCGGAGACATGATGCTTTCCTGGAGCTCAGAACTCTTCGGAGATTCGCTGCTCGCGGCAAATCACCCAATCTCGGAGGCTGCCTGCCGAACTGAGTTTGGCAAGATGCGCTTTGAGGTTATGGCGGGGCAGTATCTCGATGTTTTAGAAGAGAATGCTGCACCCACGCGCGCCAGAGGCGAAGCAGTCGAGCGGGCGAACCGAGTCATGCTTTATAAGACTGCGAAGTACTCGCTTGAAGCGCCACTTCTTATCGGAGCTGCGCTAGGTGGCGCCTCCGAGAGCCAACGTGTTGGCTTAAGCCAGTTCGGCATTCCTCTGGGGCTCGCTTTCCAACTCAGAGACGACGTCTTGGGTGTATTCGGAGACCCTGAAGTAACCGGAAAGCCCGCCGGAGATGACCTACGCGAGGGAAAGCGGACCGTTCTCACCGGGCTTACACTTGAAAATGTCCCAACCTCAGTCGGGCGGGTGTTCGAAGAGCTGCTCACCAGCGGCGATCTAGATTCCGAGCAAATTGAATTCATGCGCAACCTGATCGTTGAATCTGGGTCGCTCACTAAGACCGAGAGCCTGATTTCCGAGTACTCCTCGAGATCCATCGATGCCCTTGCGGTGCTGGATGTTTCAGAGGAGGCGCGTTTAGCGCTAGCTCAACTTGCCAATGCCGTCATCAACCGAGCTAAATAGTTAGCCGAGCGCTTGGGCCGCTCGGCGGACAGGCGCTTTGTGACCTTGCAATAATGCGGCCATTGGGGTGGATCCAAGGTTGTCATTTTCGCTGTATAGCCACTCGATTGCTTCTGATTCGTTGAAGCCCATGTCGATAAGCAGCAGCATCGTCCCACGAATGCTGGAAAGCGGCTCTCCATTTTGGATCAGATGGGCCGGAACCTTGGGTTCCTTATCGACGCGGACTGCAAACAAAATGTGCTCTTCGATTAGCCGGCGCACCTTGGATGCGGAAACCCCCAGGGCACTAGCAACCTCATCGATGGTCAACCAGGAATCAACCCGATCTATCACGCCCTGCTGCTCCTTGCACTCTCAACCAACTGCTCGGCCACCAAGAAAGCTAGCTCGAGCGACTGCATGTGATTCAATCTTGGGTCACAAACCGATTCATAGCGTTCTTCTAGGGTGGTTTCGTCAATCATTTCCGATCCACCTAGGCACTCGGCTACGTCATCGCCGGTTAGCTCTACGTGAAGTCCACCGGGGTGTGTTCCAAGTGCTCGGTGAACTTCAAAGAAGCCCATGACCTCGTCCATGACGTCTTCAAACCTTCTGGACTTGTAGCCGTTTTTGGTTGTGATGCCATTTCCATGCATCGGGTCAGTAATCCAAAGCGGAGTGGCGCCTGACTCCTTTGCCGCCTCAATAAGCTTCGGCAGCTCTTCGCGAATCTTGCCAGCCCCCATGCGGCTAATAAGAGTCAACCGTCCCGGTTCGCGCTCAGGATCAAGCTTGTCGATCAGGCGCAAAACATCTTCCCTGGTGGAAGTTGGGCCCAGCTTTACTCCAAGTGGGTTTCGCACTCGGGAGAAAAAGTCGACGTGAGCACCATCTAGCTGTCTGGTTCGTTCGCCAATCCAAATGAAGTGCCCAGAGGTTACGTAAGGCAGGTTGGTTCGCGAATCAATTCGAGTTAGTGGTCGCTCGTAGTCAAAAAGCAGACCTTCGTGAGAAACGAAGAACTCGGTCGCCCGAAGCTCACTCGAATCCACACCACAGGCTTGCATAAACTTCATCGCACGGTCGATGTCAGCGGCAATCGACTCATACTTCTTGTTAGCCGGGTTGTCTGTGAAGCCTTTATTCCAGGCGTGCACCTGGCGCAGATCAGCAAAACCTCCGGTAGTGAAGGCTCGGATCAGGTTCAGAGTCGAGGCCGAAGTGTGATAGGCCTGCAGCAGTCGGGCTGGGTCATTGGTTCTAGATGCTTCTGTGAACTCATATCCGTTCACCGCGTCGCCTCGGTAGGCCGGCAAAGTGACATCGCCTCGGGTCTCGAAGTCCGAAGAACGTGGCTTCGCAAACTGACCGGCCATGCGACCCATCTTGATAACGGGCAGCGATGAGCCATACATCAAAACCACTGCCATCTGCAGCACCGTCTTGATGCGATTGCGAATTCGGTCTGCGGTAGCATCCGCAAAGGTCTCCGCACAATCCCCGCCCTGAAGCAAGAATGCCTTACCACTGGCCGCCTCAGCCAGACGAGAACGCAGGGTATCTACCTCACCAGCGAATACCAGCGGTGGCTGTTTGGAAAGGGTCTGGGTGGTCTCGTCGAGGGCTTCGCTGGAATACCAGGTTGGCTGCTGCTTCGCTTCTAGTGAGCGGTAATTGTCCAATCCAAAGTCGTTCATTGCGACCCCTTCCCTATCGTGCCATCCGGTTGCGAACCGTTGAGGCGTAGACATCTTCGTATTGCTGGCCAGAGAGTCTCATGATGTCGTAGACAATCCGATCGGTGACAGCCCGCAACACGGCGCGCTCACCGTCCATGCCAGCAAAACGAGAGAAGTCGAGGGGGTCGCCCATGACCACGCCAACTCTCCTGATCTTTGGAATTGTTTGACCGATGCGCTGCACCTTCTCGGTGTCGATCATGGCAACTGGAACCACTGGAACCTTTGCCTGCAGCACCATGCGTGCGATACCCGTGCGGCCTCGGTAGAGCTTGCCATCTGGGGACCTGGTGCCCTCGGGGTAGATGCCCAGCAGCAGACCACGCTCCAGCACTCCCAGCCCAGTGTTTAGGGAATCCTCAGAGGCCTTGCCCCCTGAGCGATCAATCGGTAGCTGCCCGGTGGCTTTGAAGAACCAGCGAACAACTGCACCTTTGACTCCCTTGCCAGTGAAATAGTCGCTTTTGGCGAGGAAGGTAACCGGTCTGGAGACCTTTAGTGGGAGAAAAATGGAGTCTGAAAACGAAAGGTGGTTTGAGGCGAGAATTGCAGCCCCGGTTTTTGGAACGTGGTGCTTTCCACGAATCCATGGTCGAAATAAGACGCGCAGAATTGGCCCCAGTACGAAATTCTTAAGAAAGAAGTACGCCAATCTAAGCTCCAGTCTTTTGCTAAAGCTTACCGAACCGACTCACGGGCTAGGTCGGCAGCGCCGATAACGCCGGCTTGATTGGAAAATTTCGCAGCAACCACCCTGGCCTCAGGCCTAAAGCCGCGAGCTGGCAACTCGCGCAGATATGACTGTCTAATGGGCTCAAGAATCAACTCCCCCGCCTCTGAGAGCCCGCCACCGATCACGTAGACCTGGGGATCCAAGACAGCGGTGATGGTGCCCATTGCCTGACCCAGATAACTACCGGCCTGGACAACTAGCTCGCGAGCGCCGGCATCACCCTCAATCAACGCTTGGTAAACCTGGTGACCGGTCAACTCGCCAAACTCGTCTTTGAGCTCACGAAGCCTGGCTCCTGCCGGGCCGTCGCTCGAGGCTAGTTTCTTGGCTGCCTTCAATACCGCGGTTCCGGATGCATACTGCTCGACGCAGCCCTTGCGACCGCAGCCACAGAGTTTTCCATCCTGCACAACTCTCACATGCCCAAGTTCGCCACCAATTCCGAAGCCACCGCGACGGAGCTTATAGTCGGCGACAACTGCACCGCCCACGCCCGTTCCCAAGGTGAGCATGACCATGTCTTTTGACCCGGCACCGGCCCCGAATTTGTACTCCGCCCATCCCGCTGCGTTGGCATCGTTTTCAATAAACACTGGAAGGTCAAGCTTGGCGCTCAAGCGCTCCCTGAAGGGCTCATTGCGCCAGTTCAGATTCGGGGCATAGAGAATCATGGACTGGTCAGCATCAATAAAGCCAGCGGCAGCAACCCCTGCCGCCGCCACCGGTTCGCCAGCTGCCTGTTGAAGCTGCCGAATCAAGTCGACCACCACATCAATCATTTGATCTGGATCTTGCGCAGGGCTGGGAACTCGAAGCTCGTGCAGAATCTCGCCGGCTGGGTTAACCACAGCACCAGCAATCTTGGTGCCACCGATATCAATCCCGATTGCAAGCATGCCAACCCCTTCTTCCTTCAAGATTTTAGGGCTTTGCCCGCAATTGATAACGGAATAGTCAAAATCGCTGCCAATCAGCCTGACCACCCCAGAAACTCGCCTAGAGTGGGTGGCAATTCCAAGGGAGAAACCATGAATTCATACGATGTTCCGCAGATTGTTGCCTCAGACCCGAAGGAAAACGCAACAGATTTGTTGGTTGAGCGGTTCAAACTAAGCCCGAACCACATGCTCTTTTCCCGCCCAAACAGCGATGGTAGCTGGCGGGATGTTTCGACAGCCGACTTCTACGACGAGGTGAAGTCACTCGCCAAGGGGCTAATTGCAAGCGGAATCAAGCCGGGACAGGCAATTGCAATCATGGCGAAAACTAGATATGAGTGGACCCAGATTGACTTCGCTATCTGGTTCGCGGGTGCAATCTCGGTTCCAATCTACGAGTCCAGCTCGCCAAATCAGATTGAGTGGATTCTTTCAAACTCAGACTCAGTCGCATTGTTTATCGAAAACGATGAGCACCTGGAGCGTTTCAACCAGGTAAAGGTAGGGGCTCCGAATGTAAAGCAGGTTTGGCGTATCGACTCACCTGAATTCAAAGAGCTTTATCGCAAGGGTGCAGTAGTCAGTGACGCTGATCTGGAGGTAGCGAGAAAGAACGCCGAGGCGAAAGACCTGGCCACGATCGTCTACACCTCGGGAACCACTGGAAACCCAAAGGGTTGTGAGCTAACTCACAAGTCATTTGTTGACCACTGCCGAAATGCCGCAGCCGAGATTCCCGAGATCGCAAACGATAAGCAGCACTCGCTGATCTTCTTACCCATGGCTCACATTCTGGCTAGATATGTTTCGGTGCTCTGCGTCTACGCAGGAATTCGCGTGGGACACCTGGGCGACTCCAAGCAGGTTGCAAGCGTGCTGCCGACCTTTAAGCCAACCTTCTTGCTGGCTGTTCCAAGAGTTTTCGAAAAGGTATACAACGGTGCTGAGCTCAAGGCCGAGGCCGCTGGCAAAGGCAAGATTTTCCGCCTGGCTGCGGAGACCGCAATCGAATATTCCCGCGCTCTCGACAGCAAGTCTGGTCCGAGCTTTGGCCTAAAGCTAAAGCACGGTGTCTTTGACAAACTGGTTTACTCCAAGCTCAAGGCTGCGATGGGTGGGAATGTTAAGTACGCCATCTCAGGAGGTGCGCCTCTTGGGGAGCGTCTCGGTCACTTCTTCCGAGGTATCGGCTTGGTTGTGCTTGAGGGCTATGGGCTAACCGAAACTGCGGCTGCGGCTGTGATTGGTCGCGTCAGCTGGCAAAAGATTGGCAAAGTTGGTCGGGCGCTACCCGGAACCGGTATCAAGATCGCGGATGATGGCGAGATCTGGCTGCGTGGGTTGAATGTTATGCGTGGCTACTGGCGAAACGAAGCTGCGACCAGAGAAGCTTTTGAGGGCGACTGGTTCCGCTCTGGAGACATCGGTGAGCTAGACGAGGACGGCTTCCTAACGATTACTGGTCGCAAGAAGGAAATCCTGGTCACTGCCGGCGGTAAGAACGTAGCCCCTGCACCGATTGAGGATCCACTTCGAGCACATCCACTTATCGGACAGGTTGTAGTCATCGGCGATGCCAAGCCATTCATATCCGCACTTGTCTCACTAGACCCGGAGATGGTTCCGGTTTGGACCCAGAACAACGGGATGACCGAGAAGCTCACCCTCGCTCAGGCAGCGAAGCACCCAGCGATCATCGCTGAAGTGCAGCAAGCTATCGACAAGGTAAATGCTTTGTTCTCAAATGCTGAGCAAATCAAGAAATTCGAAATTCTTGATGTTGAACTGACCGAGGCATCCGGTCACCTGACGCCGTCGCTGAAGATCAAGCGACCAGTGGTGATGAAGGACTTTGCTGCTGCGGTAGAGAAGATCTACGGCTAAGAAGTAAACCAGGATTGCTCTCTGAGGGCGCGAAACGCAAGCTTTCGCTCCTCGGGGAGCAATCTGTCTATATAGACCTTTCCGTCCAGATGGTCGCACTCGTGCTGCAGAGCTTGAGCGAGCAATCCAGAACCTGAAACCTCAATCACTGAACCATCCAACTGAAGGCCTCGCGCAGTTGCCATCGGATAGCGCGGGGTTTTGTGCCAAAGCCCAGGCAGCGATAGGCAACCCTCTTCGGTGAGCTCAGGCTCTCCAGAGACTGCCACCAACTCCGGGTTGATGAGGTAACCAAGCTCCCCATGCACGTTGTAAGCGAAAACCCTGAGGTCCACACCAATCTGGTTTGCCGCAACTCCGGCGCGCCCTGGTAGGGATGTAGTCTCAAGCAGATCTTCGACCAATCCTCTGGCTGCGGACAAATCCTTCACTACTCGACATTCGGCGCGGAGGACAGGATCACCAAAGAGCCGAATCTCCCTAACAGCCATGGCTAAATCCCTGCGTCACTGAATATTTATCCGATTACTCAATGACCGCAATTAGATCGCCACCCTCGACTGGGGTAGGGCCGGAAACCCCGAGTCTGACGACCCTTCCTGCGATGGCCGATTGGATGTTTGCCTCCATCTTCATCGCCTCAATGGTCGCAATCGGTTGACCGATGCTCACCAGGTCACCTATTGCTACCTTCGGCGTCACCACGCCAGTGAATGGAGCTGCAGCATGGCCAGGCTTGGCCGGATCGGCCTTCTCGGTAGCGGCTGATGCCACCTGGATACTGTGGTCACGAACGATGATTGGTCTGAGCTGTCCGTTTAGCTTCGCCATCACAGTCCTAAAGCCCTTTGAGTCCGGCTCTGAAATCGCCTCAAGGGAAACAAAAAGCTGAAGCCCCTTGCTGAGCTCAACGACGTGTTCCTCATCTGCGTCAAGACCATAGAGATAGTCAAGCGTGGAGACATTGTCTAGGTTTCCGTAGAGGTTCCTGACTCGCTCAAACTCCTTTGTAGGAGCTGGGAACAACAGCCTGTTTAGGGTTCTGCGCACCAACCCAGCGTCCTCAGAGAGTAGATTGCTTAGGTCTTCGTCAGATACAGGTTTGATGCTGACATCGGGGGTGCGACCGGCCAATACCTTGGTTCTAAATGGCTCCGGCCAGCCACCAGGGAGATCCCCAAGCTCGCCAGCCATGAATCCCACTACCGAGTCTGGGATGTCGTAATTTTGCGGATTCTGCTCAAAGTCCATTGGATCAGCACCAACGGCCACTAGGTGAAGCGCGAGGTCGCCAACAACCTTCGAAGAAGGTGTCACCTTCGGCGGGCGACCCAAGATTCGGTTGGCCTCCGCATACATCTGCTCGACCAGCTCAAACTTCTCCCCCAGGCCGAGCGAGATTGCCTGCTGTCGAAGATTAGAAAGCTGCCCTCCAGGAATCTCGTGGGTGTAAACGCGACCAGTTGGTCCAGGCAAGCCGGATTCAAATGGTGAATACACCTTGCGAACTGCTTCCCAGTACGGCTCCAAACTTGTGACCGCCTCCAGTGCTATTCCGGTGTCATGTTCGGTGTTGCTTAGGGCTGCAATCAGCGCAGAGGCCGATGGTTGGGAGGTGGTTCCGGCCATCGGCGCAGAGGCAACATCCACCGCATCGACTCCGGCGTCAATTGCGGCTAGCAGTGTTGCGAGCTGGCCGCCAGCGGTGTCATGAGTGTGGAGGTGAACAGGAAGATCAAATCTTTCCCGCAGCGCGCCAACCAGGACTGCTGCCGCTCTAGGCCTTAGCAGTCCAGCCATGTCTTTGATCGCGAGAATGTGAGCCCCAGCTGCAACCATCCGATCAGCGAGCTTTAGGTAGTAGTCAAGCGTGTATAGGGTTTCGTTCGGGTCAATCAAGTTGCCGGTGTAGCTGATGCCAACCTCAGCGACTGAGTTAGTAAGCTCACGCACAGCACGAATCGCTGGCTCCATCTGGTCAACATCGTTCAGGGCATCAAAAATGCGGAAGATGTCGACCCCGGTCGCGGCCGCCTGTCGAATAAACGCCCGAGTTACCTCTTCAGGGTAAGGCGTGTATCCCACGGTGTTTCTGCCGCGAAGCAGCATTTGGATGCAGACATTCGGCAGAGCGTTCCTAAGCTGTGCGAGTCGATCCCAAGGGTCCTCACCTAAGAATCTGAGTGCGACGTCATATGTTGCCCCGCCCCAAGCTTCGACAGAAAGCAGTTGTGGGGTCAGTCGCGCAACGTATGGAGCTGCCGCAACCAAGTCCCGACCGCGAACTCTTGTGGCGAGAAGTGACTGGTGGGCATCGCGGAAGGTTGTGTCTGTGATTGCCACAGTGCTTCGCCTGCGCAGCTCCTTTGCAAACCCCTCGGGGCCTAGCTGCTCCAGAAGCTGCTTAGAGCCAGCTGGAGCTGGAGAGGTTAGGTCAATCTTCGGCAGTTTGAGCTCTGGATCAGATTTTCCTTCACGGCCACCGAATGGTTTGTTCACCGTTACCTCGGCGAGCCACTGAAGCACTTTTGTGCCGCGATCCTGAGAAGGCTTACCCGTCATCAGCTCGGGGCGTTCGTCAATAAAGTGAGTGGATAAATCTCCCGACGCGAATGTCTCGTCCGCCAAAACAGCCTGCAAGAAATTGATGTTGGTGGCCACTCCGCGAATTCTGAACTCTGCCAGCGCTCGCCTTGCTCGACTAACAGCGGACTCGAAATCTCTGCCGCGTGTAATTAGCTTGACGAGCATCGAGTCAAAGTGTGGCGAGACTTCGGCACCGGTGGTTACAGTTCCACCGTCAAGACGAATACCTGCTCCGCCTGGCGAGCGATATGTGGTAATCATTCCGGTGTCTGGCCTAAAGCCAGCTGCCGGATCCTCGGTGGTAATTCGGCACTGAAGAGCAAAGCCGTGCGGCTTGATTCCCTCTTGGCTCAAACCCAACTCTTCGAGACTCGCACCTGCCGCAATCTTGAGCTGAGACTGAACCAGGTCGACGTCAGTAACCTCTTCGGTCACAGTGTGCTCGACTTGAATTCGAGGGTTCATCTCGATAAATACGTGTTTGCCAGCATTGGGGCCAACGGTGTCGATCAAGAATTCAACAGTGCCGGCGTTTTGATAACCGATCTCTTTGGCAAAGGCGACCGCGTCTCTGAAAAGTTTCTGCCTGAGCTCGTCATCAAGCAACGGGGCTGGTGCAATCTCAACAACCTTTTGGTTTCTGCGCTGAATTGAGCAATCGCGCTCGTGCAGGTGAATGACATTTCCATAGGTGTCCGCCAGGATCTGCACCTCAATGTGTCTTGGACGCAGCACAGCCTGCTCTAGAAAGACTCTTGGGTCGCCAAAAGCGCTCCCAGCCTCACGCATTGCCGCTTCAAGCGCACCGGGGAGTTCGGACTCGGCCTCAACTTTTCGCATGCCTCGCCCGCCGCCACCGGCAACTGCCTTTACAAATAGCGGGAAGCCAATCGAGGCTGCCTTTGCAATGAGCTCCTGTGGATCGCTCGATGATTCAGTGGAGGCGAGAACCGGCACGCCAGCTCTGATCGCCGCGGCCTTGGCGTTTACCTTGTCTCCTGCAAGCTCTAGCACTTCAGGGCTTGGGCCAACGAAAGCGATTCCGCTCTCCTTGGCTGCGCGAGCAAGGTCAGGGTTTTCAGACAAAAAACCATAACCGGGGTAAATCGCGTCAGCACCTGCGAGCTTCGCAACCCGAATCATCTCGCTTACCGAGAGGTAGGCGCGAACCGGGGATCCGTCGCCAGAAATTTCATACGCTTCATCTGCCTTCAGGCGATGCACAGAGTTGCGATCCTCATAGGGGTAAACAGCAACGGTTTGAGCGCCAGTTTCATATGCGGCTCGGAACGCGCGGACAGCTATCTCGCCACGGTTGGCGACCAGGATTTTTTTAAACATTGGGACCTCACTGAAACTACGGCTCAGATAACGCCACGCTGCGTATAAAAAGGTAGCCTAATGCAGTGCATGTTCTTAGCGTGAGCTCTCTAAAAGGTGGA
>JACCDV010083961.1_pt1 | contig 11462 bp, 9 predicted proteins | sample 7446131 | NCBI WGS metagenome assembly JACCDV01 (sample SAMN15323448, study PRJNA562643) | freshwater metagenome | isolation source: river surface water | place: USA:Blue River Watershed | collected 2017-08-17
AGTTGGAGGTATACGCCCACCTCGTCGAAGAACGCACAGGCCAGAAGGTCAGCCGGATGCACCTGTACTACACCGGCGAGGACGGCGGCAATCCCTACGTGTCGTTCACCAAGGACGACCGCGCCATCGGCAAAACCATCGCGCGCTTCGACGATATCGTGGCGCGCATCGAACGGCAGGACTATCAAATCGCTGTTCGCCCAGTCAAGCAATGTCAGAACTGTGACATGCGCGCTTACTGTGACAATAAGAACTGGAAATTCAGGAAAAACGACTGATGAGCAAGAACACCCCCGCGCAGGAAAGCCTGCAACTGGCCACACCCGATGGCGGCAGTACCAACGTTGAGAAATACGAATTCGAGCCAATCAAGGGCTACCCAATGCTCAACTGGCGCGGCAAACGCCCGTTCACCTCGACGCAGTATTACCCGGCGCAGTTGAAAGAGGTTCACGGCCAAGAAGTGGACGGCTGGCGTAACAAGATTTTCTGGGGCGACAACCTCCAGGTGATGGGTCACTTGTTAAAACACTTCCGAGGCAAGATAAGCCTAATTTATATTGATCCACCCTTTGACTCAAAGGCAGATTACAAAAAGCAAATTGAATTAAAAGGCAAATCAGCTTCAGGAGGCTCCGGCACCTTTGAGGAAAAGCAGTACACAGACCTGTGGAATAACGATGAATATTTGCAATTCATGTACGAACGACTCGTTCTTTTGCGTGAACTACTCGCCGACGATGGAACGATTTATTTGCATTGCGACTGGCATAAATCCCATCATCTACGATGCATCATGGATGAGATTTATGGACCAGACATGTTTGTCAACCAGATTGTGTGGAAGCGAGGTCATGCTCACAGTGATAGCAAGCAGGGAAGCTCGCATCTTGGTCGACTTCATGAAGAAATGTTGGTTTACGGAAAATCAAAAAACCGAATATTCAATCAGCAACACACCCCATACGAGAAAGAATATATCGACAAATACTACAAATTTATTGACCCAGAAAGCGGTCGTCGCTACTGGCTCGATAATTTGCAAGGTCCAGGTGGAGCAGCCAAGGGAAATCCATTTTATGAAGTCATGGGCGTCAGCAAGTATTGGCGGTACAGCAAAGAGAAGATGGAGAAATTAATCAAGGAGGGCAGAGTAATTCAGACGTCTCCAGGAACAGTTCCAAAATACAAACGCTACCTTGATGAGATGCCAGGGCGCCCAGTACAGGACGTTTGGGACGATATCCGAAGCCTTGCGGGAATGGGTGCCAGCCCAGAAGAACGACTGGCATATCCAACTCAAAAACCAGAAGAATTACTCGAACGAGTGATACGACTTTCTTCAAACCCTGGAGACTTGGTCTTTGATTGCTTTATGGGTTCAGGCACTACGCAAGCTGTAGCAATGAAACTTGGTCGGCGCTTCATCGGAGCCGATATTAATCTTGGCGCGATTCAAACAACCACCAAACGCCTTATCAAGGTCATCGAAGATGATCGCGAGAAAAAATCTGACTCAAACATTAAATGTTTTATCGGACTAGAAGTTAACAATGTCAACCACTACGACTTATTCCGGAATCCTGTCCAAGCAAAGGAACTATTGATAGAGGCGCTGGAAATTCAAAAGCTGGAATTCAGCACTGTGTTCGACGGCGAGAAGGACGGGCGCATGGTCAAGATCATGCCCGTCAACCGTATCGCCACACGCGCCGACCTAAACGAGTTGATCGCAGGCTTCGATTACAAAGCGTGGGAACGCATGCAGAACGAAGGTCCGAACCGTCCAGTCGAGAAGATCACCCTCGTTTGCATGGGACACGAGCCAGACTTGGCGGCGCAGTTGGAGTTGGCCGCCAAACCGTTCAAAATCGACGTGGAGGTGGTCGACATCCTGCGCGACAAGGCTGATCTGGAATTCAAACGCGACTCTCAGGCAAAGGTTGCCATTAAGAACGGCAAGCTGCTCATCGAGAAGTTCTACCCGATGAATCTGTTGCAAAAACTCTCGCTACAGAAGGAGTCTGTCGACGACTGGAAAGAATTGGTCGAATCCGTGCTGATCGATTGGAACTACGACGGCGCGGTGCTGCAACCGGCAGTAGTGGACATCCCCGGCAAGAACGAGATGGTCAAGGGTGAGTACAAGGTGCCGGACGACGCGGGAACCATCCGCGTGAAGATCACCGACCTGCTGTCGGAGTCCTGGGAAGGGAGCGTAGGCAATGGCAACTAAACGCGCGGCCAAGGCAGTGAGCGCGTCGCTCGACTTTGCCTTCTTCCAGTTTCTTTGGCAGTTCTATCAGGCCAACCGGGGCACGATCCGCACGCACTACAAGGAACTGACGCGCAAGTTCCTCGACTTCAACAACCCGGAGAAGAACCCCAAGGCCTTCCTACGCCAACCTCAATTCGAGGCGCTGGAAACCTACGTCTTCCTCAAGGAGTTCCTCGGCAACGCGAAGGTCGAGGAAATCTTCCAGCAGTGGTTCGAGAAACAGGGGCGCTTCGCAGAGCGTACCGAGGGTGGCGTAGTGTCCGGCAAAGCGGGGCAAGTCGGTCTGTTCGACAAGATCACTCAGGACCAGTACAAAGCCGTGTTTGCGGCAATGCGCAAGAACTCGCGTGCCTACCCGAACTACATTTTCGCGCTGACGATGGGCACCGGCAAAACCATCCTGATGGCAACCTGCATCTTCTACGAGTTCCTGCTGGGTAACAAATTCGAGAAAGACGCACGCTACTGCCACAACGCGCTGGTGTTCGCACCTGACAAGACGGTGTTACAGTCACTGAAGGAAATCGAGTCCTTCGACATGACCCGTGTCGTGCCGCCGGAGTACGTCAACTTCCTGACCACGCACCTGCGCTTCCACTACCTCGAAGAAGCAGGTACATCGCTGGATACGCTGGATCGCTCGCGCTTCAACATCATTGTCTCCAATACGCAGAAAATCATCCTCAAACGCCAGCACAAGGAAAAAACCTCCGTCGACAAGCTGTTCGGCGCGACCGGCGAAACCCTCACCGCCAACGGCGTCTACGCCGATGCCGCCGACCTTTACAACTGCGACCAGCCCGAGGAAGAAGGCGAACTCACCACCAATCAACGCTTCGAAAAACTACGCCGCCTGGAGCAGTTGGGCATCTTCGTCGACGAGGCCCACCACGCCTTCGGCAAGGCGCTGGCCAAGGACATGGGTGTCGGGGCCAAGGAAACCGACACCAGCCTGCGCACGACCATCGACATCCTGGCTGCCAGCCTGAACGCGGCAGGTACACGGGTGGTGGCCTGCTACAACTACACGGGAACGCCTTATGTGGGGCGCGAGGTGCTGCCGGAAGTGGTCTACGCCTACGGCCTAAAGGAAGCCATCGATAAAGGCTTCCTCAAAAAGGTGACGTTGCACGGCTATGCCAACACCCGAACCGACGAGTTTGTTGACATCGCCATCGAAAATTTCCTGAAGGAGTCAGGCGAGTTGCGACCAGAAGGTCTGTTGCCCAAGTTGGCCTTCTTTGCGGCCACCATTGATGAGCTGACGGGCGAACTGCGGCCAGCGGTTGAACGTGCGCTGCTCAAGCACGGCATCCCGACCTCGCGCATTCTGGTGAATGTGGGCGACGAAAAGCTCACCACCAATGACGACATTCGCGAATTCAATCGGCTTGACACCGAAGGCTCTGAGAAGCAGTTTATCCTGCTGGTCAATAAGGGGCGGGAAGGCTGGAACTGTCGCTCACTATTCGGTGTAGGACTGTTCCGCGAGCCCAAGTCCAAGGTGTTCGTGCTACAGGCCACGATGCGCTGTCTACGCGCCATCGGGCAGGCCCAGCACACCGGTCACGTATTCCTCTCGGACAACAACCTCAACACGCTGAACGACGAGCTGCAGCAGAACTTTCGCATCAGCGCGGACGAGCTGCAAAAAACCGGCAAGGACAAAGAGCGCGTTGAAGTACGAGTGGTCGAGCCCCCGGTCAAGATCAAGCTGGTGCGCGTGCGCAAGCAGTACCAGATGCGCGAGAAGGCACTGGTTCCTGGCCAGACACTGGGAATCGACCGAGCAGACAAGGAAGTTTGGAACACGCTGGTCGAAAAGTACCGCTTGATCGAAACGCAGCAAGACGGGCTGACCGCTGCCGACGCAGCGCGTGCCTCTGGCAGTCGAACTTTCGATCTAACCTCGCGGCGTGAGAAGCGTGCATTCTCACGGCTGTCACTGGTAGCCGAGGTGTCACGCTATCTGAACCGAAGCCCATTGGAGATCGAGGAACTGCTCGACGCGACCAGCGAAGGCACCGACGAACTGGTGGCCATCACCAACGAGTTCAACGAGCTGCTCTACGATGAAATCATTCCGCGCCTGTTCCGCCAGCTCTACGACCTTGACGAGTCGCAGCAAACCGAGGAGCACGAGGTCGATCTGATCAAGCTGCCCCCGAGCGGCTACTACGAGGTGTCGGCGGCCAAGGACAAGATCGTCAGGATGAGCGACACGCAGATCAAAGACGAGGAGCGGGCCAAGAGCTTCCACCTCGACACCTACTGCTTCGACTCCGGCTCGGAGAACTGGCTGTTCTGGGATCTGCTGCGTGAGCAGCGGGTGAAGAAGATCTACTTCACCGGGATGCTGACTCATGGCCAGTCCGACTTCTTCATTCAGTACATCGACCCGGATTCGCACACCGTGCGCAGCTACTACCCCGACTTCATCTTCCAGCGCGAAGAGCCGGATGGCAGCCTGAAGTACGTGATCGTCGAGGTGAAGGCCGACAACCAGATCGAGGACGCCGTGGTGCAGGCCAAGAAGGACTTCGCCAAGCAGATCGCGGTGGCCAGTGGAATGGAGTACCGGATCCTCAAGTCGTCCGATGCGGACAAACGGCATTTCCGAGTGTTGCTATAAGAGACATCTGCATTGTGGTGGCACGCCAAACCCAGGGGCTCTGTGAATCTTAACAAAAGCGATCTATGAATACGCGCTTGAGTTCAAGCATTTCGACACAATGTATTGCTCGATATCTGCGAGCGTCGGCGTCACAATAATTCGATCACATCCAGGCTATCTGCGAGAACAACATGTTGTTTTTTCAACCGATAGGTGTTCTGTTGGAGGAGAACTCCCATCGATGACTGAAGACTGTCTTCACGGGTCATCCCCTTGTACTCTGAAGCCAAGCCGAATCTCTCGAAATTTCCACAAAGAAACTCTGCCCTCGCTGCCTCAACTTCATCAAATTCACGATGCATTCGAAGACGGTCTTGCTCAAGCTCTTCAAGCTTGTCAACAACCTCTCCCTCTTGTCTACGTTCCAGCTCTAGCCAATCGATTGGCACGCCTCCGACTTTCAAGACTATTGGACTTTTAGGCTCATCTCGCAGTTCGCACAACCACTGAGGAAGCAAGGATAAGAGATCAAACTCTTCAGCACTCTTCACACATTCGGAAAGAATTTCCGAACCGAAAGAGTTGCTCAATGCGTAATTCTTCGCATCTTCAAATGCGAGCGAAAAATACACCTGCCCGTGTTGCCAGTTCATGGAACCTTGTTCCTGATTCACCATCATCTCCAGCATCATGTCCTTGCGTTCTGGAGGAATATGTTCGTTGATAATTCCAAGGAGTGCACGTACCTCCTCCAATCGTGGCATCGCACCACCCAATCCATTCTTCCTGATGGAGTCCATCCATAACGTCGAGGTGCCGTGGTAAAGAGGAAGCCGCAGCACCCCATCTATTACTACTGACTCGTTCCAATCTATGGAGGGAAGCTGCATCTGGCATGCTCACTCGTTATGGCACGTTCTGTTCGACTCAAGAATCACCAAGGTGCTTCTTAGTAAGAACATCGAGAAGTGTTCCACCAGGCGACAAACTGATAGAAGCATGACGATGCGCAAGAGCAACTGGGACAACCGAGTTTTCGTAGAGGTCAAACTCCAAATGTCGGATCAATTTGAAAGCACGAGCAAGCCAGGCCTCATAGTGCCGTGACTCGGCCTTCTGTTTCGAAAAATTTTTACGATTCTGTTTGTCGGCGAATGGATATGCCAAACATACATCGAAAATTCTGCCGCTATCTGTCTTGTAAATGAAGTCTTGACCGTAGTACGTTTCGTGACCGAAATTGTCAGTCAATGGTGCAATTCCATTGATGAACTGCGCCCGATATTCATCAGAGACGGCGCAGTAAGTTCCACTCTTCAGATGAGAGGCCAGGGAGCGCGCATGCTCCATCACCATGCCGTCTTTCTGCAAGCCGATGATCAGCGGAGGGGTTTTCTGCTCCGCGAAGCACCTTTGAAAGATTCCGTTGTAAAAGGACTGAATTGATGCATGGAATTTAGCCGGCTGTCCAAATAGAGCGAGCGGACCGTCGACCATGATGGCCGCATTACATAAACCCTCGAAATTGATATCGGCCATCGCTTTCACGAGGGTGGTCAGCTGTAAATGCTCGACGGCATTCATAAACCGCGTCATTGCGGATGAGTTGTCGCCGTGATCAGAAATTTGTTCATGGATCCGTAATATGTCCGTGACATAAACATCAGCCTTGCAATTTCCACATTGACTGATGTCCTGCCCGCTTTTGAAGTGATGAGGCCCCTCTTGGCCACAGGAGGGGCATGCCGCGATCGTAATGTCCCCACCCTCAAGAAAATAGAGCATATCCTTGACGGCAAAGTTCTTCTGGACTTGCGTCCGGACATCCGACAGTTGCTCGTACACAGCAAGTCGAAATCCGTCCTGCACTCGCAATCCTTTGTAACGGATGTTAGAGCCTGGAAGAGTGAATGCAACTGCCCTCGCCTTGTTGTGCAGTGCAGCAGCCTTGTAAGGATCGACAAACGGATTATGTGGCGTAGAAAGTCCGTTGTAATCCTGCATATCAAAGGCCATGAAGCTCGTCTTCACGTAGCCGACCTGCGTCGACGGGAAGGATTGATCGAGGCAATCAGAATACGCGCTGCCGTCAGATGCAATCACCATCGCTGGCAACTGCTCACATTCAGGTGCTTGCTGATATAACTTCGCGATCGACTCTGCTACCTCAGCGCCAGGCTTGCGCAAATACTCACATGAATCGAGAAAAGCTTCAACATCCTTATTGCGAATGATGTCGATATGCCCACGCTTACTAGCCTGCTGACCTTCGTATGGCATCGCCTGCCCCTCAAACTGTAGTGTTGTGAGCCAGATTCGGACTCGCAGATGGGGCCGGCGTGGCAGTTAGTGCCATCAATTGCGCCTTCAACTCGGCGGGTGTGAATCGATCGATCTGCACTGGAACAACGAAAGGTGACGAAAGCGTCTTTATGCGTGCAAAGCCAACATCTTGGGCCGTTTTCAGTGATGCCGAGAAATCAGCAAAATCATAGAATTTTCCCAACGCCTTAAGCTCGTCATCGTTGTTCAGGTGCGTGACAAACCAATTCTCAGTATTGGCCAAGATGTTGGGATGAATCGATGATGGCTCTTGGGTCGCATATACGAATGCAATTTTTGCCTTCGCTCCTTCCTTGGCAATCCGGGGCCACGTTGTCGTGAGTTCCTCCTTCTTGCCAATGAGGTTATGCGCCTCTTCGACGTATATCACGATGTTTTGCGGTGTTTTCCCTGAGTTATAGATACGGAAGGATGTATCAAATATTTGTTGAGCGATTCGCTTTGAGAGAACAGTCCGCACCTCCACAGGCCCAGCAGAGAGATCAAGAATAACAATCTTGCCAGCCCAAAGATGATTCACAACCTCTTGCACTACATCACCCTGACGCTTGGGTGAATGGTATTCCTTGCATGGCACAAGTGCGCGAAAACCACGAATTGAAGTCTTTGTGGCGTTTTCACGTGCAAGCACGTTCAGGTACGACTCCATCATAGGATCAACCCATGAATTTCCAGATGAGTTAGTAAAGCCTTTTGTGGCTTGACCATTCTGCTTTTGTTGTTCGCGCAATTCGTAATTGAGCCGTCGAACAGACTCAAACCACTCGACCGCATCTTTTATCGGTATTGAAACCATGCCCCCACTGCCAGCCTTAGCTGGCGTAGGCCCACCGGCACCAGTCACGGCCTGCATCACCGTCGCATTAGCCGGGAATCTGACAGAAAGGCCGGTCGGTGCAGGAAACCCGGCAGCGTGCAAGATTGATTGAAAGACTGCCACGCGTTGTTGCCAACGCTTGTGATTAGACATGTCCGTCTGATCTGGCTCCTCGAGTCCCGAATCCAAGAACTGTTGCAGATCGGTTTGATTGCGAAATGGATCGTTCGCAAGAAGCTTGGATATGAGATTCAATGCCTCAGAGGGTTGCTCGTAGAAATTCGTGCGCAGATCCAAGAAACCTGGGGTATCTATCGCGCGATATCTCACACAATCATCGTCAAATACTGAAGCGATCGAGCTTCCATCATCCTGATGGTTGGCATTTGAATATTCACCATTAAGGTCAAAAATAATTTGGCCAATTTTGATCCCATCACGCTTTCCGGCCATAGCAACCGAGGCTACCGTAGTCTTCACAGTATTTGACTTGCCTGTTCGAGTCATTCCAAGAACGGCCGTACGTCGTGCTAAGAAGTCCGACGGCTGGATTAGCACCGGTACTTTGGGCTCGTCTTTTCCACGGTGAAGTCGGGAGGTAGAGGTGTAGCGTACGGTCCCAATCGGGATAGGGCTAGGAGCCGATTTGAAGCCAGCCGCAAGTGCGTCAGCCAACATAGTCTTCTGGCGATCGGCATTAATGTGATTCACGATCCTTTCAAGCGCATTCGCACGCGGCTTGTAGACACGCAGTCGCGTGGAAGCAAAGTAGTTTTCTACGTCGCTTCCCAATTTAATGTGACCATCATCATCCAAAAAGAACGTGCCAAGAATTCGACAATCCAGCCCCCCGTATTGCAGCTCGCTTTGAGTCAAGGGGTCAAATCCATCGGCCTCCGTGGCAGGAAAGCGCTCGTGTACTTCACGGCGTTGGTTGTGTTCAATGCGAGTCTGAATCATCTCGCCATCAGAGGGTAAACGTGCCGGTCCAATCACTCGCAAAAGTACCAGTTCATTATCGAACTGGTTGACATTCGTAGGACTCTGCGGATTCAGCGCAGTTGCCACTAGAAAACTATTGTGAGGAATGCCTGCGACCCTAGCCTTCCAGTTGTCATTGGTCAGCACTGTTGCCGTCTGGAAATCGATTCCATAGACATACCCAACATGATTCGTCTCGAAGTCGCCCAACAGAGGCATGAGTTTGTTGGGAAGTACTGCATTCAAGAACAGGTCGGACATCACTCACTCCTCAAAAACTCTGGAACCTTAAAAAACAATCCGCTCAGCAGCCGATGAAGAAATCGTCCCGCCACGCGTCAGCGTGGGCTTGTTTGGAATTTTCACATTGGCATGTATAAGAATTTCACTCGCTTTCGGCCTAGCAGTATGCGTTGAATAGATCAACGAAAACTCCGTCGTTTCCATTCCACGATATAGCTGTCGAATCTCAGGACAGTTGTCATATGTAATCAGAAGCGGCAACTTCGTATTAGCTGCAAAGTGGGCGATCGTTTCGTGATCACCGTGCTGATAGTGATTTCGATAAAGTTGACTGCCCTTGATGTAATAGGGTGGATCCAGGTATGCAAGACACTTTTCTGGAAGTCCGGGCCCCACAGTCATAAGCAACTCAAGGGCATCCATTCCTGTAACGGTAATCTGGGACTTCCGATTTGAGATTGCCCGAATTCGAGCCACCAAGTCCTCTTGTCGAAAGCGAGCGTCAAGCTTGTAATCACCCGCCTGGGCCTTCCCGCCAATAACGCCACCACGCAGAATCCCTGAACGACTCGTCCGATTCAAGAAAAATCCTGCGAATCCAAGCTCGAGGGTTGTGCACCGTCCTGGCTCATCCAAGCGCGCGATCATCTCGGCGCGTGATTCCATGGTCACCGGCGTATCCCAAACCAACTGCTCGAACGCCTGCGCGTTGTGCACAACAGATTGCCAGAAGGCATAGATGACCGGGTCTGCATCGTTGATGACGATGTGACTTACATGGTCCTTCAAGAGAAGGAACAAAGCCGCGCCTGCTCCTCCGGCATAAGGCTCGATGTACCAGCCTCCGGTTAATCCGTTTTCTTGGAGAACATCTGCGAGCCAAGGGCCCAGTCGCCCCTTTCCTCCTGGATAGCGTAAAGGACTTGCATAGTGAGGACCGTGAGCTCTTGTGAGTTGATTTGAAGTGCGTGTCATCTCTGCACCCTCGATCCATCCGCAACGACTTCGCTGCCAACATGACCAAAAAGGCTGATCAGATCAGTGAACTTTTTGGTGAGATTTGAATTTAAGCAAGCATATGGCCTATTTTTCTGAAAAATAACGTTCAAAGCGTGCATGATGCAAATCATATTTGAAATGATAACAAGAAAAGCTTTCCAAGCCGACAAAGAAAATGCCACGAGCAGCCGAGCTTGGCTACTGGGGGTTTGCATCATTTGAAGGTCTGCGACTGTAGGGTGTACCAACGTTGCAGCTCGGTGAGTATTAGCGTAGTCTGGGCAGCATCCTTGCTCAACTGCTCGCAACTCACATCTCCCGCATCTTCTTGGGTAGCAGATAGAGGGTCGGAGCGGGCTGGAGCAGCTCTGGCGGGAGCTTCGGAAACGGGGGGCAGGCACCCACCACCGGTTGCGGGGAGGTTGCACACCCCGCCAGTGCGACTGTCAGGCTGGCGATCAGCCAGAAACTTTGACTTTTTTGCGTATTCATTTGAGATTTCCTGATTGATTTGACTTTGAGATTGCTGTACATCAGCGGCTCGCTGCTCTTGCTTGGCCACGACCAACGCCACGCGTAACTTCTCGGCATTCCACTCCCGTTGAATCCGTGACTCTCCGATCTGAACTCCGCAGATGAATACCATCAGCAGCACGAGACCGCCCATCAGGTAATTCCAATTGGCGTAGATGAATCTGGAAACCCAGCTCATGGCGCACCTCCGTCCAGAGCTTGCAGCTTGTGCTGGTTCATGAGACTGATCACCTTGTCGGCATAGCCTGGATCAGTGGCATACCCGGCCTTGGCCAGTGCTTGCGCAAATGCCTCTGCCCTCAGGCATTGGAAACAATGCTGATAGCGTGGGTTTTGCTTGAGGAAGGCAGCGTGGTCATCAATGCTTTCTTGCCAGCTGGCGTACTTGCGCCACTTGGCAGGAACCACAACCCACTTGCCACGGATGAATTCCTTTGTCTGCAGGATTAAGGTCTCGCCCCGCCAGCGGCTGTCGGCTTTGATGCCAAAGAGGTTCTTGCCCACCTTGGCCAGACCCGACTCACCCCAGCCGGACTCCAATGCCGCCTGAGCAATCGTGATGCTGGCGAACACACCCGTGCGCTTGGCAGTAGCCTGCGCGGAAGATCCGATCATTGCGATGAACTCAATCGGCTTCATAGCAGCTCCTTCAC
>JACCDV011152961.1_pt1 | contig 11462 bp, 10 predicted proteins | sample 7446131 | NCBI WGS metagenome assembly JACCDV01 (sample SAMN15323448, study PRJNA562643) | freshwater metagenome | isolation source: river surface water | place: USA:Blue River Watershed | collected 2017-08-17
AACTTGGTCCCTGTCCGTCTGTGAGCTTGGTTTTCACAGGTTCCGGCTTAGGGGAAGAAAGTCGGATACGGCCAAGGGCCAAATCCCAGGTTTAGAACAGTCCGGGGATCACCTCCTCGACCTGATTTGCGAAGGATTCCTCGTTCTTGGCTAGGTACTCAGACCAAGCCTCGGCATCCCAGATCTCGGCTCGTGAACCTACGCCGATGATTACCAACTCTTTGCTTAGTCCTGCGTACTGACGCAGTAGTGCAGGCAGCGATACGCGCCCCTGCTTGTCAACAGTTTCGTCCGATGCACCCGAGAGCATCACGCGCATGTAGTCGCGAGCATCCTTCACCGAAGCCGGTGCCTGGCGAAGTTTTTCCATGATCGAAGCGAACTCTTTGGCTGGGAAAACGTAAAGGCAGCGCTCCTGGCCGCGGGTGATAACAACGCCGTCAGATAGCTCATCTCTGAACTTAGCTGGGAGGAAAAGACGGCCCTTGTCATCAAGCTTCGGGGTATGGGTACCTAGCAGCATTGCTCTTTCCCCTTCCCAAGCTTTACTCCACTTTACTCCACTTTCCTCCACAAATGGGATATTTCTTGCCGTTTTTCTCCACTTTTCATCACATTTGGATAAAGAAAAACCCCGACCATTGGTCGGGGTTTCTTAGAAGTTTCTCGCTACTCGCCGTTGAAACGTTGATTCCAGCGATCTTCGAAGTAGTTTCCGCCCTGTGACTGCTTGATTTCAGGCAACTGCGGAAGGGTAAAGTTTGCGCTCGCGATGGCAAGACCAATGACCATCACAGCGAATGCTGCAACGCCAAAGAATGCGACCTGCAGCATCACCGCAAAGACCAGCATTCCAATTCCCACAAGGGTGAGGAGAACCCCACCGACTAGCTTGCCGGAGGACTTATTGGCAGAGTCGACTGCAGAAACCTTGCTGGCGAACTGCGGATCCTCGCGCAGGTTGCGCTCCATCTCCTCAAGCAGTCGCTGCTCGCGCTCAGAAAGTGCCATGGCTTACTCCCAATCTCTCCTCATTGTAAACAGCGAAATCGGGTTAGGCTATCCCGCGTGCCTCAAGATTTGCTGCTAACTCTGGTCCAGGAAAAGCTCGACCAGTTCTGTGACGCTAAGCGAGGCGAGCTTCGCGAGATCTCCCCCGAGATCGAAGTAATCATGGACTTCACCCAGTCCTTGCTAAAAGGCGGCAAGCGATTTAGAGCACTCTTTGCATATTGGGCTTGGCGGGGGTATGAAACCGGCGGCCAGCAGATAACGATTGATAGCCCGATTGTTGGAATTGCCAGTGCATTGGAGATGTTCCACGCTGCAGCCTTAGTTCACGATGATTTGCTTGACCAAAGCGACACCAGGCGCGGCCAGCCTGCAATTCATAAGCGCTTTGAGGCGCTGCACCAGGAAAAAGGTTTCGCCGGTTCCAAAGAGCGCTTTGGTGTAGCGGGTTCGGTGTTGGTCGGCGACATGATGCTGTCCTGGAGCTCGGAACTTTTTGGTGATTCGCTTCTTGCGGCCAATCATCCGATCACGGAAGCCGCCTGCCGAACCGAGTTTGGCAAGATGCGATTTGAGGTAATGGCTGGTCAATACCTCGATGTTCTTGAGGAAAACGCAGCACCAACCAGGAATCGGAGCGAGGCGGTAGAGCGAGCGAATCGCGTAATGCTCTACAAAACTGCGAAGTACTCGCTGGAGGCTCCGCTGCTTATCGGAGCCGCCCTCGGTGGAGCATCGGAGACCCAACGTGTTGGCTTGAGCAAATTTGGTATTCCACTGGGGCTGGCATTTCAGCTTCGGGACGATGTCTTGGGCGTGTTTGGCGACCCCGAGGTGACCGGCAAGCCCGCTGGAGATGATCTTCGCGAGGGCAAGCGAACCGTACTTACCGGCCTAACTCTGGAGAACGTTCCAACCTCCGTCGGCCGTGTCTTTGAGGAACTGCTCACCAGCGGAGAACTGGATGCCGAGCAAATTGAATTTATGCGAAACCTGATCATTGAATCCGGAGCGCTAAACAAGACGGAGAGCTTGATCGCGGAGTACTCCTCACGCGCAATCGATGGCCTCGCGGTGTTGGATGTCAGGGAAGAAGCTCGCCTGGCACTAGCTCAGCTGGCAAATGCAGTAATCAACCGCGCGAAGTAATCAGCCGAGCGCCTGCGCTGCCCTACGAACTGGAGCCTTGTGGCCCTGCAGGAGCGCTGCCATCGGAGTGGTCCCAAGGTTGTCATTCTCGCTATAGAGCCAGTCGATAGCCTCGGACTCGGTGAAGCCCATGTCAATTAAGAGCAGCATGGTGCCGCGGATGCTGGATAGTGGTTCACCATTTTGAATCAGGTGAGCAGGAACTTTAGGCTCTTTGTCCACTCGAACCGCAAACAAGATGTGCTCTTCAATAAGGCGCCGAACCTTCGAGGCCGAGACCCCAAGAGCCTGCGCAACCTCATCGATTGTCAACCAGGAATCAACCCGATCTATCACGCCCTGCTGCTCCTCGCACTCTCAACCAACTGCTCAGCTACCAAAAATGCCAGCTCGAGCGACTGCATGTGATTCAATCTTGGGTCACAAACTGACTCATAGCGCTCTTCGAGCGTGGTTTCGTCAATCATTTCTGAGCCGCCCAAGCACTCAGCAACGTCGTCACCGGTGAGTTCTACGTGGAGACCACCTGGGTGTGTGCCAAGGGCGCGGTGCACCTCGAAGAAGCCCATAACCTCATCCATGACATCGTCAAATCTTCTTGATTTGTACCCGTTCTTGGTAGTGATGCCATTACCGTGCATTGGATCAGTAATCCAAAGTGGGGTTGATCCGGACTCCTTGGCGGCCTCGATCAACTTCGGCAGTTCATCGCGAATCTTGCCGGCCCCCATGCGACTGATCAGGGTTAGTCGCCCTGGCTCTCGCTCGGGATCTAGCTTGTCAATCAGTCGCAATACATCTTCTTTAGTTGAGGTCGGGCCCAGCTTTACGCCGAGTGGATTACGAACTCGGGAGAAGAAATCTACGTGAGCACCATCTAGCTGTCTGGTCCGCTCGCCAATCCAAATAAAGTGGCCGGAGGTGACGTATGGAAGATTGGTGCGTGAGTCGATCCTGGTGAGTGGTCGCTCGTAATCAAATAGCAAGCCCTCGTGGGAGACAAAGAACTCCGTGGCACGCAGTTCGCTGGAATCCACGCCGCAGGCCTGCATAAATTTCATAGCTCGGTCGATGTCGGCCGCTATCGACTCGTATCTCTTGTTCGCTGGATTGTCGGTAAATCCCTTGTTCCAAGCGTGCACCTGGCGAAGGTCTGCAAACCCACCGGTGGTGAATGCGCGAATCAGGTTCAACGTTGATGCGGAGGTGTGGTAGGCCTGCAGCAATCTGGCTGGGTCGTTGGTTCTCGACTCTTCGGTGAATTCGTAGCCATTCACCGCATCACCGCGATAGGCCGGCAAGGTCACATCACCCCGTGTTTCAAAGTCCGATGATCTCGGTTTTGCAAACTGACCGGCCATACGACCCATCTTGATTACCGGGAGCGACGATCCGTACATCAGCACAACAGCCATCTGAAGAACGGTCTTGATGCGATTGCGGATTCGATCCGCAGTTGCATCAGCAAAGGTTTCAGCGCAGTCGCCGCCCTGCAGCAAGAAAGCCTTGCCGCTGGCAGCCTCGGCCAGGCGTGAGCGCAGAGTGTCGACCTCACCGGCAAACACCAGTGGGGGCTGCTTGGCAAGGGTCTCGGTGGTGCTTTTCAGAGCATCACTGGAATACCAGGTTGGCTGCTGCTTCGCCTCAAGTGAGCGGTAGTTGTCCAATCCAAAGTCGTTCATCGCGACCCCTTCCCTATCGAGCCATCCGGTTGCGCACCGTGGAGGCGTAGACATCCTCGTATTGCTGGCCGGAAAGTCTCATGATGTCGTAGACAATCCGGTCGGTGACTGCGCGCAACACCGCGCGCTCACCGTCCATGCCAGCAAAACGAGAGAAGTCGAGAGGGTCACCCATGACCACACCAACTCTTCTAATCTTTGGAATTGTTTGTCCGATGCGCTGAACCTTTTCGGTATCGATCATCGCTACCGGGACTACCGGCACTTTAGCCTGCAACACCATGCGTGCGATGCCGGTTCTACCCCGGTAAAGCTTGCCATCTGGAGACCGGGTGCCCTCTGGGTAGATCCCAAGCAGCAGCCCGCGCTCCAGCACACCAAGTCCTGTATTCAGCGAGTCCTCTGAGGCTTTGCCTCCGCTGCGATCGATTGGCAATTGACCAGTTGCTTTGAAGAACCAGCGAACTACAGCGCCCTTGATGCCCTTGCCGGTGAAGTAGTCGCTCTTCGCAAGAAAAGTCACCGGTCTTGAAACCTTCAGCGGCAAGAAAATTGAATCCGAAAAAGACAGGTGGTTTGAGGCAAGAATTGCCGCACCTGTTTTTGGAACGTGATGCTTTCCCCGGATCCAAGGTCTGAACAAGACGCGAAGAATTGGCCCAAGTACAAAATTCTTCAGAAAGAAGTAGGCCAACGTAAGCTCCAGTCTTTTGCTAAAGCTTACCCAACGGAGTCGCGGGCCAGGTCGGCAGCGCCGATAACTCCAGCCTGGTTAGAGAACTTTGCGGCAACAATTCTGGCCTCGGGCCTAAAACCTCTAGCAGGAAGTTCGCGAAGATAGGCCTGCCTGATCGGCTCAAGGATCAATTCGCCGGCCTCTGACAGTCCCCCGCCAATCACATAGACCTGCGGATCCAGGACTGCAGTAATGGTCCCCATAGCCTGACCGAGATAGCTGCCAGCCTGCACCACTAGTTCGCGAGCGCCGGCATCGCCTTCGAGTAGCGCCTGGTAAACCTGGTGCCCGGTGAGTTCACCGAACTCTGCCTTGAGCTCGCGCAATCTAGCGCCCGCTGGGCCATCACTCGAGGCAAGCTTCTTGGCAGCCTTCAATACCGCAGTGCCAGAGGCATACTGCTCGACGCAACCCTTACGACCGCAACCGCAGAGCTTCCCGTCCTGGATTACCCTCACGTGACCCAGCTCGCCACCAATGCCAAAGCCACCGCGCCTGAGCTTGTAGTCGGCAACAACCGCGCCTCCCACACCGGTTCCGAGAGTGAGCATCACCATGTCCTTGGATCCAGCGCCAGCGCCAAACTTGAACTCCGCCCATCCGGCTGCATTGGCATCGTTCTCAATGAAGACCCCTAGGTCGAGCTTGGCGCTGAGGCGGTCGCGGAAAGGCTCATTTCGCCAGTTCAGATTGGGTGCGTAGAGAATTGTGGACTGCTCGGCGTCGATAAATCCTGCTGCCGCCACGCCCGCTGCTACTACCGGACCCGGTGCAGCTTCCCGGAGCTGCTGGATCAGCTTGACCACAACGTCGATCATCTGATCGGGGTCTTGGGCAGGACTCGGAACACGAAGCTCATGGAGAATTTCACCAACTTCGTTCACCACCGCGCCGGCAATCTTGGTGCCACCGATGTCAATTCCGATTGCTAGCATCCCGACCCCTTCTTCTTCGAAGATTTTAGAGGTTCGCCCGAGTTAGATAACGGAATAGTCAAAATCGAAGACAAAGTCCTGACCTCAAGTAAAAACTCGCTTAGAGTGAGTCCCAATTCCAAGGGAGAAACCATGAATTCATACGATGTTCCGCAGATTGTTGCCTCGGACCCGAAGGAAAACGCCACGGATCTGTTGATGGAGCGCCTAAAGCAGAACCCCAATCACATGCTCTTCTCCCGCCCAAATGCCGACGGTAGCTGGCGAGATGTATCAACCGCTGATTTCTATGAAGAGGTGTGCTCGCTCGCTAAAGGCTTGATTGCGAGCGGAATCAAGCCAGGCAATGCCATTGCCATCATGGCCAAGACTCGCTACGAGTGGACCCAAATCGACTTCGCCATCTGGTTCGCTGGAGCCATATCGGTTCCAATTTATGAATCAAGTGCACCAAACCAGATTGAGTGGATCCTTTCAAACTCTGACTCGGTTGCCCTTTTTGTTGAAAACGATGAACACGTTGAGCGATTCAACCAGGTGAAGGCCGGTGCGCCCAATGTGAAGCAGGTTTGGCGCATCGATGCTCCAGAGTTTTCAGAGCTGCACCGCAAGGGATCGGCCGTGAGCGACGCGGATTTAGAGGTAGCCAGAAAGAATGCCGAAGCCAAGGATCTAGCAACCATCGTCTACACCTCCGGCACCACTGGAAACCCCAAGGGTTGCGAGCTGACGCACAAGTCCTTCGTTGATCACTGCCGCAACGCTGCCGCCGAGCTACCGGAGATTGCGAACGACAAGCAGCACTCGCTGATCTTTTTGCCAATGGCCCACATCCTTGCGCGCTACGTATCAGTGCTATGTGTTTACGCCGGCATTCGAGTCGGACACCTAGGCGATTCGAAGCAGGTTGCCAGCGTGCTGCCGACCTTCAAGCCGACTTTCCTATTGGCCGTGCCAAGAGTTTTTGAGAAGGTTTACAACGGTGCTGAGCTCAAGGCAGAGGCAGCGGGCAAGGGCAAGATTTTCCGCTTGGCTGCCGAAACCGCCATCGATTACTCCCGTGCGCTTGACACCAAGGCTGGCCCAAGCTTTGGCCTCAAGCTCAAGCACGGTCTATTCGACAAGTTGGTTTACTCCAAGCTAAAGGCCGCCATGGGTGGAAACGTGAAGTACGCCATTTCTGGTGGCGCACCACTAGGAGAGCGACTCGGTCACTTCTTCCGAGGCATCGGACTTGTGGTTCTCGAGGGTTATGGTCTAACCGAGACTGCAGCGGCAGCTGTAATCGGCCGTGTCAGCTGGCAGAAGATCGGCAAGGTAGGCCGTGCTCTACCCGGAACTGGAATCAAGATTGCAGAGGATGGCGAGATTTGGCTTCGCGGCTTGAACGTGATGCGAGGTTACTGGCGTAATGAGGCTGCCACTCGCGAGGCATTCGAAGGTGACTGGTTCCGCTCCGGTGACATCGGAGAACTAGACGAAGATGGATTCTTGACCATCACCGGTCGTAAGAAGGAGATCCTGGTTACCGCCGGTGGCAAGAACGTGGCACCGGCTCCGATCGAGGACCCGCTTCGTGCGCATCCGCTGATCGGTCAGGTTGTCGTCATTGGAGATGCCAAGCCGTTCATCTCAGCTCTGGTCTCGCTCGATCCAGAGATGGTTCCGGTTTGGACTCAGAACAACGGAGTGGCCGAGAAGCTGACGCTGGCCCAGGCCGCCAAGCACCCCGCCATCATCGCCGAAGTTCAGCAGGCGGTTGACAAGGTCAATGCGCTGTTCTCAAACGCGGAGCAGATCAAGAAGTTCGAAATCTTGGATGTAGAACTGACCGAGGCCTCTGGTCACCTAACTCCATCACTGAAGATCAAGCGACCTGTAGTGATGAAGGACTTCGCTGCGGCAGTAGAAAAGATCTACGGCTAGGAGTTTGTAAACCAGGATTGCTCTCTGAGGGCGCGAAACGCAAGCTTTCGCTCCTCGGGGAGCAATCTGTCTATGTAAACCTTGCCATCTAAGTGATCGCACTCATGCTGCAAAGCTTGGGCGAGCAATCCAGACCCGGTGATCTCTACCACTGTCCCATCAAGCTGCTGGCCCCTTGCGGTTGCTTCTGGGAATCGTGGGGTTTTATGCCATAGCCCAGGAAGCGAAAGGCACCCCTCTTCAGTGAGCACGCTCTCGCCGGCCACCGATACCAGCTCGGGATTGATTAGGTATCCGATTTGCCCGTGCACGTTATAAGCAAAGACCCGAAGGTCCACACCGATTTGGTTAGCGGCGACTCCGGCACGACCTGGCAAAGCGGTGGTTTCAAGAAGGTCTTCAACCAGCCCCTTAGCCTCTGAAAGGTTTGTCACGGTTCGGCACTGTGAGCGGAGCACTGGGTCTCCAAAGAGTCGAATCTCCCTGACTGCCATAGCTGAATTCCTGGGTTGAGAAGTGCTTACTCAATGACGGCGATTAGATCGCCGCCCTCAACAGGTGTCGGGCCCGAAACCCCAAGTCGAACCACTCGACCGGCAATCGCCGATTGAATGTTGGCCTCCATCTTCATGGCCTCAATAGTGGCGATCGGCTGTCCAATGGTGACTACGTCACCGATAGCAACCTTTGGTGTCACCACACCGGTGAATGGAGCAGCGGCATGACCCGGCTTGGCTGGATCCGCCTTCTCCACGGCAGCAGAGGCAACCTGGATGCTGTGGTCCCTAACGGTAATTGGTCGCAACTGACCGTTGAGTTTCGCCATCACGGTCCTAAAGCCCTTGGAGTCCGGCTCCGAGATTGCCTCAAGCGACACGAACAACTGAAGTCCCTTGCTCAGCTCAACAACGTGCTCCTCTTCGGAGTCAAGCCCGTATAGGTAGTCCAGAGTGTCAACGTTGTCCAGATTGCCGTAGAGGTTTCTGACTCGCTCAAACTCCTTGGTAGGGGCTGGGAACAGCAACCTGTTTAGAGTCCTGCGCACCAAACTAGAGTCTTCAGATAAAAGATTTCGCAGATCCTCGTCCGACACGGGCTTGATACTCACATCCGGGTTGCGTCCTGCCAAAACCTTGGTCCGGAATGGTTCCGGCCAACCTCCTGGCAGATCTCCGAGCTCTCCCGCCATAAACCCAACAACCGAGTCTGGAATGTCGTAGTTCTGAGGGTTCTGCTCGAAATCCAGTGGGTCTGCTCCGACTGCAACCAGGTGCAACGCGAGATCGCCAACCACCTTGGAGGATGGGGTTACCTTTGGAGGTCTTCCCAGAATTCGGTTTGCCTCGGCATACATCTGCTCCACGAGCTCAAACTTCTCCCCCAGGCCAAGTGATATTGCCTGCTGACGAAGGTTGGATAGCTGACCCCCGGGAATCTCATGGGTGTAGACGCGTCCGGTCGGACCTGGCAGCCCGGACTCAAATGGCGCGTAGACCTTACGAACGGCCTCCCAGTATGGCTCAAGGCTCGTGACCGCTTCCAGCGGAATGCCGGTGTCCAGTTCGGTGTCGCTGAGCGCAGCGATTAGTGCGGATGCCGAAGGCTGAGACGTGGTGCCGGCCATAGGTGCTGAGGCAACATCAACAGCGTCCACACCAGCTTCAATAGCGGCTAGCAAGGTTGCGAGTTGACCGCCTGCGGTGTCATGGGTGTGAAGGTGAACCGGGAGATCGAAACGCTCTCGGAGTGCTTTCACAAGAATCGCTGCGGCACGTGGGCGCAGTAGTCCAGCCATGTCCTTGATTGCAAGGATATGCGCTCCAGCGGCGACCATGCGATCCGCAAGGTTTAGGTAGTAGTCCAGGGTGTAGAGCGTTTCATTTGGATCGATCAGATTGCCTGTGTAGCTGATGCCAACCTCGGCCACCGACCCGGTCAGCTCTCGGACCGCTCTAATCGCCGGCTCCATCTGGTCGACATCGTTGAGGGCGTCGAAGATTCGGAAAATGTCCACGCCGGTGGCAGCAGCCTGCTTGATGAAGGCCCGCGTCACTTCCTCTGGATAGGGCGTGTATCCAACGGTGTTTCGACCGCGCAGTAGCATCTGGATACAGACATTTGGAAGTGCACTTCTTAGCTGAGCTAGGCGATCCCATGGATCCTCACCCAAAAAGCGAAGCGCTACATCGTAGGTTGCCCCGCCCCAGGCCTCAACAGAGAGTAGCTGAGGGGTGAGGCGAGCAACATAGGGCGCTACCGCGACCAGGTCCCTGCCTCGAACTCTGGTTGCCAAAAGCGACTGGTGGGCATCTCGGAAAGTGGTGTCGGTGACTGCGACAGTGCTGCGTCTGCGCAACTCCTTTGCAAAACCTTCTGGTCCCAGTTGCTCAAGCAGCTGCTTGGATCCCGCGGGAGCTGGTGTTGATAAATCGATCTTGGGTAACTTGAGCTCAGGGTCAGACTTGTCCCCGCGATCGCCATAGGGCTTATTCACCGTTACCTCAGCTAGCCACTGCAGGACCTTGGTGCCGCGGTCCTGAGATGGCTTACCAGTCATCAACTCTGGACGCTCATCGATAAAGTGCGTCGAGAGATTGCCCGAAGCAAAAGTCTCGTCAGCCAAAACCGCCTGAAGGAAGTTGATGTTGGTTGCAACGCCTCGAATTCTGAACTCAGCGAGGGCTCGTCGAGCTCTGCTAACTGCTGACTCGAAGTCGCGGCCACGAGTAATCAGCTTTACGAGCATTGAATCAAAGTGAGGAGATACCTCAGCTCCGGTCGTGACGGTGCCGCCATCTAGACGAATGCCGGCACCACCGGGTGAACGATACGTGGTGATCATTCCAGTGTCTGGTCTGAAGCCAGCCGCTGGATCCTCAGTCGTAATTCTGCACTGCAGTGCAAAACCGTGAGGTCTGATCTCATCTTGGCTCAATCCAAGGTCAGCAAGGCTTGCGCCTGAGGCGATCTTTAGCTGGGATTGGACCAGATCAACATCGGTTACTTCCTCGGTCACAGTGTGCTCCACCTGGATGCGAGGGTTCATCTCGATAAAAACGTGCTTGCCCGCGTTTGGACCAACCGTGTCGATTAGAAATTCGACAGTGCCGGCGTTTTGGTAGCCAATCTCCTTAGCAAAGGCAACGGCATCGCGAAACAGCTTCTGCCTAAGGTCGTCATCCAAAAGTGGCGCTGGGGCAATCTCTACCACCTTCTGGTTTCTGCGCTGAATCGAGCAGTCGCGCTCGTGCAGGTGAATCACATTGCCGTAGGTGTCGGCCAGGATTTGCACCTCGATGTGCCTTGGGCGCAGCACGGCCTGCTCGAGAAATACCCTCGGGTCACCGAAAGCACTTCCCGCCTCACGCATTGCAGCTTCCAAAGCACCCGGGAGCTCAGACTCAGCTTCAACCTTGCGCATGCCGCGACCACCGCCTCCGGCAACCGCCTTCACAAACAGTGGAAAACCAATCGACCCGGCCTTTGATATGAGCTCCTGGGGGTCGCTTGAAGACTCAGTCGAGGCTAGAACTGGAACTCCGGCCCTGATTGCGGCAGCTTTAGCATTTACCTTGTCACCTGCGAGCTCCAGCACCTCCGGTGTTGGTCCGACAAATGCAATCCCGTTCTCTTTTGCAGCACGGGCCAGGTCCGGGTTTTCTGACAAGAAGCCGTATCCCGGGTAGATGGCGTCCGCACCCGATAGCTTGGCAACACGGATCATCTCAGCAACCGAGAGATATGCGCGCACCGGTGAGCCGTCGCCTGAAATCTCATAAGCCTCGTCGGCCTTGAGTCGATGGACAGAGTTGCGATCCTCATAGGGGTAAACAGCCACCGTCTGAGCGCCAGTTTCATACGCAGCTCTGAACGCGCGGACAGCTATCTCACCACGATTGGCGACCAGGATTTTTTTAAACATTGGGACCTCACTGAAACTACGGCTCAGATAACGCCACGCTGCGTATAAAAAGGTAGCCTAATGCAGTGCATGTTCTTAGCGTGAGCTCTCTAAAAGGTGGA
>JACCDV011245130.1_pt1 | contig 11458 bp, 13 predicted proteins | sample 7446131 | NCBI WGS metagenome assembly JACCDV01 (sample SAMN15323448, study PRJNA562643) | freshwater metagenome | isolation source: river surface water | place: USA:Blue River Watershed | collected 2017-08-17
GCCAAACCGGCTAACACGCTGGCCGTTAGGCTTTGTAAATCCCACCAATACGCCAGCGCCATTTGGCAAAGTGCGGTAAGCAAGGCCAAACTGCCCATCACTTGCACTAGCCGTTTGGAGGCGCGTTGCAGCCCGCTGCGCTGTGGCACTTGCTGAGCTACCTCGCGTCCAATTTGGCCAACGGCGGTGTGCGGGCCAGTGGCGGTGACGCGCGCTCGGCCTTCGCCACTTACAACGACAGTGCTGGCATACAACCGCGCATCGTCGCCGTGGGTGTTGCTTGGCATGTTGCTTACCGGCACTTCGCGTGCCGCCGTGTCGGCGCGCCGCGGGTATTTGTGCGCAGGGGTTGCTTCACCGCTTAACAAAGATTCGTTGACGCTAAGTAAGCCGCTTTGCAGTTCGGCGTCTGCGGCGATGCGATCGCCTTCGCGCAGCAACAACAGGTCACCAACGACCAAGTCGCGGGCGGCGATCCGCTGCGGTTGTTGGTCTCGCAGCACTAACGCACGCGGCGCGGATAAATCGCGCAGCGCTTCCAGTGTGCGCTGGGTTCTGTGCTTTTCGAGCAACGTCATGCCGATGACCAGAACCACAAACCCCAGCAGCAACAGCGCCTCCGCCAAGTCACCTAGCACGAGGTAGATGAGGCCGGTGCCTAACAACAAGAAAAACATCGGCTCCGTGATCACATCCAGTAACAGCCGCATTAGTGATTGCGGCTGGCTTTCCGGCAGCAGGTTTGCCCCAGTGCTGGCCAGACGTTGTGCTGCTTCGCCACTGCTAAGCCCGGCGCTGGCGCTTGGGTCACTCGGTAGAACACCTGTCATTGGCGTAGTCTCCTGCATATGAAGCTATGCCAAAGGCATAAAGGCTAAGTCGCTGAGTGGCCACCGGACGGCGGTTGACGCGCGATGGTTGGCGTTTTGCTAGGCGGCCTTGGCCGATGCGAGCGCAACCAGCGCCATAACTCCCACCACCACAACGGCTTGTTGTACCACGCTAGCCACAGGGCCAGCCCACCAAGTTGCTGCACGGCGGCAGGTGCTTTGGGTGCGGTCTCTGCCGAGGTTTCAGCGGCCGCCATCGGCTGGTGATAGTTGCTAGGTCGCATCATCTGGCAGGCGGCCACGCACCAAGCGGTGGCGGGGGTCACTTGCCAAGGCTGCATCTGCGGTGGCGTTGCAGGTGTTATGGCCGCGGCCAACGAGCCACCAGCCCAGATTCCGGCCAGCGTTAACAGTGGGGTTTGCCAACGATGCAGCAGCTGCCGTTCTAGTGTGCGCCGTTGGTGGTGGCATTGCGCTATCTCGGCTTGGCATTGCGCGATCTGCTGATTTAGGTGTCGTTGCTGGGTGAGCATGGCGCCTCCTTGGTGCAATGGTGCGCAACTGGGGTTGCGGTTTTGGCCGGCGCATCGCGAATGTCACAGCAAGGTAACGGTTCTTCCGCAGGGGGCGCAACGGCGGTCGCAGCGGCCACCGGCGCGACCGCGAATAAGGCCTCTGCGGCTAATGCGCTTAACATCGCAGCATTCACGGCGTCGGCATTCACGGCGTCGACATTGCTCGGTGGTGTCGCCGTGGCGGCGGGGGCGTCGGGTGGAGCCCCGTACCCAGATGCTTTACTGTGGGTGTGCGCACGACCAACACTCGCGGGGAAGCCCAAATATCGGCTGTGATAGCGGATCAGCTTCAGGCACACAAACAGCGCAACCCCTTGCAATAACAACAACACGGACAGGGTTTGCCAAGTGGTTAGTTCTAAAATCAGCAAGGCTTGAGCGGTGAGAAGCAGCACAATCACCCAGCTACTTAACATGATCAATGCCAAAAACAGGCCCAATACCCAAATCATCGTCATGCTTTCGGCGGCGCGTTGGGCTTCTAACGAAAACAACTGCAGCTGCTGTTGCCATTGCTGCCGAGTGAGCTGCACATAGTCACTCAGCGGCTTGGTTTGGCTGTCAGCGGCCACGAGATTTCAGCATCCAGCTCAAAATAAAACCGGAGGCAACCGCCACACCCAATACCGCCATTGGGTTGCGCTGCAGTTGTTGCCCGACATTGTGGCGTAGCCGTTGGCTGGTTGCGGCCAGCTGCTCGCTTTGTTCATCCAACCGTTCAGCACTGTGGCCGGCGGCGCTGGCGAGTTTGTCCACAGTATCGTGCGCTTTAGCGCTGAGCTGATCGATAACGGGGTGCGCAATCGCACTGGCTTGTTCGATGACATGATTGGGTCCCTTGGCCGCAGTGTCCGCGGCGGTATGGCTAGTGTCGGTCGTTGTACGCATGGAAGATCCCTATGCCTGCCAGGTCGCGACAGTGCGGGGCAGGAACGCTAACCATAGCTGTCGGAGGCTTTGTATTCGGTGCGCTACCGCACGGCTAGGCCAGGAAAATTAGCCGCAGCCTGAAAAAACCACCTTGACGTGCCTTTGCTTGGCAAAGTGAGTACACTGCGGTTTTTTCCATTACAGCGCTCGAGCCCTGTCTACCTGATAGTTGCTGTGCTTGTTGGCGTGTTTTAGAGGTTTTTGTCATGATAATCGCCGATATTTTGCAACAATTAGGTAGTGAAGACCCCGTCAGTGACGGCGCAGAGCAGCTGCGTTTTCCTCGAAATGCCTTAGCCGCCGCCAAAGCTCAGTGGCCAGACTTTTGGCCAGCCATCGAACTGTTGATGCAACAAATGACCGCTGGTGATGAGCTGACAGATGAGCAATATCAGCAATTGTTTTTTGGGGTGTTGTTATTGGCCGATGTGGCCGACCTTAGCAAAGCACCGACTTTTTTTAGCTGGATAGACACCGAGGACGGCCTTGGTTCCGACTTAGAGTACACCTTAGGCGATGCGCTGACCGAAGATTTACCAAGCCTTATGTATATCATGGCCGGCGCACAGAGCGCGCCGTTGCTGGCATTGTTACACAGCGAGCAGGCCGGTGAGTTCGTCAAATCAGCAGCCTTGTCGGCATTGTTTGCGCAGCTGGAACAGGCAGAATCTGACAATGCAGAGCTGCAGGTGCAGGCGCGCCGTGAGCAGCTGCAGCAAGTACTACCTGCGATCATTGACCTTGCGGCACAACGGGGCCAGTCGTTTGTGTTGTCGGAAATTGCGATTTGGTGCCTGACCTTTGGTGTTGAATTTGTCAAACCGACGTTTCAAACCTTGTTGCGACAAAACAAGCTGGATTTAATGCACGTCACCAGTCGGCAAATTAACCAATGGCGCAGCGAAAACCTGAGTAAACCTTTGGTATCAGGCTTGGTTCAACCGACATTTGACATCGAAAGCATCAGTCAATGGCTTGCATTCCAATCGGCGAGCGACGCAGAACCGTTTTCCGGCGGCTTCGATGAGTTGCGTAACACGCTGGCGCAAGACGATGCGGCAGACGCTCATCAATTGTGGCAACTTGCCCAGCAAAAAGTGCTCGAGGTGACGGAGCCTATGACGCAGGCGGTGCTCCAACAAACGACGGCCATTGCTCGTGCGAGTAACACAGTGGGCCGCAACGATCCTTGTCCATGCGGCAGCGGCAAAAAGTACAAAAAATGCTGTTTATCGTAATTCCTGGGGCCCAGGCTCTGTCACAAGGGGCGGTGTGGGATGCACGGTGGCGAGGCGATAACGTTGGCCACCTTGATGTTTAGCCTGGTACATCGCGCAGTCCGCTTGCTGGATCAGTTCGGCTAAGTTGTCGCCGTGTACAGGATAAATGGCAATGCCGATGCTTATGGCCAGCTGCAATATGCCATTGTCGATTGGCATTGGTTGATTGATGGCGTCTAATAGCTTGGTGGCCAAGCTGGCCAGATTGCGGTTGTTATTGTAAAGCGGCAATAACAACACAAACTCATCACCGCCATAGCGACACACGGTATCTGTGCTGCGCAACGACGCCCGTAAGCGTCGTGTCAGCTCAACCAACACAAAATCACCCACGTCATGGCCATGCTGGTCATTGATTCGCTTGAAGTGGTCCACGTCTAAAAACATCAAGATCACACTGCTGTGTTGGCGTTTGGCTTGTTTAAATGCTTGCAGGGCTCGGTCTTGAAGTAACAATCGGGTGGGTGTTTGGGTCAAAAAGTCGACTTGGCTTTGTTGGTAGAGCAATTCAAAGGCTTTTTTATCGGCGGTGATCTTTTGGTGCGCCTTGTGTAGCTCTTGGCGGAGCCAGCTATTTTCGGTTTGTAATTGGTCGCGAGTGAGCCAATTGCCATGGCATTGCACTGCCGCTTGGTGATCAAAAAAATTACTCATAGTGGACCCCTTTGACGAGATGGTGCTGGATGTGACTGGCATTCATGTTGCGCCGGCTATGCCCAGCGTAGCGTCATGACAAGGGACAGTCCGTGCGTTATGGCACGGAACCCTGGTGAACGTCCTGTAACACTGGGTGCTGGCCTACATTTAGGCGCAGAGCAAGCTGACTCTGGATTCAGCAATTCGAGAAGGTTTTCATGACGATGGATAATCCACAACCAACGCCACGCGGTCGCGTGTTGGCGGCGACATCGGGGTCAACACCCGGTTTACGGGCGGGATACAACAGTGAAGTTCCGGATCTTAGCAAATGGCGGCAATTTGACCGCGAGCATCAACCGCGAAGTCGCCTTGAAATATGGCAACGTGACACGGCGTTAAGTGCCAAACAATGGTCGTCACGTTGGCGGCTGTGGGCGCAATCGTTTGCGCAGAAACATTGGTAGGGGTCATGCGGTTTGGTGTTGGCTGTTGTCGTCAGCAATCAACCAGTCCGAGGACTGGTTGATTGTGACTGAGTCTTGTTGCTAACGATAGGTAGAAAAATGCCGGTGACGTGGGAATGGGGACGAGCTCATTGATTCAATCCTTGAATCCGTCACCAGCAGAAACCTCAATGCGTATACCGATTAAGCGTGGACTTCAATTTGGTTACTGACTTTCCAAACCCCGGGCGAATCCCATACTGCGCGCGACACCAGATCTCGCTCGGCTAAGCTGTTCACGGTGCCAGTTAGCGTGACTTCGTGTTCGTGAATATCAATACCAATGCCTTTTGCTTCTTTGGTGGCTCGCCGTTGCAGCACGGCTTCGATGTCGGTTTTTAACACAGTGCCGCTAAGCGTGGACTTGAGTGACAGTTGATTGTGAACGCCCATCACTCCGGTTAAATAGCGGATCGACGATTCGGCAAGTCGACGTTGGTAATCGGCGGCTACTTTGCCACTGAGCGTAACCCAGCCATGTTCGACCATCACTTTGATAGCATTGGTCGGAATAAACACGTTCCAATCCAACACGTTTTTCACAGCGTGAGCCACTTCGCTATCGGTAACAATTGGGGTGCCGCGAAACATCACTTGCATCTCCACGGCAAGGGCTTTGACACTGTTGACGCGCTGGGCCGCTTGCTCGGCGTGCCATTTCTCGGCGTAACTATCGACGTGACCTGTCAGTGTCACCACCCCTTGTCGTACTTCAACACCAATATGGGTGGCGTTTACCATCGGTGCTAACCGCAGTTCTTCTTGTACGTCGGCTTGAATTTGGGCATCTGTTTTTAACATGATTCGTTCCTTTTAATGACTGAAATGCGCTGGGCATTGGTTGCCTCAGATGGGCCATCGGCGGCAAACTGCGCTGCGGTAGGGGGTCTATCCAAGGTGCCCCTTAGTTTTAACGCTTTTGTTTGGCGAGTTCTGTTCGTTAATCCACATAGCGGCTGTCTGTTTCAACGGTACTTGATAGGTAGCCAGCAGCCCCGACAGCGCGGGCAATACGGGACTAAAAATCAGCAAAAAGATCAGCAACAGCACAAGGCCGAGGACAAGCCAGCGGTGCAGTCTGCGCGGCGTTGTCATGATCTAGGTCGCATAATGCATTTGGACATAATGTAGCCAACGCGGGTCCGCTTCATCAGGCCAGTGCAACTTGTCAAAGCCGGGGTCCTCGTCCAGCAGGTGACGTTCGATTTCTAACAGCAGCACTTTCGAGCGAGCCATGTAGGTCAGTGCTTTAAACGGAATGGCATAAAAGCGCTCACGTAAGCATAAAAACCGGCATGTGACGAGCACCCCATACACGATGGTGCCGTTTTGCAAGTCGATCACATAGTCAGTCAGCATGCCCAATTCGTCGCCGTGGTGGTTGATCACTAAACAATCGCTAATCAGCGATGCTCGTGTCCATTGACTATTTTGCTCGGAATGGTGAATCGCAGGGTCCGTTGTGTGGTGCTTTAGGATGTTGATCATGAGCAGTTGCCTCGGTTGTTGCAGGTGTTGTCACCATGGCCTAACAGCATTTGCAGATCTGTGCGTTGCACCACGCAGCCGACTATGCGGGCGTGGTTACCATTGCAGTACTTCGTGCGGATAGGGAATGGCTACGGCAAGACCTTTCCCTTGCAACGTTGTTTGCAGGCGCTCCAGCGCTTGCATCTCGCCGTGGACTAAAAAATAGCGACAGCGGGGTTGGGCCGCCTGCGCCCAACGCACTAAATCGGTTTGCCCGGCATGGGCGGAAAAGCCACCCAGTGTATGCAGCTGTGCTTTTACTGGGATGTCATCACCGTGGATCCGCACTGTACTTGCGCCATCGATCAGTCGCCGGCCTAAAGTGCCTTGGGCTTGAAAACCAACAAACACCACATGATGACGATCATTGGCTAAGCAGTGGCGGAAATGGTGCAGAATGCGCCCACCGTTGCACATTCCACTGCCAGCGATCACGATAGCCCCATCCACGATCCGATTGATAGCGATAGAGTCTGCCGAGGTTCGAGTCAGGCTCAAAATAGGCAGTAATTTCTCAAAATCGGCCGACATAACTTTGCTGATTTTGGCCAAATCACGTTGGTTCAGCGTGGCAAAAAAATGCGAATAAATCGATACCACATCAATAGCCATGGGGCTGTCGAGAAAGATCATGCGTTGGGGCAGCAGGCCTTGAAAGTACAGCATGGCCAAAAAATAAATGACCTCCTGCGAGCGACCGAGGGCGAATGCTGGGATGTACACATTGCCGCCGCCTTTGGCGGCGTCGGCTAAAATGCGGCTAAACTCGGCGACGGTATCGGCCGCAGTTTTGTGATCTCGGTCGCCATAGGTGCCTTCCATCACCACAATATCGGCGTCTACAGGTAGCACCGCGTGGTTCATCAACGCGCTTTGTGGATTCCCAATATCGCCCGAAAACACCAACACACAACGCTGTGCTTGGCGCTGCAATACCAAGCGAATAATGGCAGAACCTAAAATATGCCCCGCGTCTTGTAAGCTAAAACTCAAGCCTTCGACCAGCACGATGTTGCTTTCATAAGCGAGCGCGCGTACTAATAAACTGGTCTGCTCCACATCGGTTAAATCCATGACGGGCTGCAGTGCCTTGCTGTTGCTGCGGTGACGATTTTCGCGTTCCACATCGGCAAGATACAGGCCGACCGAGTCTTTGAGCAGCACAGGCAATAACTCGGCAGTTTGGGCGGTGCAATAAATCACACCATCAAAGCCTTGTCGCACTAACAAGGGTAATAAGCCACTGTGATCGATATGTACGTGGCTTAAAATCACGATATCGATGCTGCTTGGATTAAAGCAGAATGTAAAATCAGCTAAGCTGCGCAGCTGATCGCCTCCTTGCGGCATGCCACAATCCAGAAGGATCCGCAGACCGGCGAACTCGAACAAGTGGCACGACCCTGTCACTTGTTGGCAGGCGCCGATAAAGGTGAGTTTGGCATCAAATCTGGTCATGATCAGTACCAACTATTCCAAAGTGGGATCTCATACCCAGGTTTTTGGTAGCGTGTTTCTTTATGGGCAGCTGCTTTTAATAACACGTTATCCATCAAATGACTGACCAAGGCTTTGTCCAACGCCGCGAGGATCTGGCCATCGCTGCCTAAAATATTACGATGCCTGCAGAAACTAATCCTCGGCTCGGTGCACACGTCCGCCCCGATGTATTGTAATAAGTGGATCAAATCATCGCGGGAACGCTCGGTATGGTGCATGTGTTCGACAAAGGAAATCACAGCTACGGGCTTTTGATACCAATAGTTGCTGCCGCGTGGCATCGAGGTGTGGTCGATGATGTTCTTCAAATAACAGCTAATGGTGTCATTGTGCGATGGGCTGGCGATGACCACGGCGTCGGCCTTGTTGATGAGCTGCTCAAGTAACTCTGCTTGTGGACACTTGCGGTAGTCTTTGTCATTACTAAAAATTGGCAGCTGCAAAGCGGCGCAGGCAATAAAATTCACTTTGTCGCGATAACTGGCCGCGATTTGGGTCAATAAATGACTGCTAAAACAGTCTTCATCGGGGCTACCACCCAATAAAAAGACATTAAATTTGTTCATAACAGCTCCTTGTGATGGGGCGCTCACCACGATGTCAGCGCGATATACAAGCAGTGTATGACTCAAGCGGATGTAAGTCTGTGCGCCATCCCACGTAAGGCACCAACAAGGTGCAACCCCAGGCTTACAACCGGACGGCAGGTGTAGGCATCAAGCGGTCGATTTCGTCTTTGACCACTTGATAGCACTCACAACTTAATGACTCGAGTTTTTTCCGATCTAAGACATGAATATGGCCGCGGTGGTATTCAATAATGCCTAGTTTTTGTAGTTTACCGGCGGCTTCAGTGACCCCTTCACGCCGAACGCCAAGCATGTTGGCGATGAGTTCTTGGGTCATGATCAAGTCCATGCCTTGTAAACGGTCAAGCGAAAGCAGCAGCCAGCGGCACAGTTGCTGCTCAATGGTGTGATGGCGATTGCACACGGCGGTTTGCGACATTTGGGTAAACAAGGCTTGGCTATAACGCATCAGGGTGGCCATCAACGAGCCGTGCAAATTGAATTCGGTTTTCATCCGAGAACCCAATAAGCGGTAGGCACCCCCTTCGCTTTGCACCACAGCACGGCTATTGGTGCTGCCGCCGCCGAGAAACAACGCGATGCCTAACATCCCATCACGACCGACCACGGAGATCTCGGCCGACGCACCGTTTCGCATCACATAGAGTAAGGAAATAATGGCGGTCGATGGAAAATAGACGTAACGCAGTTGGTCGCCAGCTTCGTACAACACTTGGCCCAGTTGCAAATGCACACGTTCTAAAAAGGGGGAGATACGCTCCAGATCTGAGCGGGGTAACAACGCGAGAATTCGATTGGTCTTAATCTTATCCATGGTGCTTCCTTTAGTTCCTCAAAACACACTACATGGATTTCATCATGGTGTGTGTGCGCTAGCGCACATAACCATAAAAGACCCTCGCGTTAGGTGTTATCCCACATAAACGCAAGGGGCGTCTATAGCTGCGGTAGACAATTTCGTCGCTGCGGCCTGTTATGTGAGCTGCCCCACAGACAGCACCTTGCGGGTTTGCTAACACTGAAGCGACCTAGACAACGCGAGGTGATTATGAACAAATGGATGATCGTCATAGCGTTTGCGTCACTGCCAGTGCAGGCGCAAACCGATGAATTCGATAACGACGAGTGGGGGATCCGGGGTCAGTATCAGCAGATGTTTGATCGCAAAACCGTCCAAACGGTGCAAGGGCAGATATTAACCATTGAACCCTTTAGCCCTGGCAATCGGATGTGCAATGGCCTGCATATCAAATTACGGACTGCTGCCAAGCCGTTAGTCGTGCATCTTGGACCTCAGTGGTATATTGAGGATCAAAAAATCGCATTGCATTACGGTATGCAAGTCAGGGCGACGGGGTCGATGATCCAGTTTCAGCAAGCCCCTGCCATGATCGCCATCGAGATCAGTACCGAACATGGTATTTTGAAATTGCGTTCAGCCGATGGCATTCCGTATTGGTCCAGTCGCATGTCTCTGCAAGAACCTTTGCCAGATTATCCGCCGCAAGAAGCCACGATGCGGCTTGAACAAAGCCATCCAACTGGGAAAGTGACCTGTGGCAAGCCTTAAATGACCGCAGCCAGCGCGACAGAACCTGTCAGCAGGGACTGTCGCGGATTCTGGTTTAATAACGGGAGTTACCATAACGGTAAACAACGCCAAGCGATAGCAGATTAAAATCGCCCTGTTTGCCCCACAGATCGCCCAAGCGATAACGCTCCATCTCTAATCGCAGCAACCAAGCGGGTGTCATCGTATATTCCAAGCCGGCGCCATATTTGTAATTCATATCGTGTTTGTTTTGTACATCATCGGCGCTTGCTACAGATGATGTGGCATACAGCCGAGTATTGGTCTCGTTGTAGGTTGTGCCAAGTCTTGCGGTGAGTGCAAGATGCGAGGTCATTGCATATCGCCCGATGACATCCAGATGGATGCCTTGCGCTTTGAGATAACCTGTCAATAACTGTGCTGTAGTTTCGCTATCGCCTGCTGCAAGTTGCCCGTCAAAGCGCACCACTCCCAAGCGGAAGTAGCCTAGCTCTAGCGCCACTGAATCATTCAAACTGGCTCCCACCAGCAGCTTAAATCCAGTGTCTTCTTTGTGGTGTTCGATGGATTCCAAGCGCCCGCCTTGCTGCTCAATCACATCGGCTAACGCTTGGGTATTGAGTGTCAGCCGTGATTCACCAACACTGGCCCCGCCATACCATTGCATCGCATCGATATCAAAAGCATGGTTTTGACTTAACGCCGAATGGCTCAACAAAGCCAATGGGCTGATACAGGCATACAGCAGCCAAGGTGCGTTGATGAGATGTTTGGATACCGATGACTTACTGGCAAAAGTTCTGCGAACCATAGAGTTCTCCTTAGAGAATGTGGACTGGCGCGGTGGATCCGAACCAGACAAGGGATGAAGCCCATTGAGCCTGTCTGAGGTTTGATGACAATTCTGTGCGTTACAACACAAAACCAGCTGCGCGCTGTTTGCCCACCGACCATTCATCTGCAAAAGCGCGTTAGCGCACGGACAACAACAGCAAATGACACCACGCTTAGGTCTTGTCAGTTGCAATGGTGCAAGTGACCAACCTGAGGTTGTTATGTCAAAACGTTCAAATCACACCACTGAAGTCCATGCGTTACCTTCCAATGTCTGCATCTTGCCCAATGCGATCGCTAGCAGCATACCCACGGCGCCGAACACGTTACCGATGGTACGTGCGGAACCACCTAGTTACGCCAGCAAAACCAGCTCCAATCTAAAAGCATTGCGTTTCAAACCCAGCGACGCGTTTCATGGACGTTGGAAAAACTATGTCAAAAAAGCCAAGCAGCTATGGAGCAAGTTAAGTGAGGTTGAGCTACTGAAAACCGCAGGAGGAGAAGCCGAGCTTACGGACTTGGTGCAGCTGCGTTACGGGTTGTCGTACCCCGCGGCCGCGCAACAAGTGAAATTGTTCATCGAACAGTGCAATCACTAAGTGATGCCGGATCAACGTCGCGTTCTTGCCCTGGTGGGGGCAAGAACCTGTTTCATTCTAAGGAGTGTGTGATGCGCAATTATTCTCGCCATA
>JACCDV010480143.1_pt1 | contig 11454 bp, 12 predicted proteins | sample 7446131 | NCBI WGS metagenome assembly JACCDV01 (sample SAMN15323448, study PRJNA562643) | freshwater metagenome | isolation source: river surface water | place: USA:Blue River Watershed | collected 2017-08-17
AACAGATTTCATCTTCGGAGTTTCAAACCGACAAAAATCATCTGGCCTTCGATTCTCTCCCGAAGATGGTTACGCCTTTTCCCACCTGTTTGCCTTGGGCCTTTACTCCTATGAAAACGGAATCCCCGCCACCATCAAAGCAATTCAGGATGAGTTGAAAGAGGGCGCTACAGATAAACCAAAGCTGGAACTGCCACCGAGCGATTAAGAGCTTGAACCATTTCTGGGGGATCGAGAGCTACCGAGCTTGGGCTAGCTTCTATTCACTATTGATGCGAAGCTTGGCGAATGGAAGTTACGGAGAGTTACCGAGTATTCCTTCAGCCTGGACTGGCTGACAGTCAGAATCTCTCCGAAACCCTAATTACATCAAAACAAGTGCTTGAAGTTCTCAAAACTAAGGGAGTGAAGGAAGCTATAGCTGAAGTTCATAAGTTTGGCGCATCGAGTCACACTGTTCAAAGATCAATTTTGGCTCAGATGGAATCTCTTGGATTCGTTAGTGAAAAGAAAGGTCTTTTTGCTTCTTACAAAGTCTCGGGAATTCGACCCGATTATTTCAAATCACTTGCAGGTGGGGGAATCCTGTTCGAAGTTGAGCGAGGTAAGACGATCGCGAATAATATGGATCTACTTGATGTCTGGAAAACACACTTGTGTGCAGAGGCGAAGCACCTTTTCTTGATGGTACCCAACATTAGAGTTAATGAAAAAGGTGGCGAGCAGAAGATATTCAACACGGTTGAGAATCGAATCGAAACCTTCTTTTTGGATGAAAGTAAACCCATAGATGTCGATTCAGTTCACATTTTTGGATATTGACACTGACCATGTATGAAGAAGTTTTGCCTGTATTTTTCCAAGAGACCTAATACCCTTCATCCATGCTCGCATACCTAGCCACCAAGGATCAATTCCTTTTGGATGCCCCCTCTATCGAGGACAAGGTTAAGGACGAGGTAAAGCGCAAACTTGGGCATCGAGTTGGCGACGCAGAGTACGCATCCTGGAGAAATTCACTAGGAAACGCCATGTATCACGCAATGAACACCCCTGAGATTCCAGGTGATGCCGGGGTTGCAATTGAATATCGAGTGAATGGCAGAGCCTTCCGTATCGATTTCATGCTGTCTGGAAAGAATTCAGCAGGGGATGAATCACTCGTAATCATTGAGCTAAAGCAATGGACAGATATCGAGTATTCAGATCTAAACGAACACGTTCGCACCTTTCTTGGTGGCGGGCTTAGAGATACACCGCATCCCTCTTATCAAGCCTGGAGCTATTTGAGTCATCTGAAAATGTACAACGAGTACATATATGACTCAGGTGTGTCAGTGAATGCCTGTGCCTATTTGCATAACTGTGAAGTTTCAACCGTGATTAACTCATCGCGATATGAAGAAAAGTTGAAAGAGGTACCTGTTTTTATCAAGGGCGAACGAGATCAACTACGTTCTATGGTTAGTGCAAACATTTCTGAGGGAACTGGGACAGATCTACTTGAACGCATTGACGCGGCGGTAATTCGACCATCTCAACAGCTAGCGGATTCTGTTGGCTCAATGCTTAAAGGTCATGATGAGTTTGTATTGTTAGATGAGCAAAAGACGGTGCTTGAAAAAATAGTTAATGCAGCAAATGAATCCTTATCTGGGCAAAAACGAGTTCTCATCATCAATGGCGGTCCGGGTACTGGTAAGTCAGTAATCTCAATTAATGCTTTGGCTCGACTAACAAGTCAGCGATTGAACGTGAAGTATGTGACTCCTAACGCCGCACCTCGTGCCGTATTTGAGGCAAAGTTGAAAAAGATTTTTGGTAAGGCTGATATTCGCAGCCTGTTTAGCGGTTCTGGTTCATTTACCGAAACTGAGAGTTCTAGTTTCGACACTTTAATTGTTGATGAGGCCCATCGCCTAAAGATGAAGTCAGGTATGTTCAAAAACTTGGGGGAGAACCAAGTTAAGGAGATCATTGATACTGCAAAGACATCAGTTTTCTTCATTGATGAGGCACAGAAGGTGACTTGGTCCGATGTAGGCGAGATATCGATGATTGAGGAGCAGGCTAACTTGGCTGGAGCTTTGGTTGAGCGCTTAGAGTTAACATCACAATTTCGTTGTAGCGGGTCTGATGATTACATGGCTTGGCTTGATGAAACGTTGGGCGTTGGGCCAGGATCAACTCATTACTTCTCTCCAGAAAAGTTTGATTTCCAAATTTTCGATAATCCAGTGGAAATGCACAATAAGATTAAAGAGAAGAACAAGATCAATAATAAGAGTCGAGTCGTTGCTGGTTATTGTTGGGATTGGATCAGTCAAAAGCGTCCAGAGTTGAAGGACATCACAATTGACGAGTTTGGATATAAAGCAACTTGGAACCTCACTTCGGATGGAAGCGAATGGATTATTAGCCCTAAATCCGTTGAAGAAGTCGGGTGCATTCATACATGCCAAGGGCTTGAGGTTGATTATGTTGGTGTGATTGTCGGTCGTGACCTAGTGGCGATCGATGGCGTTCTGAAGACTGATCCTTCTGCTCGAGCAAAGACAGATGCTTCGCTGAAGGGGTACAAAAAAGAGTTGAAGGAAGATCCCATTAGCGCCGAGCTAAAGGCGGATGAGTTGATTAGAAATACATATAGGACTTTAATGAGCAGAGGCATGAAAGGTTGTTACGTCTATTTTGTAGATGAGGCGACTGCAGATTACTTCAAGAGGAAACTTCCAAAATAGGGGACGCAATGAACGAGATCCAACATCTAGCAGCAGAGATTAAGAAGTTTGCCGATGCCCGCGATTGGGAGCAGTTTCATACACCTAAGAATCTGTCTATGGCTGTCGCTGGCGAAGCCGGCGAATTAGTTGCAGAGTTTCAGTGGCTAACTGCTGAACAATCAATGCGTTCAAATATGTCGGCAGATAAGCTCAAAGATGTGGAATTAGAAATTGCGGATGTTGCAATCTACTTAATTCGGTTGGCGGACGTGCTGGGAGTCGATGTTGCTGAGGTAGTTCGTAAGAAGATTGCGATTAACGAATCTCGTTTTTAGCGTCATTTCAATAAGAGGCCATTCTGATGAAATCTTCTTCATCGATTATTGAGATTTCCTGTCCGTTTTGCTGGAGTTTCTCCGTATCGAGCAGTTTGCGAGTCTTCTTTCCTTTTTCGAAATCAAGGAAATCACTTATTCCAACAACTAGGTACCCAGTCTTTTTGGTAACGGACGAGGTAACTGCCGCGCCGTTATTGACTGCCAATTGAATAGCCGCCTTTCTGCTCATGGATATCAATTCACCCGTGAAAACAACATACTGGCCATAGAGATCACTTCCCATGTTGACTTCTCGGTCAGGTTGAACATCTTTTGATGATGCAGATTTTGGATCGTATGGCCCATGTGAGTAGCTACTTCCATAATTCTTGAAATCCGACATCGTTTTAACGCCAGATGAATTCAACAAACCAAGTTTGTACCCATATTCTGCAGCAACTTCACTTAGTGAAACTTTCTTGAGCTCTGTCATTTGTCGAATAGCTATTCGAGCGCATGCTTCAGCATCAGAGGAGGCAACATGATGAACCAGCTCAATTTCGAATTTATCTGCCAGGGTACTCAATTTATGATTAATTAAATTCGGCCACAGCTTCTTGGCGATAGTTAAGGTGTCATAAAAAGCGATTTCGCCAACTTGGATTCCAAAATATTGAAATAAGTCTTGAGTCACTCTGATATCGAAACCAGAATAATGACAAACCAGAGGTAGTTTGTTTCCTGGATTTATTGCTTCGATATCCGACCACACTTCATCAAAGCTTTTTGAATTTTTGACATCCTTCGATTGGATACCATGAATCATTACATTAAAAGGATCAAATTCACTGAAATCTTTCGGAGGCTTGATTAAGTGTTGAAAAGTTTGAACAACTTTTCCATCATTAACCTGAGATATTCCAATTGAGCAAGCACTACGCCTATCTCCGTTTGCTGTTTCAAAATCTATCGCTAAGAAACTGTCCATAATTGAAATGTAGAGGATAAGTCTTTATATATCTACGACCCAATAAACACTCTCACTATCCCTCTCCAAAATCCCATACTCGATCATGTGACGCCTGATAGCTGCGGTGTCATCGTGGTACTTGGAGATAATCGCGTTGAGTTCCTTCTCGGGATACTTGGTGGTGGGGGATAGATCTCGGGCAATGTGGAGCAGGACTGCGATTTTTTTGGGGGATTTAACCGGGATGGAGATTAATGTGCCATCGGGGTTGAAGAACTGGTCGATCTGCTCGGTCATAGGTTTATGTTAATTCAGCTTGCTGTATGTGTAACTCAAATTCGCAGCGATTGCGACCCATGCTTGGTAGGGGAGTAGTGCAATGCCCATGGGGATTGATGTTCTAAATGCGATGACAACCATGGGGATTGTGAGGATGGCTGTTAGGACAAGTGCGATTGATGCGGCTTGAAGATTGTGTGGGCGATAGAACTGGAAGGCCCATGTCAGTGCGAAGATGACTGTGAGTGAGAAGAATCCAAGATAGATAAGTGTGGCCGTGGTGGATGCGCGTTGTGCGATGGTGACCGCTGCGATTCCAAGAACAATAAAGTTATAGGGCCAGATGATTCCAAAGATAAAGTCTGGTGGTTGCCATGGTGGTTGGTTGAGGGAGCGGTACCAGTTATCTCCGGTGTTAACCCAAAGGCCAGAGCCAATTACATATATAAAGACCAGGGCGATGCCTGTGGCGGCAAGAAGAGATTTCACCTTATGAGTGTATGGGCTTTAGCTAGGCGAAATAGATAGGCGAGTACCCTTGAGGTATGAGTCGAGTTATTGATTTAAACCGTCGGATCGCAGAGCGTATTACTGGGTTTGTCTCCACTATGTGGTGTGCATACATATTTGCAGCGTTAGCGTTGATCTCATTGCCATCAGCTATTAGAAGCGATGATGTGATCGTGAAGGTGGACTGGGTAGCTCAGACCTTCCTGCAGTTAGTGCTGATCTCGATCATCATGGTGGGGCAGAAGAAGTCATCGGAGTCAGTAGAGAAGATGATTGCTGAGACTCACGCAGCTGCGCTGGCTGAGTTTGAATTGGCTAAAGAGGCTCGAATAGTTGCTAATCAAGAGCTTGCCGAGTTAAAGGCGTTAACCGCTGAGATTCACGCGGCCTTAAAGAAGAGTTAATAGTTGTGATTTCTGTGTTGATCAAAAGAGTGCCGCAGATGGTGTTGGGCCTTGCCTTGGCGTATGCAGGTTTTGGGCATCTGACGACTAGTCGCGTGGAGTTTCGTGCTCAGGTTCCGAGTGTGTTTGCAGATTACTCAGATTTTGTTGTGCTGACATCGGGCGTGGTGGAGATCGCACTGGGAGTTGGGTTGATTGCGCTGTGGAAGTATCGAGTTCAGATCGGATGGTTGGTTGCAGCGTTCTTTGTGGCGATCTTCTGGGGAAATATTTCGCAGTATGTAAATGGCGTGGATGCATTTGGTTTAGATACAGATACCAAGCGTTTGGTGCGGTTGTTCTTCCAGCCGTTGTTGGTGATGTGGGCGTTGCTGAGCACTGGGGCGTGGGGCAGCTGGCGCAGGAAATAGCTCTGGACAAAGCAAAAGCCCCGCAATGGTTTGCGGGGCTTTTGTTTTGTAACTCAACAGATATTTCGTTCCACCAACTTAACAAGTTAATGAAACTTTTTCACTTCCTTCGCAAGGTGGTAAAAGATTATCACCAGGTTCAAATCCTGTCGGGGGCACAACCTTGGTGGCTCTGCGTAACTTTTGCGCAGGGCCACTCTTATGTGTGGATTTTCGGCGAGCGGTTGTCGGTAAGCCCAGATACCGTTTTCTCATGAAGAAGTTACTGGCTTTGGTTATCGCCTTTGTGGTGGTGGGTTCTGGTGTTGCGATTGCGCATCAGCCAGTGGTGCTTCTCAATTCAGATACGACTGCGGCAAAGGGCCCTTTGTTAGTTGATGGAACAGTTTCATTTGCGGTGCGTGCATCTTTTGCAAAGGCTGGCGAGAAGAAAGCTTTTCGCGCACAGTTTAAAGAGGGCGATGCGCTAGAGATTCAATACTTGATCATTGATAAGAAGCCAGAGAATGCTTTGAAGATGACCCAACTTCCAAGCCTTGTTGTGACTGGTCCTGGGGGATTTAAGTTAACCATGAAGTTAAATGAGCGAACAAAGTTCTTTGAGCAATTTACCCAAACTAATTATTGGTATTTAGGGCGATACAGCGGAATGGCTAAGGCAGGGATTTACAGCTTTGTCCTTACTGGTCGCGGAAAATCTGCGATCACGTTAGGTGTGGGAGATAGAGAAGTTCCAGGTGAGGTTGTTCGTGGGGCGTACGTTGCACCGACTGTTTCTGCGAGCCCAACGCCGGTTGTAACTCCGACACCTGCCGGGTACACCATGGCGCAGGTCAAGGCGAACAACACAGCAAAGAGTTGTTGGAGCGTTATCGATGGTTATGTTTACAACTTAGCTAATTGGATTAACTCTCACCCTGGCGGGTCGGGGGCGATCCTTTTCTTGTGCGGAACTGATGGAACCAACGCATTTAAGGCACAGCATGAAAATCAAACCAGACCTGCTGTGCGTCTAGATGCTTACCGCCTGGGACCGTTGAACAAGTAGAGGTTGCCTCTTCTTAATTGATCGTGAAGACCTGTCCGCTCTTGGGAATAGTCACGTACCAATTGAGTTGATTTTCCAGACGATCTTTTAGGCCGCGCTGTCCATCTGGTTCACCATGAACAACAAATACTTGTTGTGGGCGAGGAATTGGCTTGAGCCAATCCACCAACTCAGTTGCATCGGCGTGAACTGAAAAGCTTCCAACCTTTGCAATATGCGCGTTAACAGGAATCCACTGACCGTACATCTTTAACTGCGTCTGGCCCTCTTCAAGTGAACGTCCACGTGTACCAGCTGCTTGGAAACCAACAAGCATGATTGTGTTCTTTGGATCGGGAAGTAGTTGTTGAAGGTGGTGCACTACGCGGCCACCAGTGGCCATACCGCTGGCACTAATGATGATGGCGTTACCTTCGACATTGTTGATCTTGATTGATTCCTCAGTTGTGCGCATTTGATAGAGCTGACCGGTATCAAATGGATCTTGATCATGGAATTGCTCGTGAATATTGTCGCGGATTTCACGGGATTCTGAAGCAACCGCTTCGCGGTAGTAATCCAGCGCGGTCAAAGCCATCGGAGAATCCACATAGATAGGAACATTTGGAATCTGCTTGTTGGTAATTAATTCGCGCAGCTTCATCAAGATAACTTCGGTGCGATCAACAGCAAAGGCGGGGATCAAAACCGTTCCACCGCGCTTGAATGCAGCATTGAGCTCTTCGGCAAACAACTCTTCAGGGGTTTCATGCTTGCGATCGCCATATGTGGATTCGGTGACAACAACATCAATTCCTTCAGTTGGTGCTGCATCTGGGTTAGAAAGAATTGGATGGTTGTTGCGTCCGAGATCGCTTGTAAACAAGAAGCTGCGATCGGCAACCTCTAGCTTTATAAAGGATGAGCCAAGGATGTGGCCGGACGGGTAGAAGGTTACAAATGCATCTTCGGTTAATTGTTTTCTAATTCGGTACTCAACCTCTGAGAAAAGTGGCAGAGTCTTGGCAACCTCTTCTTCACCATAAAGCGCCTTCGGATTCTCATGTTTTGAGTAACCCTTTTTCTTTGCATACTTGGCATCCTCGGTTTGTAAATGCGCAGAATCACGCAAAATAACCGCGGTTAAAGCTTTTGTGTAATGGGTCGAATAAATCGGCCCTTTAAATCCATCTCGAACTAAGACTGGTAGAAATCCCGAATGGTCTAGATGTGCGTGACTCAATACGATGGCATCAATGCTGTCAGGCTCAACGGGAAATGGATCCCAGTTCTTGAGGCGATCTGATTTAACTCCTTGAAACATTCCGCAATCGACAAGGATCTTGGATTTATCGGATGTTATTAAGAAGCGGCTACCGGTAACGGTTTCGGTCGCCCCAAGGAAGGCAATCTGAACTGTGCTCATGTTGCAAGGATACCCTTGCGAGATAAAGAAGTACCCTTGAGGTATGAATCAGCGAAAGCTTATAAATCTGCTGCTTCTTGCATCATTGAGCACCTTGGCTCTTGGCTTTACATCTGAGCCTTTTTGGATCGCATCAGGAATGATTGGATTAATCCCAGCAACTACCTGGTTCATTGCAGATATTCGCAACAAAAGCATGGGTTCAGATGTTTTAGCGGTCTTATCGCTGGCAAGTACTTTGTTAACGGGTGAATTCTTTGCAGCCTCAGTTATTTCGGTGATGCTTGCATCAGGTCGCGTCTTAGAAACCTGGGCGGTTGGGCAGGCAGAGCGTCAATTAAAGGCATTGCTTGCACGAATGCCACGCACGGTAAATCGCGTTGGGTTACATGGTGGTCTTGAAACCATTTCAGTTGAGGAGATTGCAATTGGGGATCGCTTACTGATTCGCTCTGGTGAAATTACACCGACCGATGGCGTGCTTAGTATTCAAGCTACCTTGGATGAGTCAGCGCTTACTGGTGAGCCACTGCCGGTTAATCGCGCGGTAGGTGAAGATATCTCTAGTGGTGTTTTAAATGCGGGTACGCCTTTCGAGTTTGTTGCGACAACAACATCTGAAAACAGCACCTATGAAGGAATCATTAAGTTAGTTAAAGCTGCGCAAGCCCAATCTGCACCCGGTGTGCGTTTGGCAAATAAGTGGGCGGTGCGTTTCGTGCCTGTTGCACTTTTGGTTGCTGCTTTGGCTTGGTTGTTCACCGGAGACATTGATCGAGCTGTTGCGGTTTTAGTTGCAGCAACGCCTTGTCCATTAATTCTGGCAGTTCCTATTGCGATCGTCGCTGGTTTATCTCAATCGGCAAAGAGCGGTGCGGTGATCAAGGGTGGCGGAATTCTTGAATCAATCAGCCGAGTAGAAACTGTTTTGTTGGATAAGACCGGAACTTTGACCCATGGTGGACCTGCGATAACTTCAGTGTCTTCGGCACCAGGTGTAACCGATGAAGAGGTTGTTGCGTTGGCTGCAAGTATTGATCAATACAGCCCCCATGTTGTTGCCAAAGCGATTATTGAATACGCCCAGCAGAACAATATTTCTGTCACTGCTGCGAGTGAAATAACTGAAGTTCCTGGCGTTGCGATTTCAGGAGTTGTAAATGGCGAAAATGTCACCGTTGGTCAGCTAACAGTTGATCGACCAGATTGGTTGCGTTTTTCTGAACCTTTGATGGTTGCCGTGACTAAGAATGGTGTTTTAGTTGGTGTTATTGGATTAAAGGATCCAATTCGCCCTGAATCTAAAGGGATTATTTCAGCGCTTCGCGCCGCAGGTGTTCAGCGAATTGCACTTGTAACTGGCGATCGTGATGAGACCGCACAGTCAGTCGCTAAGACCCTTGGAATCACCGAAGTATTCTCGCAAGTATCTGCTGCAGGAAAGTTAACAATTACCGCCGACGCAATGGCTGCTGCAACCGGAACGGTTGTTGTTGTGGGGGATGGCATCAATGATGCTCCGGCATTAGCTGCCGCACATGTGGGTGTTGCGATGGGAGCGCGTGGTGCATCAGCTGCAAGCGAGGCTGCCGATGTGATCATTGTGGATGATTCGATTGATCGTTTGATTAAAGCAATCCTGATTTCAAAACGTGCACGACGAAAAGCGTTACAGGCAGCCGGTATCGGAATGGCTTTATCTTTGGTAATCATGGCAACAGGTGCCTTTGGGATTACTTCTGCAAGTCAAGGCGCGGTGGCACAAGAAGTAATTGATGTGATCGCAATTTTATGGGCGTTAACAACTTTAAAAACGGTAAAGAATCTGAATTCGTACTAAAGATTTTCAAGGATGAAAGTGGCGCGCTCCTTGGGCGGCAAAACTGGGACCATGACGATTGGTTCATTTCTTTCTTTGTAAGATTCAATTATTAATTCGTGCAAAGCCTTTTGTGCCTCAACATCTTCTATTCGGGCGTAATCCTTATCAAGGGGAAGCAAATCCATCACAAAGATTTTCTTGTAGGTTGCGGTCTTTAGGTACTCGACCAGCTTTTCATCGGGTTCTAAGTTGAAGTACGTGTAGTACGCCAATTCGTCAGGCAGTCCGCGATCTAGAAATACTAGTTCCTGGGGATCCAAGCGGCGCTCCAGATCAATTTGAAAATTAAGGATCTTGTGTTGGAACTGTCGCTGATTTGCACGAACTTCATCAACACTGCGCCCATTTATTCTTTGAAGATCAATGTAGTGGCGTGCAACTTCGTGTGCTGTTTTGTACCCAAGATCCTTCAGCAGTCTAATGACAGTTGATTTACCAGAGCTTGGACCTCCAGTAATTACGTACCAGTTACGAGGTTGACTCACCCCTTTAGTCTCTCATAGAAGGTTGTTGTCAACCTAGGTTGGATCCCTGCAGTTCAGACTAGTCAGATTAAAAAGTAATGCCTGCAAAGGCCATTCGATACTCGATTGTGCAACTACACTTTCACTCTACGAAAGGCCATAAAGGTGCGAGCAAAACGTCTAAGTCAAGTTGATTATGTAACAGGTCTAATTGGTTCGATGATGTTAATCGTTTACTGGTTGATTATCGCAACACTTCCAGATTTCTTTTTCATTGACCTAGGCGCTGAATCGACACAGTTGCGTCGGGCAGAGCTGATTCTCTCCACAATTGGCTGGGTGTTGAGTTCCACGGTTGCACCATTACTTCTATTTCTTTATGCCTCAGGATTTCATCGAGCTCGCAATTTCTTGCCATTAACAGCTCTGTTGTGGCCCATCAGCTTATTTATCTCTCAAAGTACCCTTTACATTCTTGATGGCAATTTTTACTTGGATTACTTGATTAAGTATCCAATCTTTTTCTATACAGACATAATTCTTCCGGTCTTTATTTTGATGATCTGGTGGGATCTTCGCGACAATGGTTTTGCCAATAACTCGGTGTCGATTTAATGTTTGGATTTCATCGCAACCGTGCAGGCGGTTGGACTTTTATCACATTGATTTTCATTGCTCTTTTTTCGTTAGCGGTTTCGCAGGCGATTTCATCTGAACCTGCAGCAGCAGTATTGTTGAAAGATAAACCTGAAGTAATTGTTTACGATTATGAAACGCAACAGTATTCCGTTGCCGCTCGTGATATTGATTTAGATTCTGGTCCTATGGGTCCAAGCGGTAATCAAGGTCCACGTGGAGCAACTGGTGCAACTGGCGCTAAAGGTGACACTGGTGCAACTGGTGCAACTGGCGCTAAAGGTGACACCGGTGCAACCGGAGCAACCGGAGCACAAGGTATTCAAGGAGAAACCGGTGCAACGGGAGCAACGGGTGCGACAGGTGCTACTGGAGCCAAAGGTGAAACAGGTGATCGCGGCGCTAC
>JACCDV010287376.1_pt1 | contig 11451 bp, 8 predicted proteins | sample 7446131 | NCBI WGS metagenome assembly JACCDV01 (sample SAMN15323448, study PRJNA562643) | freshwater metagenome | isolation source: river surface water | place: USA:Blue River Watershed | collected 2017-08-17
CCTCGTTGACCACCTTCCCCGTGGCGCCATTGCGGCTGAAGTTGAGTTGGCCGTCCATGCACTCACGGGCGGCGGCGGTGTGCGTGGTGGCCACCAAGCCGCCCACGTCCACGCTGGATGTTTTGCCAAAGTACACGCCTTCGGGGTTGACCAGCACCACCGAGCCCGGCGCCGTGATGCGGCCCAAGATGTGGCTGGGCTGGCTGTCCATCACGCGGTTGAGCGTGGCCGACTGCGCGTTGGGCTGCTGAAAATTGACTGTGGCGTCTTGGCCGACGTTAAAGCTCGTCCAGTCCACGACAGCCCGCTGGCTGGTTTGGTTGACGTTGAGCGTGTTGGCCGTTTGGCTGATGCTGGCCTGCCCCGCTGCCACTTGGCCGCCGGTGGGGAGCTGGTTGGCAGCGATGGGGGTTTGTGCATGGACTGGTAACGACAACACACCCACGGTGGCTAACAAAGCTGTCAAGCTTCCGATGGACACGCGCGGCAGCACGCCCAGACGTCGCTGGACGTCTATTTCGTAGGGGCGTGTTTGATCCGGGCGTGGCATAGCCATTCCGATTCGGAACGAGTCGGAGAATCTTGAGGGTGGATCGTGACTCTGTTTTCTACGCGTAGCGGTCATGCGCTAAAACGGCAAATTGAGCTGCAACCAGTAGCGGTTACGGTCCCGCGTGCCATCCATGTCGTGGCCGTTGATGGGGTTGGGATTGGGGTTGTCGCCGTGTTTGCGGGCCCAAGTGGCCTTGATGGACGCACCATTTTCAAAGGTATAGCCCATGCTGGCCCCAAAGCCTTTGTAGGTATTTAGGTTTTGTTTAGGTCCCCCGGGGTAGTCTGGGTTGTGCTGCAACCAGACTTGGCCCCAGTCGTAAAAGGCGGCCATGCTGATGCCATTTTCAAGTTGCTGACGTAGCTCCAACTGAATCATCTGTCCTTCCGAACCAGAGCCCTCGCCCGTTGGGTAGGCCCGTACGCCTGTCATACCACCGAGTTGCATTTTTTCGGATGAATCTAGGTTTTTGTCAGCCAATTGGGCGGTGTAGGACACAAATACTGAGGTTTGGGTCGACAAAGCCTGTTGCCACGTGCCGTTGAGGCGCAGTTTGTTGAACACGCCTTCAGTTTTGGTGGTGTTTTTGTCGGTTTGCTGGCTGAGTGAGCCCGTCAGATCAAGGTCGCCGTTGCTGAGCTGAACGCTGTAGGTGCCCGAGCCACCGCCGGGGGTGAGGTCACGGTAAAAGCCCGACACCTGAGCTGTTAACACTTTGGATTGATAGTTCGACATCAACAAGCCTTGGGCCGAGGTGTTCTCAAACTTTTTGGCATCGGCGGCAAGACTGACCGTGGCGCTACCGTTATCCGCGCGCAACAGAGGGTAAGTCCATTCCAAGCCTTTGGTGATGGCGCGGCCCACCGCACCGACCATGCCTTGGTCGCCCACCACCACCTTGTAGTCCATCACAGACGCATTGGCACCCAAACGCCAGCCCTCCGTGCCAACTGGCACGCTGTACGCCAAGCGCGCGTAGTCGCTACCTTGCGTGTGTACGGCCACCAGGTTGAGCAAGTCGGCCAAATCGTTGGGGTTAAACCAGGTGAGGCTGGCCATCACACGAATGGCCCCTGTAGAGCGAGAGCCCGCGTTGTCCATGGTCAGCTCAGTTTGCCGCGTGCGGCCTTGGTACAACTTAAGCAGCAATTCTGTTTCACCAGCATCGCGGCCTTGGCGCAGTGAACCTTGAACGTTCATGCCGGGTAAGTCGTTGGCCAGCGCCAAAGCGCGGTCGAGCGACTTGGTGTTCAGAGGCTCTCCTGTGGGCTGCTGGGCCTGAATGATGGCCTCCACATGGGCTTGGGTGTTGGGTAAATCTTCGAGCACTTGCTCAATTTCGACTTTGGAGAACACCGATTCGATGACATCGATGGTCAACAGCCCGTCTGTCAAGTCTTGCGGCGGCAAGATGGCACGGGCCAAGTAGTTGTTTTTGCGGTAGTACTGCTCGACCACCATGCCAATTTCGAGCATTTGCTCGTAGGTCAAGGGGGTGTTGAGGAAGGGCTCAACCATGCCGCGCAGCTCCATGTCGCCCAAAATGGTGACCCCTTCAAACTGGATGTGCTTGAGGGTGATGAGGGCTTTGGCCGCCTCCTCCACCTCTTTTTGCTCGATCATTTTGTCCATCGCGGCGTCGACCAACGTCTTGCGACCGGCTTTGCCGGCCGTAAAAGCTGTGCCAGCGATACGGGTACCGGTGATGGATTCGACCCAGTCGGTGACGGGCAGTTGTGTTTTGTCTTCGATCGCGCGCAGCACCGTGCCTGCGTCTTTGGGCAAAACGGGGTCGTAGATGTCCAACGACCCACCCAAAAGGCACAGAAACACCGTCGCAGCAATGAATCGCGAGCGTGTTATTTTCACAAAACGAGAACTAAATCAACCATAGGAGTTGATTTAATGCAAGTTCCGTGCCTTGCCACTTTATTGACGGTTGACGTGGCTTTGCCGAGGTTTTGGGTCGCCAGATGTTGATTTATCTAGCTTTGATAAAGCGTTTCTAGGGTTTGTTGGGTGGAATACGCTCAATGACTTGGATGACCAGCTCTGAGCCAGCCAAGTTTTGGTGTGGGAGATAGGCTTGTACCAACCAGCCTGCCTTTCGGTATTCCTGCGAAATGGCATCGGTCAAATGCTGCAAATCGACTGGCTTCAAGGGCCGATTGGCAAATGGAACGACCACGGCCTGAAGCTGCTGTGTGCTGAGGCGCTGGTTGCCCATGAACTTGAAACGCTCAGCGATGACCACCGTGCCCTCAGGCAAGACCGCCTGAGGCGGCAAGGCGTCGCGCTTTTGGGCGGCCTGCTGCAGCTGCTGGCTTTGTCGGATGTTTTGCTCGGTTTGCCGCATCAAGGCACCCGCATCGATGCCAGGCGGGCTTTGTGCAGCCACATGGCCTGCGGTGAACAGACCCAAAGCGAGGTAGCAGAGGCGTGTGTGTGTCATTAAAAACGAGTCTCGAGCGACAACCAGAATCGGTTGCGATCGTACGCGTCATTGTCTTCGGGGGTATCGCCTGTGCGACGGGCCCAAGTGGCCTTGACGTTGACACCTGAGTCCAGCTTGTGGGTCAGGCTCAAGCCCACACCGCTGAGGCTGGTGCCAGGTTGCGTATTGCCACCGGCATCCTTCCAAGAGCGGATACGTCCCACATCGTAAAACTCGGCCAGCGTGGTTTTGGCGGACAACCTTTGACGCAGCTCGAAGGTGGCGATTTGGCCTTTGCTGCCTGCCCCCTCACCCACGCCGTAGGCACGCACCCCCAAGGGGCCACCCAAGTAGAGTTTTTCGGAAGCATCTAGGTTTTTATTGGCATCTTGGAAGGTCAAGCCAAAGTAGGCCGAACTGATGCCCCCCAAGGGCTGAAGAATGCTGCCGGTAAAGAGGAATTTGGTGAACGTACCACCCGTGTTCTCGTCTTGCAGATCGGCTTGTTGGTTAGGCGAACCGGCCATATCGACCTCGCCCTTAGACAGGCGTGCGTCATAGGTGAACACGGCACCGCCGGGTGCCATCTCGCGCTCAAACCCTTTGAACTCAATGCCCATGACACGGGTATCGTAATAAGCAGACTCATTGAGACCCATGCCTTGGTTACGCAGTTTGGCCGTGTCGTAACGCAGGCCGAGGCTGCTGTAATTGGCGGGTGTATTGACCAACTCATAAGCCAAGAACAGCCCTTTTTTCACAGCTTCGCCGCTGGCATAGGTGGCATCTTGAACGGCTTCAACCACCTCGTAGCTCAGGTCAGACACACGCAGGCCAAGCTTGAGGCCATCCAACCCGGTGGCCCAAGCGAACGCCGCTTGCAAAAACTGGCTACCCTGTGTTTTGATGCCTTGCACGGACAAGGTGTTACCTTGACCCATTGCGTCATTCCAAACCAGCCCCACGCCTACGCGCGTTGCGCCTACGCCTTCCAACCCTTGGTTATCCACCAAGAGTTCGTACTGACGTGACTTTTTGGCATATTGCTTGAGGATGAGCGCGGTTTCTTCGTCTTGGCTCAACGCTGGGGCGGCCTGCACAGCTTTTTCGGCAGCTCCCACAATGCTGAGCTGTTGGTTGAGTTGGGTTTGGCTCACTTGGGTTTCGATGACACCCACTTTGAGCACGCCATTGCGCTCGAGCGAGCCCACCAAGGTTGCGCGGGCCACCATGTTTTTAGACTGGTAATAGCTAGAGATGCGCGCTGGGATGACAAACGCCTGCTCCAAATCCAGCTCTTGTCCAATGAATTCTCGAACCACGTCTTGCAACTCGCTGTGGCTGAAAGCAGTCACGCCATCGAATTGAATCTCGCGAATCGTCAAACGAACCTCTTGCGCGGCAGGTGGTTCGGGCTTGATGGGGGTGGGCGCCACCACAGGTTTGGAGGCCACCAAAGCCGCAGGCGAGCTTGCCACAGGGGCAGGCTGGGTCGCCACAGGGGCAGGCTTACGCTGAATGGGCGCTGCCATGACAGGCGCAGGCGCAGCAGCAGGCTTGATCTTTGTAACGTCAGGCTCAAGTTCAGCCATGACGGGTGCGGGTGTCTCAGCTTGAGATGCGACCATCTCGGGCTCTTGCGCTTCGGATGCACTCGGTTCTGGGGCGGGCACAACTGCCACTGGCGCCTCAGGCGCAAACACCTCATCGCCCACCACAAAGTAGGCAGCGATGCCGGCGGCAATGATCAAAGCAGCAAATATTTGTTTCATAAAGTCTGTTCGGTGACTGGCTAGCTGAAGCAGCTCCTATGCCAGCATGCATGACGAAGAGTCGACACACGCGGACATTTCTGAAGTCTCAGAAGGCAGATTTAGCGCAGCGTGCCCACTTCAATGACCTGAACCACCAAACGTCCGCCACCAAAAGATTGATCGGGAATGTAGGCCTTGGCTCTAAAGCCAGCTTCACGGTAAGCACGGTTAACGGCCGATGTCACGGCCGAGAGCTTGTCTACCATCAGGCGCTTGCCGGTGTGTCCCTTCACAGCCGCTTGCAGTCGGGCTGTGGGCACCAAGGTATTGCCCTCAATCACAATTTGGTCGACCTGCACACTGAAGTCATCGGTCCAGCGCATGCGTGGGTAGTACTCGATGGGAAAGCCCTCGGGCGCAGAACCGCCCGCGTGTGCGCCCCATTCGGGGGTGTTGGCCAGCAAGCTGCCAGCGCTGGGTGACACGGTTTGTGCCAGTGCGTGCCCTTGGCACAAGGCCAGCACCACGCTGGCAGCCATGAGTGAAGTCCGCATGGTTTAGCTCCTGACGTGCGATAAGAACTCGACCCATCTGATCTGCTTGGGCAGACAAATGGCATGCAAGTCGTAATAAAACTGAATTTTTTGACGCGCAGCCTGGCCCAAGCTTTGGCGCAGCGCGGGGTCTTCCAGCAAGCGCACCACTTGGCCAATCAAAGCAGCTTGGTCAAAAAACGGGGCCAACAAGCCGGTTTTTTCATGATCGACAAACTCGCGCACCGGCTCGGTGTCGCTGCCCACAATGGCGCAGCCGATGCTCATGGCTTCGAGCAAGCTCCAACTGGCCACAAAGGGATAGGTGAGGTAGACGTGCACCGTGCTGACTTGCAACAGGCTCACAAATTGGGGATGCGGCAAATGGCCCACAAAGTGCACACGGGCCCAGTCGGCCTCTGAAATAAGTGGCTTGACCTCGTCCATAAAAATTTGTTTCCAGCTGGCTTTGCCTGGTGGAGCTTTGCCATAACTGGTGCCCTCGCCGCCTACCAGCACCACTTGGGCGTTGGGCCGCTGCTGGAGCAACTCGGGCAAAGCCCGCATGAAAACGTGGTAGCCGCGGTAAGGCTCGAGGTTGCGGTTGGCAAAGGTAATGACTTCGTCTTGCCGGGTCAGCGCACGACCGTTGGGCAACTTGAAGGTGGCCAAGTCGTTGGGGCAGATGCGCTTGGTGTCAATGCCATCGTGCATGACTTTGATCTTGCCGCGAAACGGCCAAGCATAGGTATCTGCCTGAAAGTTCGTAGGCGAAATGGCCGCATCGGCGATGTCAAAGTGCATCACGTTGTTGATGTTTTTCAGGCGCAAGCGGCAAGCATCACCCGGGTCTTGACTGGCAAACTCTGGGTCAAAGCCAACATCGTTGCCGGTTTCCGAGTAATTCAACTCACAGTAAAGCCCCAGCTTGGTGTCGGGCCAAACATCTTTGATAAACAAACTTTCGCCCCAGCCGGGGTGTGCCACCACCGCATCTGGGGTGAAGCCTTGGGCTTTGAGCTCCAAGCATTTGCGAAACACCGACTCAGCGCGAATGATCTTGGTTTCCAAGTCCAGCGCCCATGGATGAACGCCCGTCGCTGTCCCCTTGGCGGGTTGGTAGGTGTGGATGTGCACGCCCTCCCATACTTTGGGTGCCTCTTTTTTGAGTGCCAAAGCATGAACTTCGTGACCCTCTTTCACCATCGCCGGTGCGAGGTGCAAGAACTGGCCGGGGAAGTTTTGGTGAACAAACAGGAGTTTCATCGCACCAAAAGCTCCGTACCGACGAGTTCCTTGACGGCTTTGTCGAGGGGTTGAACCGGAATGTCAAACGTGCCGCTATCGAGGTTCAAAGCATCAATATCCAAACGACCCAAGGTGCTGAGCAAGCGGTAGCTGCCCATCTTGGCATCGATCATGGCGTTGACCTTGTTGGCCAGCAGGCCAAAGTGTTCGACCTCAGCATCTAGCACCGCCAAAGCCGTTTCTTTGCCGGCATCACGCAGTTTTTTACGGCCACGCATCACGCCCTGTGATGTCTTGACCGCGCCTTCCAGCAAGTTCAAGCGCTCAATGCCCTTTTTGTATTGGTTCCATGCCACGCGCACCGACTCTTTGGTTTTGTTGCTGATGTTTTTCTCTTTTTCAGCACTTTCGCGATAGTCGTAGGCCGCAGCTTGGGCTTTGCTGACCGTTTCACGGCCAGCAAACACGTTCCAGCTGAGCTTGACCAAGACTGAATCTTCGTCTTTGCGGTAGAGCTGACCCGCGTCGTTTTCACGGTTACGCACGCCCACCAAATCCACATTGGGCATGAAGCCTGCGTTCTCCACGCTGATGAGGCGATACGCCCGCTCGGTGGCCATGCGGGCCGCTTGCAAGCGGGGGTTGCTGTCGCTGGCCTCTTCCATGGCGCTGTCCACCGAAGCAGGCATGCGTTGGTCCATGATCAGCACGTCTTGAAAGTTTTTGAGATCAGGGGTTTTGCCAAAGACTTGCTCGTACGAGGAAATGGCATCGCGCAAGCCTTGCTCGTACAACACACGGCGCTCGCGCACGATTTGCAGACGTGTCGCGGCTTGCAGCTCATCCACAATCACGCCACCGCCGCGCTCAACACGCTGCTTTTCCATTTCCAATTGGCGCTGGGTCGTGGCTTCGTTGATTTCGCTCAGGCTGATCAACATTTGGTTTTTCAGCACATTCAAATAGGCCGTCATGGCTTCGAGCAGCACTTCTTGCGAAGTGGCGCTGCGGTCGGCATTTTTCATTTGGCGCTCAACTTTGGCCACGCCGGTGACCGCCAAGGTCTTGCCCCCGTTGAAGAGGTTTTGCGTCACGGTGACGGTCTGCTTCTTACGTGTCAAGTCGCTGGGCTTGGGGTCGCCAGGGTTGCCGGGGGTTGAATAGCTGGTGGTGCTGATCTTTTCCGGTCCTTGCTCGGCCGCCAAGTCCACCTTGGGGTACCAGCCTGCTTGGGCTGCGGTTTCCCGTTTTTCGGCCGCGGTCACAGCAAAGCTGCTCGCGCGCAACATGGGATGGTTGTCACGCAAGTAAATCAATTCAGACTGCAGGTCTGCCGCATACAAGGGTGAGACCAGGCCCGTCATCAAGCCTGCAACGGCCAGTGAAATGAGGTTCTTTTTCATACGAACTATCCTTAGATTTCCTTGAATGCGTCGGCTTTGAGCTTGAGCACGGGCTTGAGTAGCGCCCACATGATGGATTGGGTGTCGACCTTGATGTCGACCTCCCCCACCATGCCCGGCGTGATGGGGTAGATGCCCGGTCGGTCGCCCAGCCAAGCTTTGTCGGTGCTGACGATGACGCGGTAAAACTGTTCTTCATTGCGTCCCAAATCGGTGTCGGCGGCAATGCCGCTGACCGTGCCGGTGAGGCCGCCGTAGCGCAGATAGTCGTAGGTTGAGATCTTGACCAGCGCGTCTTGCTTCATATTGATGTAGCCACGGTCGCTGGGGCTGAGCTTGACTTCAATGACCAACTGATCTTTGAGCGGCACCACTTCCATGATGGGTTCGCCCGGCTTGACCACGTTACCGGCGGTCTGGAATCGGACGTTTTTCACCACACCATCGATGGGTGCGCGAATGACCGAGCGGTCTTCTTGGTCGTTGGCGCGGGTCAGCTCTTCAGACAAGCTGGCCATCTTGCGTTCCATGTCGGTGGCCTCGTTGGCCGATTCGCGGTTGAAACGCGCTTCTTCTTGTTGGCGGCGTGCCACCGATTCGTTGATGCCCGCTTGCAAGCCCGTGATGGACTGACGCAGCGAGGCAATCTCGCCACTCAGTCGCTCATAGTTGGACTGGCGCTGGAAATGCTCTAGCTGCGAGGTCAGTTTGTCTTTCACCAAATCGGCTGAAATGGCCACTTCTTGTTTGGCGATCTTGAAGCTGGCCTCCAAAGCAGTCAGTCGCTCCCGCGATTCCGCCAGCTTCTGACGGTTTTGGGTGACCACATTGTCAAAGGCTTGCAGGGAGTTGCGCCGCTCGTCGCGGCGAGACTGGTAGCTGTGTTGTTCCGCTTCGACCAAGTTGGGGAACTTGGTTGCGTATTCCTCGGGCCAGACAGGGTCAACGCCGACAGCTTCGGCATCAAGACGCAGTTTGGCGAGTTTGAGCGAGGCCATGCGGGCATTCATCTCGCCACTGTTGATACCGCTGGTGGCCAAGTCAAGCTGCACCAGCGGGTCGCCAGCTTTGACTTCTTGGTTTTCGCGCACCACGATGTCTTTGATGATGCCGCCCTCCAAATGCTGGATGACCTTGACTTTGTCATACGGAATCACCTTGCCCGGCGCAGTGACCACGCGGTCGACTCGGCCAATCAAGGTCCATAAAAAGATGACGACGAACATGGCCAACAGGCGCCGCTGAGAAGCGCGCCAGCGCGGTTCACCTAGGTCGTTCAAGACCTTGTCTAAATTAATCGCTGTGTTTTTTGACATGTCACTCATGGTTTAGCAACATTCATACCGAGCTTGGGCAAGATGTCTGTGGCAGGTCCTGCCGCAACCAACTTGCCTTTGTTCATGACCAAGATGCCATTGCAGTGGCTGAGCATGAAGGGGCTGTGTGTGACGACCACGACGGTGTGGTCCTTGGCCAGTTCCTTGAGGGTCTGGACCAAATGCAACTCGGAATCACGGTCAAGCTCAGCGGTAGGTTCGTCCAGCAGCAAGACCGGTGGGTCGTTGAGCAAGGCCTGGGCAATGGCAATGCGCTTGGTTTGGCCGGCAGAAAAGCGCTGGGCGCCCTCGCCCACTTGCGTGGCGTAGCCGTCGGGCAAGTCGATGATGAACTGATGGGCACAGGCGCGCTGGGCGGCGCGGATGATTTGCTCATCTGTGGCATCTGGATTGGCCAATGCAATGTTGTCGCGAATCGAGGCGGACAGCAGCTGGTTGGTTTGCGACAGATAGCCAATGCGCCCCGCCAGCTCGGTTTGGGTGAATTGGTGCAAATCGGCACCATCAATCAACACGCGGCCTTCATGCGGGGGGTACAAGCCACGCATGATTTTGAGCAAGGTGGTTTTGCCACTGCCATTGGGACCCACAATGCCGTGCAAGCCACCCGCACCAATTTCGCCCGAAATCGGCTGCAACAGCAGGTTTTCGCTTTGGGGGAACTTGAAGGTCACGCCCTCCAAACGCAAAGCACCGGTGGGGCGCGACAGAGAAATGACGCTTTGGGTACGGTCGACCTCCATGGCAAACAAAGCGTCCAAGCGCTTCTTGGCAGCACGGAACTGGCCAAAGGTGCGCCACTGGCCCACCAACTGCACCAAGGGCGACACCATGCGGCCGGCCAACATATTGGTGGCGATGAGCGAGCCCATGCTGATGAGCTGGTTCAAGATGGCCAAAGCGCCAATGCTGGTGGTCAACACCGAGTTGGCCGTGGTCATGCCATGGGCCAGCTCGCGGTAGTGATCGGCTTCGCGGCTGCGAGCCAACGACTCGTTCATCCAGCGGGCGTAGTGGTCTTCCCATCGGCGCTGCACCGACTCATTGGCGCCCAGCGCTTTGAGGCTCAGGCGAATCGACGCCAGCTCATTCAAGGCCACATCACGGCTCACGAGCTGTTCGCGCTCAGTTTCGGTGGCACCACGGGTGACTTGGCCCGAACGCCAAGCCAAGGTCACAAAGGCGGCAATCGTGAGCAAGGCCACGGGCAACAAGGGCAAAGCCAACACCGCCACCACCAGCAACGACAACAGCATGAAGGGCAAATCAATCAGCAACATGGCGGTGCTGCCCGAACAGGTGGTGCGCACAATTTCAATGTCGCGGTACACCGCTTGCCAAAAGCCAGCCGAGCGTCCTTCGAGCACCAAGGTGGGTAAATTCAGCATGCGCTGTAGGGTCTCGCGCGCGATTTGCACCTCCACGCGCGCGCCCACGCGCTGCAAAAGCAAAGAGCGTCCGGCCCGAAACACATGGTCCATGACGATGGCAATGGCCATGCCAATGACCAAGGCGGCCAAGGTGGAGTAGCCGGCATGGCCAATCACTTGGTCGTACACCTGCATGGTGAAGACGGCCGCAAACAAGGCCAAGATGTTGATAGCCAAAGACAGCGCCAAGGCTTGGCGGTAGGCGTCGCGGTAAGGCCACAGCAGCTCACGAAGCCAGTCTTGTTGGGCTTGGGCGTCGGGCAATGACTGGAGTCGCTGGTCGGGTTGCGCATCGGGCGCTGTGACGAACTGCCAGCCCCACTTGACACCCTTGCGGGTTTCTTCGCTGACGGTGCTCACCGCCTCGCCCAAGGCTTGTTTTTTAGCCTTCAGTTCTTCCTTGTCGATGTGCAACCACGCGCGTGAGCCGTTGCTGCCGTGGCGCAGCCAGTCAAGGCCGAACCACGCGCGGCGACTGCCTTTGTCGTCGGCACTGCCAAGGAATTCCTTTTTCATAATTAGCTGAAATGTCTGGAGCTCGCATCGATGTTGTCCGCAATGGCCACGTAGATGTTGTCACTGCCATGCTGGTACACCGAGAAACTTTGTCCGGTGTAGCCACTGACATTGACCTGTCCCACCACGGTGTTTGTCCATCCGCCTGTGAGGTTGACCACGTCGCCTGTGTTGTTCGTGCCTGAGCCGTCGATGACCAGAACATGTCCTTTCTGATAAGTGGGGTCTGAGATCGCTGTGTTC
>JACCDV011196300.1_pt1 | contig 11450 bp, 11 predicted proteins | sample 7446131 | NCBI WGS metagenome assembly JACCDV01 (sample SAMN15323448, study PRJNA562643) | freshwater metagenome | isolation source: river surface water | place: USA:Blue River Watershed | collected 2017-08-17
AATATTGAATGAGCCGCACGATAAACAGTCTATTTCCTTGCTCCAAATAGACTCTCTATCAAGAAGTCAACATCCACCCACCCTCCTCCCTCGATGATTCTTCAGGATACCAGCTTCCCCACTATTACCCTAATAAAAAATCTTCCACTCTTCACCCCAAAACTTTAGATATCTGCACACTGGCTTCCATCAATAAAGAAAATAAGATATAGATCAATTAATAAGCCTTGCAATTTATTAGTCTGTACTCACAATACTAAATCATTTTTTGTGGGGTATATGGATCTAGAAAATCAGGCAAGAGTACCTTAATCGAAAGTCTTATAAGCATCAACAATAACAACACAAATTCATTGATAGCACAGAACAAATACGACAGTGAGGCGTAACTCAAAATTCACGTGAAGCCATTGTAAGTGGGATAAGATAAACGATTATTCTTGATTGAGTACTCCAAGGCATACTAAGCATAATAGCTTTCGGAATAGCAGCAAAAGCTCTTAGATATTCTAGTATTCATCTCCAATTCTCTCATCTTTACAATAAGCAAATAGGGGACGCTGAATATAATAACCAAGCAAATAAGTAGATCTGCTCATAGGCTCAAATTCCATTTGAAGGATATTCATTTCTGGCCACAGAACCTCTATATTGTGAATACCTATAACGCCATCAGCAAACATATTGGCTCAATCGATACGTATTTCCCAAGAATATCTCTCCTTTTATGGATCAAGGGAGATAGTAAGCCTCTTGCAAATCTGATTAAAGACATATCTTCAAGCAGTTGTCGTAAATCATTTAGAAATATTAACAACAATTTTCATATAACAAAGAAGGCGCTTTTGAAGTTGTAATAGGAATAAAACCTTATTCGATAATAAAGGATTAATGTTGAGGGCATCTTCTAATCCATCTATCAGGAACTCTCTAATTAGTATCTGCTTTACCATTACTAACTTTACGACAACACTCTTCAGCAATATTTCGTTGATGAAAAACCATACTCCATAGAGTATTTAATAGATTCCTTTGACAAAAGTAGAAATATTGTTCTTACTCATTTCAAGTAGAATCATATCAATAAAGAGTTTACAGAGCAATAAATGGATCAACTTGAGGATTACATAGGCCAGAGATAAAGATTGATTAATGAAGTCAATAAGAAGAAAAGTACCTTTGAGGTTCATCAGGCCATCTCAAACCTTCAGAATATTAAGGATATTGAGAACAAAGATCAAATAGTAAGTACTGTGGGGAAACTGAGATAGTTGAGTAGGACCTACTAGCACTCAGGAGTTTAAGAGTATGCACTGGCTCTACACGAGATCATTAAAAACGTTGAGAAGAGCAGCAGAAAGGCAAAGAAGAGAGAAGCTTAGCATAATAGCAACTATCTAAAACAGCTATAAGAGCGTATTGCTGAGTCACAGTCATAACTAGCTAAGATAAGATAGAAAAATAACTCTTCCCTAACGAAGAAAAGATAATTTGAGCCCTTAGTCAAGAAGAATGATGAAATGAAAGAGAGGGCAAATAAGTTAATACGATAGATTGACCAATAGAAGAAAAGCCTGAAAAATTTACTAACCAATAAGTTGTCAAACTAGTAAAAGATAGACGAAATGCTTGCAACTATTCGCCGAATGGAATAAACAGTTAGGTAGAACAATAAGAAAAGATAGTAAGTTTAACGATAGTACGATTTCAATCCTTAAATAGAAAGACTCAATAGAAGACTATAGAAGCTATAGAGGAATATGAATGGAGAAGGGTCCAAACTATAGAGCATTCTCAACTCTGAGCCAATATACAGTAAACTAAGTGCCAATAACAACGCAAAATGATTAATTAATGTTTACACTCTATTAAATATTAAACTATAGATGCGATTTACATTAAATAAATGTAATTTATATTCATTACATAAACAGGCTAATATCTGTTTGCAATTACTCTGCATCAGCGATTCACGCGAGTGAAACATTGGCTTATAGATATGTCAACACTATTTATCTTTTTGATCACAGGCCTCACCTTTTATATCACTCATAGCATACCCATAATAGGATTTCGTATGAATCAGAAGAGAAAGTAGGCCCATCCTGCCATAAAGAGAGGGGAGGAGGTATTGATCGAGAAGTCTCAAATTAATGATCCCAACCTGGGTTAGGATATGTAGAAGATATTGAAATCTATTATCAAAGATATCAAAAGTAATCCTCCAGCACAACCTAGAAGGAAGTACCAGAAAATGGTAGACCTTTAGTACAAAACTGCCTCCCTCACCCCAAGTAAAACCAATGACCTTTTAAATACAACGCCAACCACTAACTCCAAGCCAATCATTCCCCCCAAGTCTGGAGCCCCATTAGGAAACGCTCGAGGATTAGGCGACCTATAGGATAAAAACAGGCTGTTATCGTTCGATAGAAAATCATTATCTTTCGTGGTGAGTAAGGACAATGGTCTGTCTAACGTGATTGAGAGGATGATTGAGCGAAATGATGAACAAAGAGAATTCTCTAAAAGGCAGTCAAATCTCGACCAACTCCATCTCCCCTTCCAGCACCAAGCCCAAAAATAGCATCCCTCTCGTCACCAAGAGGAAAGTGACCCAAAACAACGTATCCAGCAAGACCATCAAGTATATTGATTTAGACTGTGAGGAAGTAGTGGTGTAGATTAAATGTGGCTAAAATAAGAAGAAGGCCGAGTTAGAGCTGATAATGCAGTATGACTAAAAGAAGGCCAAAAGCTAAACCAATAGTTAGATAGGTGAGAGCAAGATAGAGAATGATTTAGTGAAATGATTTATATTATTACATATCATTTGGCTTAATTCTATGATCTACATTTCTAACAGGCCCTTTTATTAAGCAAGACATTGGTCGTTATTAAGGAAGAGTCGAATTTGATATCACACTTCAGACAAATACTACAGTAAAGCTTACACTCACCAGACACCACCCTCTTGCATATGGGGCACTAAGGGTGACGAATCAACCATCTACTGATGCAATCCATGTGGTAGAGGTGGCTGCATGATAGTTGTAAATTGACTGATGCTTACAGGCAGAATGAACAAATCTACTCTCTCTTACTCTACATCTCGTTACTCTCAATCCACGTTTCGTCGAACTTTATCTCTACCTGAGACTGCGCGTGGGACTCGCTCACTCTATTCTCAATAATTCTAAACCTTTGCTGCTCCCGACACTTCCTCACCACGTAGCAGCAACATATGACGAAAATAATGCCTGCAAGCAACACTCCCCCCACTAAATAGGACAAATACATGTTGAGACTATTTTAGACACATGTTTGCTTGACATACCTATAGCCGTCCTAACATATAGAGCAGGTATTATTAATACATAGAAAGCAGTTACTTACATAACATCTGCGACATTAGGCTTGCTCATTCAAATAGTATCCATTATAGCACTGCTCACATACAGTTAGATTTGTGCATCTTGAGCAATTGCTCGAACAGGGGCGGCAATCATTATATGTGTTACTATAGAAGTAAGAGGGGCTGCAGGTGGTCGGACTTTGACGAGATGAAGGAATTAAGAGGAAGATAGTAATGAACAGAAAAATGGCTACTCTCATATTTATAATAAATTTCTAACAATATGCTCATAAATAACATTTTTATTACTCAAAAGGGAAATGAAGCTTCCCAGTGTTCAACAGGCATATTTTTACTTTTTCTCTTTTGTTCAGCTCTATCAGAATTAATCAATCCATTTTATTATTAATTTTGGATTGTTCCTTTGAAGATAAATAAATGGACTTTCTGAAGTTTAACAACAAAGACAAGCTTAAGGAAGACTTCCTGTGCAAGGCAGGAAACTACAAGTGCATAATTTGCTCTTACCAGTACCACCCTCAATACGTGAAGGCTTAAAATGCCTTCCTCCTCCTCAATTGCAACCACCTCATCCACCGCGAGTGCCTCAGAACGAGAAGACGCTCTTTCTAATAATACAAGTAGACCTGCTAGCTCTGCTAAAAGGTGCACGCATACAGAATGAGCGAAGTGTCCCTCAAAATTAAAAAAAGATAAAGGACGATTGAATATGACTGTGAGTATGAGCCCATCATAGCTGCAGTGGAGAAGAAGGGGAAATATAGCTACAAATGATTTCAATATTAATACTCTCATAATTAATTCTTTTATAATGTACCCAATTATAATGCAAAAATAGTACCAGTGGGATTCGAACCCACGCGCTACAAGCAGACGATCTTAAGTCGCCCCCCTTAACCGCTCGGGCATGGTACTTACTCCACCAACAACCTTCCCAATCCCTTCTTCCTTCCATTAGCACACCAACAAACCATAGGAAATATTTATAGTTGATAATCATTTGTACTAATCAAGCTGTCTGATTAATTCCTTACGCTTCTAACCCTCACGGATAGTCATCAAGTTGCTGTCATTAAGGTGGTCATGTATCATCTTGACGTAGGATCTCTTTTCTTTCATCTTCTTCATCAGTTTCTCATTCGTCGAGGCTATCTAAGGTAGATAAATATCTTTCATAAGCTGTTGAGAACGCTTTAGTTTTTAAACGGCAGATTATCTTTTTTACTCCTCAATACGATTATTGGCTTATTTACTTTAAGGCTTTGCCTTACCAATTAGGCTGATTTTCTATTTGTAGTTGTCAATTGTGGAGTTATTGTTTTTGCGAGAAGGATTACGCAGCTGGTCAGTATCGAGAGTCATATTTCCAAGGTTTTAATAGACAGATGGCTTCCTCATTTACTATCCTTATGTCGCAAATCGAATAATCTTCTGTTTCTCACTTGGGGACTGATTCTTTAACTGTGATTTCTCAGTCTTTAGTCGGCTCATATTAAAGCGTGACTCTGGCTTTTGTCTTTAGGGGGTATAGAACTTCAATGGCTCAAGATTCCTTCGCTCACTTAATGATTTATCTTCAATCTCCTATAGTTTTACTTTAATTTTGTATTAGAGACTACTGTTAATAGACTCTTTTTAGCTTTTCTTACCCTTTTGGGTTTTATTCGTATGATTGGATCCTTTACTCATTTGAGTCATTCTGATATCCCTCACCTCAGTATGGTTGGAAATATGGCTTAAATTGGTCATCCTGATATCACTCTTACTCTATGAGCGAACAGGTTGATCGAACTCAGTTGTCAGCTATGATTTACTTGTATTATTTCTTGATAATCTGGGGTCGTATCTGAGCTATGAGTTGAGAGTTGGGGCCTTCTGGCCAATCTTGTTCTGCAGGTATGATTTGATATTGGATTACTTGGCTATTTGCGAAGAACGGATTATATTGTCCACTTAGTTGATTTGGTGAATCATTTGACTTTACTACAGCTATTTTCTCACAATTTACTCTGCCTCTCGATGGGTGTTAGGATATCTGCTATGCCTCAAATCTGCCTGTGACACCTCCTTAATTCTTCTCGTATTTATAATCAACTACTGCACTCTCTCAGCAGTATTTTCTTGTGATTTTAGGACTTTATTCACATATCGATTAACTGCCTTTAACTCATTTATGTTGTTTGCATCCCTGTTCGATTTCTATAGATGAATGGCTTGGCTGATTGTCCATTTCTTGAACATTACACTTGCTGCGTCAGTCTCTAGTCTTTTATTGGCAGTCTCTGGGGAGTATTTTTCCAAGGCAGATAGTTTTTTCTTGAGCATTTCTTTTTTCTTTATTTGTAGGGTGTTTATCTTTTGTTGGATGATGGGTGGAAGGGATATGCTCCTTTTGGTTTCCATCTCCCTCATTTTCTCATATTGTATGAACTATTTGATGTTGAGCAGGGTGCTCTCCCACATTTCCTCCACTGCCGACTTATAGCTGCCGTCCCATTAAAGTAACCTTATATGTTGGGTTTCTTCCTTACTCAGAAGAGGATCACTTTGCTTAGCTTACTCCTCACATCGTATCTCTTTGTAAGGCTTCACCTCAATCAGACTGATCTTGTTGAGCTGTAGCTTCAGCTGGTACTGCTGCTCAAGCTTATCATTCATTGACTCTTCCTGCCTTCTTTTGATATTCTATCGGCTACAATCGACTTCGAAATTGTAAATGGAGAGAGTGCGCAAGTATTTGTTGGAGATGGTGATGGTGCCATTGAGTTAGTCTTCATTGAATTCAATAATTTTGAAAGTAAACCCACTGATGGCGTTAAGCTGGTTTGGGTATTTGCTAAACAGTTCAAACAGTTTATGGTCTTTCTTCAGAGATAGTATTTCGTATATGTCTTTGGCCTTATTGTCAATCAGTTTGGGCTACAAGATCTTATCAGTTATATCGATGCCCGACACCTTACGCCCTTCCTCACTCTCAATAGCCTCACACAGCTGCTGCATATCGATCTCAGTGTAGTTGCTGATAGCATAGCAGTCATCAATACTCAATACTTTGTGCCCAAATATGCTTTAGCCCTTAGCCGATGTGGTTTGGTACTCATACAGATGCTTCTATGTCTTCTTGCCCACCTGTATCTTGCTGATTTTGTAGTTTTTGTTGAATAGTTAATCGGAGATGTTGCGTGCATAGACCATGTACTATAGCTATGATCTGATGACTTTCTTGGTGATGAGGTCGGAGTAGTGTATTTCCACCCTGAAGATGAGCAGCATCACCAACTTATTGTTCTTAGTCACCACTATCTTGGTATCCTACAGACTGATCATCTTGCGCAAACTGTACTCCTTCAGCTCCTGCAGCAAGGTGTTCTTCTCGCTCTCCATCGAGTAAAAGTTCATGGACATGAACTCCCTTACTCTAATCCTCTCCAGGTTGGTCCTGCGGAATTTGGCAGAGAAGAGTAGTTTATCAATAAGGGATCCATTCTCTGCCACGTCTAAGATCTTCACCAAATCGTACTAGCCTTCTTCTTCCCTGGTGAGGATAAGGGAGTTGAAAGTGTGCAGTACTTTAATGTTGGAGGAAATGTGTTATAGCCTATATGTTATTCTATCGCTCTAGTTGCTGAATAAGATTATGCTGCTCTCGATATGCTCGTGTGTCCTTACTATCTTCTCGCGGGGGTTGGATTTTCTTTAGGCGTTCTAGGATTTCTTTGATGCAGTCTCAGTCGCATTCACCCTCTCCTTAATCTTAACTGTGTTTTAGCAGTACACAATCATGGATTGCCCAACAATATGTATGTCCTTAATATTGCGGCTCCTCTCCACTCCGTCTGCGAAGTGATTGACCTTATATGAGCTAAACACAATGGTATAGCTTTCCTCCTGACTATTGCCGATCATCTTGAGAGAGTCACTATTCCAGATGACCACTTCGAACTGGCTGTGGCTGATGCGTTTGAGGAACTTATACTCTTGGTTATAGTTCTAGTGGTTTATTTTGCCCTCGTGGTTCACGTCCTAAAAGTTACTAAAGATAATCATTTCTTCCTTTAAGCCCTGTCGGTTGTAGATATGCAGCTGACTTGCATCTACTCCCTTAGAGCAGTTTTATAGTACATAGATTCGGGAGTTGACTGCAAGTGCTGATATTTCGGAAGGAATAGCTTGTAGGACTTTTATTTGGGGGTAATTCTGTAACTGCATCTCGTATATGTGTGTTTTGTGTATCTTTAAGTTGTTGTATTTGTTGTAGGTGGTCGTAACAGCTGAAAAGTAAAGGCAGTTATTTTACAAAAGAACTTACTCTAACTCTTGGCTCGCTTACTCGTTGATCTTATCCAGTTGCCTTTGCTCACCCGCACTCACCAAAGCTTTCTTGTCTTCGTTGAAGGGATAGAAGACAAGGAATCCTCGATCTGCAGTGAGAGCGAACAATCCATTTGCCCTCAATTAAAGAAAGGCGATTTCAATAGGTATATCGTATATCTTGTAAATCGTCATATGCCTAATGTCCCACAGCTTAATCTTATTGCGGTTAGTCCAGTCCCTATATTTCTCCCCTTAGAACTCTGTCCCAGTCTTCTTCTAGTATGACTAAGATTCATATGTGATGAGAGTATTGTAGTTTTAGTTGGTAGTAAGATAGGTCATGACTTGTCGGGTTTGGTTTTTAATGATGACGGTATGTGGAGACTTGCTTTGTTTCTTAAGGATGGAGAACAAATTTTTTGCCTACCCTTTCTTTGATTTTAGGTAATACACTTGAATATAGTCTTACCCATTTGAGTAGTTATCTTATTACTAGTCCACTTAGTGTATCACTCTGTTCTTGTTGGGACTGTGCTTGGACATCTTGAGTTCGCTGTAGCTATTCCGAATCATTTCAACATTCAAGTTATTACTGTCGATCCGATCACGGATAATGCCCTCTTCCTAGATATCTCCATAGGTCTTATTGAAGGAGATGCGGATAAGGTAGGCTCCGAAGTCAGTGAGAAAGATGTTGTTGAAGGAAGGATTGAAGCACCTGCATTTGAATTGGATATCATTGTAGATCTTGTTTGTTATTTTGTAGTAGTTCATCTAAAGGTTCAAATTCTTATGCTCAAATATGCCTAAACTATTTATTAGCAGCTTTATTATTATTATCGAGTTACTCTAAAGCATTATTGCTAGAAAGGGGCGGTACAATGCCATGGCCTTTATACATCCTTTAGGCAATCTTTGGCACATCAAAAGCAAAGGATTTTGCTTATAAGTATTGGCTTTATGAAGGTTGTTTTGGTCTTTTAGGATTATATTCTCAGCAGGTAGAGGAATTCTATAGAAGTAAATAAATTTATTAGTAATAATAACCCACTCAGTGTCACTGTAATTATGAAAAAGCAAAACCTCAATGTACTTCTACTTATTACTTTCATTAAGGCATATATCAGGAGGAATGTCCCGAACCAAATTGCCAATGTACCCTTGCACCACTTTGGTCTTGCTGTTTGAGTGAGGCTCAACTGTGAAAGATTGATCCAAGCTAATCATTCCTATCAAATTCTAACTGAGCTTTGCTTTGAGAATATTAAGGTTTTGCTATGAAAATTTCTATTACAGGTTGGTAGCATTGGATGCTTTAAATTCCCTAAGCTAAGCACTATTGACAATGGGGCCTTCCTAGGGTTTGAATATAACGCTTAGTGTGCTCCTTTTGGGTTTTATTAGTTCATTCTCATACTGGTACCAACAAGGGTTGCTGTCTCCTTTTCTATGGAAATCAGATGCGATTCCAATCAGTTAAGGTTTGATCCGAACTCCTCGGATGTATTAATTAGTCACAACATAAATTGATTATAGTTCACTTCCTTTCTTATTTTGTCTGAAAATAAGTTCTTTGATCTTTGTGGTTTTTATTTAAAGCTACTATTCAGCCAAAGGCATAATGCATAGCTTCAAATTTTAATCTATTCGCACTCTCTTCTCTCCGATTTCGATATAATCTTCGTCTACTTAGCCATTTGACAGACAGTTTAGTTGCTGATTATAAACGTATTCGTTAAGCATCTCGTAACTTAAGGCGTGTGCAGCGTAGTAAAGGAATATTACTTTGAGCTGATCAAGCAGTAAGTCGAAGGTTTCCTCTTTCTTTATTTCGAAAGGCGAGGGAGTAATCTCGGATAGATTTTTAGTCATTTTGGGTGGATCTAACGGCAAAGGGACTGACCCCAATAGTGCAACTTTTTCCTTCTATGGCTCCTTTTCCTTGGTGGCCAAATGTATATCAATATACTTATCGACAAGAAGGGCGATTTCTACAACATTGAAGTATTTATGATAGGGCTGCATTTCCTTCTCAAGGAATTGAAGCATTTTGAATGAAATTATGCCTGAGTATAGTTCATTCAAATGTTTCTGATCGGAGGGAGATATGTTTATTGAGAAGGAGTTAATGTTCTTAGGACTTTGATTGCTTTTGTTTCTCATCAAATTATCTATTAATAATAACTTTATCAATACAAATACAGCCCGTTTATTCAGTCTTTTAAGATTGGGTTAGTATTGAGTGACTGACTAATTGTGAAGATAAAGCTTGTATATCATTGGTTCATTATTTGCTCATTTCTTTTATTTGTTGCACCCTCTTGGCACTGTAATAGAGGGCAACTAAGTACCTTCCTCCCACGTTAAAGCCATTGAGGTTATCCACTGCTTCCTTCGCGTCAAATATATCCTCATAAACTATGAAGGCAGTTCCCTTTTTATCACCATTCTTGCCCTTCCTAATTTGCCTTATGGGCCCAAACCTTCCAAAGACATCGTACATCTCTTCACTTGTTATCTTATATGGGAGGTTCCTGACGAAGATGATTTTGTTGACCTATGGGGCGAGTCTGATTGGTTTTCGATCAGTACCTGTGCTCATTCCCTTATAAAATATTTGTAATTATAGATAAATCAAAGTGAACAACCATTTATGGTCTGCCATAAAATCAGTATCTCTCCCTATCTTTATTTCAAGTACTCCCGCATTATGCTTTACTCCTTCTCAGCCATCACTATCCTGAGCTCAAGCTCGCTTATGGTCTGAGTGAGTGCCAGCTCTGCCTTGTAGGAATGGGGCTCTGCGGAGGTAAGGACTGATTGAATTTTATTGCTGAATTTATTAGCCATTTGATGTACCTGATCATGAAATAACGCTTTTAGTGACCCAATTTGATCTATCACATAATCTCTCAAACACTAAGCATTCCTTTTCATCGCCTTGCACTACTCCTTCAGCAGCTGTATTTTCGCCACCACTATGTTTTGCTTGCCGTGATTTTCCTTTATTAAATTATTTTTTCCAATATTATCGAAATTCATTTTCTTCTTTCTCAATTTCAACTATGGCTTTTCGTTTTAAACACAAATTGCCTTAAGTTTTTTAAGGCTTACATTGTGTGGAGATTTGAATGCACTGTTAACTCTATGGAAAGATTATTTAAGGCTTATTTTATTTTGGGCATTTTGATTGTGTTGAATACCCTTGGCCTCAAGCTAATGCAGGTAGTTTTTGATTTGATGGAGGAAGTGGGTTTGTATTGGGCGGCGTTAGGCGAGATGGATATCTAGCTGGTGGAGGCATTCGGGGATGGTGGGGCGAGAGTAGTAGTGATCGATGGAGGTGTTCTAATTGTGGGCGGGAGTGGTGAACATATGGGAGATTATGTACCTTGAGTTCAATGTCTGCTTGTGCTCCCTCTTTACTACGTTCTGCAGGTTTACTTACGTTAGGTGCTTCCTTGACTTCATATAATTATGGAAGAAAAATAATTGATCAACCATTTAACCCAGCTGAACAAGTCCAATCCACAATACCCAAATTACTCGCCAACTCACCCAAATACCTATGAGCCAGAACTTTTTTAGGTAATATTGAAGTTAATTTATTTTCTAATTTAATGTTTGAGAATTGGAAGATATTTAGTCAGGGTGCGAGTGTGAGTCTAGATGAGACTTACAGCTGATAGCCAAATCACCCTTAATTAGCACCCACTCTTTTCATTATCATACTCATGCATTAGCCAATATTGTGATATAT
>JACCDV010507200.1_pt1 | contig 11449 bp, 7 predicted proteins | sample 7446131 | NCBI WGS metagenome assembly JACCDV01 (sample SAMN15323448, study PRJNA562643) | freshwater metagenome | isolation source: river surface water | place: USA:Blue River Watershed | collected 2017-08-17
CCAAGCGTGATGATGTGCCACTTTTAGAGCGTTTGCGTTACCTGTGCATCGTGTCATCGAATCTGGATGAGTTTTTTGAGGTGCGTGCGGCGCTGCACAACAGCGTTCAGCATCCCAAGGCGCCTTTGGATGCGGCCGGTACACATGCGCAGCATTCGCTCAGCAAGGTTGCGCATGCCTTGGTCGATGAGCAATATGCGCTTTACAACGAAGTGCTGATGCCTGCCTTTGCCAAAGAAGGTGTACGCATTTTGTCGCATGGTGAGCGCACCTTGGCGCAGCACCAGTGGGTGAAAACATTTTTCGAGCGGGAAGTGCACCCTCTGTTATTGCCCGTGGGCTTAGACCCAGCGCACCCGTTTCCTCAAGTGGCGAATAAATCACTCAACTTCATCGTTCGTTTGTCTGGCAAAGATGCGTTTGGCCGCGACAACGAAATTGCGATTGTCAAAGTTCCACGCAGTTTGCCGCGCTTGATTGAGTTCCCCGAGAAGCTGTGTGGCAAGCGCAAGTTGTTTGTGTCTATTTCAAGTGTGGTGCGTTCACACTTGAAAGACTTATTTCCTGGTCGTGATGTCCAGCAGTTTTCGCAGTTTCGTGTGACACGCCATTCCGATTTGTCGGTAGACGAAGAGGACGTGAAGAACCTTCGCACAGCTTTGCGTCAAGGCTTGGTGCACCGCAACTACGGGCAAGCGGTTCGCTTAGAGGTGTCGTCGGGCTGTTCAGAGTATTTGTCTGAATTTTTGTTGCAGCAGTTTGAGCTGCCACACTCGGCGCTGTACCGTGTGCACGGCCCTGTGAACTTGGTGCGCTTGAATCAGCTGATTGATTTGGTGGACAACCCCAAATGGTTGTTCCCGCGTTACACCGCCAGTTACCCAGAGCAGATGGTGACGAATGGTTCACTCTTTGATCGCTTGCAGCAAGGCGATGTGCTGGTTCACCAACCCTATGAGAGCTTTGATGGTGTGTTGGCCTTCCTGCGTGAAGCTGTGCGAGACCCCGATGTGTTGGCCATCAAGCAAACCATTTACCGCACGGGGGCTGACTCTGTGCTGATGGAGTTGCTGCGTGAAGCGGTGCAGCGCGGCAAAGAAGTGACGGTGGTGGTCGAGCTCAAAGCACGTTTTGACGAAGAGGCCAACATCAATTGGGCAGAGAAGCTGGAATACATTGGTGCGCAGGTGGTGTACGGCGTGGTGGGTTTGAAGACGCACGCCAAGATGCTATTGGTCACACGCCGAGAAGGGCGCAGTATTCGCCGCTACGCGCATTTGTCGACGGGCAACTACAACCCGCGCACAGCCAAGCTTTACACCGATTTGAGCCACATCACCGCAGACCCCAAACTCACGCAAGATGCAGCGAGTGTGTTTAACCTGTTGGCCAACCAAAGCAAGATTCCACGCTTGAACAAGCTGATGATTGCGCCGTTCCATTTGCAACGCAACTTGATTGACAAGGTTGAAAAAACAGCAGAGAAAGCCAAGCAAGGCATTGAGAGCCGGATCATTTTGAAAATGAACACGCTCACCGATGAAAAGCTGATGGAGGTCTTGGTCCATGCAGGTCAGGCAGGTGTGCAAATTGATTTGATCATTCGAGGGGCTTGCATGCTGCCTGCACAACGCCTAGGCGTGAGCGACAACATCCGTGTGCGTTCCATCATTGGTCGCTTTCTAGAGCATTCGCGTGTGTTTTATTTCCGCATTGGGGCAGATGAGTCCTTGTACTTGTCGAGTGCCGATTGGATGAACCGAAACATGTTGCGTCGCGTGGAAGTGGCCTGGCCCGTCGAAGACGCTGCCATTCGCCAGCGCGTGATTGACGAATGCTTGGTGGCCTATATGCACGACAACGTGGATGCGTGGCAAATGGATGCACAAGGCGCATACACACGCGTACAAGCGACTAAGCCAAGGCGCACATCCAGCAAGGCTCCACAAGCGCCTGTTTCAGTTGTGAGTGCTCAAGCTGCTTTGATGGCGCTTTACGCCGCGAAACCTTGAAAGGCCAGAACATGGACTTGATCTTGTGGCGTCATGCAGAAGCGGAGGTGGCGCAAGAGGGCGAAGACGACTTGTCGCGCGAACTGACCAAAAAAGGTGAGAAGCAAGCCGCACGCATGGCAGCTTGGCTGGATCGTCACTTGCCTGAAGGAACTCGTGTGTTGGTGAGTCCTGCTGTGCGTACGCAACAAACGGTGGCACCGCTGGGTCGCAAATTCAAGCTCAGAGATGAATTGGTGCCCGAGACATCGGTGGACGATGTGTTGGGCTTATTGAAGTGGCAAGAGGCGACTGGGCCCCAGATCAAAGGTTCGGTCTTATTGGTGGGCCATCAGCCCTATCTGGGGCAGTTGGTGGCCAAGCTATTGGGTATGCAAGAGCACCATTGCCCAGTGCGCAAAGGCGGCGTTTGGTGGTTGCGCACCCGAGTACGCGACGGTCAACCGCAAACTGTGTTGCTGACCGTCGCATGCCCAGAGCTTACTTCGAGCTCTTGGGACGACCGGTCTTGATGGTGGGCACGTTGTTCAAGGCAGCCTTGAACTGAATGTCGCTCATAGCGGCGAGGGCTTTGACGCCAGCGCGTAGCAATTCGCTTTTTTTCACAGCCTGGCCTAGCTTGCCCGCGCGAGTTTTCAAGCTGTCGATGACCACGTATTCGTCTTTAGGAATCGTGAAGCTGTCACGCACGAGTTTTGGCTTCTTCGCTTTCACTGGCTTGGCAGCCTTTGTCGGCTTGGCGGGCTTGGCCGGCGCAGCTTTGACAGGAGCGGCTTTCACAGGGGCGGCTTTGATAGGAGCCTTGGCTGTAGTTGTTTTACGCACGGGCTTTGCAGCAACTTTTTTGACGGTGGCTTTTTTGGTTGCAGGCCTTTTGGTCGTGGCAGTTTTGACTGCAGCTTGAACCATGGTTTTTTGAGCGCTTGTACTCACTGTTGATTCCTTGAAATTGAAAAAGAATAAACAGTTTATATGGTTTAAATCAAAACACCTAGTGTCATATATGTCATGGTTCTGTCACAAAGTCTAGCGTCCACGGAGCCTTTGACCAAGACATGGTTTCTTGCTTGAGTAAGTGTGCCGATTGTGGGAATTCGTTCACCCAAGGCTCGGCTGCTTGCAAGCAGATGCGCTGTTTCGCATCGTCACAAGATAACTTCAAATCTTGGTACGCTGGGTCTTTTCGAGCGTGGCACAAAATCAAGCTGATGCGCAAAGCCATGAGCATCTTGGCAAACGCATCGTCTTGAAGTTCGTCTTCGAGTTTTTTCAGTTTGCCGCGTTGTCCAAGCACCAACAGCCCTAAGCGATGTAACTCAGACATGCCAAAACCAAGTAAGTCGGCGTTATCCAAAATGTAGGCGCCATGCTTGTGGTAATCGCTGTGCGAAATAGAAACACCAACCTCGTGCAATTGCGCAGCCCAGCTAAGTTTGCGCGAGAGTCGATCCAGTGAATCGACCTCACCGTCTTTGAAGTTGATGCACATCTGTTGCAACAAATGCACCGCCACACGACCGACACGTTGGCCTTGTGCTGTGTCAATCCCGAATTTCAAAGCCAAGCGTTGAATCGATAAGTCGCGTGTGTCGGTGTTGTGGTCTTCGCGATCCACCATGTCGAACAACACACCATGGCGCAAAGCACCTTGTGCCACCTGCAAGGTATCAATCTTCAGCAAGGTCATCAACGCGCGCAACACGCTGACGCCACCACCCATCACAGCTCGTCGGTCTTCTTTCAGCCCTTCAAGTTGTACTTTGCTGGAATGCCCTGAACGTACCAAGCATTTGACCAGCCAATCTAAACCGTCGAGTGTGATTTGTCCTTGAGGGAAGCCTGACAAGGCCAAGATGTCTGCGACAGCACCGACCGTGCCGGATGCGCCGTACGCCTTATTCCACGCATGGCGAGGGTAGGTGGACAGCGCTTCTTCTAAGACAGCTTGAGCCGCTATTTCGGCACGTTCAAACGCAGATTTGGTGAACTCGCCGGTAGGAAAGTACTTCATCGACCAAGCCACACTGCCAACGCGAAATGAGGCGGTTTCAGTGGCTTCAAGGCCAAGGCCAAGCACCAGCTCGGTCGATCGACCACCAATGTCAATCACGAGTCGGTGGTCGTTGTTGCTGGGCAGCATGTGAGCCACACCTTGGTAAATCAGACGGGCTTCTTCGGTGCCCGCAATCACTTCGATTGGGAAGCCCAAAATCTCGCAGCCTTTATTCAAAAACACATCGCGGTTTTTGGCCTCACGCAGTGTTTGGGTGGCCACAGCACGAACTTGTGATTTTTTAAAACCTGACACGCGTTCGGCAAAACGGGCCAAACAATCCCAGCCACGCTGCATGGCCTCGTCAGTGAGGTTGCGGTTTTCGTCGAGGCCATTGCCTTGACGCACGGTTTCTTTGAGGTAGGCCACACGCTGAATTTGACCGTGGTCGTAGCGACCGATTTCAAGACGAAAGCTGTTGGAGCCTAAATCGATCGCTGCGAGGAGTGTGCCGTGTTTCATGAAAACAATATTACCGTTTATTTGTGACGAAAATATGTCATGGCACTGTCATTGGCGGTTCCTCATTTTTTAACACGTCTATGGCAGCACACAGCGTGGTCAAGCTAGGTCGCTTGGCGGGTGTGTCGATCATGCATTGATGCGCCAGTGCTTTTAGTTGCATCACATCTGCATGCTCGGCCTTGCACTGCGCAGACAACTCTTCGAGTAGGCAACCCAAAGCGCGCACTTCGAGCTTTTCTAAACTAGCGGCAAGCACTGTGTCGTGAATGTCGAAGAAAGCAGCAGCACCAAAGTCACTCAAGAGCGCATCGCCTTCTTCGGTGTGCAAGATGTTGTGGGCATACAAGTCGCCATGCAAGATGCCGCAAGCATGTAAATGCTGCGCGGCGCTTGCAATGCTTTGTGCGATGCGAAGCGCGGCAGACCCGCTGAGACGTTTGTTGGGTGCATACACATCACGCGTGCAGCTCTCTAAGCTGGGTGGCCCCGCGAGGTTGACAAACTCGGGTGCAATCAGTGGCATGACCAAGGCTTGTTGGTTGTTTGGATGCTCAGTCACGCGTGCCATGGCCGACACCAAGTGTGGGTGTGCGCCTGCTTGCATGCAAGCAGCCATTTCGCAGTCGGGCAAGCCATCGCTGGTCACAGTGCCTTTGAAGAGTTTCACAGCGACCGCTTGTTTGCCTTCTCCCGTCTGCAACACCGCTTGATGAATCACACCTGAAGCACCTTCGCCGAGGAGTTGCTTTACCTGTAAGCGCTGCCATGCAATTTGCGGTGTGGGGGCGTTGGTCAAGGCTTGGGTTTCAAGTGCATGCGTAAAAGGGTTGCCTGCAAAAGCCAGCCAAGTGAGGCGAGGCATGCGCAGCAGCCAGTCGGGTAGCTCAGGCAATTGATTGGCCGAAATGCGCAGCAACTCTAGGCGTGTGCACTTTGCCAATTCTGGCGGCAAGCTTCGTAGCTGGTTGCCTGCCAGCATGAGCTTTTGCATCGCGCTGCACTGACCAATTTCAGGGGGCAGGTGCGTGAGCGCGTTGTCCGTCAGGATGAGCCAACGCAAGCGGGGCGGCAACGCTTTGGCCGATACATGCGAGATGCGGTTGGCTTTGAAGCCCACCATGCCGAGCTGTGCACATTGGCCCAGCACCTCAGGCAACTCGGTAAAGGGGTTGTCGGAGCAAAAAATCACGCGTAGTTTGTGTAAGCGTGGCAAGTCATCGGGCAGGGTGCTGAGCTGGTTGCCAGATAAATCTAAGATTTCCAGGGAATCGGCGAGCTCAAAAATTCCACGTGGAAAATCGGTCAGGCCGCAGCTCAGCTGCAAGCGCTGAATGCCTTTGAGTTCACCACTGCGCAGTTGTTCAAGTGTGTGCATCTTGTTGTGGGGGTGATCAGAGGTGAATCAGAGCGCAATCAGCTTGACAGCCAAACCTGCCAAGGCGCACAGGCTGATGGTTTCCATCACGCTGCGCTTGTATTTGAAAAGCATCACCGCTGCGCCCGTGGCGATGAGGGCGGAGCGCACATCAAACGCCCCCTCAAACCCTTCTGGCCAGAGCAAGTGATAACCGAAGAACAACGCAAGGTGGATGATCACGCCCACCACGGCCGCCGTGATGGCGGTGAGGGGTGCGGTGAACTTGAGGTTGCGGTGCGTGCTCTCCACCAACGGACCACCGGCCAAGATGAAGATGAACGAGGGCAAAAACGTGAACCACGTCACCAAGCAAGCCGCCAACGCGCCTGCGGCAAACAGGCTCTCAGGCCCCAACAGCGCTTTGACATAGCCGCCAATGAACGCCACAAACGCGACCACCATGATGAGTGGGCCGGGTGTGGTTTCGCCTAAAGCCAAGCCGTCCATCATCTGTGTGGGTGTGACCCAGCCATACTGACTCACTGCCCCTTGGTACACATAAGGCAGCACGGCATACGCGCCGCCAAAGGTGAGCAAAGCCGCTTTGGTGAAAAACCAAGCCATTTGCGTGAAACTGTGATCCCAACCCAACATTGCGCACAACACGCCCATGGGCATGGCCCACAACGCGGCACCTGCCAACAGCACCTGAGCCAAACTTGCAAAGCTAAACCGTGCGTGTGTGGGGGGTGGTGTGTGGTCGTCGATCAAGGCTGGTCCATATGACGTGTGTGATGCGCCATGTCCACCGCCTGTCTGAAATGTGTGTGGTGATATGCGCCCGCCGATGTAGCCAGCGGTTGCCGCCATGCCAACGATGAGGGGGAAGGGGATATCGAATGCAAAGATGGCCACAAACGAAGCTGCTGCAAGGGCCCACAACACCTTGTTTTTTAACACGCGTGAACCCATGCGATGCGCTGCTTGCATCACGATGGCAGTGACCGCTGGTTTGATGCCAAAGAATAAACCCGCCACCCACGGCACATCGCCAAACGCGAGGTAAACCCACGACAGTGCAATCAGAATGAGCAGCGATGGCAACACAAACAAAGCACCCGCCACCACGCCGCCCCAACGTTTGTGTAAGAGCCAACCGATGTAGGTGACGAGCTGTTGCGCTTCGGGGCCGGGCAGCAGCATGCAGTAATTGAGTGCGTGCAAGAAACGTCGCTCAGACAACCAACGGCGTCGCTCTACCAGTTCTTGATGCAGGATGGCAATTTGCCCCGCAGGTCCACCAAAGCTGATGAAGCCCAGCTTGAGCCAAAACCAAAACGCCTCGGCTCTGCTCACCGATGCAGGGGCAAGTTGCACCGCGGTGTCATTGGGCGGGTTGTGTGTGCTGGGTGGCATGTGGGTGGAATGCGTGTACTCAAGCCTTGGGCTTGAAGCGTGTGGCATCTAAAAATTTGGCCAATCGTGCTTCGATGGGCAAAGGTTCACCGTGCCACTGTGCCGCCAGCAATTCGCCGCACAGTAGCCCCAAGGTCAAACCACGAGAGCCCATGGCCGTGTTCATGTACAAGCCCTCGGGCGTGTTGGATACGCGGCCGGTCATGGGTAAACGGTCGTGCACGCCGCAGCGCACGCCAGCCCAACCGTACACACGCGGTGCGGCGCTGCCTACCGTGGCGAACAAAGGAGCGAGTGCTTCTGCGGTCTCTGGCTCTAGGGCTTGCAAGCGTTCTAAGTTGTCAACATGGTCGGCATCGAGCAAGCGGGCGTCGGCGTTGATGCGGTCATAGGTGGCGCCCGTGTACCACGCCAAGCCTTCGGGTGTGGCAATGTTGTGCACAAAGCTGCCATTGCCGTTCACGGGCGTGGCGGGCATGTATGCATCTGTTGGCACATCGGCCATCCAGCCCCAAGAAATTTGCCCGCGCAGTGGGTTGATATGCGGTGCCGTGCCGTCGTCTGTGGCGGTGGCAATGAGTGCTGCAGAGCCGGGGCCTGCCGCCAACACCACGCGTGACGATTCGGCCAAAACGGTGTGGCCTTGCATCACTTGCCACTTTGGCGGTGTGATGCAGCGCAGGGCATCCACCATGGCGTTGCCTTGCCAATGGATGTGGGGGTGGTCGAGTAAGGCACGCACCAGTTGTGCAGGTTTGAGCCATGCGCCGTGGGGGTGCCAGTAGGCATCGTCTGGGGCGGGCGGTGGTGCTTTGTGGGTCCAGTCGTTGGCGGTGAGGCTGTGTTGATTCAGCCAGCTCAGAGGCACACCGCCGCGTCGTGTTTTGCCAGGCAAGCGACGTTCGCGCACACCGGTGCAACCCCAGTCCACACCCTCGGTGAGCAAGCTGCGCATGGTGTGCTCCATGTGGCGTAAGCCAGCGCGTGAAAGGCGCGACACGCCGCTGTCGTCATGCGAGGTGTGAGGTGCCACCACGCCCACAGGCAAGCCCGAGGCACCTGCGGCAGGCGTGGCGCCTGCATCAAGCACCGTCACTTGCCAGCCGCGTTCAGCCAAGGCGCGTGCAGTGCCTGCACCTGCAATGCCTGACCCAATCACGGTGACGGTGCGAGTTTCTAGCTCCTGTGTGTTGGATGGTGTGGGGCAGGGGCCATTGGCGTGGCTGCGCAAGACCTGGGCAAACTCAGGCCAATCTTCATGGGGCCCCACGCACAGCGTGAGCAGCAAGCGGTGGTCATCTGTGCTTGCGCTTGAATGTGCACCGAAACGCAAACGGTGTATGCCGGGCAGCAACCCCCAACATTGCTTGGCCAGTGTTGTGGCCAGGGGGGCCAGCTCGGGGTGTGCCGCTGCTGTGTGCAACAGCGCATCGGCTTGCAAGGGGCGCGTCGTGTGTGCCACCACATGCAAATGGGTGGGGCGTGCGTCGTCAGCCGACCAGTCGAGCCACAGACGCAGAAAAGCCAGCTCGTCAAAGCTGGCTTGGGTGTGGCACCAGCTGGTGTGGCCGTGCCAGGGGCGCGCGTTCAGCACGCCGGATTAGGCGTTGGGAGGAACGTAACCTTGCACGGCATCTGCACCGTCGCCAAAGAAGTGTTTTTCCATTTGGCGTTTCAAGTATTCGCGTGCGCGTTGGTCGGCCAAGTTCAAACGGTTTTCATTGACCAACATGGTTTGTTGCTTGATCCAATCGGCCCAAGCTTGCTTGCTGACGCTTTCATAAATGCGCTTGCCCAGCTCACCTGGGTACGGTGGCAAATCGAGGCCCTCTGCTTCTGTGCCGAGTTTGATGCATTGAACGGTGCGTGACATGGGATGTACTTTTTTGAAAGGTTGAAAACTAAAAACCAGACTGTAGCAATGTTTGAAAACGCGCAGGGTGTGCGGGGTTAGATCACCTTGAAGTGGTGTGTGCCGTCGCGGGCCAATTGTTCGACCAAACCAAACTCCCAGTCCAAATAGCCTTGCATGGCTTCGACGGGGTTGTTGGTGCCTTCATAGGGGCGGCGATAGCGGTCCACACGTTCGACGGCCATTTGGTGTGCGCCCGCATTGAGCTTGCCACCCGCGGCCACCCATGCAGCGTTGCCGCCTTCGAGCCAGACCACTTCAATGCCTGCCTTCACAGCTGCTTGCACGTCGGCCACGGCAAAGCGTGACACGCTGCCGTTTTGGCAGGTAAGCACATAGCGGTGGCCTTTGTGTGCGGCGGTGAGCGAGTCTTTGAGCTGCGTGCGCAGCACCCACCATGCGCTGTGGATGTGGCCTTGGATGTACTGGGCGCTGGTGCTGAAGTCGAGCACCACGGTGTGGCTGTTGCGGTCGGCCAGCCATGCTTTGACTTGGGCCACGTCCACGACCGTGACTTTGCCTTGCGTCTCAGGCAAGCGCAGAGGCGGCACCTCGGTGTGTTTGAAGTCATCGGCGGTGAGGCCTGTCAACACGTAGACTTCCCAGCCCATTTGAGCGAGCCACGAGGCGCTCATGTTGGCGCGTGCGCCATCGGTATCGCACAGCACCAAACGCGCGCCACGCACGGCGGCTTGGTGGTCGGTCTCTTGCACCAGTTGGCCGCCTGGTGCATTGCGTGCACCGGCCACATGACCAGCAGCAAATTCTTCTGGGGTGCGCACATCAAAGAAGTAGGTGGTGCGCGTGGCATCGGCTTGCATGGCGTGCAGCTCGTCTAAGCGCAGGCGTTTCACACCCGCACGCATGGCCACCGCAAAAGCGCTGGCTGCGGCTTTGGCGCGTGTGGCGTCGTCCACCTCTGGGAAATGGTCGCTCGCGCCTTTGACCAGTTCTTGGCCAGCCAGTGTCCAGCCAATCGTGCCGTTGCGCAGCGCGCTCACGGGGTTGGGAATGCCCGAGTTGATGAGCGACTGCGTACCAATGATGCTGCGTGTGCGGCCTGCACAGTTGACGATGATGCGCGTCGTGGCGTTGGGTGCCAAGGCACGTGCACGCAACACGAGTTCCGCACCGGGCACGCTGATACCGGTGGGGATGCTCATGGTTTGGTATTCGTCAAAGCGGCGGGCGTCCATCACCACCACGTCGGCTTTTGAATCGATGAGGGCTTTGACCTCTTGTGCAGACAGCGACGGTGTGTGGCGTTTGGACTCCACCAACTCACCGAACGATTTGCTGGGCACGTTGACATCGCGGAACACTTCACCGCCTGCGTCTTGCCAGCCTTTCAAGCCGCCTGCGAGTAAGTGCACATGGGTGTAGCCCATGCGTTTCAAGGTGCGGGCGGCGGGCAGGGCGAGGTCGTCGCCATTGAAGGCTGTGCCATACACGACGATGAAGGTGTCCAGACGCGGGATGCGCGTCCACGCGTCAGCTTCGATACGGCCTAGTGGCAAGTTGGCCGCAAACAGCGGGTGGCACTGGGCAAATGGGTCTTCCTCGCGCACGTCCAAGATGGCGATTTCTTGGCGTTGTAAGAGGGTTTCGCGAATCTGCGCGTAGCTGGCTGATGGAAACTCTTGAGGCGTTTGAGCCTTGGCATTGCTGTAGCCCGAAATGAATTCTTTCACTGTGCCGTCTTCATGAAACACATGGCGGCTGACTTTGCCAATGTTGGCCCCGTAGACATGCACGCTGATCGAGGCTTGGTCTGAGAGGGCGTTCCACACACGGTGTACATCGCCAATGGTGGGGGACACGGCTTCGACGTCACCCGCTTCAAGACGGTCTTGCTCGCCGCTGGGCTTGTACTGTCCTTGGGCGTTTTTGGCAAAAGGTTGGCACAGCTCTGCGCCACGCAGCATGCCGATCATGCCCCACACGGTGTGGTCATGAATGGGGGTGGCTTGGCCTGGGCCCCACACAAAGCTCACCACGGAAAAACGGTCGTCGGGGTCGGCGTACAGCAAAAACTGTTGGTAGCGCTCGGAGTTGGGTTGGGCGTATTCGTCGGGCAACCAATCCTCTTGTGCCACCAACTCGGCCAGCAGGGGTTTGCCGTTTTGCAAAATCACGGCGTGATCGGTGGCGCTTTGGAGCAAGGCATCGAGTTGCGTGACGAAGTGTTGAAGGCGGGGCGTCTCTGCGAGCGGGGGTGTACGTAAAGTCATGGC
>JACCDV010104333.1_pt1 | contig 11448 bp, 8 predicted proteins | sample 7446131 | NCBI WGS metagenome assembly JACCDV01 (sample SAMN15323448, study PRJNA562643) | freshwater metagenome | isolation source: river surface water | place: USA:Blue River Watershed | collected 2017-08-17
AATCGTGGTGGTGGGGCTTCTCTTTGGCGCGGTGACACTAGCTAATCCTTTAGCTTTTTTAGCTTATATATTGGCGGTATCAGCGATATTCTCACTCCTAGGGATGTTGGTCGCATTGTGGGCCCAGAGTTTTGAGCAGTTGTCCATGCTCAACACCTTCGTTATCACACCTTTCACATACTTAGGTGGTATCTTCTACTCAGTTACCATGCTACCGGAGACGGCGCAGTTCATTACTAAACTCAATCCCTTCTTCTACTTCGTCGACGGAATTCGCAATTCGATGATTGGTATCACTGAAGCCAATATGTATGTAGGAGAGCTAGTGATTGGTGGATTGATCATTGGTCTCGGTACTTTAGTTTTTTATCTCTTCAAAATTGGATGGCGGGTAAGGGTCTAAATGAATTAAATTGGGGATGTGCACAAGACAGTTTCAATTACCTAGTGTTACAATATAAACAAGTGGCTCTTATTAGCTCATTTCTTTATTTGGTGTGCGTATACAAGATGAACAACTGAAGCGTTTCGTGCTTGATGCCGGACTCATCAAGAAGGCTGATTTGGCGAGCGTGGAAAAGGTCGCCAAGGATGAACACCGGACTCTAGCTGAAGCTTTGATATCACAAGGTCATATGACCGAGGATGATATGCGTCGGATTGAATCTTACGTACTAGGTATTCCGTTTGTTTCTCTAAAGAATGTAAAAATTGATTTTGAGGTTCTGGCTATGATTCCTGAGCCGGTGGCACGCACCCACAATATCATTGCCTTTCGTCGTACTGACAAGGAGCTCGAAGTAGCGATGCTTGATACGGCTGATTTGCCAGCTATAGATTTTGTAAAGAAGAAAGTAGGCTTGAAAATCCAAGCTCGTTTGACTGATACTGAATCGATGCGTTCAGCCATTCGCCAATATCAAAAAACGTTGAAAGATGAGTTTGGTGACATCATCATGAAAGATGCTTCAGCCCTTAAGGTTATTGCTGAAGAAAACGGGGAAGAGTTATCCGAAACCGATTTGAAGAAAATAGCTGAAGACCTGCCGGTAGTACGTATTGTGGATACACTTTTGCGTCACGCTATTATTCAGGGTGCGTCAGATATTCATATTGAACCGATGGAAGAGGAAGTGGTGGTACGATACCGCATTGACGGCATTTTAAGTGATGCTATGAAGTTACCTAAGCATGCGTCTGGTACACTGGTGGCTCGCATTAAGGTCCTATCCAATCTTAAGTTAGACCAGAAGCGACTACCGCAAGATGGTCGCTTTAAGATGGAAATGGATAGTCAAAAGGTAGCTTTCCGGGTGTCTATTCTGCCAGTATTTTATGGTGAGAAAATCGTGATGCGCCTTCTGCGCGAGAATCGTACCGGTTATTCGCTTGAAGGAATCGGTTTCCATGGTTCCACACTTGAACGTATTCATAAAGCCACCAGAGCCACCACAGGAATTATCTTGGTGACCGGTCCGACTGGTTCAGGAAAGTCTACTACTCTATATACAGTTTTGGACTTACTTAATTCACCGGAAGTGAATATATCGACCATCGAGGATCCGATAGAGTATCAGATGGCTCGCATCAACCAAAGTCAGGTTAAGCCGGAGATCGGTTTCACTTTCGCGGCTGGGTTACGCTCGCTGATGCGCCAGGACCCAGACATTATCATGGTAGGAGAAATCCGTGATGAAGAGACTGCTAGCCTAGCTATCAACGCGGCCCTAACCGGACACTTGGTCTTGGCGACGGTACACACCAACTCAGCTTCAGGTACAGTGGCCCGTCTTATCGATATGGGGGTAGAGACTTTTTTGTTGGTATCGACTTTGCGCGTGGCTATTGGTCAACGTCTAGTACGAAAGCTGGCTGATGACAAATTACCCTACGTCCTCACTAAGGCAGAAAGAGACGAGTTGGCTGAACATGTGAATCTGGACTATGTACTGAAGACAATGAAAGAGGAGAAGATAGTAGGAGAAGATGCTACGTGGAATGATATTCCCTTTTATCATCCGAAGGAAAAGGGTGAAACCGAAGATGGTTACAAGGGTCGAATGGGTATCCATGAAGTCCTTGAAATCACACCGACGATTAAGGAGATGGTGATGTCAGGCAAGACTGGAGATGAGATAGAAGTCCAGGCCCGTAAAGAAGGTATGTTAACCATGATGGAAGATGGGGTCTACAAAGCAGCTAAGGGTCTTACTAGTATTGAGGAAGTGCTCCGAGTAATTAGCGAGTAATATAATGCCAAAATTTACCTATACCGGAGAAGATAAAGAAGGCAAGACAGTCAAAGAAACTGTTACAGCTGAAGATCGTTACGCGGTATACGATATTGCTCGTACAGCTGGACACAAAGTCAGCGGTGTAGATAGTGCTGACTCCATCATCAGCAATCTGATAAACGTTGAAAAATTAAACTACCTCATCAATCGGATTAAATCTGACGAGATGGTGATGATGACCAGGAATCTGGGTTCGATGTTGGGGGCGGGACTCACTATCACCCGCGCACTTTCAGTGATGGAAAGACAAAGTACTAATCCAAAGTTAAAAGGAGTTATCAAACAAATAGTTGAGAAGATTAATAAAGGCGAACAATTTTATGTAGCTCTGAAAGACTTCCCAGATGTATTCAGTGATTTGTACGTGGCGATGGTGAAGGCTGGGGAGGAGGGCGGTAGCTTGACTGAATCTTTGCAGACTTTGGCAGTACAGATGGAGCGGTCAAGTAACCTTACCAAAAAAATCAAAGGAGCAATGATCTACCCCGGTATCGTAGTCACCGTCATGGTTATAATTGCAATTCTGATGATGATATATGTCTTGCCTCAAATTACTGATGTCTTCAAAGGGATGGGTAAGGAATTGCCCGCTACGACCCAGTTCATCATCATGGCCAGTGACTTCTTTGTGGAGCATACCATGTTAGCTCTTGGCTCGATTATCGGTTTCGTATTTAGCGTCACCTATTTTCTAAAGTCAAAACCAGGTAAGTTCGTTTCCTCTTGGGTAGTCACTCGGTTACCAGTAATCGGTACTATGGCAAAGGAAACGAACTCAGCTCGTACAGCGCGTACTCTTTCGTCTTTACTTAACTCTGGTGTCGATGTGATACAAGCGATTGAGATAACCGAAGAGGTGGTGCAAAATGTCTTCTATAAAAAAGTGTTGAATGATGCTAAGACTCGGGTCGAGGAAGGCACACCCCTTTCAGAGGTGTTTGTTGAGCGTACGGATCTCTACCCGATTCTGGTCGGCGAGATGATTCTGGTGGGTGAAGAGACGGGACAGATTTCTGGAATGCTAAACGAATTAGCAGTATTTTATGAAACTGAAGTAGAGAGAAAAACTAAGGACTTATCAACTATCATAGAACCGATATTGATGGTCTTGATTGGGGCGGGCGTTGGTTTCTTTGCTTTAGCGATGATTGCGCCGATTTATTCGCTTTCAGACGGCTTAAATTAAACATGTTTTCCAAAGCAAAAGATTCCGGTTTTACTTTGGTGGAAATAATTATTGTCTCGGCTATTTCAGTAATGATCTTTACTGCTGTCTTCGCCACTTTTCAGTCGAGTTTAAGACTTATTAATTTATCAAGAGCTAAACTAAGTGCTATATCTCTAGCCAATGAGAGAATGGAATATTTTCGTTCGCTACCTTATGATTCGGTGGGAACATTTGGTGGTAGTCCTACTGGGACCATTCCACAGGATAATGTCTTAGTGCTGAATAATATTGTTTTCAATGAAAAGGTTTTAGTTGAGTATGTAGATGATCCTAAAGATGGCCTTGACGGGGGTGATGAAAACACTATTATTCAAGATTATAAGCGAATTAAACTTAAGTACACTTGGACCATTGGTGATACTACAGGAGAGATTATTTTAATTAGTTTCATTGTACCCCGTTCTATCGAAACAACCCTTGGTGGAGGCTCAGTTAGGGTAAGTGTGATTGACGCTGATGCTACTCCACTACAAAACGCCACGGTAAGGTTAATTAACAATACAACCGCTCCTCCAATAGACACAGATAGGACGACTAATGCTAGCGGGATTGCCTTATTTTCCGGATTTGACGTAGCTAGTGATTATGAATTGGAAGTGACAGCAAATATAAGTGGAGCGCAGTATTCTACTGCAAAGACATACCAAGTTACTCCCGCTAATCCAAATCCCGTATTAACCCCCTTCTCAATCTTACTGGCTGACGTGTCTCAACTGACTTTACAAATTGGTGAACTTAGTGATCGTACTATCCGCACCTATAGCGATAATGTAATCGGAGACTATAGTGAAGACTTTGCTGGTCTCACTGGTGTGGCTTCTAGTTCAAAAGTAAAAGCTGTAGGTAATAGTTTAGTGTTAGATGGTGTAGCTGGTAGTTATGAAACTAGTGGCTTCGCCTTGATTGGTCCAATCACCCCTATTCCTTTACTGAATTGGAATACGGTAACTGTAGCCTCATCTTTACCCTTTGGAACTTCATACAAAGTGCAGTTTTACACTAACCCCGCCCCTGATGTCTATAACTTAATCCCAGATGCGGAGTTGCCTGGTAACAGTTTTGGTTTTGTTGATTCTCTGATTGATATCTCTGCACTCGATCCATGGTTATTTCCGTCTGTAGTAATGGGGATTCATCTTGAGACTACAAGTGTGAACAATACACCGACGGTAGATGAGATCCGACTATTTTATACCAACAGTAAATCCTCCTTAGGTAATGTTTCTTATGATATACACGGTAATAAATTAATCGGTAACACCAATGATTCGCCACCCCAACCGATTTATAAATTCGATACTACTAGGTCCACTGACCCGGCAGGAGTTGATCAAATCGTTGATTTAGAATTTGATCTCTACGACTTGGCTTTCTCTGGTTATGATATAGCTCAAGCTTGTACTGAGGCGCCGTTTGTACAAAATCCTGGCGAGGATGGTACTACCGAGGTTTTGTTAGTAGCAGGTGCAGATTATACTTTACGGGTAGTTGCAAAAGATAGTGCGCAAAGACCAGTACCCGGAGTCACGGTGCAACTTAACCGTCCCGGATATAACGTTACGAAAGAGACCGATACTTGTGGCCAGACTTTTTTCACAGGTGGTTTGTCCAGTAGTTCTGATTATACTGTAACAATTTCGGCTCCTGGCTTCACGACTGAGATTTTGAATAATGTTACCATTGATGGTGATACGGTTCTGTCACAAGTGATTATTCCATAGTTGTATGAATATTTTTAAAACACCAACAAAAGGAATGACGTTAATAGAGCTACTGGTCGCTTTGAGCTTGATGGTGATTCTCGGCCTAGCCATTTCTACCGGTACGGTCAATTTTTATAAGACCCACTCCTATAGCCTGGAGCAAAGTAATGAGATAGATAGTGCTCGCTTAGGACTGACCCAGTGGAATCGAGACGTTAAAGAGATGGTGACTGGGGCTGACGGTTCTTTTCCAGTTTCGATAATTGAACCTCATCGTTTCGGTTACTACAGTGACACCGATCAAGATAGCGAAGTGGAGTACGTAGAGTACCAGTTGTCTAATACCACTTTAAGCAAGCGCACCTATAACGCTACTGGAAATCCGCCAGTATATAATCTTGCTACTCCAAGTAGTGTTGATACCCTATCACTGTATGTACAGAATATTAATCAAAGTACTTCGACTTTTTTCTACTATGATAATAATGGAACATTACTAAACGCTAGTTCACCTCGAGTAAATGTCCGCTACATAAAAGCTCAATTAATTGTAAATATCGATCCCTTGCGCTCACCTGGAGAGTTTATGCTTCGATCCAGTATTGCCCCACGCAACTTAAAAGATAACCTTTAGCCTATGTCACCAAAGCATTTTCAGCCGGAGTACAAACACACTAGTGGCTATTTGTTATTGATGACACTTATTTTTACAAGTGTCTTTTTTATCATCATGAGCTCATTTATCGGTTATATCGTTACTCAAAGTCAGTTGGTAAATTTTCGCTACGAACAGACCAGAGCTACTGATATTGCCGAAGCTGGGCTGAATTATTACAAGTGGTCTTTAGCTCACTACCCCAATGATTTGAATGATGGCAATGGTCCTGGTGTGCCTGGACCTTATGTACATACTTTCCAAGATCCTTTAACTGGAGATATAGGCGAGTTTGCTTTAACGATTGCTAGTACCACTTATTGTGGAGAAGTAACTTCTATCGATGTCACCTCAGTTGGTCACACCTACACTAACCCAGATGCTAAAGCTGTGGTTCATGGTCGATACGCCAGGCCAACTATCGCTAGTTATTCCATGGTGACTAACTCTGGAATATATTACGCTTCCGCTGGGACAGTAAATGGTCCAGTGCATTCAAATCAAGGTGTAAAGATGAACAAAGCTCACAATTCTGTCATTAGTAGTGGCCAAACTAGCTGGTCATGTGATAGTAGCTACGGTTGCAACCCAACCGTGACTGTAGATGGTGTCTTCACCACGATGCCGACTGTTTCGAGCCCATCACTGTTTGCTTTTCCGGTGACACCGATTGATTTCAATGGTATCACCATTAATCTAGCATCCATGCAAAATAAAGCTGAGACGGTGACAGGAGCAGTCTACATACCACCTTCTAACAAATCAGGTTATCACTTAGATTTTAACGGTAATCAACTGGTGGTCAGAAAAGTCAATAGCAAAACAAACGAACCAAATGGTAAGGCCTGGGGTTGGTACTACAACCAAATGAATGGTACTAGCCCTTACGCCACTTACACGATTGATCCAAGTTGCCCGGTGGTTTTTGTCGAGGATGATGTCTGGTTAGAAGGTGATATAGCTGGTAAGGTGACTGTCGCGGCCGCTGATGTCGATACTCCAGGGAATGATCCCTCAATTTTTCTTAATGGTGATATTACTTATGGCAACTCAAGTGCTGGCTTATTAGCTGTGGCGGAAAAAGATGTTTTGATTGGTTTTGATGTACCAGAAGACTTAACTCTCGAAGGGATTTTTATCGCGCAAACTGGTTTTTTTGGGCGGTACAACTACAGTGATAACAAGATACCTGGGGGCTTTGCTCAACATAAGATAAAGGATTCTTTGACACTACACGGCACGGTAGTATCAGCTAACCGAGCTGCTTATAATTATGGTTCTCCCCTTGTGTCGGGTTTTAGCAATGTAATTAACACTTATGATACTAGCCAAGTGTATAACCCACCTCCACTAACTCCGTACTCCACCGATGTTTATACTTTCTTTAATTGGCGTCAAGATGGTTAGAGATAGGTAAGACAAAGACCCGCCCACATTTGTGGGCGGGTCTTTGACTTGTGATACAATCGAAGGGTATGAAAAAATTCACACCCTTAATAGTGGCCAATTGGAAGCTAAACCCGGGAACTGCAACAGAAGCCGTAAATCTAACCAAGGAAGTGGTGAAACTGACGAAGAAACTAGTGGGTGCTGAAATAGTTATAGCTCCGCCATTTTTATTTATACCGGAAGTAGCCAAGTTGCTAGGCAAGAGTAATCTAAAGTTGGGGGCGCAAGACGCTCACTTCGAAGAAAGAGGTGCTTGTACTGGTGAGATTAGCCCTGTCTTACTAGCCAACTATGGCGTTACTCATATCATGGTCGGTCACTCCGAAAGACGGGCTTTGGGTGAGACTGACGAACAAGTAAACAAGAAAGTCCATGCCATTTTGAAGAGGCGGCAGACACCGATAGTGTGTATAGGGGAAAAGGAGAGAGATAAGCAAGGCAATTTTTATAGTGTTGTAGAGAAACAAATCCGAGCGCTGACAGCTAATCTGACCCCGGTACAGCTTAGTAAGGTCGTCATTGCTTACGAACCGATTTGGGCTATAGGGACTGGAGCGACTGCGACCGTAGAAGATGTGAAGGAAATGCAGATTTTTATTACCAGTATTTTGACTAAGCTTTATGAGCGAAAAGTCGCCGACAAAGTAAACATGCTTTATGGTGGTTCTGTAAAATCTACCAATGCCAAGGAGTTGGCTGAGAGTGGCGGTATGCAAGGTTTTTTGGTTGGAGGAGCAAGTTTGTTTCCAGCTGAGTTTACAACAATTGCACAAACGACAATTATTTCTAAATAGTATTTATGGATCTGAAATTGGTTACTGAAGCGGGGGATTTGAAAGGCAGGTTTGTAATTATAAGGTCTTCATGCAACGTGCCCCTGGATGGTGAAGCTGTACGCAACGCTTATCGGCTGAAGCGGGCTATTCCGACCTTAGCATACCTTAAAGAGGCCGGGGCTAAGGTGATTGTAATTTCTCATATTGGCCGAGAAGCGACTGATTCACTTAAGCCGGTCTATGCAGAGTTAAGCAAACTTATACCTATGAAGTGGGGCGGGAAGATTACTGATACTGACTTCGTCAGTATCAAAGACTCTATGTCGGACGGTGATATCGTGATGTGCGAGAACCTACGCCAGGATCCTAGAGAAGAAGAGAATGACAGAGGTTTAGTAGAGTTGATTGCGAGTTATGGTGATATCTATGTTAACGATGCCTTTGCCGAGGCTCACCGCGAGCACGCCTCTACCTATGGTGTAGCCAAGCTCTTGCCAGCTTACGCCGGGCTGACTTTGGCTGAAGAAGTGAGCAAGCTTTCGTCAGTCATGAACCCAGAACATCCAGCTTTATTTATTTTAGGTGGAGCGAAGTTTGAGACTAAGATGCCACTAGTTTCGAAGTATCTTGAGATGTATGAACATGTGTTCATTGGCGGGGCTTTGACTAACGATGTGCTTAAGGCGCGTGGATTTGAGGTCGGACAATCCCTAGTATCTGATGTTTCACTAGCAGGCGCACCATTTTTATGGAGCGAAAAACTGCTAGTTCCAATAGACGTGGTGGTTGAAGGTCCAGAGGGGGTACTGGTACGAAATGTCGAGGAAGTAAAGCCAGAAGAAAAGATATTTGATGCTGGTCCAGCTACAATAAAGATGCTCGAAGAATATATAAATAATGCTAAAACTATCCTCTGGAACGGACCTTTTGGTAATTATGAAAAAGGCTTTATTGAAGCCACTGAAGCTACTGCCCAACTCATCGCCGCCGCTTCGGCTTATTCAGTTATTGGCGGGGGAGACACGGTCGCCGCGGTAGAGAAGCTCGGCCTTAACGACCAGTTCGGGTTTGTTTCGATCGGTGGTGGTTCGATGCTTACTCTCTTAGAGCATGGCTCTACACCGGTTTTAGATCGCTTGTGCCGCAAGTAAATTAGATAACTCGCAATAATAATGAGGGAGGCGAAGCCTCCCTCATTATTATTTACCCAACTCTTGTCTCAACTTGTCGGCTAATTCACGCAGTTCTTCATTATTAGCTTCTTGACGTGGTTCCGTTATGATTCTTTCTTCGGTACACGGATAAAGTTTTACGTGGACATGGGGTACCTCAAAACCTTCGATTACTACACAAGTTCGCAGTGGCTTTAGTGCCTGATCCAAGGCCCGGGAAACCTTTTTTGTAGTTTGCATTAAGGCAGAATACTCTTCATCGGATAGGGCGAAGACATAGTTAACTTGTCTTTTGGTAATGACTACTAACTGTCCGGTTATAGAAGGGAATTTATCAGGGATAACCAAGGTGTGTTCATCCTCATATATAATCTCTGCGGGAATTTCTCGTTTGATAATCTTGGTAAATATACTATCCATATCAATTCATATTAACAGTTTATGTTTTTTACTCAAATCTCTTAAGGAAACGTAAATCGTTGGTATGTGTTAAAATGACCAAATGTCGATTTTTGAGCTTCATCCTCCGGTGTCAGATGAAGTAGAATTTGCTTTAGCCAACTATGATCATTGGCTACGTAAACTGCTTTTTAATCGGGGAATCCATACCAGCGCGGAAGCTAAAAGTTTCCTAGAACCTTCTTATGACACAGCGCTTCACGACCCATTTCTCCTTCATGATATGGAAAAAGCGGTGGAGCGGATTTTGCTAGCAATCAATAATGATGAAAAAATCATCATTTATAGTGATTATGATTGTGACGGCATTCCGGGAGCAGTAGTCCTCCATGATTTCTTCCAAGCTGTTGGTTTTACTAATTTTTATAATCACATTCCGCACCGACATTATGATGGATTTGGTTTGAGCGAAAAGGCTGTGCGCAAGCTGAAGGCAGAACAGAACCCAGCTTTAATCATTACGATTGATTGTGGTACGACTGATATTGAGCCGGTTACTGTCGCTGGTGAGCTAGGGATTGATGTCATTATTACTGACCATCATGAACCTAAAGATTCTTTGCCGAAAGCGGTAGCGGTAGTGAATCCTAAGGTGGGAGATACTTACCCCTTCACAGGTTTATGTGGAGCTGGGGTTATTTTTAAATTGGTTCAAGCTTTGCTCCAGAAAGGGAAATTTGATCTGATACCAGGTAGGGAAAAATGGTGGCTTGATATGGTGGGAATTGCGACTATTGCTGACATGGTGCCGCTTATAGATGAAAATCGTATTTTTGCTCACTACGGTCTTAAGGTTTTGCGTAAATCGAGACGTCCTGGACTGCAGTTGCTCCTGCGCAAACAAAAGGCCGATCAAAGGTATCTGACCGAGGATGATATCGGTTTCACTATCGGTCCTCGGATAAATGCCGCATCACGAATGGATAATCCTGAAGACGCCTTCTTTATGCTGGCGACGAAAGATGTGGGCGAGGCCGGGGAGCGGGTCGAGCATTTAGAAAAATTAAACTTAGAACGCAAAAGCGCCGTGGCGCAAATGACCAAAGAGCTACATAAGCGACTAGAGACAGTCACCGAGAAACCGGCCGTTATTGTCATGGGTAATCCAGACTGGCGTCCGTCTCTGGTTGGGCTTACTGCCAATAAATTAGCTGAAGAATATAATCGTCCAGTCTTCCTCTGGGGTCGAGATGGCAATGGAGTGCTTAAAGGCTCGTGTCGCTCCGGCGGATCAATTAGTGTGGTGACTTTGATGAATGAGGTATCAACTGTCTTTCTCGAGTTTGGTGGTCACCATATGTCTGGGGGTTTCTCAGTGAAGGAAGAGATGATTCACACCTTTGCCGATGTGATGCAAAAAGCTTACACTGACTTGGGTACCAAAGCACAAATTGTGGAACCACTTCTAGTAGACCTAACTATTAAGCTAGATGATATTTCATCGGCTCTGCTTAAAGCCCAAAAGTTGTGCGCTCCTTTTGGTGCAGACAACCATAAACCGTTGTATCTAATAAATAACGTGACGCCGAAAGAAGTTAGTGTCTTTGGCAAAGCTAAGGAACACACCAAGCTAATATTTGAGACCAAGGGGTTGTGTAAGGAAGCGATTGCTTTCTTTCGTTCACCGCAAGAGTTTAAAACGATACCCAGTCCAGATACCCCAATTTCACTTTTGGTGCATCTCGAGGAAAGTTTTTTCATGGGACGAATGC
>JACCDV010570197.1_pt1 | contig 11446 bp, 14 predicted proteins | sample 7446131 | NCBI WGS metagenome assembly JACCDV01 (sample SAMN15323448, study PRJNA562643) | freshwater metagenome | isolation source: river surface water | place: USA:Blue River Watershed | collected 2017-08-17
CAGTAATCCATCCCTGACCTACCATTTAGGTCGTGTATGTGAGAATTGCGGCAAACCTATCGCAGACCAGGAACGTAAAACAAAAAGACATTGTTCCCCGCAAGTTGATGAAAATGGAATTCACCACAATTGTAGAAGACGGAAGCATCAACAAAAGCACCAAGTAGAAGAAGATCGACTTTTGGATTGGGCAGCTATACAAAGACAAACTAAATCAAAAATTGAAGATGCAGTTGCCACACATGGTGAATATGTAACGTTAGAAATACTAGAAGCATATGGCATTGCACTTAACAACTATATTACAATAAGCCATGGATTTCAAGAAAGTACCCTGGAATTTTTAGGCTTTGACATAATAATGAATCCAATTAAAAAAACTATAAAACTTCAAAAAAATGACAAACCCACAGGTATGGATGATGGTAGAAAGATTTCATAAACCAGCCCAAAACGTGAAAATTAAAACCGACTATGTTTTGATAGGCATAGGATTAATTGGCATAGCCTATTTTGCTATAAAAGCTTCATCGACAAAGTCGAAAGAAATTCGACATCTAAAGGACATTTTAACTAACAATCAAAAAACTATCAATAGTTTGACATCGAGAACAGCCATGCTCGAATACGACTTAGAACAAAAAGCATCAATTATAGAGTCGTTAAACTATGAAAATAAGGACTTGATTGTAAAACTAGACAATGCTAGCAATAGTAATAATGCCTAAAATTATCGAACAAATGCAAGTACCTAAATGTTCCAGAACGCTATTTAACGTTCTGGAACATTCTTAAACGTTTGGGAAAAGCCCAGAACAACCTTGAACGCTTGCTATTGTTCTGGAACATAATAGTGTTATAAGTAAATATCCTTTTTACGAGCCTCAACAGTAAGGTATGCAGCCAAACATTATTTCTTGTTAAGCACAATTCACTTTAATATTCATTACAAATTAAAAAGGTTGTACTTTATGAGTTTAATGCTTTTTATTGGAAAAAACGCTTAAACTGACCACCTCATCGCGTTTCAAATTGACCCCTCGTAGCGCTCGAAGTTGACCACCCCCTAAAAAGTTAAAGAGTATTTGTATAGGATACCATAAATAATGAAGTTATTACAAAAATCAAGACTGTAGAGTATGGCTAATAAACCCATCGCTATACTCAAGTTAAGACAGTTTCTTAGGTATTTTACCTAAGAAACTAATAAAAAATATCTAAAGAGAGTAAAAAAAGAATAAAAAAAATTATAAACTAATTTCCCAAACTGCTCTTTACCCTCTTAATAAAAACAACAACTTAGGGTGTTTAGTTTGCAGCGGTATAAGGTGGTCAACATGTGCGTTTTCTACAGGTCGCTTTTTCATTTTAAAGTTTATTGTTATTTCTATAGAAAGTCATTAAAATTTATTTTTAAATCATTTTTTGATCTAGTTCTCTCTTTCAGATACAATAGTGAAATTTTCATAATTTGAATTTGGAAATCTTATAACAATTGTAAACGATTTATTCTCACCGTATTTTTTTCTTAATTGTCGCCAATTATCAATTAGATAATTTGCTGCACCAATTGTGCCATGTTCTGAAAGACCTGCAACATAAAATACACTGCGCGTTTGCCCATCGTTATGTAAAATAAGTCTCTGAATAAATCCATTTAAAGTATCTTTAAGTGGTGGTAAATTGTCTAGTTCAATTGATTGAAAGTCATTTGAAAATTTAATTTTTGTTTCCGAGTAAGTTTCTATTTCTTCAGATACTTTATTATAACCAGGGCTTCCAAAAGAAACCAATGAACAATTAACCTCAATCTCATTTTTTGTCAAGGGCGATGGAATAGATGTTACCTTTATATCAGAAAATAAGATTTTGCTTAGAAAAGAGGGGCTATCGCTTATTGAAGGAATTAGATAATTGAATTGTTCTTTATATTTTGAAGCAGTTAATTGTTCGTTATAAACTATAGTTGTTCCTGAATAATTTCTAGGTCTATTATCAACACCCAAAGATCCACCATGAGTAATTCGTAAATTTCCAAGATATATTACAAGCCGTTTTGAATCTTTGATACCAAAAAATCCTAATAATTTTCTGCGTTCAGTGAAAAAATATAATAGCCATCCAATTGCAATCATTAGGATAAGGAAAATAAAATTAGAAATTACACCTTGGATAATGCTCTCTTTCATTTTGCTTTTTAATTTGACTAAAATTCAGAAAATATAAAACTGATTGGTAACTAATATTTAACACTCCCCAAGTTCTAACAAATTATCTTTCTTGGTGCTATCTGGTTGAGTCTTTACATATCTCGTCCCTTTTGGACTAGTTGCACAGATTAACTTAGATCTAATCGTTCCACTTCGATCATACACAAATGCCTCACCACCTTTTATCACGAAATCATACATCTCCTCTCTAGTACTAGATTTTTTCTCATATGGATTTAATAAATTAACCCATCCAATTCTTGAAATAGCAACATATGGATTTTCATGATCACCGCTAGCTTTTTTAATGCATGTAATTTTGATAGACATAAGAGTAAACTTTTAAAGATTGAGTATTATTTCATAGTTATTAAGTACTGTGGCTTACCGCCACTTATACCAAACACAATTTGAGATGGAAGTTCTTTACAGAAAAGGTAATAACTCGTTGTTGGGGTAGCTTCATTACCAGAATACATAATCCACCATTTCTTATCATCACTTTCTCCTTCCCCTGCCATCATTTGAACTCCAACCGTTGGTATACTCCCTTTGGGGCCAGAGAGAATCATTGGTTGTATTTTTTCTTTTTCAACTAAGGGAATAGCACAGAAAAAAGGTGACCATGCACCTGCTCTAGGTCTCATTTCGATTGCAATTCTGCCATCATTTGATATTCTTGTTTCAACTGTATAAGGCTCAATAATAGGTCTAGGAATATTAGGGGTTCTATCTTCTAAAGTAGATTTTATTCTTTCAATCCAATCCGTATCTTTTAAACTTACAAATAACCTGGTCTTAATTGATGAAGGAATTAGCTCTTTATCAACATCTGTTGTAAAAATACCAATAAGAGGAAAACTATGACCTCTTGTAATTAATGCTCTATCCAAGGCATATGAGACTTCCTCTTTACATGGTTCACTACCTAAACTATTTTGAGTTGCTATAATTGCTAAAGCATCAGATTCACTTGGATTAGTAATAAAATTGTCTATTTGCTCCCAAAGCCTCTTACCAGCCTTAATATTCCATCTATCAAGCTTTACAGAAATTCCAACTGTTTCAAGTTCTTGAGCGATATACTCTACGTCACCATTTGTATTATCTTCCCAAGAGTATGTAACCCATAGTTTTTTCATTCAATGTAACTTTATATCTTATTAAATTAAATCACCATAGAAAGCTACACAGTTGGTTACATGAATGGTTCAGTATTAATACCTAATTAATCACATTAGATATTCACAATTTTAGAAGTACAATACAACCAGTCCCAGATTTAGATTTGGGAAGAAAAGAAATTAATATAATTTGATGCAAGTCTTGAAGAATATCATTAAACTAAGTTTCAATTTCAATCGCACTCTTCCCACCTTCGAAAGCTTGGTTTTGCAAAGAGATGAGTAGAAAATAAAAAACGAAATGCGTAGAATTGTGTTAAAAAGGGTTTCGCCAAACACACCTTCAAAGAAAGAAGCTTTGAAACATCTCTAATTTTTACTCATAATACCATGTGAATAGGCATATGCAACAAGACCCGCAACACTTTTAACGCTCATTTTATCCATAATTCTTACCCGATGCGTATCTATGGTACGGGGACTTAAATCAAGTTTGGCTCCAATTTCTTTGGTTGTAAAATCTTTACAAATCATTTGTATAACTTCTAATTCTCTAGGTGTAAAAACAACACCTTTTTGTGGATAGGGCTTGTAGGTAGAAGACATAAGCAGCTCCATCATATACGCATTGGTAGATTCAGGAAAATACACGCTATTATGAATAAACACACTATCTATGGCTTCATACATTTCTTCTTTAGAAGTATTCTTATCTAAAAAACCCATGGCACCAGCATCAAGCATTTGTAAAATAATTGAATCTTCAGTATGCATCGATAAAGCAATTACTTTAGACCTAATACCCAAACTTGTAATTTCTTTAACGGCTTTAATGCCATCTAAAAGAGGCATTGCAATATCTACAATTAATACATCTGGAGTATACTGCTTGGCTAAAGCAATTAACTCTGTCCCATTAGTAGCCTGAGCCAGCACTTTTATTTTTTTGCTTGCTTGGAGTACTTTACATAGTCCTTCCCTAAAAAATGTATGATCGTCTGCAATAACAACAGTAATATTTTTATTAGTGTTCATATTAATATTTAACACAAAATGGGAATCCTAATATTATACTTAGTTCCTAACTTAATTTCATCTGAAGTGCTTATTGAACCATTTAAATAGTCAATTCTACTTTGTATGCCCAATAAACCCATACCTAACTTGTTGGCCGCTCGCACTATTTCCAAATCATAGCCCACTCCATTGTCAGAGGTACGAATCAATAACGTTTTATCCCCTTCTATAGAAATTTCAATATGCAAACTTGTCGCCTGAGCATGCTTGATGGTGTTGTGTATAATCTCTTGAAGAATTCTATAAATTTGATTGTTGTGATCCGGTATTAATTTTACTATATCAGACTCTATTAATTGTACTTTTAATGTACCGTTTACATTAACTTCTTGAATATATTTTTTTAAGGCGTCCTGAAAAGGAATCTCAAAAATAGATAATGGAGCCATGGCTTTTGCCATACCCCTCACCTGTTGAACACATTTATCTAATGCTTCTTTACAAGCATCTAATTCTTCTTTGTGAGTGGTTACAATTACATCTAATCGCATTTTAACACTCGACAAATAAGGACCAATGTCATTATGTAATTCGGTGGCAATTAAGTTACGCTCCAATTCGGCAGCTTTAATTTCTGAATTAAGCTTCTCATTTTGTAATTGCCTATACCTGCGCTGTTGATTTAAAAGATTTATAATGAAAAACAAAATTACCAGCCCAATAAAGACCGATACAATTCCAAACGCTATAAATATTTTTCTTTCTTGGGTGCCCATATAAATGCCAAGGAGTATGAAATGTAAGATAAGAAATTAATTAAAGGAATAATACTATATAAGTTTATAAATAGCGATTTAGTTGATTGACTATACAAAAACCACATTAACAAATTGAGTATGATAAAATAAATTGAATGTATAATAAATGGGATAGCAATCAATAACATTTTAGATTCACCTCTTAATCGGCGAACAATAAGTGTCTTTGTAGATAAAATTAGCAAGAAAAGTGTCTGAATTAAATGCATCAATTCAATAGATTTTAAATCTGAATTAAGCATTATTAAAATATCAAAAAAAGATAAAATTAAAAATAATATTTGAAATAAAATTAATTTTGGGGTCCGATTGATTGACCACATGTAAAAAATATAAAGAAAACATTGACTTTCTGTGATGTAACTAATGGAATATGATATTTTTAAGCCAATATCTGAATGAGGAATTAAGGAATATAATTCATTAAATAGACTAACAAACAAATAAATTATTAAAACTGAAAATTGCTTATCTAAGTCTTTTATCCTGTAAAGTCCTATAAATAATGGAATTAACAGAGAAAAATTTAAAAATATAAATAAATATTCCAAAGTAAATATTTATAATAGTGAATCACTACAAAATGGAGGACAAGGTCTACCAAATTCTACAATTACATCTTCTTCATTTGACTTTAAAGAGTTAATAATGTCATTCCCTTGAGCATCAACACCAATAAAAATCAAACATACCGATTTGTCTTCTTTCATACCATAATAAGCACGAAATTCTACACAGCCAGGCTGGTTTAAAATAGCTTGTATAGCAGATGCTTCAAAAGTTTCGGCATTGGGTAATGAACCAGCATAGTCTTTAGAAACTAACGAATCTAGGTTTTCTCTGTAACGTTTAGTTAAGTCTTTAGCAGTAGCTAGATCAATTCTGTTATTCATAATTTTTAAGTTTAACCAAATTTATTCCTTAATAAAGGGTAGCCGTTCAGTAAATTTACTTAACGGCTACTAATAAAACAAGAGAGTCAATATAAAAAGTATTGATTTTGAATAGGAAATATTAAACGAACCACATTTATAGTAAATATGTGTTACTTGATGAAATTTCTAATAAAACATCCTCTATATTTCGATTAACATACTTTTTTACTTGATTTTTGATTTCATCCTCAGATTTTTTGGATAAAGCCGCAAATCTAGAATGAATCTGATTTCGCTCAGAATAATCATATTTAGTGAATATATCTAACTTTTTGGAATTGTTTTTAAAAAGATGTTCGAAAAGCATCTCAAAATCTGGAGCATCCATTTCCCCAAGCGAATGTCCATAAATAACAAATCGATCAAATCTATTAAACACTGAATCATTAAACATACCAACCTCTGGATTTTGATTTACTTTTTTTATAAAATCAGCTTTGGGATTTTTTATATATGACGAATTTGTTCCTAGTGTAATATTAGGTGCATCGAACTTAAAATTTTCACTAACCGATCCATGCAAATGTTCAATATTAACCTTGTATTGAAGATCAATGGCATCAATTTTTGGCTTATCTATCAAATGCTTTTTAATTAAAGTATCAAGCACGATTTTACCTGTATAATTATAGGTATATATAGTAAATGAATTGCCGTTTTTTAATTGATCGGAAAAGTGTTCTATTAAGGCATATGTTCTATTATCTTTAAAAGATATAGTCGACTCCATTGCTGTTCTTAAAATAAAATCATTTACAGACCTTAAAAACTCAGGAAAAATTTTGGTTGATTCCAAGTCATTAATACGAAATTCGTTCCGGTTATAATAATCACCAATACTTTTTTCCATATCAAACCATGCATCTAGAGTTTGCTCTTCTTTAAGAAAATTTGCAAGGCTCTTTAGTGATGCATTTGAATGTATAAGTGAATCAAATTCAGAACTTTTAAGATAAGCACCGTAGGAAGTATTTAGTCCTAGACCCAAATCAAATCCATTCCCAAGAATAAAAAGTGCACTCATTTTAAAAAGAAATATATCGCGACTTATCTTTACGAAAAACTAAAAAATAACACAATAATCAGATGCAGGAAAATTGTCACTTTTTTTTCGATTGTTTTGCCACTGCAATGGTTGTAAGTTATTCAAATCATCCACACCGCCTTTTGCAATAGGCTTAATATGATCAATTTTCCAACCAAATCCATTTTCTGTTGTATCGCCATAAGAATTAAATTTAATCCAGGCATTACAATTATCTTTCCGAATTTCCGAAGAATTATAACCTTCAACAGCCTTTGCCTTTTCCCATACAGCCAATTTTATTTCACTACGAAATGAATTCCCATTTCTATCAGTATTAAATTTCCTTAACATAAAGTTATTTTAAAATAGATTAAAAAGAAGTCAACCTATTTACATACTCCGCACTTCCTACCATTTTTTGCGCAGTGTTTACAGTATTTACAATTCTTACATGCATTACAATTTTTTGAGCCTGTGCAAGTAGCACTATGCTTAGACTTGGGTTTGGGTGTCGCGAATGATAAGCTAGAAAAAACTAGAGTTGAAAACGAAACAAGAAGCACAAGCGAGAATATTTTTTTCATACATATTTATTTTGTATATAAAATTATTATCTAAACTAATAAACTGCTTCAGTAAATATACTGGATTCAAATAGTAGTTATGTTTTTCCGATTTCAAAATCCAAATTAAATTAAGTTAGAAGCATTTAACAATGAATGATATGTACCCTAGATTGAAAAAGGAGTAATTAATAAGTTTTGGCAATTATGTTAGCCGCGTAGTTATTTGCTTATTAAAACACCTATTGAACGTTGGTGTTTCCCTTTTTGAGCGACAAGTATATAGTGTCCTCTTTTGATATCGCTAACATTTAATTGTTGCCTATTTGATATATTATTAAATATCCATTGCTTAATTATTGTCGCTCTATTAACATCATATAACCTGTAAGATATTTTTTCTAATTTATTAAGCTTAATTAGATCTGAAGATTCTTTATCAATTGTAACATTAAGATAATCTGTAGTTGGATTTGGCGAAGCAGACAATCTAAAGCCCATTCCACCACATGCAGGCGACATTTGTACTATTATGGTTTTAACAGAAGATATGTTACCAACTCCACAACTATTAACTGGCCTCACTATTATATCATATGTACCTGTATTAGGAAAAATAAATGCTCCATCCTCCCCTGTAGAACTTATAATAGTTTCAGTTGTAGTCCCATTTATTCTATAGCTCCATTGGTAATTTGGCGGATATATATCGTAACTATTTATTAGCGTTGGTCTAAAAATATAAAAAGCATCTGTTTCAAAGCATTCTGAATTTAGAGGAACGTAAGTAAAAATGTCAAATGTTGCAGTAGGCACTCCAAACTGAATAGTTTTAGTTTTTGGATAAGTAAATGAACAATGTTTAACTGTAGCAGTCAAGGTTTCATAACCATTGCCTGAATTTATTTTATCTACCTGTACTGAAGTATTTGTTGGATTACTAATCCCTGCTACACCGTAATTGTTTGAAATAGACCAAGTTGTAGTTGCTCCTGTTGGTAACCCAGAAATAGTATAAATCTTACTACTATTACAAATTTCTACATCAGTTTCCGGTATAGAAAGAGTTGGGGCTGGTCTTGAAATAGGTATTTGAACTACCTGAGATTGTCCATTGCGTAAACCAGTAGCACAGCTATTAACAGGTCTGACATATACAACACCATTTATTGCACCATTTGATGAATCTGATGTAACAGTAACACTATTGCTATCTGAAATCCAATTATTACCATTTGAAGTATTTGAACCAATCGACCAACCATTAGGTAAAAGATATTCATAAGAGGTTACAGAACCAAAGCAAAGAGCAGGATTTTCAAAAGAAGTACTCCATTGAACATTGTTAAAACTAATTGCTGTATTTGTAATTTCACAACGAGGCGAATAAATTTGTCCAACATTTGGCTGTATAGGTGCACAGGATGTTCCATAAAAAAAAGATTTAACACGCTTAAAATCAAAATCCTTAGTAGCTGGAGCTCCGCCCATCGGAGTATAACTTACTCTAAACGTCTGACTGATATTAACATCTCTGAACTGCCCAACAAAAGTAAAAGTTGTATTTGATGAAGTATGATTGAGATTATTAACACCACTAATGAGTATAGGAGTATTAGTCCATGAGTTAACTATTGGTGTAGTCCCGTTTTCAACTCTTGGAAGGGTAACAGTAAATGTAATACTTGTTAATGGACAAAACTCTGCATCTTGATTGGGTGAAATATTTTGTGCACTTAATGAAATACTAATAATAAAAGAAAGTACAACCAATTTATAAATTTTTTTCATAGTTAAATGTTATTATTTTTTTAAATGAATTTGAAAGCCTATTTTAATTTGAAGACCTTTATTTGTTTCCTTTTGGATGCCTTCCCACTCTTCCATACTTGAGCTATACCCTAATAAAAACTCAATACCAATATTGTTATTTAGATAAACTACAGGACCTACCATTGCCGAAAATTGATTTAATTGATTTAATTTTCCAGGGTCATCGCTATCGAGTATGCCATATTGATAACTAATATCAGTCAGGAAATTAACTTGCTTGCCAGCACTCAAAAGATAATAGCGCGAAAATGGACCAATCCAAAATCGCTGGATATTCGTTCTTATACCACTTGGTATTGTTTCTCCTTTATAGGAAGAAAAGGCAGGTCTCATTCCAATTGCTAGCCTATCTTTAATAAAATATCCTATATTAGAAGAAAGATCAATTTTATTATACTTAGCATCAGAATTATAAGCAGTGGAAGTATATCGTGAAGTATATGAATTAAATTCACCGCCTCCTCCTAAAAGCCAATATCCTTTATTAATTTGACTATTAGCAGTAAAATAACTGGTAATAAGTAAACAAAAAATAAATAACAGTTTCATTAATATTTTATTTGAATACAATATTAAACTGCATTATGATTTAACAACTAAGTATTATTACTGAATTTTTAAAAAAAAATAAACATGACTTAAACAATAATCAATTGTGTTATAGCAGATGCTTGATTAACCTTGTATCAGTTTCTTACAACAATCTGACTTTTGTGTTATCATTAATCACTTAACACAAATCATGATAAATTCAGACAAAAAATCACTCCTACTAATCCCTAATTTTGAAAAATTTATATCCCATTCCAAATACGGGAAAAGACAATGTTTATCAGGCAAACCCGTTGCCAATGGTACATTAGTCCAGTATAATAGTGTACTCAAACTATTAGTTGCATTTGAAAAAGACCAAAACGTAACCTTCAGAATTCTTATTCTCAATAAAAACAATCAGAAAACTAATTACGCCGAAAAATTATATTGGAAACGGTTTTTCAGAAATTTAACCCTATGGCTTTATAAGAAAAAGTGCTTAGATAATTATATTAGCAACATCGCTAAAACGCTAAGAACTTTTTTCAACTACTTGTTAAAGGAAAGGTGTCTTCAAATTGGCACATTTCATTACCAGTTTAAAGTTAAAACCCAAGCTATCCCTCCTATTGTATTAGAGCCTCAACAGCTTCGTTTTTTAATTACAAACCAGTCCTTTAAAGACAAATTAACTCCTAAACTCCAGAAGCTCAATGACATATTCGTTTTTGGATGTACTGTTGGCTTAAGATACAATGACCTTAAGCATTTAAAAAGAACGAATATTCAAAATACTGACAATGGATGCTATATTCTGCTAAATACTTCAAAAACGGGATCCCAAGTAAAAATCCCACTTCCTAATTATGCTATTGAAATTATTGATAAATACAGAAGAAAAAGTAAAAAGTTTGTGTTACCGCAGCTTTCCAATGTAAATTTTAATAAAGGCATCAAAGAACTTATTGAAGTTGCAGGATGGACATATAACTATAGCAAAATCAGATTCAAACAAGGAAAAGCTATAGAAATAAATAACCCGAAAGGAAACTCTTACAGGTTTTGCGACCATATTACTGCCCATACAATGAGACGAACAGCTATTACAACATTATTACTTCTTGGGGTAGAAGAAAATATAGTAAGAACTATTTCAGGGCACAGCCCAGGAAGTAAAGAATTTTACAAGTACGTAGCCTTGGTACAAAATCACCTCAATAAACAAGTATTAAATGCTTTTGAAAAACTCATTATATCAACTCAATTTGAGTAATTATACCCTATTATTTTACCAAAATAGTATATATCTTTAAGCAGATGAATCGGCTTAAGCTCAATACATATAGCTCTTGCACTAAATTTAGTTATTATCCATTCGGGTTAAG
>JACCDV010449592.1_pt1 | contig 11437 bp, 14 predicted proteins | sample 7446131 | NCBI WGS metagenome assembly JACCDV01 (sample SAMN15323448, study PRJNA562643) | freshwater metagenome | isolation source: river surface water | place: USA:Blue River Watershed | collected 2017-08-17
AATATTTCAATATCTTAATCAGAATCAAACGATTTCAAGCAGGATATCTCCAAAATTAGCGTATAATCTATATCGTCTGTCTCCTACTACTATAGACTTACACTCTTCATTCGCTCATTGTATCTCTATAGGTGATCGGCCTTCAGCTACTAAAGCGGTCCGCATATCATTTCTTATGAGACCATCCCAGCCCCGCTTATTACAGTAATCCCACTGATGGCAGAAATGGGTTTGTTTAGCTCTTATTTTAGCTCTAAGGATGATATGTAAACTGCCTTCGTTAAATCCTCAGCTATATGGAGTTTCTCCTCAATGTATTTCTTGATGATAGTGGATAGGGCATGTTCATCGATTTGAGGATACTACATGGGCGTATTAAACCTCGAAAAGACATAAACAGTATTGGCCTAAAACTATCTCAATCTCTGCTTATTCAGCCGTCGCCCTTATTTAGGGGTTGAAAACAGCAAGGCATTGGAGTGGCTTTGAAACAGTAGCTTTAAGTCCATCTTATAAGGGAGAGCAATGCCGAGGAGTTGACTGATTGTGGAGAGCGCAACCATTTGGCTTTGTATTTGGGTATGAAAGGCAGTGATTTGTGAGGAGTATTAGCTCTCCATTAGCTGACTATACATCTGCTGTTTTTCTTCCTGCATATTGACAAATTTTAGCCACTACTGCTTGGAACAATTAAATCTGTTTTATTTCAAGCAGTTGAGTACCCACCCACATCTGGCTTACAGTATTGACTTTATACCGATGCACCGGTTTTATATTGCTCGTTTTAGTTAGCTTTAAGCCCTCTCTTTTTGTTTCATTTCCAGTCGAAGCCTTTTCGTCTATCTCTCTATCTTTTGCAAAAACTCTTTTTTGCTCTTTATCCTTTATCCCAAAAGCTGATTTTACTTGATTTTCCTTCTGAGGGCGTCCTTTTTGTTTTGTAGAGACTCCCTGGCCACATTTTGAGAATGATTGGTCAATAATGAGTTATTGCTGGCTCCCAAAGATTACCCTAAGTGTGTGGCTTGCTATACGAGTTATTAGAACCTCTTTTTTACTTACTAAAATTTACTAAGGAGCTATTTTCTCCTTGGCTCATGTTGTTTAGAGTTTTATTGATAACAGACTTGGCAGATGATGGATTTGGTATTGAGGCAGCACCGACTGCACTTCATTTATTAATATAAGAACTTTTATTATATATGACCAATATACTCAAAGCATAAACCAACTGTTTGGACAAAAGCTCCACAACCAAAAACCACAATAAAATAAATCCAAAAGTGATTTACTTCGAATGAGGACTGAATTAGGTGACTTGAAGAAGCAGATGAAAGTAGATGAAAAATCAAAAGGAAGGCGTTGTTCTCCTTCTTCCTTCAACTCTCCCCATTCTTTCTTTCACTTCCGAACACCCTATTTCTTTGTCCCTTATGATGTCTTCAATAGCAATTGAATCTGTGATCTGCTAACTTTACTTCGGCCTGCACTGCATGGATTTCCCGAGTTCATTGGGCTAATGCCAATCTTCGAACATCTTAAACAAATTGGTGTGTTCCCTTTCCTTATTGACCTGCACTGTCTATTTGAGACGTGCGTGGGATTGGGAGATGGACTTGTTGAGCCTATTAGTGATGCAAGTTCCCATGTTTGTCAAGATAGCAATTATTATAAACTGCTATTTCGATGTCAGAATTATTAAATTAATTTAATGCTTATGGATGATCACTAGCTCGACAAATTCTATGCTCCATTGAGGACGATTGTTTGCTAACTTCCCTTCGAAAGCACAATGCTCTTTGCAGGTTTCACCCTTAGAACGTTATAGTTGTAGTAAAGGTTCAAATTCTAAATGATCACTTATTCATCTAGTCCAGCCGGACCATTATAGGAAGTTTTAACTGTCAGTGTAGTCTGGTCGGATTGTGTGTTAATAACTAATGAAACTTAATAGAAGCATTTGTAATTCTTTTCGCATATCTTAATCTTTTATTCATCATTGTAGTCATTCAACGACAGAATTGAGGCTTTAGATATGAAACTTTATGGGGAGTTTTGAGCAAAAGCTGAATAGAGGGAAAAACGATTATCCAATTGGTTAGTGTTTCTCACGTTTGCAACGTCTTGAAGAAGGACACTTTGGCCTTCAGCTATAAATAATGGTATATTATCGACTAATCCACAGTTAACCACTGCACTCTCATTAGCAGCATAGTTCTTCCCTGAGTAAAGATCGACCCAGTTATTGTTGGGGAAGTACACAGAGCGAGACGTTTTGCCTTACTCTAGAATAGGGGCTACTAAGATATTAGAAGCTAGAATGAAGGTTGTGTCTGCGATTTAGTTTAAGTAGGTTTTTTCATCGTTGGGGAACATAAAGAACAAAGGAGACCAAACATAGGGCTTTTCTTGGGTGAGCATGTACGTATACATGTGCTTGAGTAGTGAGTACCTAAGTTTGATGGCTTTTGTAGCAGATTATAGGACTACTTATCCCAAAGCATAGGGCTCTTGAGGAATGGACCCGTAGGCGTTATGACTGCGAGAAAATGGATAAAGAGTTCCAAGTTGGTACCACCTTGCACATAACTACACAGTTGTATCACCTGCGAATCCGCAAATATCTTCTCCCACCATCTTGAAACCGTTTACGTGGCTATTGAAAATGTTGGGGATTGAGGTTTGAAGAAAGGCCCAAGTGGCAGCATTGTCTCCAGTCCAGTGATTGCCATACTTGCTGGAGCCGATGGTTGAGCTTCTTGAAACGATGAAAGGTCTTTTCCTTTTGTTTTGCAGGAAGCTGTTGGTTGCTTTGGTTTGGAGGAACGCATGGAAGACATGCACGTCTGCTTCTTTAATGCCCTTGTAGTGGGTACAGTTGAGAGGGATTGTGCTGTCTTATATCTTGCTGGAGCCAGGGTGGTATGGCAGATCATTTGTGTAGTCAAATACAGTAGGGGTAGTCGGGACAGAGCAGGGCCCATTGCAAAAGTTGGAGACTTCATTCATATCCAGCCAAACTCCATCAAATTTGACTTTTTAATAGAGGATATCGAGCATGTCTTCCCAGTACTTGGAGGCATTTGGATGGAAGAAGTCCACGAATGTTGTGTCTCCTGGCCAAACTGCTCCAATAAAGGGCACTCCATTTGCATCATTAACAAACACATTTCTCTTCAATCCTTAATTGTAAGCGATCCCATCAATTTTGATGCCAGCGTCAATTATTGGGATATATTTATACTTCTCTTGTATCTTTCTGATTTGATCAAGAGGGAAGCGTTCCTCGTCAATGGAGAAGTTTTAGAAATCTAACATGTAATCTATATCACTCCAAACAGTGTCCAAAGGTATCCCATTTTTTTAGTAGTTGGATAAAACATCCAAAAGTTGGTCAATGTCCTCGTAACCCCAGCGACATTGGTGGAAGCCAAGAGACCAGAAGGGAGGGACATTAGAATTGCCAGCATAAACCTAAGATGAGATTCTTGCTAGAGCACTTGTTGGATCTGAAGCATCGGCTAAGAAAAATCTAAAATCTATTATTCCCCCTATGGTCTTAAATGTTAAGAATGTTTTCCCTCCATTTTTCTACTTGATTACGTCCATTGCGTTTGAGTTTCTGAAGTAGGTCAAATGAAAGAACCCTGCTTTTTCCCTATTCAAATAATAAGGATAGTATCCATAAGTCTGATGTCCATCTCCGATGTCAATTTCAAAAGGATGGTCTCGATTGAAAATGGTCCACTTGCCATCTTGGACCCTGAAATGTGAGGAAAATCTTTCACCAAGGCCATACAGATAGTCATTTTAAACTTAGGTGCCGATTTGTATGTAGTAATTGCTATACATTATATCCACATCATAAGTTGAGAAGATAGTACTGTTATTGATTTTCCTCGAAATCCTGAAGTCAAATGGATTTAGAGTATATGAAAACCCATAGCGACTGGCCTCAATAGGAAAAGATGAGCCTTCAAAATAATCTTCCGGAAATTCATCTCCCTGAGGCACTTCAAAACGTTGCTTATCAGCATCGGCAATCTTGAAAGTGAAGTCATAGAAGGTGAGCATTCGAAAGGTGGCCTTCAAATTCTTGACTATTGCATTTTTGGGGTTGACATAATAATCATTTGTGCCTGTGTATGTGAGGTTAAAGTAGCAAGCGGTCGAGAGACAAGTATAATCAGTGACCTTATACTCTGAGCGAGAGAAGGCAAGGATAATGGAGAGTAATACGACGAATGCCCGTAGGTTGGTTGGCATGGATATATCCACTATATTAATTTGTATGCAGGCAAATTGATTAGCTATTAATAAAGTTATATGGGGAATAAACCTATTGGATAGTATCTCACCGAACTAGCCACCTATTGTGACTGCCTAGAAAGCGTCAAACAGTTCCATCACGAAAAATAACCATCGGAAAAATCATAAAAAGCATAGAGCGAACAACCGCACTTATAAACTCCCAAAAAGCAGCAGCCGAGGAGAGTGCCCAAGCAAGAGAATGAATAGTCCTTCGTTGAATAACCTGAGCCGGTGAAGATTTATAAGCCACTTCCTCCTCAGCCTTCGATAAAGCGACGCTCAGATTTGATGATTAAGCCCACTTTCAATCCCCCATAGAACATGGAGTAAATTTCTTAAATCCCTGACTCTCCAAGTGTAAAGAACTAGAAGTTATAGATGGTGGAAATCGACAAAGACTCAGATATTGAAAACATGTCCAAGCTCAATAACCCCATCTTCAGAAACACCACCAACACTCAATTAAGGATCAACAGGACCAACGTGCGAGGCAGCATCCGAAGACAGGTCCTTAACTAAAGTAACGACATGAATTTGTCCCTCGACCCAGTGGACATATCGGAGATAAACTAACCCCCCGAGCATGACTACCAATAGGCAAGATATTTCATGGACGATGAGGATGAATAGGACTTCAACAACAAGATGAACCAGTCCAATTTCTAATGATGTATCAAATAACTATTTTACTATCTATTAATATAATTATAAGTTTTATAGTTAAAGTATTCTCAATGCAATGGCAAAGCGCGAACTCCCACCAATCTTAGCCACACACCCCTCCCTAAACCAATATAGAGCAGGTTTACAGGGAGTAGATTTAGAGAATGGCCTTTCACGTACGCAGTAGCATTTTTTACAATGGAAGCAGCAAACATGTACAAATAAGGTTGGAGAGATGGATGAAAGAGCTCTCCAAGTATGAGTTCAATTCAGTGTGGAGGACTAATAAAATAAGTTATTTCAAATTATTAATACTCATGTGTGATTCCTACTCTTTAGTGCCTCCCTTCAATAATTTTCCTACTCAACAACTTCACATACTGCAAAAACACGAAATTTCTAAAATTGTTAGCGCTCTTGAAAGACAAATAAAGCTGCGTAAGTCGAAAGGAGGCGAGCTGGGATTGAAAAGGACCAAAAATACCTTAAAATTATAAAAATTTAGTGAGGATACTATGGTAAGAGATGAGGACAATAGAGATTAAATGCGTTACAATGAGGAGCATAATATTAGTATTAACTAATTCAGGAAGAACAAGGAAGGAACGATGAAAAGGTCGATGCAGTTTGTCAATTTTGCATAGAAAACCAATCTACTCAGATCCAGCCATCCTAAGATTTCTCCTGCAACCACCATATGTTCTTAGGCTTGGAAGGCCACAGGCAAATCTAAAATCTTTCTTAGCAAAACCTTGAAACTGCAAATACAAAATTCAAGCAAAATCTTTCGCTAATGCAAATAAAAGAAATAGTATTGGTAATCTAACAGCCAAATCGGAAGTGGCACCCCTAAGTATCTGCATCACTATAATGGTGAGGCTAACGTGATCGTGAGTGAGGACGAGGAGAGGACAACGCAGCGATCTTAACGTTTTTGCGAGTGCATCAGCAAGTTCTGGACCTTTGCATCAAAGTGAATGATTTTCTAATATTGTGCCCTTAGTGGGTTGATGGGTGAATACTATTTGAATGCGAATGCAATAGATTACTAAAATCAGAATCTATCTCCTCTGATTCTCTTGGCGAGTTGAAGATCTCTGGTCATGATGGTCACTCTCTTGGCGTGGATGGCGCACAAGTTGGTGTCCTCAAAGAGAGAGACGAGGTAGGCCTCAGCAGCTTCCTGGAGGGCGAGCACAGCTGAGCTTTGGAATCGGAGCTCTTGCTTGAACTCGTGGGCGATTTCTCTGACGAGTCTTTGGAAGGGCAGTTTTCTGATGAGGAGGTCAGTGGACTTTTGGTATTTTCTGATTTCCCTAAGGGCAACTGTTCCTGGTTTGAATCGGTGGGGCTTCTTGACGCCGGTGGTGACTGGTGCAGACTTCCTGGCGATTTTCTGAGCAACGAGTTGCTTCCTGGGCACCTTCTGAGCAGTGGACTTCCTTGCGGTTTGTTTTGTTCTAGCCATTTTAAGGATAATAAAGAAGGGTTTTTTGTTTATATCAATTGCGCTCAATCCAATTTATCTTAAAACTTAATTTGATTGGCTTATTACTAATCCAATCAAAATTAAATGCCAGCACCCGCACTGATAAAAATCAACACTCAGTATACACCCTCCACCCCAACCCCACTGCAGACCAGATCAGGAATATCTATCTCATTCCGTTTATAAAGGCCTGCTAATCTTGATGTTTTGATGAATATGAGGGGAGATAGCGATGTATTGGGGATAGAAAATCTACATTTTTGAATGGTTAGTGATAATGAAGGTTTCAAAGTAGTGAGAATGGAATACTATTGTTGAGGTAATATGGTATTTTAATGTTTGGCTAATAAAAAATAAAGGGTGATTCCTATAGTTATTTTTTGAAATTATAGTTGCTTGGTTGAGATGGATTATCAGAGACTTTATGAATAATTACCAAAGCAGCCCGTCAAATGGACTGTAAGCGACATCGAAATATGGCTCAAGTTTGTAGGCCTGAGCAACCTCTACTCCAAGTTCAGTAACCCCTATATGAATGAAGAATAGCTATCGATCGACGGAAGCTGCATAAACTCCCTCACCGAGGAGGACCTCAAGGATGAGCTCAACATTCAGTCAGGAATCATCATTAAGAAGATCATGTCATGTATATGGCTATCTATAAAGGGGTCAATAAGGGTCTCAGAGAGTATCACTCCTTTATCGAGAACAAGGAAGTTTAGGGCTTCCAGTAGCTCAGGGATGTCACACAGAAGCCAAGAATGAATTAACAGTTCTATTCGATGCCTGACTCCAAGGCCAACTTCAAGCAAATCACCAATAAAAATATCTCGAACATTCCAATCAACCCAGTGTTGCCTATGAAGGAGCTAGAGAAGTAAAATTTCGAAGAGGAGGTGTGCGCCATGATAAATGAGGACGAAGAGAATAAAAAGAAGTAATATGAGCTGATAATTCAACAGTCAGACGGCCCTCAAACTTCCTTCTTCTCAGTCAAATAAGAAGGCGCCAAGATAGGAAGGCATAGCTCTAACCAAATTTTGATACTTGATGAAAGTATTTCTCGGTATCACGCGTAAATAAAATTCGATAATGGTGTTTTCCTCCTCAAAGACATTGGAAGCACCACAGGGACATTCATCAAAATCTAATAGCGCAAACAAATCTATCATGTAAGGTCTATCAGATGCAGAAAATGATTATCGAGATGGGCTCAAATCAATTCCAGGCTAGCCTCATCAACACCAATCTCACCCTTACCATCATCTAGGGACCCTCCCATGACACCATCATAGAAATACCCAAGCAGGCCAAAATCACTATAGGAAGAAAACCCAATAATTTGCTCAATTTCCAGGATGACCAACACCTGAGCAATCTTCACTCCACTATTTCCTATATTGACAACAAGTTTTACATCGAAGACATGGGCACAACCAACGGCACGTGGGAGAGACTTTCCCTAGAGGCAGAGGTGAGTGAGTTATTTTAGATAAAAGACAAGACAGTATTCAAGATTGGGACAAATCAAACCTATATATGCAAGATAAAGATGGCTTTGATTAGTCAGAAGAGCCATCCTAACGCTTGTGTGATTTGCTGCGACCAGGACAAGGACTGCGTCTATATGCCTTGCAAGCATAATACTGCGTGTATTAAATGCAGTAAGAACCTTAAGGAGTGCCCAATCTGCAGGGTCAAGATTGAAGACTTCGTGCGTATCTACAAATCTTGATTGATTACTTTGAATTTAATGCATAGTATCTTTACTGATCTAATGATCAGGATTGAATTTAGCGTTTAAATGATACAAGGCGAATAGGATAAAAGGAAATAAATAAATATCAACATCTGAGCAGGTTGATAAGCTTGGAACCCCTATAGGTAGTTTCCTGGCAATGGATGCTATTCAGTGCCAGCAAAGTAGCTTGGGTATTCCATTAAATTTGTTCATGGCCGAACTGGCATCTTACTCCGTACGAACAGTAGCCGTTATGCCAGAAGCCATTGCACTTCTTCTTGCGGAAACATTTGGCTGAGGGCTTGGAGATTAACTAGTGTGCTCCATGGGCAAATCTACACTTGTTGTTATAGGGGCATCTTCCATTTTCTGAGAAATTCTTGCAAAGCTATGTTTTGAGCTTGAGGGGTTGCGTCTTTAAATAGAGTAGCTCCTCATCTCTTTCGTCCTCGCCCTCTGTTGAGCAGGAAACGATGTCACATGATTTTTTGTGGACCTTTAGATTCATATTTGTGCTGTTTTTAAATTATAAAGAGCATATCAATCATTTTACTTATAATCCATTATTACTGAAACACCCTTAATAGCATCATGAAGGCAGTAGGTATCTCTATCCAGATCATGTGTCCAATTAACAATCAGCCATAGATGTCTCAATTCATTTAACTCTTCATCAATATTCTATATTTGTTAAGGAATAACATAAATATTTAGTTTTCAATAGAGCAAATCAGGTATTACTTTGAAGTCTCTTGAAGAGTGATTTCAAAGTTTGGAATTCAGCTTTTTCTTTAGATTCATCATTCTTTTTATCACTTGCTTGAGCTCCTCCTTTATTTATATCGTTTTTTCCTCGGTTTTCAGTAGACTGATTAGCATTAGTCATCTTTTTGTTTATTGATGGATTTTCTTCCTGAATTCTATCTTTAAGAGTTTGATCAAAATAGGTAAGATCTTTTCCTTGAATTTATTTGTCCCTTCTCGAGTAGCTGTTGTCAACATGGTCAAAGAGAGAAGGGATCAATGAAGCTCCTTCAGCTAGTCCGAATGGATTGAAAGACCCATAAAGATATCCCTATAAATATTGAGTGGGCACTTGGCTGTTATTTTCTTTTAATGCTGCTTTATTTTTGTACTTATTCTACTTCAGATATTGCTTTAGATAGTTTAGCTTTTATGAAGGAAGTAAGTTTTTGAAATTATTGGCAGCTTTTGTTCTAATTTATTGCAAAGTAAATGATGGATTTTATCGTTGAATTTTACTTTTTTGCTCTAAAAAGTAGTATTCAAAGGCAGTCTACTCACTACTATCGTCAATTCCCAATTCTTGATAATAAAAATTATTGTCACGACATAAAGCTTAATACTCCATCTACTCATAAGAAAGCGGCACAATAACTTTGCCTTCATTCTACACCCTTAGTCGATACTTACTATTGCTTCCATCAAGTTTAAGGCAATGCTCCACTATAATCTTCGCGAATCCTTAAGCCTGTATAATAAATTTATTACTAAGAGTTCAGCAGGTGCTCGCTCCATCGATTAATATAGGATTGAGTTGTTGGGTGTGCGCTTAAGGGCAAAATTGTTGGGGATCTATAAAGTTGGGTTTGAAAATTGTGCCAATATTTACAAAATTAGAATATCAATCAATGCGCAAAAAGCATGGTTAAGTAATACTTCCACCTTGTAAGGGTTGAAAACCCCATGTTTTGGACGCACTCCGCAGCAATGTCCTCATACACTCCCATCTCCCTTCCACTCATCATGTTCTCAATAGTGCGCGCGAACTCATTCACCTTCAATAGAAGCAGCACTTCCCGCTTGAGCTCGTTCAAGACCTTTATTATTTTTTCATGGTTTTCGGCAGCCTGTTTCATAATCATTGCTCTGTCGGAAGAAGGATTGAGATCGAATTTCTTCCTAGATGAATTTTCGAAATCTTCGTTAGTTTTACTGGTGAGCATCAAGAGAAGTAATTTGGGGTTGGAAGTGCCTAGTGCTTTGGCAGCAGGTTAATAGTGTTTGGGATCGTTGAGTATCAATCCAAGCCAAAACTGGTTGTAGTTTTTGATAAGGTCACGATCCATTTCTTGGTAGAGCCCATGATCAAGTAGTACGAGTTGGTCTTTCTTATTCTTGAGCTTCCTCACCAGAAGATTACCGCAATGTGTATCTGCGTGCACAAACCCTTCCTTGTGGATCATCTTTATAATCATCTTAGAAAATGCCTTACTGATCTATTTTGTATCGATCCCCATCTCTCTCATGACCTCAACTTTATCAATATGCACTCCGTCGATGAACTCCATCACGAGCACTCTTTTGGTGGGTTTAAGCTCTATCCTTGGCACATAAATATTTTTGAAATTGTTTTCCCTGATGAAGTTTTCGGTACGAGTCATGTTGGCAGCTTCATAAGTGAAGTTCAACTCGAGCTTGATATTTTTTTCAAACTATTAGACAAGCCATTTATAGTTAAAGTTGGGAAACATCCATAGCGCAATATTAACAAATTTATTCATTAACTATAGATCCTTTTCTACATGATGTTCTAGCTAGCGATGCTGCACCTTCACTGCTACACTCTACCCGTTGAGGAGCTAGGCTTTGTGAACTTGTGCGATGGATGCTGACGATATTGGATGCTGCTCAAACTTTCGAAAGACTACGTCCAATGGGTATGCTAGATCTTCTTCTATGGTCTTCTTGATATATTAAAAAGGTTCGGTTTCGCACTGCCTGGTGAGTGAGGACATAATTGTTCGATATTAATCGGGGACGATAACATCGAGTGTTGCGATTAACTGGCCTAGTTTGAGGTATATGCCTCCGTTTTGGTGGAGCGCGTCTCTCAAATAGGTGCTGGCTTTCTAATTCTTCTAATTAATGGAGCCTTGCCCGAATTTGTAAATCCAGGCCATGTTGGTACCAGCGTATAACAAATTGCATACGCTTCTAAACGAATGGTCATTCCGGTACTGATAATATCCAGCCGCCCCTGTCCCCAAAAGGGACACTGCCAACATCTTTTTCAACATTTGCTGTCTTAAATATATTTCTGATCAAAATCAGCATAAGACTTATCTACAATTAATAAACCATAAAGGCCATCCTCATTAACGATCACAGCATTTTATTCATTATCTTCCCCTTCTTTAATGTTTAGTACCTAGATTGGTTCTTAAATAGGGAGTTACTGAATGACTGCCTTATAGTCGTATTATTGATGG
>JACCDV011211223.1_pt1 | contig 11435 bp, 7 predicted proteins | sample 7446131 | NCBI WGS metagenome assembly JACCDV01 (sample SAMN15323448, study PRJNA562643) | freshwater metagenome | isolation source: river surface water | place: USA:Blue River Watershed | collected 2017-08-17
AGAGTCACTTGAAGAGCACAAAACTAATCTTGAAGACTATGAACTAGTGCAAATACTAGAACAACTATCATTAACTGAAGAGCGATTGCGAAGAACTACTCAGTCTAAGAATTTGATGCGTGCTAGCTTGTTGAAGATTTGTTATAGGCAAGATATAGTAGTTGCTAAAGATCTTCTTGAACGCATTACAGCCTTAGAGCAGAATGGCGTGAAAGCTGCTCCAGCTAAGACGTTCAGCGCCCCAGCTCCTAAGCCGGTTCCTGTAGTTACTAAGCCTATGCCGGTGGCAGCAGCTCCTGTTGTAGAGTCTTCTCCGGCAGCTTGTGTGAGCAGAGCTGAGTTTACTAGCCCGCAAGATTATAGTCAGTATTTAAGCCCAGCTTGTAAGGGACTGTTAAGCAGTAGTAGTGCTAGGCTGGCGAATTCTAATGCTGGTATAGCTACTTTGCAAATCCCCGATAGGTTTAAGTTTCTTAAAACTAAGATCGAAGCGAAATCTGCTGAGATAGTTGCGGCTATAACTAAATCGGGTTCTGAAGTGCAGACTTTAATAGTAGAAGTAGTAGCTAATGATGCTACTGTTGTTGCGCCACCACATCTAGATACTAGCTATCAAGAAATGCAGCCACGTTCATTGCCTGTCGATGAAGTTGCCATGGATGTTAGTGAAGATAAATTAGAAACACAACTTGAACAATCTTTTGAACGTGAAGAAGCACCAAGTGTGGAGACTGAGAAAGTGACTAGTTTCGGTAGCGCTAGGATGCAGGAAGCGGTGTCCTTGGCGAAATCAGTTTTTAACGCTAAAGTGCTTGATTAATGGACTGCAACCATTGGTCCGGTCTTCTTCCCTTCCCTGAACTGCACTGCATAAGGATCTTGATTAGCTGGATCGAATAATTTTTCTGCCTGCCCTTCCCAAACTATTTTAGTATCATATAGAAGGCATACATGATCAGAAGCACGCTTGATAGTACTTTCGTTGTGAGTAACTACTATGCTGGCAGCGTTGGTTTTAGCTTGCAAGTCTAATATTAGATCTTCGATAATAGTACAGCTAACAGGGTCTAGTCCAGAAGTGGGCTCATCATAGAGGATGATCTCAGGATCGTTGATAATGGCACGAGCGAAACCGACGCGTTTACGCATGCCACCAGAGAGTTCACTAGGATACATTTCTTCAACGTTTATAAGTCCGACTATTTTTAATCTATCTACAACCAGTTCGCGAACCTGCTCGTGGTTAATGGCTCCAGACTTAATTTCATCACGCAATGGAAAGGAAACATTCTCTAGTACTGTCATTGAGTCGAATAAAGCAGAGTATTGAAATACCATTCCTACCTTCTTGCTAAATAAACGCACTTCACCGGAGTCTGCTTTTTCAAGTCCAGCTACGACTTTTAGCAAGGTACTTTTACCGCAACCACTAAAACCAATTAGTGAAACTACTTCACCACGGTTGACTTTCATGGTAATGCCGTCAAGTATTTTGTGATCACCAAAGGCTTTAGAGACATTCTCTATCTCTATCATTTTTTGGGTGCTGTAAACCATCTCTTATATTATAACCCTGCCTGCGCTAAACTTAGTTCTGGCTGAGATGAACAAGTCCTCAATCCTAAGTTTCATTGGTTTAATACTGTTTGCAATTTTGGCGATCAGATTAACTCAGATGCAGATTGTTGAGTACTCGAAATATAAGCGTTTAGCAGAGAATAACACTACTAAGTACAGTATGATTCGTGCCCCACGCGGGGTTATTTATGATAGAGAGCATAGAATCTTAGCTAGTAGTAAACAAACTCTTAGTGTAGTGGTTTATCCATTCAAGCTCAAGACTGCAGAGCAGAAGACTAAAGTTGCTTCAAGACTGGCTCAAATTCTTAGTCTTAATTACGATGATTTACTCAAGCTTTTATTAGAGATGGAACCGACGACTGCAGTGCCGCTTACTCTTGATAAGGACATTTCAGTTGCTACGGCTATCAAGATTATCGAAGCGCGTAGACTTTTGCCGGGAATCGAAGTCGAGTATCAAGCTTTGCGTTATTACCCTTATGGCGAGACGGCAGGTCATTTATTAGGTTTTGTTGGACAGGCTAGTGAAACTGATCTTAAGTCAGAACGCTTTATGGATTTGCGTATGGGTGATGTCGTCGGTAAAGATGGTTTAGAACGTACTTTTGATAAGGACTTGCGCGGCACTGATGGTGAGAAACGTATTCCGATAGATAGGTTTGGGAAAATTGCTGAGCCTCAAAAGTATATTGTTGAACCAGTGCGCGGTAAAGACATAAAGTTAACTATTAATCTTGATTTGCAAGCGGCGGCTGAAGCTGCTCTGCGTAGTAGCGGGGTGCGCGGTGCTGCTGTGGTAGTTGATCCTAACACTGGTGAGATACTAGCTTTAGCTAGTGAGCCTAGCTTTGACCCTAATATTTTTACTAAACCAGTGCCTAGTGCCACATACCAAAACTTAGTAGGAAATCAAGCATTTTTAAATCGTGCACTTTCTTCTTATACTCCAGGTAGTATTTGGAAGCCCGTTACAGCGATCGCGGCTATTGAGCATGGGGTGACTACTGGTCATGAGCGCTTGCAAGTGGGAGCTAGTGTAATGCTTGCTGGTATTGCTTTTGGTGACTGGACTAGCAAAAATGAAATAGTAAATATGGAGCAAGCTATTGCGATGTCGCGCAATACTTACTTCTATCAATTAGCTAAGCGTATGTCACCAGAGTGGATAGCTGAGCAAGGTCGCAAAATGGGTGCTGGGCGTCTTACTAATATTGAGTTGATAGGTGAGAGTGAAGGGTTGTTACCGGATCCAGCTTGGAAGCGTCGTAAATATCATGAGCCATGGTTCCCAGGCAATACTTTGCATCTTTCTATTGGTCAAAGTTTCTTACTCTTGAGTCCTTTGCAAGTAGCAAAAATTTATTCAACCTTAGCTACTGGTGGTAGAGTTCCGCAATTACATCTGATCAAAAATGCAGAGAAGGAAAAACCAGAATCTATTGTGGCTATAGATCCTAAAGCTCTTGAAGTTGTACGCAATGGACTTAAAGCTTGTATAGCAGGTGGAACAGGTACTGGTGCTAAGCTCGATAAGATAGTTGTTGTCGGTAAAACTGGATCCGCTGAGGTTCAAGGCTTCACTCGCACTACCCATGCTTGGTTCGCTGCTTACGCGCCAGCCACTAAAGCAGAAATAGTAGTAGTGGTAGTAGGTGAGGGTGCTGGGCATGGTGGTGCGATTGCAGCACCGATTGCTAAGAAAATTCTTGAGAGCTATTTTCAGCTACAATTAAGTTCTGATGTCAAACAAAGTTCTATTGTTAATCCTTGATGGTTGGGGTGTATCCAGCTCAATTAAGGGCGATGCCATTCAAGCTGCTGACACTCCCTACTACGATAGTTTAGTTGCGTCATGTCCTCACACCTTGCTTCAAGCTAGTGGTGTCTATGTAGGTTTGCCTGATGGCATTATGGGTAATTCTGAAGTTGGGCACGAGAATATTGGTGCTGGTCGTATTAGCAAACAGAAACTAACCCAGATTTCAGATCTAGTGCGTAGTGGTGAGTTCTTTAATAATCCAGCTTTAAGTAAAGCTGTTGAGCATGCCCAGAAAAATAATTCTAAGTTGCATTTAATGGGTTTGATCTCAGAAGGCGACGTCCATGCGCATCTCGGACATCTTGATGGCTTGATAGAACTTGCTAGACGCAAGGGACTGGCGCCAGAGAAATTATTCTTGCATGCGATAAGTGATGGTCGCGATGATCCACCTAGAGTGGCTGCTCATCTGATGGAGCGCTATCAGCCTCGTATTAATATCGCTACCGTCTCTGGTAGATACTGGGCAATGGACAGGGATAACAATTGGGATAGGCTTGAAAGCTATATCGATTGTGTTATTTACGGCAAGGGTGAGCGAGCCAATTCTGCTGTCGAAGCGATAACTAAGGGTTATGAATATGCGGATACTGGTCGTAACAAGACTGGTGCTAGTGACGAGTTTATTCTACCTACCATCGTTAACGATAAAGGTTTAATTCAAGATGGCGACTCAGTGATATTTTTTAATTTCCGTCCTGATAGAGCGCGCGAAATATCTAAACGTCTAGGTTTGGATACTATGAACAAGCCTCTTGGTGTTAGTCCTTCTAAGGATTTCAAGAATCTTAGCGAGAAGAATAAAGAGAACTGGACTAATTTATATTATTTATGCTTCACTGATTATTCTGGTGAGCTTGGTTTGCCTGTAGCTTTTAGTTCTGGCAGTCTGCCTAAGCAAGATCGCTCAATGAGTCTTGGTGAGCTGGTTTCAAGTCTGGGGCTGAGACAGTTCCGCACCGCAGAGACTGAGAAATTTAACCATGTTACTAGTTTCTTTAATCAAGGAGCTAAAGACGCATTCCCAGGCGAGGATAGAGAACTAGTAGCGAGTCCTAAAGTTTCTACTTATGATCTACAGCCAGAGATGAGCATAGAAGGAGTGACTAACGGACTAGTGAAAGCTCTAGAATCTCGAGAGTACGATCTTCTGGTTTGTAATTTTGCTAACCCTGATATGGTCGGGCATACTGGTATCTGGGATGCTGTGCTTAAAGCGCTTAAAGCAGTGGATAATTCTGTTGAGCGTGTAGTCGAGACAGCCAAGAAGAACGGATATTTAGTTCTACTTACAGCAGATCATGGTAACGCGGATCAAATGTTCGATACTAATGGCGGCGTGCGTACCGCTCATAGCTGTAATCCGGTGCCACTGATATTAATTGGTGCTGATGGTGTCAAGCTTCGTGACTATAAGGCAGACCCTAATGACCTAGTGGCTTCTACAACACTATCTAATATTGCTCCGACTATAGTAGAACTTATGGGATTAGAGAAGCCTAAGCAGATGCTTTCGACTTCGCTCTTAGTACATTAACTTCGCTTGGCTTAGTTGCGGCGATTTCGGTAAAAATAGCTTCAATTAATTCCGCCGGCGTTACATCGAAAGCTGGATTGCGATATTTTAATTCGCCGAAATCATGTTTACTCTCTGAGGCGACATCAGAGCTAATAGTGCAACTGCGCTCATTAATATGTGAAACTTCGCTATGCTCGCGCTCCTCAATAGGAATCTGGCTGCCATCATTGATACTAAAATCAAAAGTGCTTAAAGGTGCTGCGATATAAAAAGGTACGCGATGATAATTAGCAATAATTGCCAGTCCATATGTGCCGATCTTATTCGCCGAATCACCATTCGCTGCGATGCGATCCGCGCCAGTTACTACTAAATCTATTTCGGGCATTAGATGTGCTGCCATGTTATCCGTCACTAACGTTACTGGAATCCTGTCGTAGCTTAGCTCCCAAGCTGTTAGGCGCGCACCTTGCTGGCGCGGACGAGTCTCATTAGCATAGATCATCTCGACAAGCCCATCACGGTGCAGCGAGCGAATCACCCCAAGCGCAGTACCGTAACCACCAGTAGCAAGAGCCCCAGCATTGCAGTGGGTCATAATTCTCAGCTTGCGCCCAGATTTAATCACTGGTGCGAATTTTTTACTAATATATTCTGCTCCGATATCACCCATGCGCTTACAGCGATCTAAATCATCAGCGTGAATCCATTTAGCTTTTGCTAGGATTTCTGCGCGTAATTCTTGTGGCTTAGTATTTTTATTTATCACATCTTGAATTTGATCTAACGCCCACATTAGGTTTACTGCTGTTGGTCTAGACTCGCGTAAAGCTTTGTCGGCGGCTACTAGGTCATCAGCTAGTACCATCCCATAAGCAGCTGTAATTCCGATTAACGGTGCTCCGCGCACAGTCATGTTTTTGATAGCCTCTACCGCTTCAGCCAGAGTTTTGATTTCTAGCTCTATAAAACTATATGGAAGTATGCGCTGATCTATTACAGCGATGCATTGTTTGTTTTCTAGCCATTGAATTGGGGATAAAGTCTGCATTATAGTAATTATAGCTACATGCCGTTACCATTTAGTCCTGCTCCGCGTAGTGAGGTTCGAGCGCTGTGATTGCTATGCGCCTCTGCATGATCAGCAAAAGGGGCTGAGCCTTTTTGTCTAGTAGTCTCACCCCCTGTTCTTATTAAAGGGATACCGCGTGCCTTGCACACCACGCTATATTTAGCTGCGAAAATTTTGCCTTCCTCTTTTTTGTCGCATTGTTTGAGAGCCTCAGCTATTCTTACGATGGTGGTTTTTCTATGCTTATTCTTGGGGTTGAGTATTTTTAAGACCTGTTCAGGGTCATAGTTGTGTCGTTTTAGTAAAGGTATCATTACTCCATCAATAAACAAGGGTTCATTTTGCAGTTGGGCAATCATATTATGGAAAAGGCTAATTAGCTTTTGATTTTTAGTACTAAGTATTGCTTCAAGTACTTTCAACTTAATTTTGGTAGGAGTCCCTTTGCCAGCAAAAATCTTTAGTTCTGCTTCCAGTGTTGGAACATATTGAGGATGTGTTGGATCGTTGCATGCAATAGCAGCTAAATTTGTAAGATCTTTGATTTTGCTAGCCGCTGCATGGAGTGCTTTAATTTTTGGATCGGAAAATAGTTTCCCCAATCCTTGCTGTTCTATTGCCTTGGCTAAACTAGAGAGAGCCCCTTTGCCAACTTTTTCAACTACGGCAGTCATAAGTTCTGGCGTTAATTCTGCAAACTTTTCTGGTTGCTTTAAGAGCGCTTCGAGGTCTGTAGCTCTAGCTGTTTTGATAGAGTTGATAGAAAGTGGAAAATTCAAGACCATACGAGTGTTATATTATAGCGGATATCTTGATACCAACATTCTAATATTATTATAATAACCTTGCCTCTGCTACAATAATCCCCGATATGAACATAGAAAAAACCTTTTTAGCCGTTAAACCCACTTCTTACGCACGCGGAGAAGCGGTAGCTGTAGTAGAAATGCTCACTAAACTCTTGCCTGACGCTAAATGCTTAGCTATGAAGGCTTACACTCCCTCGAAAGAGCTTGCTGAAGCGCATTATTCTGCTCATAGTGCTAAATCTTTCTTTGGTGAACTTGTTGATTCTTTTACTGCTGGACCTGTACTTGGCATGGTTTGGGAAGGCGAGAATATAGTGGCTAGAGCGCGCGAAGCAATGGGCGCTACTGACCCAGCGAAATCAGCAGAAGGCACTATCCGTAAGCGTTTAGGGCGCAGTATGAGCGATAATATTATTCATGGTAGTGATACTGACCCTGGATCAGCCGAGAAGGAAGTTGGTCTACATTTCCCAGAGGCTAATTGGGCTAATATTGCTGATCCAGTGGCTAAAGCGGCTGAACTTACAGCAGCTAAAGTCTAAAAGCTTTATGAAACTTGGGTTTTAAGCCTAAAATTCGCTAGAATAGATAACTTAAGCGCAGAAGCGCTCACAAAACAAATGCTAACAATTAGACTACAAAGATTCGGTAAAAAAGGCGCTCCAATATACAGGATCGCAGTTATCCCTAAAAGTGACAAACGCGATGGTAAGCCAGTAGAAGTACTGGGTTTCTACAATCCGCGCACTAAAGAGTTGGTGCTTAATACTACTCGTGCTAAATATTGGCAGAGTGTTGGTGCTCAGCCTAGTGATACTGTAGCTTCATTGCTCAAACGCAGCCCTGATCACAATCTTGAAGATGGTGCTTACAAGTTCACTGCTAAGACTCGTGCTGACAAACAAAAACGTCAAGCAGAAATCAAATCTAAATCTACTAAGATCGGTAAGGCTGAAACTAATCGCCGCGCGACTGCTAAAGAAGAAGCTGAGAAGCGTGAAGCTGAAGCTGCCGCTGCTGCTGAGGCTGCGAAAGCTGCCGCTGAAGCGCCTGCAGTTGAAGAAGTTCCAGCTGCGTAGCACTGTAACTGCGAGTGCAGAATTTAAGCTTTGCATGCCTAACTTTTAGGAACTGGAACTAACTACTAAGCGTCATAGTACCTATGACACCCAAGGGGATCTCAGATTTTTTAGGACAAAATAACACTAAGAGCAAAGAAGGCTTAGTGGCTCGCCAGCTTGAACTGTGGCAGAAAAAACTTATTGATTTTAGTAAGCGCAATCAACTGCTGTATTTTCGTCCGCGTCAGAGTCTATCTATAGAAATTAAAGAAGCGGCTACAGAGATTTTTCGCAAGCTAGTACTAGAGTCTAAGAGTCTGCAATTTCGTGCCATCTTGGCTAATGTTGCAAGCACTGAATTAGCTTTGCCGCCTGATCCAGATGATCTACCACCTGGTGAAGATTTTATCGAAGCCGAGATTGATGATGGTTCTTCATTGTTGGGTTTGGATTATGATGCTGAAACTACTCTTCTTGCTGATAAAGATGAACGTTCACTGGATCAGTCACTAGCTAAATTACGTAACCGCGCTAAAGCGAGCTTGCAGGAGCAGGGCGTGAATATTCTTTATTTAGGTTTGTATTTCCTCGAGTGGCAAGAAAACCCATCAGAGGAGAAGGCGCGTTCACCATTATTCCTTATCCCGGTTTCGCTTGAGCGTCGTGGGTTGAGTGGAGTCTATAAGCTCAATCTTATCGATGATGAGATTAGAATTAATCCTACACTTAGCTATAAACTTCTAAGAGACTTCGGGCTTGATATTACTAAACTTGCTGCTCTTGGTGATAATCCTGAGAACCTAGATGAAGTAGATACCCTAGAGTCATTAGAAGCTCTAGTAACTGAAATTAAGTCCGTAATTAGTGTTGGTCGTTTTCAACAGTGGCGCATTATCGATGAATCGAGTTTAAGTTTATTTTCTTTCGCTAAGCTTGCTTTGTATAAGGATCTTGAGGATCACCGTGAGAAGATTATCGAGCATCCTGTGGTTAGGCAGATTGCTGGTGAGATAGTTCCGGCTGAAGAGTTCGGTAGCGCGCTTGCCAATCTCATAGAAGCTAAACAAATCGACAAGCAGATAGATGCTAACTCGGCTCAGCAAATACTTGATGCTGATAGTAGTCAGCAAGAAGCTGTCTACGCAGCTAAAGCCGGTCAGAGTTTCGTTTTGCAGGGTCCGCCTGGCACCGGTAAGTCGCAGACTATCGCTAATATTATTTCTGAGGCTCTAAGTCAAAGCAAAAAAGTATTATTCGTCAGTGAGAAGAAAGCGGCGCTCGACGTAGTTATTAATAGGCTTAAACAAAGTAAGCTGAATAATTTTTGTTTAGAGATACATGGCTCGCAGCAGAAGAAATCTGATATAGCTGAAGACCTTAGATCGTCTCTTGAGGCGATTAAATCCTTCGCGATAGATTCTAAGCGTAGTGTTTATGTCGAAGACATTAATAAAGTTAAAGAACAAATCCAGATGAGCATAGATGAGCTGCACTACGTGCGCTCACCCTTGGAACTCTCTCTTTATGAGATTTATGGAGAGTTGAGTCGTATTAAACAGCTACTGGAGTCTGAGCTACCAGAAACTGAGCGTGAGATAACTTTTACTATTAAGAATATTGAGCGTATTGGTCAGCCTGAACTTGCGGAGATAAATTATCTCTTTAAGCAGTTATCTAAGAAATCTGAGATTCTTTGTAATTTCCCTGCTTTTGTTTGGCGTAACGCTAGCGTCGCTAAATTAAGCTTCGAACTTGAGAATGATATTAAATCTAATTTCCTTGAGTTTCAGCGAGTGCTGCGCAGGCTTAAACAATACGCTGATCCTATTTCGCTTAATTATTTCGGACGTGAGGTGCGTAATCTAAGAGAATTCAAGTGGCTAGCTGAGGCTTGCAAATTAGCTCTGCAATCACCATTCCCGCGCCGTGATTGGTTGAACAAATCCAAGATCCAAGAAGTTACTGCTGTAGCTCTGCAAGCTAAATCTGAGCATGATGGACGTAATAATCGCATGCAAGAATTGCTTTCTCGTTATAGTCAGGGCTATCTAGAATTGGATCATAATCAGCTCTTAGCTCGTTTCTCTACTCGCTACACCGGCTTAATGCGTTTCCTTAATGTCGATTATTGGCGTGATGTTACTAAGATCAAGAAACTTAGTCTTTATAACGAGGCGCGTGATCTTAAGACCATGATCGCCGATCTTGAGCAAGCGGTAATGCTCGATAAGCAGACCGATGAGATTAATGATGAGTCAGCTCAGTTAAGTTTCGTTCTTGGTGATTTTTATAAACACTTTGATACCAATTGGCAAGAGACTTTGACCGCTCTTAAATGGGTGCAGAAGGTTCTCGATAAGTTCGAGACAGGTGAGCTGCCAACTCAATTAGCTGAGACCATTACGAATCCTGATGATTTCTCTGACTTTAGGAAGCAAGCTGAAGAACTGATTGCTGCATACGAGGTGGTGAAACAGCAGGTTAAATTCTATAAAGAGATATTCCCTAATCCTAATATCGAACTTAGCAAGCTCAAGTTCGATGATTTGATTAACCATTTCGAAGAACTTATTACTAGCGTGCATAAGGTAGAGGATTGGTTGGAGTATAAGGACATTAGTGCTAAAGCTGAGACCTTAGGCTTCAAACCTATGCTTGATAATTTATGCGCTAGCCCATCGATGCATAATACTAGCTATCTTGAAGAGCGCTTCTTGGCTAAGTTCTATGAATTATGGGCTGATAAGATCGAGATAGAGAATCCTTGTTTGCGTAAATTTAGTGGACAAGAGCAGCGATTATTGATCCAGAAGTACGTTGATCTTGATCAAAAACAAATCACCAAGGTTAATGCTGAGCTAGCGCGTCAGTTATCTATGGACTGGATAGAGTACGCCTCTAGTCCTCTGCATCAAGAAGCTATCCAAGTTCTGCAGGCAGAACTTAATAAGAAAAAGCGTCATAAGCCAATAAGATTGTTATTAAAAGAAATCCCAGAGCTTCTGCAAACCTTGAAGCCATGCTGGATGATGAGTCCGCTTACTGTAAGCCAGCTGATAGATGCTAGTAGTGGTAAAGAAAATCGCGTTCGTTTTGATTTGATTATATTTGATGAGGCGTCACAGATTCGTACTGAAGATGCGATCTCATCGATATATAGAGGAAGACAATTGATATTAGCTGGTGATACTAATCAGCTACCACCGACTAATTTCTTTAGTTATATAGAAGATAAGGATGATCCAGATTATGAAGACAATCACTTTGAAAGCGTATTGGATGAATGTTCAGTGTTTCTGCCGAACCGCACGCTCAATTGGCACTACCGCAGTCGCCATGAGAGCTTGATTAGTTTCTCTAATTACTATATTTATGACAATAAGCTAATTACTTTCCCGTCACCGATGCAACGCGCTAAAGATTATGGCGTACATTTCGAGCTAGTGGAAGCTGGGCGCTATGAGAAAGGTTCTCGTTTTAATCGCATTGAAGCTAAAGTCGTAGCTCAAGCTATCATCGATCATTATGCACAGACCCCAGAGAAATCTCTTGGTGTGATTGCGTTTTCTGAAGC